>Ga0190275_10000346_pt1 | contig 43565 bp, 36 predicted proteins | sample Popmic550T_FD_133745 | JGI IMG/M metagenome (GOLD analysis project Ga0190275, IMG submission 133745) | Populus adjacent soil microbial communities from riparian zone of Yellowstone River, Montana, USA - 550 T | ecosystem: Environmental > Terrestrial > Soil > Riparian zone > Trees stand | place... | reverse complement strand
TGGGAGCGACGCCTTCACCTTCCGCGCCAGTGACGGCACCGTGGACTCCAACGTCGCCACCGTCTCCCTCACCGTCACGTCCGTGAATGGCGTGCCGCTCGCGCAGTCCAGGTCGGCGGACGTGAACGAGGATGCCTCGGTGGCGGTGACGTTGGTGGCCACGGACTCGGATGGGGACACCCTCACCTTCACGGTGGTGTCCGGGCCGGCGCACGGCACGCTCTCTGGCACGGCCCCTCACCTCACCTACGCGCCTGCCCCCAACTTCCACGGGAGCGACTCCTTCACCTTCCGCGCCAGTGACGGCACAGCGGACTCCAGCGTCGCCCCTGTCACCCTCACGGTTGCGCCGGTGAACGACGCTCCCCAGGCGCAGGAGACCTTGGTAACGACTCCGCAGAACACCCCTGTGCAGGTGGTGCTCGCGGGCACGGACGTGGATGGCGACACGTTGAGCTACCTGGAGACCCAGCCGAGCCATGGAATGCTCTCGGGCACCCCGCCGAACCTCACCTACACCCCCGCGGATGGCTACGCGGGCGAGGACTCGTTCACCTACCGAGTCAGCGATGGGACAGCGGCCTCCGAGTCCACGACCGTGTCCATCACCGTGACTCCAAGCGGTGGATGCGGCGGGTGCGCTTCGACGAATGGAGGCGCGTGGCTGCCCTGGGCCCTGGCCCTGCTCGGCATCACCCTCACGCGCCGAGGCCGAATCCAGTACGGCTGAGCGCCTTCCAGGGTGCCGCTGACCTCAGGTGAGGCGCAAGAGCTTCCGCGCCTCTTCCGGAGTGGCCAGCGTGCGCCCCTTCGCCTTCGCCCGCTTCGCCGCCTCGGCCACCAGCTCCCAGTTGCCCTTGGCCAGCACGCCCTTGGACACGTAGACGTTGTCCTCAAGCCCCACCCGCGCGTTGCCTCCGCGCTCGGCCGCGTGCTCCACGAACGGAAGCTGGTGCCGCCCGACCCCGGCCACCGTCCACGTGCTGCCCTCGGGCAGCGACTTGATCATGAACTCCAAGGCGTCCACCCGCGCCGTCAGCGCCCCCGGCACCCCGAGCACGAAGTCATAGTGCGCCGGCAGATCAACGAGCCCCTCCTTCGCCAGGATGCTGGCCTCATCGATCATCCCCACGTCGAAGCACTCGATCTCCGGCTTGAGGCCCAGCGCTCGGATCCGCTTCGCGATGTCCCGCACCAGCGGCCGAGGGTTCCAGAACACGTCCTGGCCGAAGTTCACCGTCCCCGTCGTCAGCGTGGCCATGTCGGGCCGATCCGAGCCCGTCAGCGTCAGCGGCCCGCAGCGCTCGTCCACGCTCATGCCTACCGCGCCGCCCGTGGACGTCTGGATGAGGACGTCCGTCCGCTTCCGGATCGCCCGAATCGCCGCGCGGAACAGCTCCGCGTCCTGAGACGGCTTGCCGTCCGGAGTGCGCACGTGCAGGTGGACCATCGCCGCGCCGGCCTCGCGGCACCTCACCGCGTCCTCGGCGATCTCCTCCGCGGTGATGGGCAGGTACGGCGTCTGCTCGCGCGTGGTCTCCGCACCGACCATCGCGGCGGTGATGACCATGGGCATGCTCATGAGGGCCCCCTTCCTGGGTTAGCGCTGGATGCGCTGCTTGTCCTTGGGAACGACACAGGTGCCCGAAGCACGGCACACCACCACCGGCTCCTGCAACAGGTCCGCCGCCGAATCGTTCACGTCCGTGCGCGGCTTGATGACCTTGCGTGCCTCGAAGCGCATCTTGCGTGACGTATTGCCAACGCTGACGATCTCGCCCTCCGCCTCGATGAAGTCCCCCGCGTACACCGGCGCCAGGAACTCCACCGCGTCGTACGCCCGGAACAGGCCCTCGTCCCCGTCGTGGCGGATGCACAGCTCCGTGGCCACGTCCCCGAACAGCCCCAGCATCCGCGCCCCGTCCACCAGGTTGCCGCCGTAGTGCGCGTCATGGCTGCTCATGCGCAGCCGGATGATGGCCTTGGTGCTCACGTGGGCTCTCCCTGGTAGTGCGCGTTCGGATCTTCCTTGCCCAGCTTCTTGAGCAGCGCGTGGACGACGTAGTTGGCCACGTCCGAGGGCTTGGTGCCCGGGCCGAAGCCCGCGTCGAAGCCCAGCTCCAGCGCCAGCTTGTGGTCCACCCGCGGCCCGCCGAGCAGCAGGAGCGTCTTGCCGTGGATGCCCCGGGCCTTGGCCGCCTCGATGAACTGGCGCGAGTTGTCCTTGTGCACGTCACGCTGGGTGACGACCTGGCTCACCAGGATGGCGTCCGCGTTCTTCGCCAGGGCCTGGGTGATGAGATCCTCATTGGGGACCTGGCTGCCCAGGTTGTACGCCTCGAACCAGGGGTAGCGCTCCAGGCCGTAGTCGCCCGCATAGCCCTTCATGTTGAGGATGGCGTCGATGCCCACCGTGTGCGTGTCCGTGCCGGTGCACGCGCCGAACACGACGATCCGCCGCCCGAGCTTCTCCTGGATGAAGGCGTTGAGATCGTCAAACCCCATCTTCTTGATGACGATCTCGGGGACGTCGATCTCCGCGTAGTCGATGTACATGCCGGAGCGGGCGTACACGATGAAGAAGGTGTAGTTGTCCGCGGCGCGCTCGGCGGCGGCCACCTTCACGTCGGAGAAGCCCATCTTCTTCACGTACTGGGCGGCGGCCTCCTTGGCCTTCTCCGACAGCGGCACCGGGAACGTGAACGAGAGCTGCACCACGCCATCGTCCCGGCGATCACCGTAGGGGCGGATGATCTGCTTGGTCGGCTTCACCATGAGGCGCTCACTTCCCCTTTGCGTAGCTGACGCTCTGGGCGATCTTCCCCGCCAGCGGCTCGAAGCGGTCCTTCTTCTTGTCGTTCATGGAGAAGATGAGGGACCACGTCGTCTTCCCGTTGCAGCCCACGTAGTGCATGGAGCGCACCTTCTCCGAGCCCTCCTCGTTGGCGTCGTCCACGCTCACCTTCCTGGCCGCGGGGTTGAGGCCCAGGCTCACCTTCTCCCAGCCCTCGCTGCCGCCCATGGCGGTGAGGATCTTCTCCAGGCAGACCTTGGCCTGCATGCCCTGCGTCTGCACGGCGCCCACGTCCAGCGTGAAGAAGGCGTCTCCGGAGGGGGCCTTGAACTTCTCGGTGCCCTCCTGAACGGTGCGCTCCCAGGCGGCAGGCACCTGGATCGTCAGCGTCTTCGCCTCGTGCTTCGCCAGCGCATCCGCCGAGCCGCCACTGCTTGCAGCCAGCGCCACCGTCATCACCAAGGAACCGATCATGAGTGCGTGCCCTCCAAGATTTCCAAGAACGGATTGAAGTAGTCCGGCGCCTTCTCCAGCACGCCATCCAGGCCCTTGCCGCCCGTCTCCGAGCGCTTCACGTCGCCGAAGCGGCCCTTGCCGATGGCTGCCACCATGCCTTCCTTGTGGCACTCCTCCAGCAGCTCCATGGCCTTGCCGAAGACTTCGCGGGCGCGGGCGGCGATCTTGCCGTCCTCGCGCACGGTGAACTCCTCGTCGATGCCCCGGGCGGCGCGGTGGAGGTACGCGGCCGACTTCAGCGCGACGAACCGGTCCGCCAGGAGCGGCGTGTGCATGGCCTCGGTCATCATCCCCAGCAGCTGGATGCCCTGCCGCGTCCAGACGGCCACGAGGTCCGCCATCACGTCGTACGCGTGGCTGAAGAAGATGTCCGTCTCCTTGTGCTTGGTGGGCGGCATGTACTTCAGCGGGGCGTCGGGGAAGCAGCGCCGCACCAGCATGGCCTGGGACAGTTCCAGCAGCAGCGTGTCCGGGCGGTGCGGATCGATCTCGTAGGAGTGGCCGATGCCCAGCTGCCAGTCCTTCAGCCCCGCGCGCTTGGCGAAGCTCTCGTTGATGAACTGGCTGGCGATGACGGTGTGGGCCGCGTCGTAGGCGTCCGCGGTGGTGATGTAGTTGTCCTCGCCGGTGTTGATGATGATGCCGGCCATGGCGCAGATGCGGCGGCTGAAGTACTGATCGATGAACGTCCGCCGCATGTTGATGTCGCGGAAGAGGATGCCGTACATCGCGTCATTGAGGAGCATGTCCAGCTTCTCGTAGGCCGCGCAGAAGGCGATCTCGGACATGGCCAGGCCGGACGAGTAGTTGGTGAGCTGGATGTAGCGCTTGAGCTTGCGGCTCTCCTCATCCAGGGCCTCCCGCATGATGCGGAAGTTCTCCTGGGTGGCGTAGGTGCCGCCGTAGCCCTCGGTGGTGGCGCCGTGGGGCACATAGTCCAGCAGCGACTGGGCGGTGGAGCGGATGACGGCGATCACGTCCGCGCCCGCCTGGGCCGCCGCGCGCGCCTGGTCCACGTCGTCATAGATGTTGCCGGTGGCGACGATGACGTACTTGTGCGGCGGCGGGGACATGGGGAACTGCTGGCGGAGCGCGTTGCGCTGGGAGATGCGCGTCTGGAGATCCTCCCGCGCGGCGCGGGCCTCGGAGCGCACCTCGGCGCGCAGGTTCTGCTCCATCTCCGGCGACAGGGGGCCCAGCTTCTCGGTGGGCAGGGCGGTGAGGCGCTCCACGGCCTCCAGGGGGCTCTTGGCGCCCAGCTGGAGGGCGCGGCCATACCAGTAGGCAGCGCCCCGGTTGAGCACCCCGGCCGCCTTGAGCTTGTCCACCATCAGGTTGGCCAGCGGCACCCCCCGAGTCCCGGCGCCCGAGATCCCGAAGAAGCGCAGCACCGTGCGCTCAATGGACACGGTGGTGTTGCGACGGATGAGGTCGAAGATCGGGTTGACGATCTCCTCGGCCAGCTTGCGCGCGTGCGCAATCTGCTCGTCTTGGATGAACGGTCCCGGCATGGGGCCACCTTACCCCTAAACGGGCAGAAATGTTGAACTTTTCTACCTGAACAGCTGACGGAATGCCCCCCTCTCTCCACGAGACTTCGCGGCTGCGGCGCACGGCACGAACCTGTCTGACAAGCAGTCAGGTTCTGGGAGGCCGCGTTCGGAGGGCTCCGCTCGGAACCTGAACCTGCTCCTGCCTCAGACGTACCGCGTCTCGAAGAGCTTGCGCAGGGCGGGCTCGGAGCGCAGCAGGTCCAGCGTCAGGTCCGCGTGGCCGGGCGCATAGCCGTTGCCCACCAGCATCGTGACGTCCTTGCCCACGCCCTCCGCGCCCAGTGCCGCCGCGGTGAAGCTGGTGGCCATGGAGAAGAAGATGACCGTGCCCCCGTCCTTCACCGACAGGATCGACGCCATCTCCGTGTTGCCCACCGAGGCGCAGTTGACGACGAGATCGCACAGCGCGCCGCCCGTCGCCTGGGACACCGCCTCCATCACGTCCACGGCCTGCGTGGCGTCCACCTTCAGTGCCGTGTCGCACAGGCCGATGCCGGACAGCGCAGCCAGCGCCTTCTCGGAGATGTCGAGCGCCAGCACCTTGCCCTTCCCCTTCAGGTCCCGCCGCGCCTGGGCCAGACACAGCGCCCCGCTCTTCCCCGCCCCCAGCACCGCCACCGTCATCCCGGGTTTCACGTACCGGGCCACCAGCGCCGGAGCCCCACACACGTCCAGCGCCGCCAGGGCCAGCGTGTCCGGCATGTCCGATGGCAGCTTCGCGTAGATGCCCGAGGCGAACAGGATCGCGTGGCCTCGGATGTCCACCCGATCGATCTCCGCGTGCACGGCTTTGATCTCCTCGATCACCAGCGGCGTCAGCGAGAGGCTCACCAGCGTGGCGATGCGGTCCCCGGGCTTCAGCGTCTGGCGCGCCGGGTGCTTCGGGCCGATCTCCTTCACCCGCCCCAGCAGCATGCCGCCCGAGCCCGTGACGGGGTTCTGCATCTTCCCGCGCTCGCGGACGATCTCCTGGATGCGCGCGGCGATGCGCGCGGGCTCTCCGCCCACGTCATCCTTGATCTGCTTGAAGGACGCCGCGTCGATGTTCAGGCTCTCCACATCGATGAGCAGCTCCGCCTCGCGGCACGGCAGGGACGGCTCCAGCTTGCGCGCCCGCTGCGGCAGCACGCCCTTCTCGCCGACGACGCGGGACAGGCCATAGGGATCGGGGATCATTCACGTCACTCCCGCGCCATGCGCGGCACCAGGAACCCGAGCGAGCGCTCGAAGCGGTAAGCAATCCCCGAGTGAGAGTCCTCGAACTCCTCGTGGGACAGCTCCACGCCGCTGGCCTTGAACTCCTCGGCCAGCATGCGCGTCCCCCAGCGCAGGTTGTACTCATCCCGCGTACCGCAATCGAGGAACACCGACTTCACCTTGCGGAACGCGTCCAGGAACTTCGGCACGAAGCGCACCGGATCGTGCACCAGCCACCGGTTCCACACGTCCACCTTCAGCCGGGCCGTCTGCAGATCAAACGGGAGCTCGATGTTGAGCGGCTCGCCCTTCTTCGGTGAGTACGCCGCCGCCATCGCCAGCACGTTGATCACCGTGAAGTCCTCACCGCGCGGCTTCGTCTCCCGCGTGCGCTTCTTGAAGTCCTGGTACCAGGCCTCCACCCCGCCCGCCTTGAGGAACGCCCCCGCCGCCTTGGGCAGATCCGGCAGATAGCAGTACTCGAAGTAGCAGTCCCCCGCGTGGCTGCCGAGGTGGCTGAACAGCTCCGGATGGTAGCGCCCCATCACCAGCGCCCCGTAGCCGCCCGAGCTGTGCCCCACCACCGCACGCGACACCGCCTTGGGCAGCGTCCGGTACGTGCGGTCCACGAAGCCCAGCACATCCTTGGCCACATAGTCGCGGTAGCGCCCGATCGCGTCGCTGTTGATCCACTGGCTGCCCCCCAGCGACGTCCACCCATCCGGGAACACGCCGATCACGGGAGGGATTGCCCCGGACTCGATCATCGCGTCCAGCCGGTCCAGCACGCTGAGCGTGAACGCGGAGGCATTCGCCCACGAGGCCCCGCTGTTGGAAAAGGCGTGCAGGAAGTACACGGCCGGGTAGCGCTGGGTGCCCTCGCCGTACCCGGGCGGCAAGTACACCCTCAGCTGCCGGCGGCCGACGTCGCCCAGCGGGTTCGACTCCAGCGCGGGCCCCTGCAGGTCGCGCGTCTCGAGCACTCCCTTCATCCGTGAACTCCCCTCCGAGCCCCGCTCAGGAGCGGGAGCCAGGTTGCCTACCGAAGATCTTCATCACCTGCTGCAAATCTTCCCACGCCTTCTTCTTCTCTTGGGGGCTGCGCAGCAGGTACGCCGGGTGGAAGGTGGGCATCAGCTTCACCCCTTGGTACTCGCGCCACTGCCCCCGCAAGCGTGTAATGGGTGTGGAGTCCCGAAGCAACGTCTGTGCCGCGAACTTCCCCAGCGCGACGATCACCTTGGGCTGAAGCGCCAGCAGCTGCGAGCGCAGGAACGGCTCGCAGGCGGTGATCTCGTCCGGCTCCGGGTTGCGGTTGCCCGGCGGTCGGCACTTCACCACGTTGCAGATGTAGACGTCGTCCCGGCTGAAGCCCATCGCCTGGATCATCTTCGTCAGCAGCTCACCCGCCGGTCCGACGAAGGGGACCCCCTTCAGGTCCTCTTGCTCTCCCGGGCCCTCACCCACGAAGACGAGCTCGGCGCGCGGGTTGCCCACCCCGAACACGATGTTCTTCCGTCCCGTGCACAGCTTGCACCGCTGGCAGTCCCCCAGTTCGCGCCGGATCTGATCCAGCGTGGGGCGCTCGCCCTCCACGACGCCCGGGAGGACCCCGGAGTACGGCGGCGCTTGCTGCGGCACGTCAAGAAGCATCCCCTTGCTCGCCGCCGGAGCCAGCTGGGGCGCGGGAGCGGTGGGAGGGGTTCGGGGCGCAGCGGCCGGGCTCGGAGGTGCCTCCAGCGCCCGGGCTCTCGCAGGGACAGCCGCCGAGGGCGTTGTTGGAGCCTCAGCAGGCGCGGCGGGCTCCGGGGAGGCCGCACGCCCGGGGGCAGCCGGGGGCTTCGTGCTCCGAGGCGTCACTATCGCTCGCAGTGAAGCCGAGCGCTCGGCAGCCTGCTTCGCCGCGTCGACGAGCAGCTCACGGCCCCCCGCCTCCTCTTGCCACAGCAGGTGGCGGCGCAGGTCCTCTACGACTTCACTCAGTTCTTCGGCGGAATCGCGCGGATCGTTCACGGTAGGCCGATCGGTAATAGAGGCGGTGCCACCCACACGCTTACCGCAGGGGCGAGCATGGCGCCATGGTCAACGGCACCATCCTACAGGTAGGCCGCGCCGAGTCCAACGCGCCACGTCACCTCGCGCTCCCTGGCTCCTGCCCCACCAGAGCGGGCGCATGGGCCAGAAGCAGCTCCAGGATCCCCTGGGCGACCTCGCGCTTGGCGCCGTCCAGGTCCTTCCGCACCCCCGTCCGGGTCAGCACTGTCACCCGGTTGGTGTCCGTCCCGAAGCCCGCGCCCGGCACCGTCACGTCGTTGGCGACGATGGCGTCCAGGCCCTTGCGCTCCAGCTTCTCCCGGGCGTGCTCCAGGACTTTCTCTGTCTCCGCCGCGAACCCCACCAGCAGCGGCCGCTGCTTCGCCCCCGCCACCTTCCGCGAGGCCTCCGCGAGCACATCGGGCGTGCGCACCAGCCGCAGCTCCTCGGGCGCCTCGCCCTTCTTCACCTTCTGCGGCGCCCGGCGCTCCGGCCGCCAGTCGCTCACCGCCGCCGTGGCGATGAACCAGTCCACCGTCTCCACCCGCGCGAGCACCTCGCGCGCCATGTCCTCGGCGCTCACCACGTCCACCACCTCGAGCCCGGTCCGATCCACGGCCCCCACCGGCCCCAGCACCACCGTCACCTTCGCCCCGAGCGCCCGTGCCGCCTCCGCCAGCGCCAGCCCCATCTTCCCCGTGGAGGGGTTGGAGATGAAGCGCACCGGATCCAGGAACTCGCGCGTGGGGCCCGCAGTCAGCAGCACCTTCTTGCCCGCCAGGGGCCCGCTGCCCAGCAGCGCCGCCGCCGCCGCGACGATGTCCTTCACCTCCGCCAGCCGCCCGGAGCCCACGTCCCCGCAGGCCAGCAGCCCCGCTCCAGGCCCCACCAGCCTGAAGCGCGGATCCGCCACCAGCGCCGCCACGTTCTCCTGCGTCAGCCGGTTCTCCCACATGGCCACGTTCATCGCCGGGGCCAGCAGCACGGGCCCTCGGAAGGCCAGCAGCGACGTCGTCACCGCGTCCCCGGCCAGGCCCGCGCGCACACGCGCCAGCAGATCGGCCGTCGCGGGGGACACCACGAACAGCTCGGCCCAGCGCGCCAGATCCAGGTGCCCGAAGTTCCCTTCCTGGTTCGGATCGAAGTAGTCCGTGAGCACCGGGTGCCCGCTGAGCGCCTGGAAGGTCAACGGCGTGACGAACTGCTTCGCCGCCTCCGTCATGGCCACGCGCACTTGAGCGCCTGCTCGCCCCAGCTCGCGCACCAGCTCGCACGCCTTGTACGCCGCGATGCCACCGCCTACTCCCACGACTACCCGGCGTCCCTGCAATGCCGATGCGTCCATGGGACTTCCTTACGCGCGGCCGAGCGGGCTCGCAACCTCGTGACGCCGCTTCAGCGCACCATCGAGACTTCCCGCACGCCTGGCACCTCCACCGTCTGCACCATGGGCCCCTCCGGCGACTCCGCGTGGAAGTGCGCCCACACCACCGTGTAGCGCCCCGGCGGCAGGCCCTGCATCGTCACCCGCTCCGAGCGAGGTTGGTAGATCATCTGCGCGTAGCGAGAGCGCATCAGCTCCAAGGGCGCGCCGACCAGGCCCGCTGCGTCGCCGGCCACCACCCAGAGCGCCTTGCCGCGCTCGGGCTTGATCAGGATCGTGAGCGAGCCGGAGCCCGGCGCCGCCCCGAAGTCCAGCCGCATCGCCGTGCCCTCCACGCGCACCAGCAGCGCGGGCTCCCCGGCGAACTCGCGATCCGCGCCCAGCATGAAGCGGTAGCTGCCCGGAGCCATGTCCACGGAGTACTGCCCGTCCGGCCCCGTCACCACGACGACGGCATCCCCGCGCTCGGTGTTCACCCCATCGAGCTGGAAGCCCGCCGCGGGCTGTCCGCTCGGCAGGTATACCGTGCCGCTCACACGCGTGGCCGGCCGCAGTGTCAGCTCCAGCGGCCCGTTGTTCCCGCGGCTGAGGGTCTCCGTCGCGCTCAGCCGGCCCTTGCGCGCGGACACCGAGTACTGCACCACGTAGGGCGGACTGGAGATCGTGAAGCGCCCGTCCGGCCCGGAGAGCACGGACTCGTCACACACCTCGCACGTCACCACCGCGTCTGGCGCTGGGGCGCCGCTCTCGTCGCGCACCAGCCCGGTGAGCGTGGGGGCCCGCTGCAGCACCAGATCGCCCAGATCCGGCGCCACGGGCCGATCCACCATCAGCGGCTCGAAGCCCGCCGCGTCCACGGAGATGATGACGCGATCCCCTGCCACCGGCAGGGAGACCTCGAAGCGCCCATCCGGTGAGGAGACGTCATGCTCGTCCAGCCGGAAGCGCTGCACGGGCGCCCCGTCCTCGGCCACCACGCGGCCCCGGAACATCGGGCGGCGCTTGAGCACGACCTTGACGGGCGGGCCTCCCGGAGTGCCCTCGGCCCGCTCCACCTGGTCGTACCCCGGGTGGCGCCCCTCCACGCGGTAGGTGCGCTCCGGCCGCAGCGCGCGGATCTCGAAGCGCCCGCGCGCATCGCTCGCCACCGGCTCGGCGCCGCGAGGCATCACCGCCAGGGTGGCCCCCGCCACGGGCGCTCCCTGCTCGTCCATCACCTCTCCCCGGAGGGTGGCGCCGGGCTTGAGCTCGGCAGTCACCTTCAGGACCTGGGCCTCCTCCACCCTCACCTGCTGGCGCTCCGAAGCCAGGTAGTCCGAGTGCGAAGCCACCATCCAGTAGCTGCCCGCCGGCAGGCCGCGCATGGGCACCACCCCGTCCGGCCCCGAGGGCCGATCGCTGCGGAAGATGCCCTGGTGCTCCACCCAGAGGATGACGTCCGCTCCCTCTACCCGCCGGCCCTCGGACGTCACCGTCACCTCGACGGCCGCGCCCGGCTCCAGCTCCAGCCGCACCCCGGACGCGGGCGCCGTCACCTTCACCTTGCCGCCCCCCCACTCGGAGTGGTGCGCGTGCAGCTCGTAGAGGCCCGGCGTGGGCACCTGGGCCGTGAAGTGGCCATCCGCATCCGCGAGCACGGCGTCGCCAATGGGCTGGACCAGCACGGAGACATTGGGTGCGGGGCGCCCGTACTCGTCGATGACCTGACCCGAGATGAGCGTCGCGCGCGTCATCTCCAGCTCGAGCGGCGTGTCTCCCGCCTTCACGCGCGCGGGGAGCTCCACATCCCGGAACCCCTCGGCTTGACCCTGCACCACGTAGTCTCCCACCCCCAGCGGGCCCAGCTCGACGAGCGCCCCCGTGGAGGCCTTCACCTTGTGGACCACCTCTCCCATGGCGGTGCGCAGCGTCACCTCGGGCTGGGGCACGGGCTGGCCCGCGTCGTCCACCACCGTGACGAGCAGCTTGCCCGCCTCCTCCAGCTCCACCGTCACCAGGGTGAGGCGCTCCTCCAGGGTGATGGTGCGTGGCGCCGAGCCCAAGCTCCCGGACTCGGCCGTGATGACCAGCTGGTCCGGGTAGAGCCCGGTGAACCGCGCCGGCTCTCCCTTCGTCCGCAGCTCGCGCGACAGGTGATCCGACTTCAGCCGGACGGTGGCCGCCACGGGCGCCTGGTTGTGCACCACCCGGACCTCCAGCGTCCGCGCAGGCGTCAGCTGAATGCGCACCGGCTGGGGGCCCGCCTCCACCTGGGGCTCCACCGAGGGCATGAAGCCCTCCGCGCTGGAGACGATGTAGAACGGACCCTCGCCCAGCCCGTCCAGCGTGAAGCGGCCATCCCCTTCCGACACGGCCTCATCCGGCAGCGCCGTGCGGCGGGACACCGCGTAGACGTGTGCTCCTGGCACCGGCTGCCCTGCGTCATCCACCACCAGCCCGGTGATGCTGCGCAGCACCGGCAGGTACAGATCCACCGGCTCACCCGGGGCTGCGCGCTCCCGCATCGCCACGCCAAAGCCCGTCGCCTTCGCCCAGACGGAGAAGGAGACGCCTGCCAGGTGCTCGAAGCGGAACTTCCCCTGCGCGTCCGTGCGTGCGGCGGCCCGAGGCGCGAGGAAGCCGTGCTCGTGCTCGAAGAAGGCCAGCGCCTGGATGCCGCTCTCGCGCGCCGTGCAGGACAGCAGCGGCTGGGAGCACTCCTCGCACCGCACGGAGGTGATCGTCTTCTGCGCGCTCGCCGAGAGGAACACCTCCGCGCCAGCGATGGGACGCCCGGAGGGCTCCAGCACCCGGCCCGTCAGGCTCAACCCCTCGGCAGCCCCCGAGGACACCTCCACCTCCTGGAACGCAGGCAGGGGACGCGCCGCGGCAGTCTCCGGAGTCGAAGTGTGGGTGGCTGGATCAGACTCTGGCTGGAGCCAGAACACGGCCGCGCCGACCCCCAACAGGACTGACGCCGCCCCTATGACGAACCATTTGCGCATCGGAAGCCAGGCCGGAACTTAATCCGCGGCATGCCCGCGAACCGCCCTTCTTTTCTGGAAATTCCCCGCTCGTTCCCCCCTGGACGATCCTTGTACGGCAAGGTGCACTGCCGCGACTGAGCCCATCTGCTCACCCGTAGACGCTGCAGAGCTCCGGCGCGCCGTCCGTCGCCGACCCATCCGTCGATTGCCGCACGCTCATACCCCACACCGGGTCGGCAGACTCCCGGGCACATGCCACATTAATCCGACCTTCCTCTAATTTCAGAGGATGCGCGACCGGGGGGCCGCGATGAAAGAAGCAAGCTGGACGCATGAGTTCTTGGATTCGATGCGCGAGCAGTGTGATCCACCCGCGGACGAAGCCGTTCGCAACCTCTTCCAACGTGAGAAGGTCCAGGCCGCCAACGCGCTGATGAAGCAGCTGGTAGTCAATGAGAACGTCTCGCTGGAGATGCTCGCGCCGCCGCTCCGAGGCTACTTCGAGCAGAGCGGCCAGCTGCCCTCCTGGACGAACGCGAACCTCCTCCGCCAGGGCGAGCAGGTCTTCGGGCGCTACGGTCCTCACATCATCACCGCGCTCTTCTGCGCGTCACTGCCCTCCTGCTACAGCGCCGCGAAGGGTGTCCAGGTGCTGCACCTCACGGCGCGCATGGAGACGGACCCGCACCGCCGGATCGTCGAGACGGGGCAGATGATCGTCGACGTCATGGCTCCCGGAGGGCTGGGGATGGGCGGCCGGGGCCTGCGCTCGGCCCAGAAGGTGCGCCTGATGCATGCGGCCGTGCGCTACCTGATCCGTCAGAGCGGCCGGTGGGATCCCGCGTGGAACCAGCCCATCAACCAGGAGGACATGGCGGGGACGCTGCTCACCTTCTCCACCGTCGTGCTGCGCTCGCTGGAGCGGATGGGCTGCATGCTCTCGGACACCGAGCGCCGGGCCTACTACCACACCTGGCGGGTGGTGGGGTACGTGATGGGCATCCGCGAGCACCTGCTCCCGGAGAGGCTGGAGGATGCCATCCGCCTCGAGGGCCTTATTCAGCAGCGGACCTCCGGGGCCACGCCCGAGGGGCAGGCACTGACGCAGGCGCTCTTGAAGCTGATGGAGCACATCGCGCCCGGGAACCTCTTCGATGGCCTGCCATCCACGCTCATGCGCCACCTGATGGGAGACGCCACCGCGAACCTGCTCGCCGTGCCGCCCTCGAACTGGACGCGCCTGCTCGTGGGGCCGCTGCGGGTGCTCGGCTGGGTGAGCGATGGGGTGGTGTCTCTTCAAGGGCCGCAGGCGGCACAGCTCGTCGGGCTGTTCGGCCGAAAGCTGGTGGAGGGACTCTTCTGGGTGAACCGCGGGCCGGCGCGGGTGCCCTTCCGCCTCCCGACCGCGCTGCGCGAGTCCTGGGACGTGCGCGGCTGGGAGCAGGCCCGCCTATAGCCCGGCCCGAGTCAGCGGGGCGCCGAGGGCCTGCGCGGGCCCTCGCGCCCCGCGGGTGAGCTTGCGCTCGAGGCGGGAGATGCGGTGGCGCTGCTCCTCGGGGGACTCGGCCGTGGTGGTGAGGCGTGCGTGGTGCAGGGCCCGCTCGGGATCCTTGAGGGCGTGCTCGTACAGCTTGGCGAGCGACAGGTGGAGGGGCGCCGCCTGGGTGCCCCTCGCGGACGTGAGCGCCTGCTGCAGCAGGGCCGCCGCGGCCCCGGAGTCTCCGGCCCGGCGTGACAGCTGCGAAGCCAGCGTGAGCGCCTCGACGCTGACGGTGCCCCCGCCCCGCGCCGCGGCCTGGGCGAAGGTCTGCGCCCGCGCGTAGTCCCCTGCCCGCATGGCCACGCCCGCGAAGCCCAGCAGATCGCGTGGATCCTCCTCCTCGGCCCGGCTTGTCCGGAAGCGCCGCACCAGCTCGCCCAGCAGCGCCGCCAGGAGCAGGAGATCGTTCGCGTTGTGCTCCAGCACCGGGGTGAGGGCCGCGCTGCTCCCGCCACGCAGGAAGCGGAAGTAGAGGTCCGGGATCAACGCCCCGTCCACGTCGCCGACGCGGCGGTGCCCCAGGACATGCTCCTCCAGCTGCACCAGGCGTGTCCCGGAGCCACGGTGCTTGAAGACCCGGCGCGAGCAGTGCAGCAAGTCCAGGTGCGGCAGCTCCGTGGGGACGGGCAAGCGGTTGAGCACGAAGCGTGTGCGCAGGAGCGGCCAGTCGAAGCTCTTCCCGTTGAAGGTCACCAGGCAGGAGGACTCCGCCATGCGCTCGGCCAGCACGCGCAAGAGGGGGCCCTCCTCGCCCAGCCGGCGCAGGAAGAGCTGCTGCACCCGGAGTGAGCGTTCCTCGAACCACGCCATCCCCACCAGGAAGGGCACGGTGCCGGTGCCTCCCGCGAGCCCGGTCGTCTCCGTGTCCAGGTAGAGCACCCGCCGGAAGTCCACGCCCGCCAGCCGCGGATCCAGCGCGAGGCTGGCGACCAGCGCCGCCTCCACGTCCCACGCGCCCACCAGGGGGGCCGAGCCGTGGTGATGCTCCGGGAGCAGCAGGCGCTCGGCGATGTGGACCAGCCCGTGAGGTGTCATCCGAGGCTCGGCGGGCAGCGGGCCTGGGGGCGGCGGAGCCGAAGCAGCTCGACGGCCCGAGGCGGTGTTCTGGCGCTCGGCCCAGCTCCCGAGCATCTGGCGCAGCGCCTGGATGCGAGGATCCTGTGCCTTCCGGGCCTCCGGCTCAGGGGACGACGGAGGGGCCGGGAGCGACTCTGGCTCAGGGGAAGCAGGAGCTGTCGTGGCCACCGGCTTGCCGCCAGGGCCGATGCTCGAGAGCCGTGACAGCTTGCGCTTCAGGTCCACCGGCCACCTCGCCTACTGCGTCCTCGAGCCCAGCGCCGAGAGGATCTCCAGCCCGAGCTGCTTGCGAGGATGAGGCTCCGCCCGCGCGCCTCCGGGTACCGTGCCCGCGGCCGGGCCGATGCAGGCAGGACACCCATCCTCACAGGGGCACGAGTCCAGGAGCCGATGCGCGCGCCAGAGCAGCTCCTGTCGCTGATCGAAGAGGCGTGCGGCCAGCCCCACTCCCCCAGGCACGTTGTCGTAGAGGAAGATCGTCGGGTCGAACCCCACTGCTCCATCCTTGCGAGGCGGCCCATCCGCGTCGTCCTTGCTCCCGAGCGTCCTGCCCAGATCGCGCGGATCGATCATCAGCCCGATGCAGGCCACGATCCGCAGCGCGTTGGCGATCCCGCGCAGCGAGTCGATGACCGCGGGCCGAGGCGCGTTCATGGAGCGCACCACCGCCTCCGGCACGGTGAGCCAGAGCGAGGTGGTGTGCATCTGCATCTCCGGCAGGTTCACGTCGCCGTAGCCGACGTTCTCGTGGGTGTGGAACTTGATCTTCTTGTAGCCCACCACCTTCTCGATGACGCTCACCTCGCCGAACCCCGCGCGGAGATCCGGGCCCATGGGGGCCTCCTGATCGCTCTGGATGACGTTCACCCGGACGTAGGTCATCGCGTCGGTGAAGTAGTCCGGCGCCACCTTGCGCACGTAGGCCTTGTGGTTCTCGTAGTCGAACTTCTCGACCTGATACTGCTCGCCCTCGTGCTGGTAGATGGCCTGCTCGTGCAGCATGGTGTGCGCGGAGCGGAAGTCCATCTCCGCCAACGTCCGGTCCGAGCCCAGCTCGATGATGACGACGTTGTCCCAGCCCACGCTGCGCAGGGAGACGTGGTTGGCGGGGTACGCGTCCGCGGACCAGTGGAACACGCGGCGGCCGTCGGCGCTCGGTGAGGGGTGCACGACCTGGTGCTGCGTGAGGAACCCGAGCGCATCCGTGGTGGCCTCGGGCGGCACGTCCCCGAAGCCATCCCCCTCCTCGAAGGGGAGCTCGAAGGCAGCGCACTTGAGGTGCTGGACGAGGATCTCCACGTTGTCCGGATCGATGCGCGCGTGCTCCACGGGAGCGCCGATGAGGTGGCGCGGATCGGCCGCCAGGTACTGGTCCAGCGGTGCGCTGGAGGTGACGAGGAGCGCGAGGCTGCCCGCGCCGCGACGCCCGGCCCGCCCGAAGCGCTGCATGAGCGCGGCCACCGAGCCCGGGTAGCCGGCGCATACCACTGCGTCCAGCGAGCCGATGTCGATGCCCAGCTCCAGCGCATTGGTGGCCACCACGCAGCGCACCTCGCCAGCGCGCAGGGCGGCCTCGGTGGCTCGGCGGGTGCCTGGGAGATAGCCGCCGCGGTAGCCCTGGATGAGCGCCGGGTCCAGCTTCTCCTCGATGAACCGATCCCGGAGGTACTTGAGCATCACCTCCACCGCGTTGCGCGACTGGCCGAACAGCAGCGTGGAGACGTTGGAGCGCACCAGATCCGCCACCAGCCGCACGGCGCTCTTGAGGTAGCTGGCGCGGATGCCCAGCTCCGCGTTCACCACGGGCGGGTTGTAGACCATGACCCGGCGCTCGCCGGTGGGCGCGCCGCTCTCGGAGACGAGCTCCACCGGCCGCCCGAGCATCCGCTCCGCGTGCGCCTTCGGGTTGCCGATGGTGGCCGAGGCGAAGACGAAGACAGGCGACGAGCCATGGAACTGCGCCACTCGCTGGAGCCGTCGCAGCACGTTGGCCAGGTGCGAGCCGAAGACGCCCCGGTACGTGTGCAGCTCGTCGATGACGACGTAGTGCAGGTTGGAGAAGAGGCGCGCCCAGTTCGCGTGGTGCGGGAGGATGCCGGTGTGCAGCATGTCCGGGTTGGTGAGCAGGACGCCGCTGCGCTCGCGGGCCGCCCGGCGCGCGTCGCCCGGCGTGTCTCCATCGAAGGTGATGGCGCCGTGATCCAGCCCGGCCTCGCGCAGCAGCACGCGCAGGGACTCCTCTTGATCGCGGGAGAGTGCCTTGGTGGGGAACAGATAGAGGGCGCGCGCCTGGGGCACGCGGGCGAAGCGCTCCAGGAGCGGCAGGTTGTAGCAGAGGCTCTTGCCCGAAGCGGTGGGCGTGGCGATGACCAGGTTCTTCCCGGAGCGCGCCAGCTGGAAGGCTTCGGCCTGGTGGGAGAAGAGCCGCTCGATGCCGCGACGCTGGAGGGCCTCGCGCACCGCAGGCGCCACATCGTCTGGGAGCGAAGCGTAGATGCCCTCCCGGGCCGGGGTCACCTCATCGAGGACGAAGCCCGGCCAGAGCTGCCGGTCGGTGTGCCACCCTTGGAGCACGGCGTCGAGCCCGCGCGGTCCGGCCCACGGGATGCGTCGGGCCCCCGCGAAAGCCCCTTCTTCCTTCTCAGCCTTCATGGGGCTGGACACTGTACAGACGTGCACCTCCAGGAGCAACTGGAGTTCCTACGTCTTCGCGATTCGGCGCTCAGCCGAGCACAGGGCTTGGGATGCCCTCCTCCGACCCGAGCATCACCCTTGAGCACCGAGGACACCTCGCCCTGCTCGGCATCCATCGCTCCGAGAAGCGCAACGCGTTCGATCTGGCCATGCTCCGAGCCGCCGGACGCTGTCCGTCCAAACCTGTCATACAAGCTGACAGGTTCGAGCCATGCGCCGCCGGCAGCTCACCCTGAGACTCGGAGCGCTGAGTCTGCAGGATGAGCTCGCGGCCGGTGCAGTCGGCTCTGCCCCTCTGCTCGATGCTCACCGCCGAGGTTGCGCCGACACGGCACGAGCCTCGGGCTCCCGCACCGCCAACCCCTTCTCCTTGGCGGCGCTCGCCGAGGAGATCTGCAGCAGCGGCGACTGGGACGCGTAGAGCAGCTTGTAGGCGTTGTAGCTGCCGAGCACGTTCTTCACGTACTCGCGCGTCTCGTCGAAGGTGATGTGCTCCACCCACTCGTCGATGTCAGCCTGCGGTAGGGCCTTCTGCCAGCGCTCCACCGCCGAGGGCCCCGCGTTGTAGGCGGCCACCGCGAAGGCGGCGTTCCCACCGAAGTGCTTGAGGAGCTGGCCGAGGTACGCCGCGCCCAAGCGGACGTTGTCGGCCGGCTGCAGCAGCGTCTGCTCTCCCACCGCCGAGAGCTTGAGCGAGGCCGCGACCTGGCGCGCCGTCGCCGGCATGAGCTGGGTCAGCCCGAGCGCCCCAGTGGAGGAACGCGCGCGAGGATTGAAGCGGCTCTCCTCCCGGATGAGGCCCTGCAGCAGATCCGGATCCAGCCGGTTCGTCTTCGCCTGACGCTCGATGATCGTGCGGTACGCGAGCGGCCAGGTGGCCTCCCAGATCGGCCGGGACTGGGAGCTCAGCGGGCCACGCACCTCCTCGCGCAGCGTGGAGCGGGCCACCTTCCGCGCCGCCCAACCTCGCCCGGTGCGCTGGAGGATCTGGAAGAGCAGCCGCGCCGGTCCCTCCGACAGCGCCCGCGGGTCCACCGCGAGCAGCTCATGCACCGCACCCGGCATACCCAGCCGCATCAGCTCCACGCCCGCAGCAAAGCGCGGATCCTGGGCGAGCCCGCCCAGCGGCAGCGGCCAGACCACCCCCGGCTCCGCAGCTGGCTCCGCGACAGCCGTAGTCACGGGCTGCACGGACGCCACGGAGACCGGCGTCGCTCGGACCAGGCGCCCAGGTGCCAGCAGCGCAAGGCGCGAGCGGGCCAGCATCCCGTACCAGGTGGCGGGGCGATCGGTGGCGATGCGCTCGTACCCGGCGAGTGCCGCCGGCACCTCGTTCTGAGTCTCCATCACCCGCGCGTGCCAGTACCGCGCCCGCCAGAGCGCCTCATCCGTCCGAGCAGCCTGTGGCAGCTGCTCCACAGCCTGGAGCGCAGCCAGTGCGGCCGCACGCTCTCCACGGCGCTGGTGGAGCCAGAACGCGCGGAAGAGCGCCTCGGACGCAAAGTTGCCCGCGGGGTAGCGCTGGGCCAGCTCCTCGTACCGGGCCATGGCGGTGTCCAGCTGCCCCGTGCGCTGGAGCAGCCAGCCCTCGAAGAAGAGGGCGTCGTCCGCATAGCCGTGCTCGGGATAGTCCCGTGCGAGCGTGTCATAGGTAGTGATGGCGGCCTGCTTGTCCACCACCGACTGCGAGTAGCCCAGCAGGTAGAGCGCCTGGGGCCGGACCTCCGGCAGGTGGCACTGCTGCACCACCGGCGTGAGCACCTGGATGGCCTTGCGATGCTGCCGCTCCTTGCGCAGGGCCTCGCCATAGATGAGGCGCGCATTGCAGGACAGCGGGTCAGGCAGGTTCACGTGAGGCAGCACTCCATCCAGCAGCTCCATCGCGGCGGAGTTGCGGTGCAGATCCACGAGCGCATCAGCCCGGCGAACCCTCCACTTGATGGGCAGCGGCAGACCCGCCAGCCGCCGCCGGGCGCGCTCCGCCTCCCTCGACAGGGGACTGGTGGCCCACACCTCGAGCAGCGCCTTGTGCTCCACGTTGTACTGGCCCTGCTTGCGCGCCAGGTCACAGGTCGCCAGCAGCGCCTGCATCCGGATCGAGTCCGGCCCGCGGGCCTTGCGGCTCTCGATGAGCTCCGCCAGCGCGCCCAGCGCCCCGTGGATGTCGCGACGGCGCTCGAGCACCCGCGCCAGCTTGAAGCGCGCCTCCGGGTAGAGCGGGGAGCCCGCGTCGACCGCTCGATAATGGCTGGCCGCTGTCTCCAGCCGGCGCAGCTGCTCGGTGGCCTGGGCCGCGCGCATCCTGCAGTGATCGCGCAGGGGCACGTACTCCTCGGCCAGCGCCGCGAATTCCTCGGCCGCGGTGGCGAAGTCCCGCATGTTGAGCGCGCTCTGCGCCATCAGGAACCGGACGGGGAGCGTGGCCTCCTGCTCGGAGAGGAGCGCACGCGCGCGACGGTAGCGGCCTCGATCGTACTCTGCCCGCGCTCGGGCCAGCGGCCCCGCGGCGAAGTACGACGCAAGCTGCTCCAGCCCGAAGGTGGCCTCCGTGAGCTCGGCGCCGGAAGGCTGTTCGGCGGGAGAGTCCAGCAGCTGCTCGAGCTGCTCCTCTGAGAGCACCTCGTCGGAGGAAGCCTCTTCACCAGGAGCCTGCGCCCAGACCGGCCTCCCCCCGAGTACGCCCACGCACACCAGCACCACCCACGCACCACGAAATCCGACCATGCCAGCACCCGCCCGTTGTCCTGGGCTCACAGGGATGCTCACGAGGCGTGCGACCGGAATCGGGTTCACGCGAAGAACGCGTGCAGCCGTCTTCCAGGTGATACCCAGTGGCGATAGCCCCTCGGCGGTTGCACGAAAACCGACGGCAAGGCGCTCTGCGCTCACCTACTCCATGCGTAGGGAGCGATGGGCGCCAGTAGCGGAAGGACCCACCTGCGCCCCCTCGCTACGACTCACGATCCATACTTGAACCAGCTCGTGCAGTGGCAGATCCGGCAGCGCCGCTCGCGGTCGATCTGGCATGACTCCCCGTAAGGACAGCGGATGAGCTGCTCCGCACAGTACGGCGCCTGCTTCCGCTTGAGCGAATCCGTGGACACCTCGATCGAGAGAGGCACCACCTTGCGCTCACGGTCGGGAACTCCTCCCTGGACCGCCACCGTCAGGAAGGCCTTCGTCTGGACGAGGCGGTCATGCATGGCCTCCATGCTGCTCCGGGTGTACCAGGCAGCGCCCGCGGGGATGGCCCTCCGTGCCTCCTCAATGATCTTGAGGTGGGTCCAGGGAGAGGGCCCGAGGAGCTGCGCGTCGATGGTGCCGATCTGGTAGCGCTCACCGAGCTGGACCGTCACCCAGACCCGAGGCGGCCGCGCCCCGGAGCCCTTGTTCTCTCCGGGCGCCACCTGCGCGTCGATCCAGCCGAGCTGCTGGAGCCGATCCTGGAGCACGCGCGCCGCCCACGTCTGGCACCAGCCAGGCTGGGTGTCCTGGGTCATCCCGGGGAGGTTCGTGAGCACGCACGCCTGAACGGGCTCCGGCAACACCTCCATCCCGGGGACGGCGCCAGGTGAGGTGGTGGGCCAGAGCTGGCACTCTCTGGGAGGCACCACGCCCTGCTCAATCTCGAACCCGTCACAGAAGAAGGAGGCGGCTGAGCCGGCCGGCGCTGGCGGTGACGCGTGGAAGACGGGGGCCGCGGAGACAGGCTCCGGCTGCGGCGCCGGGGAGCTGGGGGCAGCAAGGGCAGAGGCCACAGGCGCCGGAGCTGCCGCCTGGGAGGAGGGAGCAGCAGCGGGCTGCGGGGAAGCCTGGCGCGGCTCCTCGGGAGGAGGGGGCTGGACGATCACGCAGGCGCACGCCAGGAGCGCGCTGCCCAGAAGGAGGCTGAAGCGGTTCATGCGGACTCCCAGGCTCGGGACATCAGTCAGGTGACTCCGTGCCATCTCCGCGGGGCGCGGCCCAGGTGCTCCGCGCCCCCTGCCCTCTTCACTCCTCGGCGAAGGGCTGGACGGACTGAGCCACCGCCAGCTCCTGGCGCGCCTCGCTCAGCTCCGAGTTCGTCGCGCGCAGCCGGTCCGACAGCACCTGCACGAAGCTCCAGAGCATCTTCACCGCGAGGATGGACTCGCGCTTCATCAGGCTCATGAGGTCCGGCCGGGAGATGACCATCGTCCGCGTGGGCTCGGTGGCGCGCACCGTGGCCGAGCGCGGCGCATTATCGATGAGCCCCATCTCGCCAAAGTGCCCACCGGCGCGCAGCTCCGCGATCTCCACGCCGTTCTTCTCGATCACCACGCGGCCGCGGATGACGACGAACAGCTCCTCGCCCGGCTGCCCCTCCACGACGATCTCCCGCCCCGCGGGGAACGTGCGCGTGGTGGCGATGGACAGCACCGCCGTCTGCTCCTTGTACGTGAGGTGGCGGAAGAGCGGGATCTTCCGCAGCGCCTCCATGCGCGACTGCGCCTCGCTCGTCTCCTCGTTGGCCACCGCACCGTCGCCGGCCATCTTCACCACGACCGCGGTGATGTTGTCCTTGCCGCCGCGCTCGTTGGCCGTGTCGATCAGCTTCTTGGGCAGATCCCCCGTCGCCACCGTGCTCACCAGCGGCAGCATCTCCTCGTCCTCGATGTAGCCGTGGAGGCCATCCGAGCAGAGGATGAACACGTCGCCCGGCATCAGGTCGACGATGAGGGTGTCCACCTGCACGGACTCCTGGATACCCACCGCGCGGGTGATGACGTTGCGGTACTGCGAGCTGGCCGCCTGCTCCTTGGTGATGGTGCCGGCCTTCAGCTGCGCGGCCACCAGGGTGTGATCCTCGGTGAGCCGGTGGCACTGGCCGTGGCGCACCAGGTACACGCGCGAGTCGCCCACGTGGCCTATGACACCCTTGTTCCCGCTGAGCGCCAGGCACACGAACGTGGTGCCCATGCCGCGCTTGGCCGCGTCCGCCAGGGCCATCTTGTAGATGTCCGCGCACGCGCGCTGGATGGCCACCTCGACGAGCGCCGCCGCCGCCGCGCGGCTGTCCTGCGAAGGGTTGGAGGCCAGATCCTTCAGCAGGTGCTTGTTCGCGGAGATGTGCTGCTTGACGACCTCGGTCGCCCGCGCACTGGCCACCTCGCCCGCGGCGTGACCCCCCATGCCGTCAGCGACGATGTAGAGCCCCAGCTGCGGCTCCACCAGCATTGCGTCTTCATTGTGCTGACGCTTCCGGCCAACGTCGGTCAAACCAAAGGCTTCTGTGGTCAATGCCACTGCGACACTCCCGTGACTCCGAGGGATGACTCCGCACGTTACGCAGCCGAGCGAAGGACTGGCAAGGACCGGCGACGTGCCAGGTCATCTCCAGTCCGCAAAGAACCCGAACAGCGCTCCCCCCAGAAACTGGCGTGCCACACTCCGCCGCCGGTAGCTGAAGGGCTCGCCGTACCCGCCACTCACCCCAAGGACCACCGGTCCCACCCGGTAGCCCACATGAATCCGCCCCTCCATCAGCCCTGCCGAGAGGCGCTCGGCCGGCAGATCCCTGAAGTGGGCACCATACCAGACAGGTCCTCCCGTCACCTGGAACCCCCAGTGCAAGCCCTCCGGGTCCTGGTAGCGGTACCCCACCCCCGCCATCACGGTGTGCTGATAGAAGGAGTGCATGGGCGCGTCATACCCTTCGAGCGCCGTCTCCGGCAGCCCCGCCGCCCACCCCCCCCCGCCTTCCAGCAGCACGACGAGCGCATCCTTGCGCTTCTCGAAGAACGTCAGCTGCCACTGGAGCCGGGCCTGGGGTGTCACGGACCCATTGCGGAAATAGGTGCCCAGGAAGGCGCCTCGGGGCAGCCAGACGGGCGTCTGCCCAGAGCGCCGGGCGGGGGGGTCGAGAGGGTCCGTCTGGGCCACGGCAGCCGAGGAGAGCCCGAACACGAGGGAAAACAGGAGCAGTTGGCGGGACATGCCATCTTTACCGCCACTCCAGACGGCGCTTGTCAACGAAGTGTTCGGTTCGCTATAGCAGGGACTGTCCACCGGCTGTACCGAGAGGGTGCTTTTGGCCACGTCGCTTCGGGCGTTCGTTTTCCTCGACTCACTGCAGCCGCAGCTTGCCGCGCATATCTGCACCACGTGCCGTGGCTACTTCCCTGTGCCCTACGTGGCCTCGCTCTTCGTGGAGATTGCGCCAGGCATGGCCATCCACGGGCTCATCGACACCGCGCTGAAGGGCACACGGGTGTTCCCGGCCACGCTGGTGGTGGAGCGCGCCTACGGCATGCTCGAGGTGCACCACGAGGACAAGGGCGAGGTACGCAGCGCCGGCGACTCCATCCTCAAGTTCCTCGAGGCCAAGGAGGAGGACCGGATCAAGCCGAAGCTCGTGTCCAACACCATCATCCGCGCCATCGAGCCGATGCACGCGATGATCCTCGACAAGATCCGCTTCGGCTCCCTGATCGAGCCCGGCGAGTCGCTCTTCATCCTGGAGTGCGAGCCGGCGGCCTACGCGGCGCTGGCGGCCAACGAGGCGGAGAAGGCGGCCAACGTGAAGCTGGTGGACGTGACGCCGTACGGCGCGTTCGGCCGGCTCTACATGTCGGGCTCCGAGGCAGAGATCGACGCGGCGGCGGCGGCGGCGGTGGCGGCGCTCAAGGGCATCACCGGCAAGGAGCCGGCGGCCTTCAAGGAAAAGTGAATTTCGGGCCGCGCTCTCACGGCACGGCGTGACGTGGTTTCACCGCAACAGCGGAGAGGAACGAACAGATGGCGGATGCACTCGGGCTGATCGAAACGAAGGGCTTCGTTGGCATGGTCGAAGCGGCGGACGCGATGGTGAAGGCGGCCAAGGTGGAGTTCGTCGGCTACGAGAAGATCGGCGGAGGCTACGTGACGGCCATCATCCGCGGCGACGTGGCGGCGGTGAAGGCGGCCACCGAGGCGGGCGCCCGGGGCGCCGAGCGCGTGGGCGAGCTGGTCTCCGTGCACGTCATCCCGCGCCCGCACGGCAACCTGGACCTGGTGCTTCCGCTGGGCCGCAAGGACAAGGGCAGCATCGAGAACACCTGAGCCGGGAGCCCTCTCCCTCGGGGGGGGCCAGGCTGAGGCATCCAGGAGCCGCGCATGCTGATGGGCAAGGTCATGGGGACGGTGGTCTCCACCCGCAAGGAGCAGGAGCTTGAGGGCTTGAAGCTGCTCGTGCTGCGCGGCATGGACCTGGAGGGCAAGGTGAACGGCCCCGTCGTGGTCGCAGTGGACGCAGTCGGAGCCGGCGTGGGCGAGGTGGTGCTCTATTGCTCCGGCTCCAGCGCCCGGCAGACCCAAGTCACGAAGGACCGCCCCGTCGACGCCACCGTCATGGCCATCGTCGATCAGCTGGAAGTGGGCGGAACGCTCAAGTACGTGAAGGACTAGGAATCCCCCCATGCCAGTTGTCAGAGTCCGGGCCCCCAAACACCCGGCGCAGTTTGACTCGCTGGTTCGCAAGGTCACTGAGACAGCGAGCGATCTGCTCGCCCAGAGTGACCGGGTCCTTGTCGTGTACGGCAAGCAGACCGCCAGCATCTACTACGAGGGTTCGGAGCTGCCTCCGTCGCTGCCCCGGGCCTCGTGACGTGAAGCGGCGGGCGCCCTGCCCCGCCAGGAGCCTCGCCGAATGAGTTTCGACGCGAAGCAGATCGACTCGATCGTCGATCAGGTGGTCCGCAAGCTCTCCAAGGAGCTGTCGGATCTTCCTCAGCCAGTCCCTGCCCCCGCGCAGCCGCCGCATGGCCATGCCGATGACCGGCGTGGCAGCGAGCGCCGCTACGGCACCACCCCGCTCACCCCCGAGGCCCGGCCCTCCGTGCCTGCCCGGGCGCCCGCCTTCCACAAGGGCCGCAAGGGCATCTTCGACGACCTGGACTCCGCCACCCAGGCGGCCCGCGCCGCCTTCGAGCAGTGGGGCGAGACGACCCTGGAGGTGAGGGATCGGGCCATCGAGGCCATGCGCGAGGCCACCCGCCGCGCCGCCCGCGAGCTGTCCGAGATGGCCGTGCAGGAGACGGGGCTGGGGCGCGTGGAGGACAAGATCAAGAAGAACCTCCTGTGCGCCAACAAGACGCCGGGCACGGAGATCCTCCGGCCCGCGGCCTTCACCGGCGATCACGGGCTGGCGCTGCTGGAGCGGGCGCCCTTTGGCGTCATCGGCTCCATCACCCCCACCACCAACCCCACCGAGACGATCATCAACAACGGCATCGGCATGGTGGCCGGTGGCAACGCCGTGGTCTTCAACGTGCACCCGAGCGCCAAGCGGGTGAGCGCGCACCACATCCACCTGCTCAACGAGGCCATCGTCTCCGCGGGCGGGCCGGAGAACCTGCTGTGCGCGCTGGCCGAGCCGACGATCGACTCGGCGCAGGCGCTGATGAAGCACAAGAACGTGCGCCTGCTGGTGGTGACGGGCGGGCCGGCGGTGGTGCGGGCGGCGATGAACTCGGGCAAGCGGGCCATCGCGGCCGGCCCGGGCAACCCGCCCGCGGTGGTGGACGAGACGGCGCACCTGGATCGCGCGGCCAAGGACATCGTCGACGGCGCGTCCCTGGACAACAACATCGTCTGCATCGTGGAGAAGGAAGTCTTTGCCGTCGCCTCCATCGCGGACCAGCTCAAGCAGCAGATGGAGCGCCAGGGCGCCTTCGAAGTCACGGGCGCGGCCATCCACCGGCTGGAGAAGCTGGTGGTGCATGACGGGCACCCGGTGAAGGACTGGGTGGGCAAGGACGCAGAGAAGATCGCAGACGCGGCGGGCATCCGGGTGCCGAAGGGCACGCGCCTGCTGTTCGCGGAGGTGGACGCCAGCCACTCCTTCATCCAGGCGGAGCTGCTGCTGCCGGTGCTCGGCTTCACGCGGCTGCGCAACGTGGAGGACTGCATCGCTGCGGCCGTGCAGGCCGAGCACGGCTTCGGGCACACGGCGACGATGCACTCGACGAACCTGGATCACCTCAACGCGATGGCGCGCGTCATCAACACCTCCATCTTCGTGAAGAACGGGCCGTCCTTCGCGGGCCTGGGGATGACGGGCGAGGGCTACACCTCTTTCACCATCGCCTCCCCCACGGGCGAGGGGCTCACCACCGCGCTGAGCTTCACCCGCGAGCGGCGCTGTACCCTCAAGGACGCGTTCCGCATTGTCTGAGCCCCTGCCACTGCCCGGCCCCGCGCTGGCGCTGCTGGAGCTGGACTCCATCGCTCGCGGCTACGTCGTGGCCGACGCGGTGGTGAAGCGCGCGATGGTGACGCTGTCGCTCGCGGAGGCGGTGACGCCGGGCAAGTACCTGCTGCTCTTCTCCGGCGGCGTGGCCGAGGTGCAGGAGTCCTTCCAGGCCGGGCTCGAGGTTGCGGGCCGCACGCTGCTGGACAAGCTGCTGCTGCCCATGGCGGCCTCCGGGCTGGTGGACGGGCTGCAAGGCCGCTTCCCCGGGACGTTCGGTGAGAGCGTGGGCATTGTGGAGACGCATACGGTGGCGGCCGCGCTGCTGTGCGCGGACACGGCGCTCAAGCGCGCGGACGTCGTGCTGGAGCGGCTCCAGCTCGCGCGAGGGATCGGCGGCAAGGGCGTCTTCGTGCTCGCAGGAGCGCTGCACATGGTAGAGGCCGCGCTCGAGGGGGCGGCGGCCGCGGTGGAGCCGCACCTGCTGCTGACGACGGAGCTCATCCAGCGCCCCAGCCCCGAGCTGCGCGGCCGAGTGCTCTAGCCTCTCACCTCTGCGCTGATCTGATGTGATGGGCGCGTCCTGGACCGGACCGAACGATCACTGCACCGTGGACTGGTGGACGGAGCCCGTGCGTGGAGCAGATCCCGCACTCCCCGACTTCCCGGGGCATGCCTAAAAGCTCTCGCCATGAGCAATGTGAGCATGCCCGTCGGGCGGGAGGGAACGGCGGCGGATCACCCTCTCGAGCCACGGCAGGCAGAGGCCGCAGTCGCTCGCGAGCCTGCTCCTCCCCAAGCCTCGGAGCTGCCCTACCGCGATCTCTTCCTGGCGCTGGCCGAGGAGCTGCCGGACGCCGTCTTCACCAAGGATCTCCAAGGCCGCTACACCTACATCAACAGTGCGGGCGCTCGGTTCCTGGGCTTGCCCGTCGAGAAGATCCTCGGCCGCAGGGATCTCGAGCTGATGAGCCCGGAGGAGGTGCAGAACACGCTGGAGTTCGATCGGCAGACGCTGCTGGCCGGGCGCACCTTGCGCGCGGAGATGAGCGAGTGGATGGCCGGAGTGCAGCGGGAGTGGCTCTCCACGAAGGGAATCCTACGAGGGCCGGATGGCCAGGTGATGGGACTGTACGGCATCTGCCGGGATGTATCGGCTCACCGGCGCACGGAGGCGGCCCGGAACCAGAGCGAGGTGCTCTTCCGGGCCGCGTCGACCAGCAGCTTCGACGCCTTCTTCATCGTCCGCGAGGAGCCCGAGGGGCTGCGGCTGATGCGGCTCAACTCCCACGCCGAGGCGCTGCTGGGCTGCGCGGCCCGCGCCGTGGAGGGGCGCCTGCTCTCGGACTTCCCCCTGCTGGCCTTCATCGCACCGCTGCCGCTGTGCCAGGAGGTCTGGCGGACGGGCAAGCCCCACGACGAGGAGCTGAAGCAGGAGCTGCCGGGGCGCGGCCGCCGCTGGTTCCGCCGCCAGCTCAACGCGGTGGGCGACTGCATGGCGATCCTCGTGCGGGACGTCACCGAGCACCGCGAGAACGAGCTGCGCCTGCGGCTCAACGAGCGGATGGCGGCCGTGGGGATGCTGGCGGCGGGGGTGGCGCACGAGATCAACAACCCGCTGGCCTTCGTGCTGAGCAACCTGCACTACATCGAGAAGGAGCTGCGCCGGCTGAAGCTGAACCAGCCCGACATGGGCGAGATGATGGAGGCGATCACCGACGCGCGTGACGGGGCCGAGCGGATGCGCGGCATCGTCCAGAGCCTGGGGGCAATGTCGCGGGGGGACTCCATCAGCACCCAGCCGATGGATCTGCACGAGATGCTGGACAGCGCGGCGCAGCTGACGGCGGAGCGGCTGCGGGGCCGGGGGCAGCTGGTACGCGTCTACGGGGAGGTGCCGCTGGTCCTGGGCAACCCAGTGCAGCTCTCCCAGGTGTTCGTCAACCTGCTGGTCAACGCCGCGCAGGCCCTGCCCCCAGCAGGCGAGGGCGAGGTGCGCCTGGTGACACAGCTGCACAGCGACACGATGGTGCGGGTGGAGGTGCAGGACAACGGCTGCGGCATCCTCCCGGAGAACCTCGAGCGCATCTTCGATCCCTTCTTCACCACCAAGCCGGTGGGGGAAGGCACGGGCCTGGGGCTGTCCATCAGCCATGACATCATCCGCGGGCTGGGCGGAGAACTCACCGTGAGCAGCACGCCGGGAGTGGGCACCACGTTGCGCGTCCTGCTGCCCGTGGCCCCGGAGCTGGCAGACCCGGAGCCCGTTCAGGACACGGTGCGCTGATCCTGCTGCAAAGAATTCTGCCCCAGACGGAATTGTTGGGGGATGTTAAAAAATCGAGCAAAATGGTCCTGGGGGAAACCGATCCATTCTTGAGCCATGGAGGAAGTCGATGAGGCACCCAGGAGCAGGCTCCCAAGATCCAGAGCAGGAGCCAGCGTCTCCGGGCACGCCGCCCATGGTCCCCTCGGAGCGGACGCGCCTGGAGGAGCGTCTGGAGGCCAGCCGTCGGCTGATGGATGCGCTCACCCAGGTGCACGTCGATCTCGTCACCCAGGGAGATCATCGCGCGCTCTTCGGGCGGCTGCTGACGCTCATGCTCCAGGAGACGCAGAGCGAGTATGGCTTCATCGCGGAGATCCTCCGCTCACCAGAAGGGCAGCCGTATCTGCGCAGCTACGCGCTGACCAACATCGCCTGGACGGACGAGCTGCGCGCGATCTACGCCACGAGCGCCTCGCAAGGACTGGAGTTCCGCAACATGGACACGCTCTTCGGCGCGGTTGTGACTTCGGGGCAGCCGCTTCTCACCAACGATGCTCCGTCACACCCCAGCGCCGCCGGCGTGCCGCCGGGCCACCCCCCGCTGCGAGTCTTCCTGGGGGTCCCGTTCAGCGTCCACGGAGAGCTGGTGGGAATGGTGGGGATCGCCAACCGGCCCGGAGGGTATGAGGAGGACCACATCGAGTTCCTCAAGCCGCTGCTCACCACCTGCGGCATCATCACCTACGCCCGGCGCAGCGAGGTGCGGCGGCGCGAGGCGGAGCAGGCGCTGGAGGAGCAGCGCCGCCGCCAGCAGGAGGAGCTGGAAGAGCGGGTCCGCCTGGTGACGCGGGAGCTGGAGGCGCGCCAGGCCCAGCTCATCCAGGCCGAGAAGCTGGCCTCGCTGGGGCAGATGGCGGCCAGCATCGCCCACGAGATCAACAACCCGGTGAGCTATGTCGCCAGCAATGTCTCCACGCTGGACGAATACATCCGCGTCCTGCTCCAGCTGATCGGGCTCTACCATCAGGTGGAGCAGGGCCTGGGCTCCTCGCCACCGGAGACCGTGGCGGGGCTGTTGGAGCAGGTGCGGGAGGTGCGGGAGAAGGAGCGCCTGGAAGAGATCCTCCAGGACCTGAAGGAGCTGCTGGGGGACTCGCGGGAGGGGATCAGCCGCATCCGGGAGTTCGTCCAGAGCCTCAAGACTTTCGTGCGGGAGGAGTCCGGGACGCCGCAGCTGGCAGATCTCAACCAGGTGCTGCAGACGACGCTGCGCATGCTGCGCCACGAGTTCAAGCACAAGTGCGAGGTGCGCACGGAGCTGGCCTCGCTGCCGCTGCTGCGCTGCTTCCCCACCCAGCTCAACCAGGTCTTCACGAACCTGCTGATGAACGCCGCGCAAGCCATCGAGCAGTGGGGGGAGATCCGCATCACCTCCGGGCTGGAGGGGAGCGAGGCGGTGGTGCGGATCACGGACACGGGACGGGGGATGGGCTCGGAGACGCTGGCGAAGCTCTTCACGCCCTTCTTCACCACCAAGCCCGCAGGCCAGGGGACGGGCCTGGGGCTGTCCATCTGCTACGTCATCATCGGCCGGCACAAGGGACGCATCGACGTGGAGAGCGAGCCCGGCCAGGGCACCACCTTCACCGTCCGGCTGCCCCTGGGCTCCGAGCCGCTCGCTCTGAGCTCGTGAGCGACGCGCGAGGGCTTGTGGCTCATCTGGAAGTCCTTATCGGCAGCGTGTACGTTCTGCGCGCGCCTTGGCGCCCCGAGGGGGACTCATGACGATGAAGTGTCCGAAGTGCCAGCGCCCCATCAACATGACCGGGCTCCAGCCAGGCTCGTCCATCACGTGCCAATGCGGCAATGTGGTGGCGGTGCCGAAGTCAGGCATGAGCCGCACGATGCTCTTTGTGCTGATCGGGGCCGGACTTGTGGTGCTCGCCTGCCCGTGCCTGGGCGTGATCTCGGCCATCGCCATTCCCAACTTCATCCGGTTCCAGGCGCGGGCGCGGCAAGCGGAGTGCCATACCCAGCTCAAGTCCCTCTTCACGGCGCTCAAGGTGACTGACGAGCCAGTGCAAGGCGCTGGGCTGACCTTCTCCCAGATCGGCTTCGCTCCGGAGCGGGGCAACCGCTACTCGTACTTCCTGGGGCAGGGGCCAATGGAGGACCGCAGCGGCTCGCAGGCCCAAGGTACGGAGCAGGCCCGGGGCATTGGCGTGGACACCTTCAGGTACTCCACGCTGCGCGTCTTCACTGTGGCGGATCTCCCCCCGGCGGTGGCGGAGGAGGTGGGGATCTCGGGGACGTGTCCCGACTGCGACTTCACGGTGGCGTGCGCGGGAGATGTGGACAACAACCCCAGCGACACCCCCGACGTGTGGACCGTCTCCAGCAAGGACCGGTCGATCAATGGCGAGCCAGTCCCCGCTGGGGAGCCCTACAACCACGTGAACGACGTCAACACGGACTGAGGCGCAGCCTCCTGTCTACGCCGGATCCAAGGCCCAGGTCCCCTCCTCCCACCGCTTCAAGGCTTGCTGAGCGCCGAAGGGGATCATTCCTTCTCCCTTGGCAGCTTCTTCCAGGACCGCCTTGGCCTCCGCCGTCCGATGACGAAGGAGATGCGCGGCGGCCATGATACGTACGTCCATGCGCGGGTGCTTGAGCAGTACGGAGAGGGCATCGCGCCCCGCATTGCCGTGAGCCCGGAGCTTGTCAAACGCGGCACCGTACTTCCTGGCGTGCTTGTTCCCGGTCTTGGCATCTCCCCGCCAGATGGCATCGGTCTGGGCAGCTACGTTTTGAGCGAACTGCTCGACAAGATCCTCCAGCGTCATCACCAGATCCCCTTGCGATCACTGTGTAGAAGAGCTGGGGGGCCAGGGTGTTCTCCACCGCCTGGGAGATGCTCTCTTTGAGGGGCTCGATCGACAGGCCCAGGGCCACCCCCAGCTTGTCCCACTGACTCAAGCCCATCGCATCGTCGAGCAGGGAGAGGCAGTCATCCCTGCGCTGGCCCGGCTTGCAGAGGCCGCCGAAGCTCTTGCTCATGAGGCGCTTCCAGCGAGTGTCCTCGTCGTTACCTGGGTAGGAGGCGCGCACCAGCCAAGCTTGCTGAGCGGGGCGAAGGGCCAGGGGAGCCTCCAGCACCAACCGCGTCAGCGCCTCCTCGAACGCTGCGGCGTCCACCTTCACGGACTTGTTCGAGGTGGGTGGCCGGTACTCCAGGGGTGCCCCCTGCCCCATGTCCAGCCGTACCACGCGCGGAGTCGTGCACGCAGTGAACAGGGCCAACAACAAGACCGCAGCGGTCAGACGACGTGCCATGAGATCCCTCCTTGCTCGAGGCAAGTTCCAGTCTACGGGAAGGTCATCTCAGCGTGCCCCGGTTCAAGCCGGGGCACGCCCACCCCTACGCCAACGGCGTCATCATCGCCACCAAGGGAGGCCTTTATGCGTTCCTCCCGGTAGTGTTATCGAGCGAGGTAGTTGATGGACGTGCGAGCGGTCTGGCTGATGGGGATCAGCAGGGTGCTCGGCGTGCAGCGGGTGGATGATGGGCACGCGCAGCCGAGTGCAGACCCACCCCAACTCGCGCATCGACGAGTTGCTGCCCCACCTGTGGAAGCCTCTGCAGAACGCCGACTCGTCCTGACCGAGCTCCGTTCCGGTCTCACTCCCAACTCGTCCCCCTCTAGCTCGAGATCAGCACCGAGCATGGCGAGCATCCGCCCTCTAGCCCCTCAGCACGTCGCTGGGCGGACGGGTCCGCAAGGGCTGCGCGGAGCACCCGCCACCTCAGACGGGCCGCCGCCGCGCCGGGGACAAGGAAGCGCTCTCGAGCAAGGCGTTCGCGAGCGCCGCCCACGCCCTCCTGGCCGAGCACCCACGCGTCACGCTGATGCCCGGCACGGACTGGCGCGTGCGCTTCTCGCTCGAAGCATGCTCCACACTCGCCACCGCTCCGCCTACGCTGACTGCGGATCCTCCAGGGCGCTCGCCGCCTTCAGTCGGAAGAAGTCCTGGAGGGGCCGCACCATCGTCCTGAAGAGATACACGACTCATTGGAGGGACAGGGGCAACTCCACACGCGTCTTGCCACCTGGCGGCAGCGCGAGCATAAACCCCCCATCCCAGGGGGTTCCGATGATGGCAGCAGGCGGCAAGAGCGGGAGTGGACTCGTGACGGGCGGGCGGTGGGCGTCCCGAAACCGGCTGTGCGGAGCGCTGGGCGCGCTGTTGTCAGCAGCAATCCTGCTGGTCTCGGGTGCGTCCCAGGCCCAGCCAGGGCGCGGCCCCAGCGAGCCGGTGGACACAGCAATGCGCGCGAAGATCGTGGACCGCGTCTCGGCGGCGCTGAATGAGGCCTACGTCTTCCCGGACGTGGCCAAGAAGATGGAGGCGAGCATCCGCCAGAAGCTGAAGGCGGGCGCCTACGACAAGATCACCCACTCGGCCGAGCTCGCGGAGGTGCTGACCCGCGACCTCCGGGAGGTGAGCAAGGACAAGCACCTGGGCATCCGCTACGCGCCCTCCATGCCCCCGGGCATGGACCCCAACGGGCCTGGCACTCCGGCCGCCCGCGAGCAGATCCGACGCGAGCTGGCGGCCATGAACTTCGGCTTCGAGAAGGTAGAGCGGCTCACGGGAAATGTGGGCTACCTGGACCTGCGCGGCTTCATCGGCGCGGAGCTGGCGGGAGAGACGGCCGTCTCCGCCATGAGCTTCCTGGCCCACTCGGATGCGTTGATCATCGACCTGCGCAAGAACGGCGGCGGCGATCCATCGATGATCCAGCTCCTCACCAGCTACTTCTTCGACCAGTCCACCCACCTCAACAGCTTCTACATCCGCAAGGGGAACACCACGCAGCAGTTCTGGACCTCCGCCCATGTGGCCGGCAAGCGGATGACCGGCGTCCCCATCTACGTCCTCACCAGCCAGCGCACCTTCTCCGCGGCCGAGGAGTTCACCTACAACCTGAAGCACCTCAAGCGGGCCACCATCGTCGGCGAGACAACGGGCGGCGGCGCCCATCCGATCGAGCCCCACTTCCTCGCCGACGTGCACCTGCTGGCGATCATTCCCTTCGGCCGCTCGGTGAGTCCCATCACCGGCACCAACTGGGAAGGCACCGGCGTGGAGCCGGACATCAAGGTCCCGGCGGACAAAGCGCTCGAGGCCGCCCACCTGGATGCGCTGAAGAAGCTGCAGGCCCAGGCCAAGGACGACGAGCAGAGGCGGCAGCTCAGATGGTCCCTCCAGAAAGTGGAGGCGCTCGCCAGTCCGGTGACGCTGACCGCCGAGGTGCTGAAGAGCTTCGCGGGCAGCTACGGGCCGCGCGCGCTGCTCTACGAGAATGGCTCGCTCTGGTACCAGCGGCAGCAGGGCGAGCTCAAGATCCGGGCCGTCCCCATGACGGCGGACACCCTCATGCTCGACGACGGCAGGGACATCCTCCGCTTCCGGATTCAGAAGAACGCTTCGGGCCCGGTGACCGGGATCACCGGGTTGTACGCGGACGGCCGCACCGACACGTTTCCGCGCAGCGGAAGCTGGGCACAGCCTTGAAGGACTTGAGCGAACCGTGCCCCTGCCTGCTCAGTGCCGCTGTCGTGCCGCCGCCGCCTTCGCTACCACGGCCACCAGGTTCGAGATGAGCTGCGGGTCCCGGCTGCGGAGCACACGGCCCTCGCTCTGCCGTGTGCGCAACACCAGCCAGTACGTATCCCCCATCAGCAGGAGCGCGGCGATGGAGCCGAAGATGGCCGCACTCGCCAGGACCAGGGCCGCCTCATAGAGCTCCCCGTCCCGAGCGGCGGGGGTCGCCATGGCCGAGAGGAGCATAGGCAGCCCCACGACCACGCCCACCGTCAAGGTCACCAGCCATGGGAGGACGCGCGGGCTGCGGTGGATGGAATCCACCCCCTCTACATCTCCGAGCAGCCACGTGCGGCCCGCGATGACCACCCGCTCGCTCGTGACGAGCACGCCCTGGTCGTCAAAGATCGTGGTCTCACTCTCGCCAGGCTCAGTGCCCCTCACCTCCCTGGGGGAGAGGGGTGACGTCGAGAGGTGCGAGGCTGAGTCACTCATCGTACTTTCCTGGACGCGGAGGCCCGGCTCGGGGGGCCGAAGGGGTAGCAGGCCTGCCGAAAGCGGGGAGCACCGCGAGCAGCATCTGCCGCAGCCCCTCGAGCGGCTGCCCAAGGGCGAAGCACCCCCGAGCCCCCAACCGCAGCGCGCGCTGCATCTGCCGCTCGTCGGCGAACGGCAGCAGGATGAAGACAGGCGCCGGGTAGGTCCCATCCCGAGCGCTCTGCAGGGCGTTCAGGATGTTCTCGCCACGCCCGACCTGGAGGAGCACGAGATCCGGGCGGGCGAAGCTCGCCTCTCCCACGTGCAGGGTGATCCCCACCTCCGAGAGCACATCGAAGAGGAGTGCTGCGAGAGAATCGTCAGCACCCAGGAGCAGCGCGTGGCCGGCCTGTCGGGCCCCCACGGCTATTGGCCGCCCGCTCGGGCATGGGCCACGGAGACCGTGAACTCGCTGCGACGGTTCCTGGACCAGACGCTCTCGCCGCTGCCCACCTCCGCCGGGCGCTCCTCGCCGTAGGACACGATCGCGATGCGATCCCGGTCCACGCCAAGCTTCACGAGGTAGTCCTGAACCACCGCGGCCCGGCGCTGGCCCAGTGCCAGGTTGTACTCGGTCGTCCCCAGCTCGCAGGTGTGCCCGGAGATCGTCACGCGGGCTTCGGGGCGAGGCCGCAGGGCCTCCGCGACACGCTCGAGCAGCTCTCTCGAGTCGGGCCGAAGCGTCGCCGAGTCGAGCTCGTAGTAGATGGGCCCGAAGTCCCGCGGCGACAGCTCGGCCACCTCCTTCGGAGCAGGCGGCGGCTTCACCGGCTCGGCGCGGGGCGGCGTGCTCACCGGGGAGACGCCTTCAGAGGAAGCCGTGGCTGCGGACTTCGTGGCACAGGCGCTCGCGCCTATCGCGAGCAGCAGGAGGGGAAGAAGGAAGGAGCGCATGCCCCGCTCTCAAGCAACGCCCATGCCGCCCCGGCCTCTCTCAGGAAAGGGCCGCGCTCGGGCCCTCCCCCTGGTATCGCGCCACCCTACCGTGGCGAATTGCCAGACCCCTTCTCTCGCTCGCGGCGGTGGATGGTGGAGACGTCGATGCCGAGCAGCTCCGCCGCTCGCGTCTTGTTGCCTCCACAGCGGGCCACCACCCAGGAGATGTACTCGGCCTCCAGCTGGCGCAAGGGCCACAGCCCCTCCTGGGCCAGGGTGAGCGGGTGGGCCCCGGGGTTCACCGAGGGTGCATGCAGCTCGAGATCGGCCCGCTCCACCGTCTCCCGGGGCACGAGCACCACCAGCCGCTCGACCAGGTTCTCCAGCTCGCGCACGTTGCCCGGCCAGGGCATGGCGCCCAGCGCGGAGACCACCTCGGGCGAGAGGCCCGTCACCTTCGAGCGGGGGGTTCTCGCCCGGGCCCGCGCGACGAAGTGCTCAACGAGCAGCGGGATGTCCTCGCGCCGCTCGCGCAGGGGAGGAATCCTCAGGGTGACGACGTTGAGGCGGTAGAAGAGATCCGCCCGGAAGCGCCCCTCGCGCACCCGCGCCTCCAGATCCTGGTGGGAGGCCGCGACGATGCGCACCTCCACCGTGCGGCTGGCGTCCGCGCCCACCGCCCGCACCTCTCCGTCCTCCAGCACCCGCAGCAGCTTCGCCTGGAGCTCGGAGGGCATGTCGCCGATCTCGTCCAGGAACAGCGTCCCCTTGTCAGCCTCGACGAAGAGCCCCCGCCGGGGCGTGGTGGCGCCGGTGAAGGCCCCCTTCACGTGGCCGAACAGCTCGCTCTCCAGCAAGGCGTGAGGCAGGGCCGTGCAGTTGACGGCCACGAAGGGCTCAGCGGCCCGAGGCCCCTCCGAGTGCAGCGCTCGCGCCACCAGCTCCTTCCCGGTGCCGCTCTCTCCTCTCACCAGCACCGGCGCGCTTGAGTGAGCCACAGGCTCGATCAGCGCGTACAGGCTCCGCATGGCGGCGCTCCGGCCCACCAGCGCTCCTGGCCCTGTGGCCTGACGCAGCACCCGGTTCTCCGCGCGCAGCCGCCGCCCCTCCAGGGCTCGCTGCAGGTAGATGAGCACCTCCTCCAGCCGGAAGGGCTTGGTGAAGTAGTGCCAGGCACCGCGCCGCATCGCCTCCACCGCGCTCTCGATGCCCCCGAATGCCGTCATCAACAGCACGGGCACCTCCGGATCCACCGCGCGCACCGCGGCCAGCACGTCGAAGCCGTCCACCTGCTCCATGCGCAGATCGCTCAGCACGGCGTCGAACGGGCGGGCGCGCATCAGGCGGATGGCCTCCGCTCCTCCCGTGGCGAGCTCCACCTCGTACCCCTCGTCCGTGAGGGGCTCCTGCAGCATCCGCCCCATCTCCACGTGGTCGTCGACGACCAGGATGCGTCCCTTAGCTGACATGCTGCTCCGCGGCTGCCGAAGGCCCGGCTGCGGGCCAGAGCAAGGTGACGCAGGTGCCGCGCCCGGGCTCGCTCTCCAGCTCCACCCGCCCGCCGTGGTTGCGGACGACGTGCGCGACCACCGTCAGGCCCAGCCCCGTCCCCTGCCCTCGCTTCTTCGTCGTGAAGAAGGGATCGAACACCTGGTTGAGGCTCTCCGGGGGAATGCCACACCCGTCATCCTGGACGGTGAGGGTCACGAAGCCCCAGGCGCCCGAAGAAGAGCCATCCGGGGCCGCCGCGGTCAGCCGGACCCGTCCCCCCACGCTGCAGGCGTCACAGGCGTTGAGCGTCAGGTTCACGAGCACCTGCTGGAGCTGGTCCGGATCGGCGGCGATCGCTGGCAGCCCCTCGGGAAGCTCCCAGTCGATCCGCACCTGGCGCCGCTCGGCCTCCAGGCGGAGCAGCTCGCTCACGTCGCGCAGCAGCGGCCCGAGCGCTACCGGGCGCACCGCCGCGGGCTGGAGCCGCGAGAAGTCCAGCAGCTGGCGAAGGGTCCGGCTCACCCGATCGATCTGCTCGATGATGACGCCGACCCCGGCTGCCTGCGGATGGACGGCTCCCAGCTTGCCGAGCACGTACTCGGCCCGGCCCCGGACCACGCCCAGCGGAGTCCCAATCTCGTGCGCGATGCCCGCGGCGAGCACTCCCACGGTGGCGAACTTCTCGGCGCGCAGGAGCTGCGTCTCCAGGGCGCGGACGTTGCTGAGATCCTCGACCACGAGGAGCGTGCGCACCTCAGGATCTCTCGCCTCCAGCGGCACGGCGTGGATGCTGTACTGCCCCTCCTCGCCGAAGAGCGCCAGCGGCTCTCCCAGCAGGCTGCGCACACGGGCCTCGCGGGTGGCGGCTTCCACCAGCCCCTGCAGCCGGGTCACCACGGGCTCGGACGCCTGCGGGAAGGCCGCTGCCAACGGAGCTCCCGCGACGCTGGAGGGCATCCGGGCGCGCAGGACCTGGTTCACCGCGCTGATGCGGCCCTCGGCCGTGAGCGCCAGCACCCCCGTGGGGATGTTGTCGAGGATCTTCTGGGTCTTGTCATGCAGGTGCGCGAGCCGATCCGCATGTCGGCGGCTCTCGCGCAGGGCCACGGCGCGGCGCTGGGCCAGGAAGACGTACACCCCGAAGCCCACGAGGAACAGCGTCACCAGCAGGGCCGCGAGCGACAGCCGTACGATGAGGCCCCGCTCGTGGGAGCGCAGCGCAATGGTGGACACCAGGGTGGCGGCAGACCAGTGGCTGCCCCCCTTGAGCGGGATGGAGGTGAAGGCGGCGACGGCCTCTGCCTTCCCCAGGCCCAGCAGCTCCGCTTCGTGCTCGCTGATCAGGAGCGTGCCGCGCTCGCCCGCCCGCATCTTCGACGCCAGCGCGGCGTACATGGGGACGAGCCCCTGCTCCTGCTCCAGCCGCTGGTACCAGCTCGCGAGCCCCGCATCGCCCGCCGGGCTGGGGCGGCCGTGCGCACCAATGAGCAGCAGGCGGGCCTCGGGATCCGACGTCACGATGCGCAGCGGAGCAAAGAGGGACTGCGTGTCCACCAGGACCGCGACCGCGCCTCGGGCTGGCCCCCCCTCCGAGGGGATGGCCGTGGCCAGGATGCGCAGCCAGCCGCCCTCCACTCCGGCGAGCGGGGGAGAGCTGGTGATGTCTCCTGGGGGACGCTCGAGCGCCCGGCGCGCCGTCTCCATCAGCTCCGGAAGGAACTTCCCCTGGAGCACCAGGGGATCGGCACGCCGGTCCACCAGCCTCAGCTGCTCGCCCCCCGCCTCGTCATAGGCGGCGATGACCTTGTACTGGCCGATCACCTCCAACAGCGCCCGCAGCTCGCGCCGATGCTCCTCCGGCGTCCCCGGCTGGGAGAGGAGCTCTCCGGCGAAGAGCAGATCCTCGCTCACATCCTCCACGGCCTCGATCACCCCCCGAGTCGCCTCATCGAGCTGGGCCTGACGATCCCGGGCGAACTGCTGCACCAGCTCCGCGCGGCTGCGCTGGATGACTGCGAGCACTCCCACCCCTACGCTGGCGAGCGCGACGCACAGCAGAAGAATGGGAACGAGGGTGTGGCGCATGGATGAGACCGCTCTTCCAGACTTGTAGAGAACCGTTTGCGGCGAGGTTCCGCTACACTGAGGAGAGCGATATTCCCTCACCTGACAGTCGACTGCCCATCCCTCCCTATGAAGATCCTCGCCATCTCTGGAAGCCTCCGCAGCGTCTCGAAGAACACCGTCCTCCTCCGAGCTGTGACCTCCTTGGCGCCCCAGGGGGTGGAGATCACCCTCTACGGTGGGATGGGCGAGATCCCTCTCTTCAACCCTGACCTCGACGATCTCGATCACGGCAAGGCGCCGGCCTCGGTGCTCGACTTTCGCGCCCAGCTGCAAGCCGCGGATGGGGTGTTCATCTGCACCCCGGAGTACGCACACGGTGTCTCGGGCGTGATGAAGAACGCGCTCGACTGGCTGGTCGGCAGCGGCGAGTTCATGCAGAAACCCACGGTTCTGTTCAACGCGGCGCCGGGTTCCGAGCACGCCCACCCGGCACTGCTGGAGACGCTGAGGACGATGGGGGCGCTCGTCACCGACGCCACGCTGCCTTCCCCGCTGCCAGGCAAGAAGCTCGATGAGGCGGGGCTCCTCGCCATACCGGCGGTGGCTGACGCGCTGCGCACAGCCATCAAAGACCTCCTGCACGCGATCGAGACCCGTCCCGCTCAAGAGTTCTGAGCCTGCCTCCCGAGAGGCTCCTCGTGAGATCGAGGAGCCTCCTTCGCCTGCTCAGCTCTTCGCTGACTCTTGAGCCCAGCTCACCGGGAGTGCCTTCAGGCCATAGAGGACCATCTCGTGGCGGAAGGGCAGCTCTTCGATGGGGGCCGCCAGGCTCAAGCTGGGGATGCGCCGGAACAGCGTGCTGAAGACGACCTGGAGCTCGGCCCGCGCGAAGTCCGCTCCGATGCACTTGTGCAGTCCATGGCCGAACCCGACGTGCTGCGTCGTCTGGCGGTGGATGTCGAAGGCATCCGGGTTCTTGAACACCAGCTCGTCACGGTTGCCAGAGTTCAGCATGAGGATGACGCCCTCTCCCTCCCGGATCAGCTGGCCACCCACCTCCACGTCCGCCAAGGCCGCCCTCGGCAGGCCGGCGTGATTGACGGACAGGTAGCGCACCAGCTCGTCCACCAGGTTCTCGCCCAGAGAGGGATCGCGGATGAACTCGGCGAGCTGGTCCGGGTTCTTCAGCAAGGTCACCGTGCCGAGCCCGATCACCTGCGCCATGGTGTCGTACCCCCCGAGCAGCAGCAGCGCTGCCAGTCCCACCAGCTCCTGGTGGTTGGGCTGGCCCTGACGTGCCGCCTCGAGCACCAGACGGCCGAGCAGATCATTCGGTGTCGGTGCCGCCTCCTTGGCCGTCACCACCTGATCGAAGAAGCCCATCAGCTCGATGGCTGCAGCCGTGGTCTCCGCCGGGGGCCTGCTCCGATCGAGGACGGTGTCGGTGCGGCTCTGGACGAAGGGGTAGTCATCCAGGGACACGCCAAGCAGCTCGCAGATGACCATCGAGGCCACAGGCACGGCCAGGACCTTCACGAGATCCACCGGGGGGGGCAGCTTCAGCATTGCGTCGATGCACTGGTCGACGATCTGCTGCATCCTCGGGCGCAGCCCCTCCACGTGCTTCGCCTTGAACTCGTTGGTGACCGTGCGCCGTATGCGCGTGTGGTCCGGCGCGTCATGCTGCATGAAGAATCCCGGCGGCGGCGGAACGTCACCCGTGATGTACGTGGGATAGCCGGGCTTCCGGGGATCCGAGCTGAACCGCTTGTCGGTGAGCACGGCGCGGATGTCCTCGAGCCGCGTCACGAGCCACGCAGGATCTCCCCGCGGAGTCTTCACTTTGGTGATCGGCTGCTCGAGCCGGAACTGCTTGTACTCCGGTGGAGGATCGAGCGGGTTCGTCCGGGTGACAGGGAGCGGAGGAAACTGACTGTCGGCCATGGGCACTCCTTCATTCAGATTGCGGTCAGCGTACCACCAGGATCAGGCGTGGGTCAGCCGGAGCAACGCCTGGGTGAGCGCGGCGATGGTCGGGTGATCCCACATCACGGTCGGGTCCAAGGAGAGGCCCAGGTGGTCCTCGATGTCGCCGGACAGGGTGAGCGCGTACACCGAGTCCAGTCCGTACTCAGAGAGCGGCACGTCGGTCTTGATCTCTTCGGGGGTCCGCTGCACGTACGTTGCGACGCGCCCAGCCAGCCACTCCTGCAGGGCCTCCGTGGATTGAATGGGCTTGGTGCTTGCCATGACAGTTTCCTTTCGATGGAGAGAATCAACGGGAGAGAGATTGACGCCACCCCGGGAGGTCACGTCGAGTCAGGTCAAAGCTTCGAGCGTTCTCGTAGCGGTCGAGCAGCTCGGTGAACAGCCGCGTGCTGACAGCGTCCGGCAACGGGGGCTGATCCTTGCCGAGCCAGGTGCTGAGCCGGCTCAGCACCGCGAGGAGCCATGCGGGGTCCTGCAAGAACGGATCAGGGCGATCCTGGTTGTGCCACCACACATTGAGGCAGGCGCTCGCCGCCAGCACCATGATGTAACGCGCGGCCAGATCGTAGCTCCGTGTCCCCGCGACGACGGTGAGCTCACGCGGCGGGAGCTCCGCGCACTCTCGCTTGAGCTCTCGCAGCTCCGAGACGAAGCCCTCAGTGAGGCGGCGCAGCTCCGGGTACTCCGGATTGCTCCCGCTGGGCAGCTTCTCCAGCACGGCGAGGAGGGCTCCACTGAGATGATCCTGTCCACTCGCGCTGAGTGCGAACTGACTGAACTGGAGTGCCGGCAGGTCACCGTCGATCCGAAACGTCTCCGGCGGGGCCGGTTCGCCAGACAACCATGAGCGCCGCGCCAGCAAGGGGAGCTGGGGAAGGAGCGACATCTGGCACGCGGCGCGCGCGATATGGCCGAACCCAGAGGGCTGGAGATCGCGGAGGAGCTTCTGGAAGATCGCGTGGTCGCCCCTGCGCAGGTAGAACTGCGCCCCGAGGATGACGGAGAGCCGGGTCATGGCATCCATCATCACCTTGGACACGAGGTACTTGACGGCAGGGGCGTACAGGCTCGTCTCACGGGGCACCGAGTGGAGGGCCCTCGCCGCGACCGTGGCGAAGCAATCACTCAGCAGCAGATCGACAAAGGCGTCAACGAGGCTCGCGCGCGTCAGAGGCAGGTCCGCGACGGTCCTGCCGTACAGCCTGCGGCCCAGCGCATACCGCACCGTGGTCCGCAGCCCGGTGTCCAGGATGCCCATGAACATGGCGGGGATCGCAATGCGCGTCACCTGAAACGACTTCAGCGCCGTCTCCAGGCCGTGGCCCAGGCCACCGAGCACAGCCCGGGCCGGGAGGGGGCAGTCGCGGAACTCGATCCCGCCCAGCTGCACCCCGCGCATGCCAGCGCTCGAGAAGCGCGGCAGGTAGGTCATCCTGCCCTCCGGCAGGGTCGCCTTGTCGACGAAGACCTGGGAGTGGCTGCGGCTGCCAGCCCCCGGAGCGGTGCGGGCGAAGATCACGACGGCGTCCGCGCGTTGGACGTTGGTGATGATCTCCTTGCGGCCGTTGAGCAGCAGCCCCTCCCCCTTCGGCAGCGCCTCGAACTCCATCCGCGCCAGATCGTTGCCGTGCTCCAGCTCATGGTAGGCGCTGGCGACCTTGCGGTTGCGCAGGAGCAGGTCCGCGACCGCGCGGCACTGCTCTGGGGACCCTGCGGCCCACACGTTGACCGAGGCGATCAGGGAGCTGGCCCCATAGCCAAGCCCGAGGCAGGGATCGTGGCGGTAC
>Ga0190275_10000345_pt1 | contig 43585 bp, 39 predicted proteins | sample Popmic550T_FD_133745 | JGI IMG/M metagenome (GOLD analysis project Ga0190275, IMG submission 133745) | Populus adjacent soil microbial communities from riparian zone of Yellowstone River, Montana, USA - 550 T | ecosystem: Environmental > Terrestrial > Soil > Riparian zone > Trees stand | place... | reverse complement strand
TGGCCGGTATATTGGAACCGGCCCGTATTGCCGCTCGCCGGGATGCCATATTCGTCATAGGCGTTGATGCTCGCCATCGCGCCCGAATTGTTCGACTGGGCGATCACGCTGCCGCGCTCGTCCTCGTGATAATAATAGCGCGCCGAGCTGTTCGGCACGTCGTAGCGCACGAGCGGTTCGCCGCCGGGGCCGAATACATAGCGGGCCTGGAGCGTGTTCGAGCCGTTATAGTCGGCGATCAGATTGTCGCCGTCATAAGCCCGGCGTGTTGTCGAGCCGCCCACCGTCTCGTAAAGCCGCGTCGCCGGATCGTAGCTGAGGCTCACGCTGGTCGAGGTCGAGGTCAGCAAATTCTCGCTGTTGTAGGTGTAGGTCGGCGTGCCCGACGGCCCCGCGAAGGTGAGGTTGCCCTTGCTGTCATGGGTCGGCGTATTGCCGCCGACGGCGCTGTACTGGTTGAGGCCGTTGGCGGCGTAGCTCCGGTTCACCGCATAATGGCCGCCCCAGGCGTAGACGTCGTTCGAGCGGGTGGTCTGCGCGATCTGCGAGGCCGGATTGTAGCTGTAGCCCAGGGTGAGGTCGTTGGTCGTGGCGCCGCCGTCGAGGTCGTGCACCATCTGGCTGAGCCGCGACACATTGTCGTAGCTGTAGCTGGTGGTCGCGCCGTTACCGCGAGTCAGCGAGGTGCGCCGGCCGAGGCTGTCATAGGCATAGGTGGCGAGCAAAGTGTTGGAGCCGGACGGGTTCTCGCGAATCTCGGTGAGGTTCGCGGCGACATCATAGGTGTAGCCGATCGCCAGCCCGCTTCCCGGATAGGTGAGGCTCGTCCGCCTTCCTGCCGCGTCATAGGCGGAAGTCGCCGTGCCTTGCGGACCGACCTGGGTGAGATTGCGGCCGAGCGCGTCCCAGGTGTTGGTGAGCGTTTGCGCGGAGGTCGAGGCCGTCAGCATCCGCCCCATCAGATCGTAAGTATAGCTCACCGTCGGCTCCGAGCCGGGCAGGTCGCGCGTCGTCAGCCGGTCGAGGTCGTCATAGCCATAGGTCTGCACCGTGCCGTCGCGATTGGTGCGCGACGTCACCAGGTTCGCGGTGTAGCCAAACGCCTCGTAATCGCTCGAGCTGGTCCCGCCGCCGCTGGCATTGGGGTAGAAGGTGGCGGTGTGACGGTCGTGCCCGTCATATTGATAGGCCGTGGCGTTGCCGTTGGCGTCGGTCACGGTCTGCGCGCGGCCGTTATTACTGTAGGTGAAGCTGGCTTCATTCGCCTCCTGGCCGCTCACCGCGAAAGCGGTGCGGACCTGGCTCACCTGGCCGGCCGCGTCATAATAAGTGCGCCTGATCCGGTCCGGCCCGTAATCGCCGCTGCCGCTGCCCTGCGTGTCGAGCGCGCAGGCATCGGAGGTCAGCGACGCGAACTCGGACGGGTTCATGCGCTGGACCTGGCACTGCACCCGTCCGAAGGCATCGTAGCCGGTCTGCGCCACTGCATAGGTGGTGCTGCCGGACATCCGCCGCCGCTGGACCGGGCGGGCGTTGGCATCATAGTCCTGCTCGACCCGCTCGGCCGCGGAGAAGGACGCCCAGTCGCCGTCCGACTGGCTGTTCACCGTGCCGATTTCGGCCTTGGTCGGAAGCCCGTTCGTATAGGTTGTGCGCCGCGCGCCGTGGACGCGGCTGCCGCCGCCGTCCGGGTCGGGCCCCACCGCGCCCACCGGCTGCCGCGCCGCATTGTAGCGGTAGCGCACCGTGTCGGCGCTGCCGGAGAGCGGCCCGTCCACCGTCAGCAGATTGCCAAGCGCGTCATAGGCCAGCGCCGTCGTCGCGGTGAGCGTGCCCGTGCCGTCCGCGGTGGTCGTCGAGGTGACGTTGCCGTTGGCGTCGCGCACGATCGTCACGACGGTTTCGTTCGCCGTGCCCACGCAGCCCGGGGAAGTGCCGGACGCGCATCTCGATATGGCGGTCGTCAGATACTCGCCGTTGGTCAGCGTATACGTATAGCGGGTCTGTGGCCGGTCGCCGCTCCCCGCGGGCGCGGGCGCGGTCACGGTCAGCACGCCGCCATGGGTGGCGTCGTATGTGTAATCGGTCGTGTGGCCGCACGCGTCGGTGACGCTGTTGGGCTGATTGCAGGTCAGCGGATTGGAGCAGGTCGAATCGAAGCTCGCGCTGACGACGATGTCGGCGAGGCCCGAGCCCGACTTGGCGACCCGCCGCACCTCGGTGACGTTGCCGCGCCCGTCATACGTATATTGGACGTAATTGCCCTCGGGCGCCGTCACCCGCGTCAGCCGGCCGTTGCCGTCATATTGATATTGCGTCTGCCGGCTCAGCGGGTCCGTGATCGAGGTCAGCCGGCCGGTGGTGAGGTTGGAGACCGCTGTCGTCACCGGATCGGTCGTCCCCGAATCCCCGTCGACCGCGGTGACCGTCATCGTCGCGGTGCTGCCCGAGACGCTGCGCGAATAAGCGGTGGTCACGCCCTCGTTGACCACCGACGTCACAACGGAGCCGCTGTAGCTGATCGTGGTCGTGTCGGAGGAGGCGCCGGGGCGGCGGATGCCGGTCACGCCCACGATCGTGCCGGCGAAGCGCCAGACGAGGCCGCCCATGTCGGTGACCTGGGTGACCCCCGTAGACGGATAGGAATAGCTGACGCTGCCCTGCGACGGATTGCCTGAAACCTGGGCATTGTGGAAGGTCGCGCCGGTGCGCTGGTGCCAACTTGACGGGGGTCCCCCGCTGCCGCCGCCACTGCCGGACGCATAAGCGAACTGGATCGAATAGCCGAAGCTGTTCGAGACGTCGGAGAGGCGGGGCGTGAAGTGGCAGGGCAGGGTCTCGCTGTCGATCTCGCCCCAGCAATCGGTCCACATCTCCCATCCGAGCGACACGGTCTTGCCGTTCGGCTCGTTGATCGCGGTCGGAATCAGGACGCATGCGCCCTGCCCGATGGCGCCGGTGCAAAAATTGGAGTCGGTGCCCCACCCGCCATTGCCGGCGTCGGTGAATTCGATCGCTGTGCCGTCCGCGCTGCGATAGACGTAGTTGTTGGCGCTGCCGGTCAGCGAGGAGCCGCTCGGGAGCGTGCCGGTGGCGGTGAAGATTTCGTATCGCTGCCCGATTGTCACGGCATATTGGAGGCCCCCGGAAACGGGAGTTTGCTGAAATCCGATTCGGTCCCACTGATGGCCGTTGACATTGATCCCGCTGGCGACCCACACGCCGTTGCGGACCAACGACAGCTCGGCCATCCCCGAGCCGATCGAGCCTTCCACCATCGACATCAGGAAATCGCCGTGGGTGAGATCGACGCCGTTCGCATCGGGCGCCCGGTGCGGCCTGGCCGTCTGCGCGACAGCCGGCGCGGTGACCGCGGTCGTGAAGAGCAGCGCGCCAAATGCCGCTGCGTGCAATGTCCCTGCAGTCCTGGGCATGCTTTGCCCCCATTTTCCCCAGCTGCCGCTGGCCGCGGTCGCCTCAAAGGGGATTAATTGGGCGAGACCACGTTCACGTTGGTGCGATTATCGCCCTTGTCATATTTATACTCGGCCTTGACGTTGTTGTTGACGCTGCCCGCCCGCTCGACCTTCACCAGCCGGCCGCGCGCGTCATAAGTATAGGTGACGGTTTCGCTGGCCGTCGCGGCCGCGGCAGCCGCCAGCGCCGCAAACGCGAACACGACGATTTCTGCGCGTTTCATCCCGCCTCCTTGCCGAATGCTCTCCGGTCGAGTCGCCGAGCCTGCACATGAGAGCATTCTCCGCGAATATTGCAACGGCTTTCTTGAGATATCGAGCCATCCTCCTCGCACAATAGCCGCAAAAACCGTCCGTGCTGAAAGGCAATGACGATAGCGCCACCGCCGAATTGCCGTTAGGCTCGGCACGGCGGGAAGCCGGGGGGAGCCTGATGATCGAACGAATCCATGTTCAAGCGGGCACGGCGCTCGTCGCTGCCTTTATGCTCGGGAGCTGCGGCGGCGGCGGCGGCGCGGTCGTCGCGCTGGAGCCCGGCCAATGGGAAATGACGATGCGCGTCACCAGCGTCCGGATGGACAATATGCCGCCCGAGATGCGCGAGCAGATGCGGGGGATGCGGGCCAACGAGACCAGCACCTCGCGCGACTGCATGAGGGTGACCGCCGACGTGATCCGGATCCAGAATCTCCGCATGACCGTCCCGCAGCCCGGGCGGCCGGAGGCGAGCTGCCGAATCGCCGAGCTGTCGATGGAAGGCGGCCGGATCCGCGGCGAGCTCAGCTGCGAGGGGATGATGATTCCGGGGTCGCGGACCATGTCGATGTCCGGCCGGATGAACGGCAGCTACACCGCGCAAAGCATGGATTTCACCGCGGGGGGCGAGATGCGGATCGGCGCGCAAAACGGCAGCGTCGAAGTGCGGGTCACCGGCCGGCGCATCGGCGCCTGCACGCCGCCGCGTCCCTATTTGGGGCCGCCCCCGACGGTCATGGTGCCCCAGCCCACGCCCCCGGGCGCGGTGCCGGTGCCCGACGCCTATTCGCCGCCGGCGGAGAACATGGCGGCCAACGCCATGTAGGGCCGCGGCGCGCCTCCAACTCCTGAACGACCAGGGTTAACTGCGGCGAACCGATGGGCAAAGGGGGCCGAACGGCCCGCCGCCGCCATTCCAACGCCCGTGCCGATGCCGTATTCTCCCCACAATGGCGGAGGAGGCGACCGTTTCGGCGGCCGAGGAGGGCGGTCCGCCCTCTTGGCGTGCCTTGTGGGTGAGCGCCGGCGCGCTGGCGGCGACGCTCGCTCTGGTCGCGCTCATCGTCATGATCACCATCTCCAACCGTGCCCGCGACGAGGCGCTGGGCTGGGAGCGCCGCACCAACGACCTCGTCCTCGTGATCCGCCAGATCGACGCCGCCATGGCCCGCTCGGAGGCGGCGCTCAGCCGCTACGTGCTCGACGGCCGGCGCAGCACCGGCACCGCTTATTATAGCGAGCGCCGCAATGCGGGCTTCCAGATCGGCCAGCTCCGGCAGCAGATCACCGACGATCCGGCCCAGGCCCGCCGCGTCGAGGAGCTCGGGACCCTGTTCGAGCGGCGCGGCGAGGAGCTGGCCCGCGCGGTCGCGATCGCCCGCCGCGAGCCCGGCTACGGCCCGGGCGTGCGCGACCTGCTCGAGCGGATCGTCGCCTCGCCCCTCCTGCCCGCGATGCGCCGCCGGCTCGAGGAGATCGCCGACGCCGAGCGCGCCCATCTCGCCAGGCGGATGGCGGCAACCCAGGGCCTCGTCACCCGCGCCGACACCTACACCGACTGGCTCGGCTGGCTCGGCGTGCTGATCGGGCTCGGCGCGGTCGGCCTCGCCATCCTCGCCTGGCGCGCCTTCATCGACGGGGTGCAGGCGCGGCGCGAGGCGGACGCGGCGGGCTGGCACGCGCTCGACCTGGAGCAGGCGGTGCAGGCGCGCACTCGCGAATTGAGCGACGCCAACGCGCGCCTCAAGCAGGAGGCGGCCGAGCGCGCCGCCGCCGAGGCGCAGCTGCGCCAGGTCCAGAAGATGGAGGCGGTCGGCCAGCTCACCGGCGGCATCGCGCATGATTTCAACAATATGCTCGCGGTCGTCGTCGGCGGGCTCGATCTCGCGAGGCGCAAGCTGCACGGCTCGCGCCGCGAAGTCGAATTCCACCTCGACAATGCGATGGAGGGCGCCACCCGCGCCGCGGGCCTGACCCGGCGCCTGCTCGCCTTCGCCCGCGCCGAGCCGCTGCTGCCCGAGGCGGTGGCGCCGGCGGAGCTGGTCGAGAACATGCTCGAGCTGATCGACCGCGCGATCGGCGAGCGGATCACCGTCCACACCCGCTTCGCGGCCGGTAACTGGCACGTCTGGGCCGATCCGACCCAGTTCGAGAATGCGATCCTGAACCTCGCAGTCAACGCCCGCGACGCGATGGGCGGGCGCGGCGATCTTTCCATCGAGGTCGACAACGTCACCCTCAAGGAGGCCGAGACGGCCGAGCTTCCCGCCGGCGACTATGTCCGCGTGTGCGTCGTCGACAAGGGCGTGGGCATCGCGCCCGAGCATCTCGACCGGGTGTTCGAGCCCTTCTTCACCACCAAGGCGGTCGGCAAGGGCACTGGCCTCGGCCTCTCCCAGATCTTCGGCTTCGCGCGCCAGTCGGGCGGCGACGTCGCCATCGCCTCGGCGCTCGGCCGGGGCACCAAAGTCTCAATCTATTTGCCGCGCTCGGCCGCCGCCGCCGAGCAGGCCTCGGGCCGGATCGCGCCGACCCTCCGCCATGCCGAGCCCGCCGTCCGGAGCGGCAGCGCCGCCGCCATTCTGGTGGTCGAGGACGATCCCAGGGTCAGCCGCTCGACCGTGGCCGCGCTCGAGGAGCTCGGCTACCGGCCCTATCCGTGCGCGAGCGGCAAGGAAGCGCTCGCCATGCTCAAGCGGGAGGCCGAGATCGCGCTCGTCGTCACCGATGTGATGATGCCCGAGATGACCGGCACCGAGCTCGCCGCCGAGGTCAAGCGCCGCCGCCCCGGCATGCGCATCCTCTTCGTCACCGGCTATGTCGGCGAGGCGGGAGATGCCGGCGACCTTTCCGGCCACGCGGTGTTGAGGAAGCCCTTCACCGTCAACGCATTGTCCGCCGCGGTCGAATCCGCGCTCGGCGGCGTCAACGGCCAGGAATCCAACGGCCAGGCCATCAGCGGCCAGGAAACTAACGGATTACGCCCCGCCGCCACAGACGAGGCAGCAGAGTAAGCGCGCCCAATATCGGCCAGCGCCGCTGCCACGGCTTGACCACCAGCTTGGTCCCCGCATGGCGGTTGATCTTCCAGGCGAGATAATCGACCCCGCCGGCGAAGGTGGTCGTCGCCTTGGCGAGGCGAATGAGGCTCATCGCCTTGCCCTTGCGCCGGAACCGGCGCCAGCGCCGGTCCGCATTGGGCGCCGCCACGGCGAGCCGCGAAGCGGCCGCGCCGAAGCGGGCGTAGCGCTCGGGATCCGTATCGACGATCGAGCCGGACCTGCCCTTGCGCTCGGCCCGAAGCTCGCTGTCGTAGGTAAGCTCGAAGCCGCGCCGCCACACCGCCAGCGGGTCGCCGCCCGCCCCCTCGGTCATCGGCAGCGCGAAGCCGAGCAGGGTCGGCGCCGCCCGCGCCACGGCCGCCACCGCCGTCTCCCGCGCCGCCTCGTCGGCGGCCCAGACCAGCCGCGACGGCTGCGCGAACCGCGCCCACACCGACACCGTCCCCGCCTCCGGCCCGTTCTCGCGCAGGAAGTCCGCCTCGCTCAGCACCGCATATTTGGCCGCCAGCCCCTGGTGCGCGAACGGGAAGACATTGGGCGGCACCAGCTTGTTGGCGAAGGCGAACCACCCACGCCCATAAGCCGCGCGATAGGAGGAAACGACCAGGTAGAAATCGAGCATGAGGCCGTCCAGCCCGGCCTCGCGCAAACACGACCCGTAGAACAACACCGCCCGCGCCGCCCCCGGATACTCCGCCGCGATCGCCGCCGCCATCGCCGAGACGCGCGGATCCACCGGCTCGGCCAGTTCGGCGGCGACGAGGGTAGGGAGGGAAGGTTCGATGCTCAATCCGTCATTCCAGCGCCCCGCCGTCATTCCGGCGAAAGCCGGAATCTCTTTGCCTTCAACAACGGCCGGAAAGAAGGGAGATTCCAGCTTTCGCTGGAATGACGTGAGTGGTCAATTTCCGGACCCCCGCCCCCTCCCCCGTCGCTGGCGCCGCCACATCGCCGCGTAGATCCCGCCTTGCGCCAGTAGCTCGGCGTGCCGGCCGCGCTCGGCGATGCGGCCGTGCTCGAGCACCAATATCTCGTCGGCGTCGACGATGGTCGACAGGCGGTGGGCGATGACCAGGGTCGAGCGCTCGGCCGAGACCGCGACGAGGCTGGCCTGGATTTCCTGCTCGGTATGGCTGTCGAGCGCGCTGGTCGCTTCGTCGAAGATCAGGATTGGCGGGTTCTTGAGGACGACGCGGGCGATGGCGACGCGCTGCTTCTCGCCGCCCGAAAGCTTCAGCCCGCGCTCGCCGACCTGGGTGTCGTAGCCGTCCGGCAGGCGCCGGATGAAATCGTCGAGCCGCGCGCCGCGCGCCGCCGCCTCGACCTCCTCCAGGCTCGCGCCCGCTTTGCCGTAGGCGATGTTGTAATAGAGGCTTTCGTTGAACAGCACGCAATCCTGCGGGACCACCCCGATCGCCCGCCTGAGGCTCGATTGGGTCACCGCGCGCAGGTCCTGGCCGTAGATCCTGATGGCGCCGGCATCGACGTCGTAGAAGCGGAACAGGAGGCGCGCGACGGTGGACTTGCCGCCGCCGCTCGGCCCGACCAGCGCCACCGTCCGGCCCGGCGGGATTTCGAACGAGACCTGGTCGAGGATCCGCCGGCGCGGATCGTAGGCGAAAACCACGCTGTCGAAGTCGATATGGCCGCGCGGGGCAGCCAGTGCCGGGGCGCCGGGCCGGTCCGCGACCTCCGCCGGCTCGGCCATCAGCTGGGTCATCGCCTCGACGTCGGTCACCGATTGCCTGACGCTGCTGTAGACGGTGCCCAGGATGCCGAGCGGCACGAAGAGCTGCAGCAGATAGGCGTTGACCAGCACGAAATCGCCGACCGTCATGGTGCCGGCGGCAACGCCCCGCCCGGCCATGATCATCACCGCGATCAGCCCCGCCCCGACGATCGCGGCCTGCCCCAGGGTGAACAGGGATTCCATCGATTCGCTGCGGACCGCGGCCTTCTCGTAGGCGCGCCTGGCGAGCTCGTAGCGCTCGGCCTCGTGCGTCTCGGCGCCGAAATATTTGACCGTCTCGTAATTGAGCACGCTGTCCACCGCTTTGACCATGGCGGTGACGTCGCGCGCGTTCATTTCGCGGCGCAAGCGGACCTGCAATCGGGTGACGGCAATGGTGAAGGCGCCGTAGACGAGGAGGGTGGCAACCACGAGCAACGCGAAGCCGGCGCTGTAGAAGGTCCACAGGATCGCCGCGACCAGCGCCAGCTCGAGCAGGGTCGGGATGATGTTGAACAGGACCAGCTCGAGCAGATATTGGATCCCCGCCGTGCCGCGGTGGACGATGTGCGAGAGCCCGCCGGTCTTCCGGTCGAGGTGGAATTTGAGCGACAGCGCGTGGAGATGGTTGAACGCCTGGAGCGAGGTCAGCCGGATCGCGCGCTGGGCGACGGTGATGAACACCAGCTGCCGCAGGGCGCCGACCGCCTGCGAGGCGACATGCGCTAGCCCGTAGGCCAGGATCAGCGCCACCGGCACCGCCGCCACCGCCGCGGGCGCCGAGAGCGCGTCGATGATCTGCTTGTAAAGCCAGGGCCCCGCGACGTTGATCGCCTTGCCGGCCAGGATCAGCGCCATCGCCCCCGCCACGCGCAGCTTCACAGCGGATTCGCCGGGCGGCCACAGCAGGGCAAGCAGCCGCCGCCCCATGACCCGGGCCTGGCCGGAAGGCGCGCTCGAAGGGGAGCCGGGGGGTATCACACCGGGACGGCCGGCGCCGGGGCGTCACAGTCGAGGCAGAGAAACGCGAGCATTACATTAAGCAACATCATCAGGTCCGCCTGGGATACGGGGATTCTACTGTATTAACATTAGAGTCACGGCGTTCGCCTCGGCAGGAAACCGCTGCATCGCAACTTCCCGATCATGAGGCTGTAGCGTCCTTGATAAAGGAAGATTCAAATGCAATCCAGGAAGGCGGCGGGATCGACTCGCCGATTTGGTCATGTTTTCATGGACCATGCGGTCCATGAAGGAGTCATGACGTGTATGGAGGATGTTATGGAGAAAAAGACCTTTGCCTTCAGGCTGGCCGACAAGAGCCCGCGCGACACCGGCAAATGGCAGGCCCGCGAGGGCGTGGCGCTGGCGAGCTGCACGGACGCCCGGCCCGATCTGGGCTTTTTCAAATTCAACGTCGGAGGCAACGACACCGGCGCCTGGTGCTAGCCAGCGCAAGCCTGCAGGGGGCTCCCGGTGCCGCCGGGAGCCCCTTGTGCCTCGGAGCGCCTCACACCGAGAGCTTTTAGGTGCGCGAGCGGATCCTGATCGTCACCAATAGCGATGACCTGCATGCCGATGTCGTCGCGGCGAGGATCGCGGCCGGGCACGGCCCCCCTTTCCGGCTCAATCTCGACGATTATCCCGCCGATTACGAAGTCGCTCTGACCTTCGCCGGCGGCCGCTGGGAGGGAGCGCTCCGCCACCTGCCGAGCGGGGACGAGCTGCATCTGGCGCGGGTGGGCGCGGTGTGGATGCGCAAGAAGGCGGACTTCCGCTACCCGTCGGGTCCGCTGGCCGGGCAGGAGAAGGCCCATGCCGACGCCGAGACCGATCATATCCTGCTCGGCCTGCTCTATGCCATGGACTGCTACTGGATGAGCCATCCCGCCGCGCTTCGCGGCGCGCTCTGGAAAGTCGAGCAGATACAGCGCGCCGCGCGGATGGGCTTTTCGGTGCCCGATTCCCTGATCGCCAATCGCCGTGCCGGCATCGACGCCTTCCGGAGCTCGGCCGCGGACGGCATCGTCTTCAAGTCCCTGTCGTCGGCGTCGCTGGCGGCGAGAGAGGTCGCGCCCGACGAGCGGGTCTCGAGCGGCGTGCCGACGACCCGGATCACCGGCGCGCATGAGGATATCCTCGATTCGGTGACCGAGATGCCGTGCTTCTTCCAGCACCACGTCGCCAAGCGGCACGAGGTGCGCGCGACGGTGATCGGCGAGCGCGTGTTCGCGGCGCGAATCCATTCCCAGGACGACCCGCGCACCGCGACCGACTGGCGCGACATGTCGGCCGAGATCCGCTTTGAGGCAGAGACGCTTCCCGCCGCGATCGAGCGCCGCTGCCTCGATTTCGTGCACAGCTACGCTCTGACCTATGGCGCGCTCGACCTCATCGTCACCCCCGCCGGCGACTATGTCTTTCTCGAAAACAATCCGGTCGGCCAGTTCCTGTTCGTCGAGCAGCTCGTTCCCGAGCTGGACATGACCGGCGCTCTCGCCGCCTGCCTGATCGCGGGCGCCCGCGCGGAGGCGGCGCGGTGAAGCAGCGGCTCGAGGAACTGGAGCGGTCGCGCGGGAGCCGGGTGCTCCTCATCGGGACGTCGCATCTCGAGCTCGACCTGTTGCCCGTGCTTTACGACGCGCTCACCGACATGGGCCACACGCAGCGGCTGGACGTCCTCTTCCACTGCTGCGGCGGCATGGTGAACGCGGCGCGGCGGATCGCCCTGATGCTGCACGGCTTCACCGGCCACCTCGCCTTCATCGTGCCGGACCGCTGCCTGTCCTCGGGCATGATCGCGGCGCTCGCCGCGCACGAGCTGGTCGCCGGGCCGGCCGCGATCTTCTCGCCGGTCGATCCGCATCTGGAGACGCCGTCGGGGTCGGGCGAAGGGCCGCAGGCGGTTTCGGCGCAGGACGTGCGGCTGTTCGCCCGGATGGCGCAGGACTGGTTCGGCCTTGCGGAAGGCGAAGCGAAGGCGAAGGCGCTGGCCGTGCTGGGCGAGAGCATCTTTCCCACGACCTTGACCAGCTTTTACCGCTCGATGCTCGAGGTCGAGGCGATCTGCGCCGAGCTGATCGCGCTCGGCCTTCCGGCTGCCCAGCCGGCGGTAAGAGCGGAAATCGTCGAAATCCTCCTCCACCGCCAGCATTCGCACGGCTTCGCCCTGACCCGCGACGACCTCGGCAAGCTCGGCCTGCCGGTGCGCGACGACGCCGCGGCGGAGGCCATCGCCTGGGAGGTCGCCCGCGGCCTGCGCGGCGGCCTCGGCGGCGGCGCCCGCCGGAAGCCCGAGGACGATTGGTTCGACTCCTTGCTGGCGACGACCGCCGGGTCGATGCGCCGGCGGCGAAGCCCAAGCGGGCTGGCGCCCAGATGGGAAGCGGGAGGCATCGAATGATCCCGGCCGCGGCCTATATGGCCGAGGCCTGCCGCCTCACCATCGTGCTGGTGCTGGCGGTGGCGGTGGCGGGCAAGGCGGTCAATGCAGCCGCCCGGCGCGATCTCTCGGACATGATCGCCGATCTGGTCCGCGTCCCCGAGCGGGCCGCCCGCGCCGGCGCCGCTTTGGTCCTGGGCGCCGAGGGGCTGCTCGCGCTGCTCCTGCTCGCCGGCGGCGGCTGGAGCCGGCCGGCCATGGCGGCGGCAATGGGGCTGTTCGCGATCTTCACCGGCTTCATCCTCCTCGCTCTGGTCCAGCGCCGGGCGGTGGTCTGCAGCTGCTTCGGCGGCCGCGGCCATCCTCTCTCCGTCTGGGACCTGGTCCGCAACCTGATCCTGATCGCGGCCGGCGCCATCTATCTGAGCCAAGGCCCGCTCGGCCATGCGCTCGATCCGGCGGCCTGGCTGCTCCTCGCCGGCGTCGCCTTCATCCTGTTCCTCGTCTCGACCAATCTCAACCGGATCGCGCTGCTCGCGCGCTGAGCGAAGGGCCAAGGTGGACGACAGCCTCATCCGCATCGCACTGATCGTCCTGACGCTGGCGGCGGGGCTCAACCTGTTCCTGACCCTGCGCCTGGCGGCGATCGTGCGGCCGGACCTGTGGGCGGCGCCGCTCACCGTCCCGATCGGCGCGCCGGTTCCGCCGTTCGAGGGGCAGCGCCGGTCCGGCGGGGCCAGCCTCGCCTCCGCCGACCTCGCCGGGCGCCCGAATGTGCTGGCCTTCCTGTCGCCCGGCTGTCCCGCTTGCGCCGAGGCGGCGGCGGCGCTCGCGGCCGCGCTTCGGGCGATCGAGGAGGCCGGCATCGCCCTGTGGATCGTTCCCGCCGATGCGACCCACGACATCGCCCTCCTGCCGGGGGCCGCGGCTTTGCTCGGCCACGTCCTCGAGCTCGACGGCCCGGCCCGCCGCCGCCTTAACCCGCGGCGGCAGGCGCCCTTCTATCTGTTCCTCGACGAGCATCTCGTCGTCCAGGCGAGCAACCTGATCGGCGACGAGGACTGGCAGAGCTTCCTGGCGCAGATGGACGAGACCGCCGCGGCGGCCGCGGCGCCGCCTGCGCAATGACGCGCCGTGCGTGTCCCCAACCCGCCTCGTGTCCCATCCCGCCTCGGATCAAAGCGGCATTTTGATCCGATCGCCTAAGCGGCTTCCTCCCCCACCGCCTTCGCCACCATCTCCGGCTCCGCCCCGATCACCTTCAGATAAGCCCGCACCGCCGGCGGCGGCATGTGGCGGCCGATCTCGTATTGGCGGATATTGGCGAGCGGGATGCCGTAGGTCCGCGCGAACGCCTCCTGGCTCAGCCCGAGCCGGTTCCTGAGCCGCCGGATCCGCCGCCCCATATGCGCCCGCTCCAGGCCGGCCACGCTGACGTCGAAATCGTCCGGATCGTCAGGATCCTTCGGGATCGCGATCATGGTCTCTTTGTTCACTTGCGTTGCTCCTTCGCACCGAGATCATCCGGATCGTCTCGTCGCGCCAGACGTGGACGGCGGTCCATAGCTGCCCGTCCACCATGCCGACCGCCTTGTAGCGGTCCTCACCGTCGATCGGGCGAAGCGAGGGAAGCACGATGTGGTCCGCATCTTCAAACACCCGAACGCCGAATGCCAGCGGCACGCCGTGCTTGGCCCGGTTCGCCTCGTCCTTCGCCGGATCGAAATCGACGATCATGGCTTCCTATATGTGATTCACACATGCGGCGCAAGCCGGACCCGCTTGATCAAGAACAGGTAGGTGTCAGGTACGTAGCTGACACCGATTGCCCCACAATTTCGTCCCGCGAATGCGAACCTCACGGCCCCGCAGCTTCTGTTAGGATGGGTCCATGCTGAGCGTCCTCGCCGCCTTCGCCCTGCAGGCCGCCGCGCCGCCGGCCGCGCCTCCCGTCGTCAGCGCCCCGGCGCCCGACGCCGCCGCCGAGCAGGCGGTGCGCGCCGCCACCGACGCCTATCTCACGGCGCGGGACGCAGGGCGTTACGGCGAGGCCTGGGCGATGCTGAGCCCCGACTGGCAGGCGCGCCGGCCCCAAGGCCCGTGGGTCGCGGCCGCCCGCGAGTTCAACGCCCAGGCCGGCGCCTCGCGCGTCAAGAACAAAAAGCGAACACATTTTCGGAAAAGTTGGTAGTGGAAAGCAAGCTGCGGTAGACAATTCACATGCCCGGTGTGCAGCGACAACCAACCAAGGAACGGTACGGTCGAGCATTTCCTCACAGTCGCTATGACGATCCACGAGGAGGACGGCTTCCCGCACTCGAACGCAACATACTGCGATATCGGGCAACAGAGGTTTCGCTGTATCTCTTCTACACGGAGAAAATCCGAAAATTCCTGTTGAGCAATATCCTACCGAGCGCAGTGAAGGCAGGCACCGGCTATTCCTGGAAGCCAACGAAAGCGGAGCGGCTTAATCGTTCACTGCTCTCCTTGGTGAACGATGCCGAACGTGCAGAGAGGATCGCGCCCGAGGAGGCTCGTGAACTCCGGGAATCTCTGCACAGTCATCAACAGAGTGGGAGGCGCCTCCGGACTGCCTTCGGCTATGCCATAAAGATTGGTGTGTTCGCTGCCACTGAGGCTGACGAACTCCACGACCTTCTCGGCTATCGGAACGACATTGCCCATCGCATTCATCTGATGATGTATGACGTAAGCCGCGATTATTGGGCGTCGGATCACCTCTATTTTCAAGCTCCCCTCTATAAGGGGGACGCGTTGGATCGCCTGCGAGATTACCAGCAATCCCTCTGGCAACGGATGCCCAGCGGAATGACACGTATGCTATCTATGGACGGCCTGCTTTTTGAGACGGCACAGCAAGTCTATGAAGTCGACCTCAAACGGCTGGATAGGCTCATTCAAACTCAGATAAGGCGAGAGATGGACAGGGCAAAGGCGATCAACGCCGAGTTGAATTTGGACGGGACCGAGCTCGTCGATGAGTTCCATCCACGCCACCCCTACAACTTTCACAGCAATAACCGCGAGGGGGCTGACTCCGGACACCTCACCAAACGCGGCGTTGAGATTTGCTATCGCATTTTCGACCTCGGCAAGACCCCGATCGCCGTTGCGTACCTGATGGGTATCAGCCTGCGAGCCGCGCAACGGCGCCAGCAAAGCTGGCTGAAAGAAGGGGGCGCGTGCCGAAGCAAAGTTGAGCTGGAACGCTTCGATTGAATCTTCATTGGCACCGATCATGACCGCGCGTTCCGGATCGAAGGGGACCGGCTGACCCTGAGCCGCGGCAGTCAGGCGTAAGGGCGGACGGTGCGCTACAAGCGCACCCCTGTGCGGGCCCATCAGGGGCGATGGCCGGTTAGCCGACCACGGCCCATTTGAGGGAGAGCCCGATCGCGAGAGCCAGCATCACGGACGGCAGCGCCAAGTCCAGCACGGCGGTCAGCTTTCCTCGCGTCCCGGCAAGGGTCAGAGCGTTCAGGATCCGCGCGGTGCCACTATGGTCGAAGCCGAAAAGAGCACGCTCCAGCAAGCCGTCCACCGAGATATTCGGGTGGGGGACGGGGCGGTCGCGCAGGTGCTGGGTCTTCTCTTTGATCTGCTCCCACAGGTCCGACAACTCTTGGTAGAGGGCTTCATGCTTGTCGGCGAGGGCGGACTTTTCCGGTCCGGGTTCGGCTTTCTCGTACAGGCGGAATGTCTCCCAGAATTCACTGTCCAGTTGGTCCCGACGGGCCTTCAGCGGCACTTCGATGGCGGCGATCTGCGCCTCGCGCTTTGCCAGGAAAATCCGGTTCTCCTCGACTTTCTTTTGCAGCACGGCATTTTCGGCGGCGATCTGATCCTGCCATTCCCTCAGTTTCTCGCCATTCTCCCGCAGGTCCTTTTTCGCCGCATCGATCCTCGGCATCGATTCCAGCTTGAACAGCCGGCGCTCGACATGGGCTTCGGTGATAAAGCGAGTGTAGAAATACAAGGCCAGGACCAGCGACGTTATCGTTATGACGACAATGCTGGCTTTCAACTTGAGCGGCCCGATCTCCACGCCCTCGGGCGCCACCAGGTTGAAATAGCCAAGGAAGAACACGGATAGCGCGCCGACGCAGATTCCCTGAAGCTTTCGTGTCGACGCGGTAAATGGACCCCTTGCCGCCAGCCTCGCCAGCTCAACATAAGATGGCACGGACAATGCCGCCGGGATTGTCGTCTCTTGTCTCATGTCTGATGTCCCCCTGAATGACTTGTATTTGCTGACGGCGACAACCGCGAGTCAATACCGCGCTGACACCGATCACGCTTGTTGGCATGCGGCAACGCGGCCGCGCAGATATGTTCGTCACGAAGGAATTGCCGGACAGTCCATGTCGAGGACGATTGAGCGGGAATGGGGGGCCTTGGCCCTTATGTGGTGACCGTGGCCAGCTTTCGAGCCCTGCATGTCATTTCAATTTGGCCTGGGACGCCGGGGCTGTCCGCGCTGACACCCGACCCGGCGCGAAGCACCACTTCGCGACGTGCACTTAGGCTGCCAGCCTCAAGAAAGGCACCGCCGCCGTCGGCCTGAGCACGATCGGCCGTTCGTGGGCGGCTTCGAACATCTCGCCGTCGAGGATGACGTTGATCGCGGCCGATGGCAGCTAAGTAGGGAGGTCCCCCGCTCTGCCTCAGGATACCGGCTGCCCGCTTGCTCAGTCCTCCAGCGCGGCCAGCCTCTTCTCCATCCGCCAATTATGGATCGCCACGCCCGCGACCTCGAAATCGTTGCGCGAGACGACGGTGAAGCCCTGCTTCAGGAAGAAGCGCCGCGCCGGCTCGCTCGCTTCGGTGTGGAGCCGGGCGATCCCGCGCGCCCGCGCCGCCGCTTCGAGCGCTTGATAGAGCGCCGCCGTCACCCCCGTCCCGGCCGCATCCGGACGGCAATAGAGATGGTCGATATGGCCGTCGGGCTCGAGGTCTCCATAAGCGAGCGGCGTGCCGTCGGCGCCTGCCGCGACCAGCACCAGCCGCCCGTCCCTTGCCCGCGCCCGGAAGCGCTCCGGATCGGGCGGCTCGGGCGACCAGGCGCGCAGCTGGGCTTCGCAATAATGATTGCCGGCGATGGAATGGACGGCGGCGTGGAACAGGGCCGCCAGCGCCGGCGCATCATCGTCCGTGAACGGGCGAACCAGAAAGGAGCTCAGGCCGCGAGCCTCAGGAACGATACCGGCGCCGTCGGCCTGAGCACGATCGGCCGCTCGTTCTCGGCCTGGAACATCTCGCCGTCGAGGATGACGCTGGAATGGTGGCCCGCGATGCGGATTTCGTCGCCGCGCTCGAGGTGAACGCCTCGGATGCGCCTCAGGCCGAGCCGCCCGCGCACCGCCGCGAACAGGGCGCCGAGGATCGAGAGCAGATTGCGCTCGATGACGAGCAATTGCATCGCGCCCTGCCGCTGGCCGGCGACGGCGACGTTGCCGTTCAGGAGCAGTTTCTCGAGCGTCGTCACCATCACGAAGGCGAACTTGCCCGACATCTCGCCGCTCTTGGTGACGCTGACCTTGAGCGGCGCCCACTTGGCCGGAAGCAGGCGCGAACTGCGGCCGACGATCACCGAGATCATGCCCATGATGAAGGTGACGAAATGCGCCGCCCAATTGGGCAGGCCCAGCGGATAGATTTTGTGCCGGCAATAGAGGATGGTGTCGGCGAGCCCCGCTCCCCCTAAGAACATGCCGAGCACCGGCCGCTCCTTGCCGTCGGCGCCGAGCGCGCGCGCCTTGCCGCCGCTGAGCGCGATCAGCTCGCGCGAGACGATGTGCGGGACCATGTCGCCGCGGACCAGCGCGAGCACCCGCTCCAGCGCCTCGATCGGGTCGCCGTCGGCGCCCAGATCGTGGGCGATGAGGTTGGTCTTCCCGTTGGGCAGCACCGCGACCGGCGGCGGCGCCCCGCCATAATCCGGGCCGGTGAAATGGCCGCCCTGGTGCAGCTCGGTCAGCGCCGCCTGGACGGTGCCGTCGCCGCCGTTGATCACCAGCACCTTGGGCCTCACCTGCGCGATCGTCCGCAGCGCCTCGCCGATCTGGCCGACGTCCTCCACCTCGTAATGGAAGATGTCCTTATGCTCGGCGCAAAACGCGCGGACGCGCGGCAGCAGCGACCTGTTGCCGGTCGACTTGGGATTGGAAAGGAGCGCGACCGACGCCATCGCCGCCCCTAGCCTGCCCGCACGGGGCGGATGGCGAGGCCGAAGCGGTAGTTGAGGACGACGCTGAGCGGCATGACGCCGCGGCCGACGCTGATCGCCACATTGTTGTAATTGGGCCGCAAATTCGTCATCGAGATGCGCGGGTTGCGGGAGAAGCCAGCGCCGTCGCTCCAGTCGCGCGACTGGTTGTTGCCGTTGACGTCGTGGCGCACCGCGACCGCATAGCGGCCGGCATTGGGCAGAGCGACGCAGATCCGCATCGGCCCCGCCCGCGTGACCGGCACGTTGATCTTCCTGAGCGTCTGCCCCCGAGCCAGAAAGCGCCTCGGGTCGCTCCCATAAATCGCGACGCGGATATTGCCGGTGCGCTGGCGGAAGCCGTCGACGGTGACGAGCACCGCCGAAGCGTTGCCGCGGCGGCAGGCGGCGGCGTCCGGGCCGAGCTGGGCCGAGGCGGGCGCGGCGAAAGCGAAGGCGGCACCGGCAAAAGCGGCGCCGGCGAGAACCGCCCTGGGGAAAATGGACGTGGAAAACATGACGCGGGAACTCCTGAACTCTGGCCGGCCCGGACGAAGCCGGCGGCCGATTGACTCATGCCCCCATATGCGAACGGCCCATCGGCGCCCCATGCGGCCAAAATGTGTTCGCGGGGCGTCCAAAAATGGGGCTTCTGTCTCTGGAGAGCTTCAGAGGGACGGCGGCCCGCGCTTCAATCCTCCGGCGCCTCTTCGCCCCGCTCGATCCTGAGCCCGAACGCCCGCAGCCTTTTCTCCAGCGCCTGGAAGGCGTCCTGGAAGCTCCACTTGGTCAGCCGCGCGTCGGTCGGCCGCCGCCCGATCCGCCCGTGCCCGCGCTTATATTCGCGCAGCAGCGCCAGCGACCTTTCGAAGCTCTGCGCCGCGAGCGCTTCGGCATCGGCGGTGCCGCGCCCGATCCGATAGGCCTGCTGCGCCGCGATCCCCTGCCGGACCCCCTCCGCCTCGAGCGCGGCATGGCCGCTCGCCAGCGCCTCCTCGAAGCCCGCGGCGAAGGCGGCATCGCGCGCCAGATGCCGGTGCACCGTGCTCGGATGCACGCCCGCCGCCCGCGCCGCGAGCGCGAGGTTGCAGGTCGCCGCGAACCGGTCGAGAAACGCCTGCTTGCGCCCCCGCGAAAAGCGCAGCCGCCGCCCCCCGCGCACCATCTGCCACGTCCGCCCATTGACCGCGCAGACCAGCTGCGGCCCCGCGCTCGCCGCCGCCGCCTCGTCCCAGGCCGCGGCGAAGCCGGCGCAGGCCTTGCGCCGCCGGTAGAGCGTCGCCACCGTCACCCCCGCCTCGCCCGCCGCCTCCACCACCAGCGCCCCGCGCCGCACCGCCGCCACGAACCGCGCCATCGCGAACCCGTCGAACGCGGTCCAGCGGCCCTTGCGCCCGCCGCGGCCTGTCCTGAGCGGAGACGAAGGGCCTGTCTTGGGCGGAGACGAAGGGCCTGGGCGGGGCGGAGCCTGCCCCGGACCTCGATCCGGGGTCGAAGGGCCTGGGCGGGGGGCCACCAAATCCTCCCCGGAACGGGGAGGGGGACCCGCCGAAGCCGAAGGCGGAGGCGGGTGGAGGGGTCGAGCGGCCGGTGCCCGGCAAGCGCCTCGCGCGCTTCCGCTCCGATCATGCCGAACAATCATCTGAGTCTCCCGAAATGCGGAAGGCCGGAGCGTTTCCACTCCGGCCTTCGGTGCCTGTCACAGAGGCCGAGCGAGACTCGCACCTCTGGATGTTCGAGATTAGTACCAGATCAGCGTCGCGCTGTCAATGAAATGTACCAAAATAGTTCGTGCCGAGTCCAGTAGAGTGCAGAAAAATTCTACACTTTGTTGTTCCCTATTCGCCAACCTCCGGCTAGGCTTCCGCGCGTACACGCGGGAGCGCCGAAGCGCATGGCAGTCGTCGATTTTTTTTCCGGCTGCGGGGGGTTTTCCCTGGGCGCGCATCAGGCCGGCTTCGACGTGGCGGCGGCTTTCGATATCGACCCCATCCTAACATCTTCATATGCAAAGAATTTCCCGCAAACGAAGCTGCATCGTATTGATCTGTCGCTAGCATCTGGTCAACAAATCCGAGCGCTGGCCGGCGTGGAGATCGATGGGATAGTAGGCGGGCCGCCGTGCCAAGGATTCAGTTCCATTGGGCGCCGAAACCCCGAGGACGTCCGCCGACAGCTCCTTTACCGCTACTTTCTCTTGGTAGCCGAGGTCCGACCCTCATTCTTCGTAATGGAAAACGTTCTCGGCCTACTGGAACTCGGCAACCGGCCGCTGGTGGATGCCTGCCTGGAGCTGGTTAGACCGCTCTATCACCTTACGGATTTGATGCCATTGAACGCCGCCGACTTCGGAGCTGCCACGACTCGGCGCCGCGCGTTCCTCGCGGGTATTCGAAAGGGGGATGCCAAAGCGCTCGACGAAGATGCGCTGACAGCGAGCAGTGCGCGTCCCGCAAACGTTCGGGCTGCGATCGGCGATCTCCAACTCCTACGGGAACTCAGATCCAGCGACTGCTTCGATAGATGGAAGATTGCTTCCCGGGGACGACCGTCGCGCTATGCGAGCGGCCTTCGTTCTGCCGACGGAACGTTTACCGGCAATCTTCGCACCCAGCACACATATGAAGTCCTTAAGCGCTTCTCTAAGCTCCAGCCCGGCGAGATCGATCGAATCGGCAGGTTCCCGCGACTGAGCTGGGGCGGGTTGTGCCCGACGCTACGGGCCGGCACCGGCAACGATCGCGGTTCCTACCAGTCGGTTCGCCCCGTCCATCCCGAAGCGGATCGCGTCATTACCGTGCGCGAGGCGGCACGCCTGCAGGGCTTCCCAGACTATCACCTGTTCCATCCCACGATTTGGCACAGTTTCCGGATGATCGGAAACAGCGTGTCGCCCTTCGTTGCCAGCCAGGTGCTCGGACGCGTGGCCGCGCACATGCCCTGGCTACTATCGACGGCGGAGGCTGCGGAATAGACCGTGGTGGACCACATTTCCCAAGAGCGTCGCTCTTGGCTCATGTCCAGGGTTCGAAGCAAAAACACGTCGCCGGAGATGAGAGTGCGGCGCGCGGCCCATGCGTTGGGGCTGCGGTTTCGTCTCCACCGCAAGGACCTCCCCGGAAAGCCCGATCTCGTGTTCCCCAAACATCGAGTGGCCCTCTTCGTGCACGGCTGTTTCTGGCACCGGCATCCTGGATGCTCAAAGGCATCCACTCCCAAGTCTCGCACCCCATACTGGGAAGCGAAATTTAGAGCCAACGTTGATCGGGACGTTCGGGTCTCGCGTGAACTTGAGTTGTTGGGCTGGAGTGCCCGAACGATCTGGGAATGTGAGACCAAAGTGGGACTCGATCTGGTTGCGTTGCTACGCCGAATGTTCGACCATGGCGGCGATCCGGCGATATCGGATGGGGAGTCTCCTGTTGAAGGCGGTCTTGGATACAAAGGTCGAGTCCGCCTACGACGACGATGTCGCTAGCCGCTATCATTTCCCCTCTCGATATCTGTCGGACCTTTCGGCGGCCGTGGGCGACTGGGTCGTTTTTAGGCAGCCTCGCGCGGCAGGCGGCAGCTTGGCCTATTTCGCCACTGCCCGGATTGCCCGGATCGAACCCGACCCCGACACGCCCGGTCATCACTACGCTATCGTCGAGGACTATCTGCCGTTCGACCGGCCGACCCCTTGGCGGCAGGACGGCCGATATGCCGAAGCGGCGCTCCGCGAGATCGTGAACGTTCCGCAAGTCGGCATCTATCTCCGCGGAAAATCGGTTCGCCCTTTGGGCGAGGCGGATTTCGCGACGATCGTCGAGCACGGTTTTGCGGGCCTCTGGGCACCCGACGGTGCGCGGGAAGCGGGCGTCGACGATGATGCTCTTGCACTTCTGGTATCAAGGCTTCCGGTCGATCCTGCTGAAAGAACTCGGCGCATCGTAGAGCGTTTGGTCAACCGGAAGCTGAGGGACGAGAATTTCAAAAAGGCGGTGCGGCTGGCCTACGACCACCGCTGCGCGATAAGCGGGCTGAGACTGTTTGATCGATTAGGTCGGCCGGAGGTCCAAGCTGCTCATATTTGGTCGGTGTCCGACGGCGGACCCGACATGGTTCAGAATGGCATCGCCTTGTCGGGCACGCTCCACTGGCTCTTCGACCACCACATGATCTCGCTGACGAACCACTTTCGACTGTTGGTCTCTCCGCGGGTGCGCGTCCCCGAAAGCCTAGCCGTCCCTGGCCGTATCGCTTCTTTGCCTAAGGAGCCGACGTTCCGACCCTCACTCGACTTTCTTGCCCGTCATAGGACGAAATTCGAATTGACGTAGAACTGATGAATGTGAATTAAGCAACTATCTGGGCAAAAGCCGGGTAATGTCGGTAGTAGGCTTCGAATGCTTCAATCTGCTCGTCTTCTAAATCGAATCCTAATTTCCTAACCGCTTCTCGCGTCAAACGATCAATGCTTGGCAACTGGGATTGGAGCGTTGCTGCCTCTCTTATCGTCAGATGGGGAGCTCTGATTGGACGTTCAGGCCTACACGGCCACCCCGCAGTTGAGGTGATATCGCCGGCGATCCTTGCTGCGCCCTTAGAGGGCATAATGCCCCCAATTGTCACCATAGGTGCGCCGTCCTTGTAGATAAGGCGGAATGACGGAATAAATCCACCGGGTCGCGCTAGGTCCGCTGCGACCGAAGTCATGAAATCCAGCGCAAGGTCGGCAAGGGTCTCCTGCATGCGATCATCCTTGCATGCTCTCTTCGAGAGTTCGTCAGGAACCACATCTCCCAGTAATTCCTGTAGCCGTCCCGGTCGATCAGACGCCTGCCCGTAGCGGGTCTCGGCTCCATTAAATGTCACTAGCAGCAGGGAGTTCGCCGGAGCATTCTCAATGACCGATCTAATGTCGTCCCGCAATGTCTCGTTGAGCTCATAATCGTAATCAAGCCATACGAACCAAGGGCGTGCCCGGATTTTTTCGTCCTCGTATAGCGTGGGCAGGACATAGCTAGAGTGGCCGTGGATGACGCGCACAGTGGCGAGAGGGGCATTAAATTCGGCCCGCCTGAAGCCGACATCGCTTGCCTCAATTGAAACCATCTCATTAATGCCGAGTATCTTGTGAGCCATGACATAATCGGTAAACCAAATCGACCCGAACCCTATGTAGACCATATTGTCCAGGTCGAGGTCATTCTGCAATGTCCTCACCGCCTCAAAGACAATGTGTCTCTGAATGCTCTTGCTGGGTCGCAGACTGTAATTTACCGCATCAAATGAAGGCATCACTCGTCTCCGACGAGATCGTCGTAGGCATAGTCAAAGCTCTTTAAACCCACCTCGCGATAAGGCATTCGAATACTTCCTAATTCCTTTGCGAGCCGCTTGAGCCGAGCGACCGGCACCGCGTAATTAACATTTGCAACAGGTTCTACGGGCCTAGCGACCAACCTCGGAAGAGTGACGGTCTGTTGCTTTCGAACTGCGTAGAGCGAGACCGGACCTGCGGTGGCCTCGACGCGACGCGCCTCTTCTAAGGCTTGCTTCCGCATGTTGGTGTAGTCGATCCATTTTCTCGTCACCTCGCGCATTTGCGGACGGGCCCGACGATACACCTCAGAGGAGGTGTCTACACTCCGCTTGGTGGTAGTCATAGGCAAGGCAGCCGCGTTGGCCGCCGTAAAGAGAATGATGCCCACAAAGCCAGAATACTGCCGATGCCACTGGGGCCACTCGTCGGATCCCCATCCGGAAACAGCAGTTTTGTCTGCCGCCAGGACTATTCGCCCGTTACAAATCACATACCAGCCAAATCGTTTTTCTCCTTCATCGCTTATGTCTGGGTCCGCACTCTCCGGCGGCGGAGCAGCCATGCCTCCAATAATTTCCACGGAAACTTCATCGCCGTTGACTTCATCGGGATACTCGACGCGCATGGGGGCAAAATCTGTTCCCTGCAGCAATTCTATCTGCCATCCCGGAATGGCCGTTCCATTTAGGGAAATAACTAGGCCTCTGTTGAGGTGGAGTGAATAATCCCTTGCAATCGTGCGCCGAAGGTTTTGGATGAACGCTGGACTATCGAAGGCGCCTTTTGCTCCAGGCGTCAGTTCGGTCACCTGAATGTTAACCCCGTCCTCAGCGAGCGACTCGTCTTCTACGATGTCAAAATCCCAAGGTGGTTGATCGTCCCCGAGCCAATCCGTAACGTTGATTGGTACGGCGAAAGACTCCCGGACGCCGTCTTCCCGCAGGTAGGTGCTCCGGATTCGGATTTCCGTGCCGAGCTTAAAGACTGCCCGCTTCATCCCTATGCCGTACACACCGATACTGTAGTCGTCGTGCTCCGCCATCGCCGGCCGACCAAAGCTGAATGCATGGTCAATCGCGTCATCGAGTGTCATTCCGCCGCAGTTGTCTTTGATGCAAAAGCTGTCTGGCGTGGCGTTGATGTCGATACTGTACGCTGAGAGATCGACTCCCTCTGCGAGCCCTACCGGTCGGCTTCCCTCACTACGCCAAGCTCCATCGACGCTGTTGTCGATGAGGTCCAAGATGCAATCCTCGAGGGTAATATCGCGTGTGATCATCGTGACGAAAAACGCTTTGGTAGGGTTGGCGACGGCCTTCGTATTTGCGTTAATGGTCATGCCCCGCCCCCTTTGCTCTTATGAGAATAGTGCGGCAGGTAGATAAGGCAACGCCTTGTAGAAGGCCCTTATTTGGCAGCCGACGACGAGCCGCCTATCGCACGCTGAGCGTTTGGTGAGCGGGCCATTCCACCTCGCGGCGGGCGAGGCGCTCTTCGTAATATTCCAGTCTCTTGCGGGTTGACGCCGATCAAGTCGGGAGATGGGCCCGCCACGGACTACTTTCGGACGCTGTCCCGCTGCCGCGGATGCCCCGTCGCAACCCCGCCGCTGAGATCCGCGACATACGGATAAACCTCCGCGACCTCCTCCGTATACCCAAGGTTGAACACCGTGGCGCTCTTCACCGGCCGCTCGGGGCGGTCGTAATAGGTCTTGAAGACCTTGTCCCAGAAGAAGGTGGTGATGCCGTAATTGCCGCTTTCGTCGTGGAAATGGTGCGCCATGTGGCGGCGCTTCATGTCGGCCAGGGTCTTGTTCTTGGGCTTGTAGGCGAGGTGCTGGATGCAGTGGACGAATTCGTAGAAGCAGGTCGTGAGCAGGCCCGCGGCGAGCGCTGCAGAGGCGGCGCCCCAGGCGCTGGGGCCGGTCCAGCTGCCGTCGAAGGCGGCGCCGATCGCCCAGCCGATCGGGATCACGCCCGCCGCGATGGTGGGGAGCGTGGTGTGGAGCGCGCCGAACAGGACCTCGAGGTGGTTCGGGTCCTGGTGGTGGTCGTAATGGATGCGCTTCCAGGTTTTGGCGAGCATGCGATGGCGCCACATCCAGCGGCTGTGCAGGATGTAGCGGTGGATGAGGTACCAGATGAGCGGGTAGGCCAGCGCGGCGGCGCCGATCGCGATCAGCGTCGGCGCGGCGGCGGCGGGCTGCCAGATCCAGGCGGCGATCGAAAGCGCGCTCAGCGCCAGGTAGACGATGATCGCGGGATAAGTGAAATAGGCGACGACCAGCTCCTTCAGCGTCATCTTGTCGAGATGATGCTCGCGCCGCCAGAAAGCGGGGCGGAGGGTCGGCGTGGCGGGGCTCTCGGCAGTCTTCACGGCTGTTCCTTGTAGCGCGCTCCGCCTTCGAAGGGGAGCGCCTTTCGCTATCGATATGGGAACGGCCGCTAATTTCGCAATGAGGCGGTTTTTGGGCGGTGGGGGGACGGTTACGAGTAACTGTCCCCTTTCTCGCGCGCGGCGACGATGCGGTTGGCGAGGTCCCAGTCGACGGGGCGGTCGACATCGATCGGCCCTTCGGCGAAGGGCATGAGCACGGGCGCGGTGCGGACCTTGATGCCGCGCGAGAGGGTCTTGAGGACGGTGCGAAGGGTGAACAACCGGCTCTTGTACAGCGCGAAGGCGAAAATTCCGAACGCGCCGATCAGCCGCCTCGGCTTCTTGCCGAACTGGCCGCCCGAATTGAACACGCGGGCGGCGTCGAGGCCGGCCGGGGTGAGGATCGCGTAGAGGTTGCACGAGGAGAAGGCACCGTCGCGGAAGCGGTGGAAGGCGCGGTTGCCTTCGGGATATTTCTCCAGGACGTAGCTGGCCGGGGTAAGGCCCAGGGCCGCGTCTTCCTTCACCTCGGCGAGGGCATCGCAGAAGAAGGCGAACATCTCCGCGGTGTGGAGCGCGTTGTCGCCGGTGGTGATGACCAGGGGCAGGTGGTCGGCGGTGGCGACGGCGGCGACGCTGGTGCCGATATTCTCCCGGCTGGGGACATATTCTATCGTGCCCGCCCCCGGGAGCGGGGCGAGGATCGCCCTGGCCTCCTCGATCGACTCGGGCTCGATGGCGACGATGGTGCGCTGGGCGCGGCCGCTCTCCAGCACCGCGCCGACGACGCGGCGCAGCATCGGCTGGCCGGCAATGTCGATGAAGCATTTGTGGGAGACGCCGCCGGCCTGCGCCAGCGGATCGAGATTGCCGCGGCTCGCCGCCAGGACGAGCGCCGTATAGCGCCTTTGCGTCATGCCAAGCGACCGTAGAGCGGCTCGGTCAGCGGGGCAATGGAGGCAAGGTCGGACAGCGCCTCGAGCGCGGCGCGCAAGGCGGCGGCACGGGCCGGCGGCAGGATCGGCGCGACGCAGCCGTCATATTTCGCCCAGAGCTGGGCATCGGTGAAGGGGACGGCGAGGCTGCCGGCGGGCCAGGGCACGGGGGTCTCCAAGGCGCGGCCGTCCTTCAGGATCACCTCGACCTCCGTCGGGAACTCCCCTTCGGCCTTGTCGACCGGGTGGCGGTGGATGCGCGGGTAGAGAGCGGCGAGATCGGCGCGGGCGACGGCCTCGCCGGTGAAATCGGCGAGCGTCGCATTGCCCGTGACGAGGATCGTGGCGAGGGCGTATTCGAGGCTGAACTTGGCCTGGAGCGCGTCTTGCGGGACCTGGTACATGAGGTTGTTGAGGTGAGTGACCGGGGCGCGCACGTGGATCGCCGCGACGTCGCCGGCGGCGAAGCCGTGCGCCTCCCTGAGCGCGATCAGGCCGTCCATGGCGCGGTGCGCGCTGCCGCAATTGGGGAAGCGCTTAAGCTTGAGGCCACTCGACAGGATGAGCAGTGGCTCGCCGACCTGGCTCGTCTCGAAGCGCAAATTCTGGCCGTGCTCGACATGGGTGAGCGTGTCGCGCAGCTCTTCATAGTCCGGGCCGACCATGAGGCGATTCATGCCCGTGGGGCCGTCCAGCGTGGCGAGGCCGGCGTCGATGCCGGCACGGGCGAGGCTCGCCGCCAGCACGCCCGATTTGGCGGCGAGGCCGGCGTGGAGCGGCTTGGTCATGGTGCCGAACTGCGCCATGAAGCCCGCCGCCATGCTGGTTGCGATCGAGGCGGCATAGGCGGCCCGGCGGGCGTCCAGCCCGAGCAGGCGCGCGCACGCCGCCGCGGCGCCGATCGCGCCGACTGTGGCGGTGGCGTGCCAGCCGCGGTTGCGATGCGCCGGGTTCACGCCCTGGCCGACGCGGCCCAATATCTGCAGGCCCACGACATAGGCGTCGAGGCATTGGCGCCCGGAACTGCCTTCCTGCTCGGCGAGCGCCAGGACGGCGGGGACGAGGACGGCGCTGGCATGGGCCTTGGCGGGATCGAAATTGTCGTCGAAGTCGAGCGCGTGGGCGGCGGTGCCGTTGACTAAAGCCGCCCAGGGCGCGGCGAGGCGGGCGCCCTGGCCGATCGCGGCGGACGGCCCCGCGCCCCAATGCTTGACGGTCTCGAAGACCTTGCGGGTGACCGGCTCGGCGGCGCCCGGGACGGCGACCGCGGCGATGTCGATGAAGGCGCGGTGGGCGGACGTCCAGGCCGCCTCGGGCCAGTCGGCGGGCGTTTCGGCGAGCCAGCTTCCATAAGCGAGGACGGGATTGGTCTCCATGGCGGCGTTTCTAAACCAAGCCTGTCGCACGCGACAGCCCGGCGGCGGCCATGGACAAGGATGCGGTCATGAGACAGCCTGGGCTCGACCGGAACGCAGGAGCCTCCGGGAGCGCGCCAATGCCCACCGACCCACTTCAGGACCTCGGCCATCTGGTGATCGAGCAATGCCCCCCGGGCTTTGCCAAGGCGGTTCTCGAAGCGGAAATCGACGACGACTGGGCCCAGATGAAGATCGTCTACATCATGCCGGGCGATCAGGCCGGCGAAGCCGACTTTCCGGCCGTGGCGGCGGCCGAAATTCACGAGAGCCTCGATGCCATCTGGCAGGAGATGGCCCGGCAGTCCGGACAGCGGTGGTCGACCTGCGTGTTTACGGTCGATGCCGACGGCCGGTTCAAACTGGATGTCGCTTATTGAGCCACGGCGAAGGCCATGGGCTCAGTGCAGCCCGACCTGCCCCCTCAAACTCGCGTAGATCGCCTGCGAATCGTAGCCGATGCCGTTCTTGAACACGATGACCGGCCGGGTGATCGCCCGGATGTCGCGCATGAGGTCGCCGTCGAGGAGGACGATGTCGGCGCGCTTGCCGGCCTCCAGGCTGCCGATCCGGTCGGCGCGGCGCAGGAAGATGGCGCCGTTGAGAGTGGCGATGCGGATCGCCTGGGGCACAGTGAAGCCGGCCTCGTAGAGCAGCTCGATGTTGCGCTGGTCGCCGAGGCCCGCGAGCACATGGCCGTCGCCGGTCGGGTCCGCCCCGGCCATCAGCAGGCCGCCGGCGGCGGCGAAGGCGCGCTCGAACACCATCTCCTTGCGCAGCATCATCGCGAAGAAGGCGGCGGCCGGACGCATCGCGGCGTTGCGGCCGAGCTGGATCGCCCAGATGTCGGGCGGGAAGAGTGCGCGCAGGTGCGGAATCGCCTCGAGATCCGGCCGGTCGCCGCCTTCGAGCACGGCGAGGGTCGAGGTGATCGCGACGCGGCGCGCGACCAGGGTGCGGATCATCCGCCGGACCTCGGGGGAGTCGACCGCGACGTTCTGGATGACGTGGCGCACCACCGCGCCCGCGCCGAGGGCCGCTTCCGCGCCGTCGCGGCCGCAACGGCCGGCGGCGCGCCGCGGATCGAGGCCGCCGTCAGGGGCGGCGAACGGCCCGTGCTCGAGATTGTCGATGCCGAGCCGCGCCGCCTCCTCAAAGCCGACCGAGCAGAGGTGGTCGGTCACCCGCATGCCGCGCCGATGCGCTTCCCGGATCGCAGCGGCGAGCTCGGCCGGCGAGATGTTCATATAGGCCTTGATCGAGGTGAAGCCGAGCGAGGCCCAGTGGCGCACCGCCGCGCGCGCTTCGGCGGGGCCGCGCAGCGGATATAGCTGCATGATCGCCGGCGGCGCGCCTTCGAGATAGGGCGCGGTGAGATCGAGGTCGGGGCCGACCAGCCGCCCCGCCTCGATCTCGCGTTTGATGCCGAGATCGCCGTGCGGATCGACCGAGCCGGCGGTGCGCGCGGTGGTGACGCCGCTCGCCAGATAGAGCTGCGGGAAGGTGAAGGGCGCCTGGATGACGCTAAACGGCCCCTCGCCCGAGGAGGTGCGGAACATATGCTGGTGCATGCCGACCAGGCCCGGAATGGCAGTGCGGCCGCGCCCGTCGATCCGGGACGCCCCTTGCGGGATCGCGATCGAGCCGTCCGGGCCGATCGCGATGATGCGGCCATGGTCGATCAGGATCGTCTGGTTCGCCCGGGGCGCGGCGCCGGTGCCGTCGATCACCAGGACGTGCTCGATCGCAGTCAGCGGGCCGCGCTCGCGGATGAGATTCGGCGTCCCCGGCGCTGGCTGCGGCACCGCGCTGCTGGGGAGCAGGGCTGCCAGGCCGGCGAAAAGGGCGAGAAACGGGCGCGCGGACCGGAGCATCGTCGACTCCTCCTGTGAAGGACTGCCTATGGAAGCAGTTTTCGCGCTGAAGGCAAGCGCGGCGCCCAGCCGCCGCCGCAATCGCGAATTAAGTATAGTGTCCCCGTAACTATTTCGGGGACACTATACTTAATTCGCTCTTGGCTTGGGCCCGGGACGGCGCTTTTGAAGGGCGCGCCCGGTCCGCGCCTCCAGCGCTGCCACGAAGGCCTCGCCGCCCCGCGGGCGGCCGGTGCGGACATGGGCCTCGATCGCGGCTGCCTCCGCCTCGCCCGCATCGCCGGCCTCGAGGCCGTGCGTCAGCATCGCGCGCCAGTTGCGGTGCACGCCCGCCAGCGCGGCGAGGTCGGTCAGCCCGTCCGGCCGGCCCGTCACATGGGCGCGCGCGCTCGACCAGCGCCAATCCTCCGCCCGCCCGGCGAGCCCAGCGCGCACCGGATTGAACTCGACATAGCGCACCGCCGCCACCAGATGCGCCTCGTCCATCGGATAGGAGGCGAAGCGGCCCTGAAACAGATAGCCTGTCCAGCCATTGGCGGCATTGATCCGCCGTGCATAGCGCCGGTGCGCCTCGGCGAGGACGGCGCGCAGGCCGTCGCTGTCAGCGGGCGTCAGGATCAGGTGGACGTGATTGGGCATCAGGCACCAGGCGAGGCAGCGCACATCATGGGTAGCGCAAGCCTCGGCGACGAGATCGCGATAGAAAACATGGTCCTGGTCGCTGAAGAAGACCGGCTGGGAACGATTGCCGCGCTGCGTGACGTGATGGGCGACATTCGGGACGACGAGGCGGGAGAGGCGGGCCATGCCAGGGTGATAGCCGCGCCTGCCCGCAATGGCAATTAAGTATAGTGTCCCCGGAATAGGTTATGGGGAATAAGTTACGGGGACACTATACTTAATTGGGCGGCTCAGCGGGTCACACCAGCCGCAGCTTGCGCGATAGCCCACCCAGCGCCTCCCGGTCGCCGCGGGTAAGGCCGTAGCGCAGGGTCAGCCAGGAGGTGATCGCCCAGAGCGCGAACACCGCGGCGAAGCGCGCCGGTCCGTCGAGCAGCCACTCGGCGCCGGCCATCAAGGCCACGCCGGTCAGCGCGAGGACCAGGTTCTGAAAGAGCTTGCGGTCGAAGGGCGACAGTCGGTCGCTGATCTGCAGCTCCAGGGTGGCGGCGTAGGTCGAAATGACGGTCGCCACGCCGACGGCCACGGCCATTCCGAGCGCGCCATACTCGGGCGCCAGCCACCAAGCGAGGCCGATCCAGAGCGCGACCGCGAGCGCGGAATTGAGCAAAGGCAGGCCGCGATGGCCGATCATCTCGACGATGGTCGAGGCGGGCCCGACGATCGCCTCGAGAGCGCGCGCCGCGACGAGGATGTAGAGCAACGGCAAGGCGGCGGCCGCGCGGGGCTGGTAGAGGCTGAGGATTTCCACGCCGGCGAAGATGAGCAGGCCCGCCAGCGGCACCACCAGAGCGGTCGAGACCCGGCTCGCGAAATGATAGAGCGGCGCCACCTGGGCGCGGTCGACATGGGCTTGGGCCGACGACAAGGGTCCGAGCACATATTGGAAGGCCTGGCGGACGATCAGAGGCACGGTCGAGATCTTGCGGGCGATCTCGAACAGGCCGGCCGCGGCGGCGCCGCGCGAGCCCGGCAGCATCAGATTGAGCACCACCGGCGGCGCATCGATCAGGGCGCGGCGCGAGAGGTTCGAGGGCAGCAGGGCGAGGCCGGTGACGAGCAGCTCGCGGACCAGCCCGGCCGGGAGGGGCGCGCGGATCAGCAGCTTCAGATTGTAGTAGCGGCCGAGCAAGGGGATGCAGAGCATGGCCGTCAGCACCAGCGAACAGAGATGGGCGACCATCAGGCCGATGCTGGTCGCGCCGAGCATGAAGAAGCCGACCGCGAACAGGATGCGCGCTATCTGCTCCCAGAAGATGCGCAGGCGGATTTCGGGGCCGAAGGCGCGGCGCGCCCGGGCGGCCGCTGTCGCCACCTCGATGAAGGTCCACAAGGGCAAGGCCCAGACGAACAGGGCGATGTCGGTGGGCAGGCGCTCGCTATCGTCGGGCGCGGCAGAAAAGACGCTCGCGACCGCGCCGGCGTTCAGCGTGACGACGAGCGCGATCAGGATCGAAGGGATCACCGCGACCATCAGCGCGAGCTTGACCGCGCCGTGCACGCCCTCCTCATTGTCGCGAGTCGGCACGATCCGCTGCAGCGCCATCGGCATGGAGAGATGGATGAGGTTGGTGATCAGCGAGATCACGCCCCACAGCACGACATAGATGCCGTAGGTCTCGAGCCCGAACAGCCGCGTATAGAGCGGCTGCGCCAGCGCCTCGATCAGCGCGCCCGCGCGTGAGAGCCCCGCGAGCCCGGCACCACGCGCGACTTCGCCGCGGGTGACGGCGGGTGGAGCAGCGCGTGGGGCCGCCGGCTCGCTCACTCCTCCGTCCGGATCAGCACGGCCTCGCCGACCAGAAGGAACAGGAGAAACGGCCCCCAGGCGGCGAGGAAGGGCGGGTAAGCGCCGAGATTGCCCATGGCGAGGGCGAAATTGTCGGCGACGAAATAGGCGAAGCCCAGCGCCATGCCGATCACCGCTCGCATGAAGAGGTGGCCCGAGCGGGCGAGGCCGAAGGCGGCGATGGCGGCGAGCAAGGGCATGAGCACGGTCGAGAAGGGCGCGGCGAATTTGTGCCAGAGGTTCGATTCGAGCGTTGCGGTGGAGCGGTTGGCGGCGGAGAGCGCGGCGATCGTCTCGCGCAGCTGCCAGAAATCGAGCCGATTGGGGTCGATCTGGGCCAAAGTGAACTGGTCGGGATCGACATCGCGGCCCCAGCGGATGCTCGGCACGCGCTGCTGCTGGCCGGTATCGACGTCGAACTGCGTGACGTCGGTCAGCTCCCAGCCCCCGCCGGGCGCGCGGCGGCCGCCGCGCGCCGAGGTGATCCGGTGCAGGGTGCCGCCGGCGCGGCCGAATATCGCGATGTCCGTCAGGCGCACCGCCTCATCCCGGCCCATGACCAGCCGGGCGATGATGATCTCATCGCCATTGGCGACGCGCACGTTGGCGCGCACGTCATTGTCCGGAGGAACCCGCCCGAACTCGACCGCTTCCCAGGCGCTCAGCGCCGCGGTCGCGCGCGTCACCACGCGCTCGGAAAAGACGAAGTGGGCGGCGCCGATCACCACCGCCGCCAGGATCAGGGGCGCGATGATCTGGTGCGCCGAAATTCCCGCCGCCTTCATCGAGATGATCTCGCTATTCTGGTTGAGCCCCACCAGGGTGATGAGCGCGCCGAGCAAAGCGGAGAAGGGCAGGAAGCGCTGGATGAGCTGCGGCACGCGAAGGCCCACATAGCGCCACAATTCCGCATTGCCGTTTTCCGGATGGGCCAGCACCTTGCCGCTGTTGCCGAGCAGGTCGAGGATCATCAGCACGGCGACGAGCGCCACCAGCACCGCGGCGCTGCGGGTCAGGAACAGCCGCGCCATATAGAAGGCGATCCGCTTCGACGGGGAGAAATGCAGGTTGATCATGCGACAGCGGCATCCGCGCCGGAATCGAGTGGCGCGCGGCGGCGGAACAGCCGGCGCACCCGCCCGGAGATGCGTGCGAACAGGCGTTCGAGGGCGCCGATGGGTTGGCCGCCGGGCTTGTGCGCGAGGGTCCAGTACATCCAGATCATCAGCCCGGAGAAGATCAGGAAGGGCGTGCCCACCGCGATCAGCGGATCGAGCTTGCCGAGCGCGCCCATCTGCTCGGCGGACTGGTTGAGCTTGTGATAGGTCACGACGAAGGTGATCGCGAGGAAGATGCCGAGCCCCGACGTGCTCCGCTTCGGCGGCACCGCCAGCGCCACCGCGAGGAACGGCACGAGCAGCATCATCAGCACCTCGACCATGCGGAAGTAGAAATGCGCCATCGCCGCGTTGCGCCGGTTCTGCGGGACCGAGACATCCTGCCCGGTCCGCACCAGCTCGGCCATGGTCATCTCCTTGGTGCCGTCCCCGCGCCCGCGGAACGCCTCGATCGTCGGCAGGTCGATCGGCTGATCGTGCTGGACGAAGCTCAGCACGCCCGGGACTCGATAGCCGGGCCCGTTGCGGACCATCCGGCCGTTGGTCAGCCGCAGCAATATGGTGTCGGGATCGTCGGTGGCGAGGAAGGTCCCGCGCGCCGCGCTCACGGTGATCGTCCGCCCGCCGCTCTGCTGGAGATGGAGGAAGATGCCGTGCAGGTCCGTCCCCCTGTTCTCGCTGCGCTCGACCCGCATCGTCATCCGCCGCCCGAAATCGGTGAACTCGCCGACCCTGATCGAGGCGCCGAGCGCGCCCGAGCGCAGTTCGTGGCGCAGGCTCTGATATTCATATTGGGCCTGCGGCTGGACGTAGCCGACGATGAAGAAATTGAGGCCGAGCAAAGCGACCGCATAGATGAAGGGAACGCGCAGCAGCCGCCCGTAGCTCAGGCCCACCGCGCGCAGCGAATCGAGCTCGGAGGACAGCGCCAGCTTCCTGAAGGCGAGCAGGATTCCGAGCGTCAGCCCCAGCGGGATGGCGAGCCCCATATATTCGGGGATGAGATTGGCGAGCATTCGAAACACGATCGAGACCGGCCCGCCCTCGCTGACCACGAAATCGAACAGCTTCAGCATCCGGTCCATCAGCAGCAGCATCGCCGCCAGCGCGAGCGTGCCGACCAGGGGCACGAAGATCAGCCGCGCCAGATAGCGGTCGATTTGCGTGCCGATGCTCACCTTGCCCTTGCTCCCGCGCCCGCCGCTTCGGCGGTGAGCGGTCTATAGAGGGAGGGAGCGGAGCGGTCATGTGGAATTCGGCGCGGCGGCGGCGGCTGACGATCCGGCGGGGTGGCGGATGACCCTATTGCACCATGGCTTCGATTAGTATAGGGCGTTCAGACCAGTCAAATTAGACTGGTCTGAACTAGGCGAGATTGTCATGCTGGAGTATAAAGCGGGGGTTTATGCGAGCGTGTACGCGACGGGGCTCGGGCAGGATCTGTGGGTGTTTCTCAATGAGCCCGATGGGGTTCTCATGATGACCACGGCGACTGCGCTGGGCCGGCCGGCTGTCGAGGGGATCGAGGAGGCGCTGCTGGCGCGCTTCGGACAGGGCATTCTCGACTTTCGGGTGAAGCAAATGTGCGGGCATATGGCTCGGCAGGTGATGGAGGCCCAAGGCTATCGGGTGAGCGTGCAGAACACGAAGATCGCCAACGGCGCCCCCTTCGTGCGGGGCACCAAATATCAAAGAAGGGATGAGGTCATGATGCACAGCTTCAGGAACAGCCGGGATTCCCGCCTGTTCGCCCTCACCGCCGACAAAAACGGCAGCGGACTTCCCGAGGGTCAGGGCTCCTGGTCCTATTATCAGCCGGTCAAGGGCGCCTTGCGCATCTCGGTGCTGACAATGGCCAAGGTGGGCGCGGTGATCGCGGCGATCGAGAAGGACGGCTATTTCCCCTACCGCCTCGAGCGGATCACGCGGCCGGCGGTCTAGCCGAGTCCTCCACGCGGGCGAGGCAAGCGCGTCGGAGTGGTCCTTTGCGCGGGACGCGGAGGCGGGCGCTTGACGGGCGCCGGAAACGGCACGACGCTTCCGGGAATGAGCGCCCAGGATTATGAGATCCACATCCGTCCTCTGTCCGCGGAGGAGGGCGGCGGCTATCTGGCGACGGTGCCGGAGCTGCCCGGCTGCATGTCGGACGGCGCCACGCCCCAGGAGGCGCTCGACAATGTCTTCGATGCGATCGCCTGCTGGATCGAGGGCGCGCGGGAAATGGGGCGGGCGGTTCCGCCGCCCCGGCGACTGGTCGCTTAAGGCGTCGCCGCGCGCCAAGGAAGGAACGACCGGACATGCATTATGTGGGTTTCCTGTTCAGCGACGATGAGGGCGGCGGCTACGGCGTCACCGTTCCCGATATTCCCGGATTCACCGCCCATGCCGAGACCGGGGGCATTTCCGCCGCGGTCGACACCGCGCAGCGGGTGCTGACCGACCATATCGCGGCGATGGTCGACGCCGGGCTGGAGGTGCCCGCCGCCCGCTCGCCCGACGAGCTGGAGAAAGTGAAGGAGATCAAGAGCGAGTGGGACGAGGCCGACGCCTTCGTCATGTTCCGCGTCATTTATCCCGCCGGGCGGACGCTGCGCGTCAACGTCTCGATGGACGAGAATGTGCTGAACCTGGTGGATCGGGCGGCCGGGGAACGCAAGCTCACGCGCTCGGCGTTTATCGCGGAGGCGAGCCGGCGGTTTGCGATGGGGGAGGATGGCGGGGGGGGGCTTAGTGGCGGGTAGGCGGTGACAGGTACGTAGCTGTCACCAATTCACTCCAGGCAGGAGACGGTTCGCGCGGAGACGCGGAGCCTGCGGAGGTAAAAAGGGACAAGTAGGTGGCAGGTACGTACCCAGGTACGTACCTGTCACTGATTTCCCAAGCAGTTCTCACTTCTTAAGGCCGAGGGACCGGTATCGCGGAAGGGTAATGTCAATGGGACCGGCCCTTTCTTCTTAGTTGCTTGATAAGTGCCTCAGGCAAGAACGAGAATGTCTTCGTGAACTGGGCCCTTTTGCCGCAGGACGGGCAGGCCGAGACCATCCCATCCTTGACCTCTCTCGCCCGCTTTGTGTGGACGCCCTCGCAATTTGGATAGGGGCAATTCCCGTCCCAGCGTTGCTCCCTCCATTTCACGCCATCCGCGCCATCGGCGTGGATTTCATAGCTGGCTGGGCATTTTGAGCACTTTGCTTGGATAACTTCCTTGGTCCCGGGGCCGTTGTTTCGAGGGGTTCGAAGGGCGTTCAATCGTCGCCTTATGGTGGCGCCACATCCCCGACAGACAATATCGACGTGTCCGAAGATGGCCATGCGCCCTATCCGCAACGGCGCTCCAAGATCCTTGTCGATCAGCTCCACGCATTCGCCGCAAAGCTTCAAAAGAGAGCGCCGATTCTGGCGCCTCCCGCGCATCATCTGGGCGAGCGCTGGCGTGTGCAGATAGTTGCCCAACGCATAATAGCGCTTTCGCGGCGCTTTCAAGCTGATCCGCCGTTGGTGGCCCAGGCTAAGCCATTCTCCCGTGCCCGGATCCTGTAGCTTCATCTCTAATGTGGCGTCGGCGACAGGATCGATCTCAATCAACCGCTCCAGAATCTGGAGGGGCTGCCAAACGGCATAGTCCTCCCCAACCAGCTCATCCGTAAATCTCAGCGCATTCTCGTAGACCAGCGCTTCGAAGGCGCGCCTCAGCTCCAGCGCCGCATACACCAATCGGCTATTGTCGTTTTCCGTCAGCAGGGTTTTGGCCCGATCGAGCGCTTCCCGCGCGAGCGCCAGATAGGCGGACTTCAAGCGCTCAAGCTCACGCTCGTCCGCTTGACCTGAATCTTGCTCCATCTTCCCTGGTCGTTTTGCCACTTCCAAAGTTTCTATGATCCCACGTGAATTTGCAAACTCCAGGCTGCGTTGTGTTCCCTTTATGTTCTTGACAGCGCGACGCTGATCGGGTAGAGTCCAGACAGGCTCGACACGTGCGAGTCGCGCGGATTGGGGTGGGATTTTCCCTCTGCGCGGGCGTTGGGGGCGGGGCTGCGGAAGCGGACCCTTTCAGGATATTTTTTGAGCAAGTTGGTGAGGCGGCGCCCCGTTCGTGCGCGGGCGTTCCCTCACCCTAACCCTCTCCCCAAATGGGAGAGGGAATCAGGCCGCGCGGCATCCGCCCCCGGATCGGGTCCGGGGCAGGCTCGGCTCGGCGTACCCTTTTTGGATTGGTCTTTTCGGTCGCCTTCCCGGCGGCCTTCTCTTTGCGCGATGGAGAGGCGGATGGCGAAGGGCAACAGGCGGTTCGGGGCCGCGGATCAGGCAGTGGTGGTGAAGGCGCTGCTCGGCGGGGCGAGCGTGGCGGCGGCGGCGAAGGCGGCGGGGTTTTGTGTGCAGACTTTGTATACGCATCGCGCGCGCTGCGCGGTGTTTCGGGAGGCTTGGGACGCGGCGGTGGAGGAGAGCTCGCGGCCGATGCTGGTGGCGCCGCGCGGGGGGCGGCGGTGGCAGGCGCAGAGGATGCGGCGCAACCGGTTTTCGCGGGAGAGGAAGGAGGCGTTTCTCGCGCATTTCGCGGCGACTTGCGACGCGTCGGCTTCGGCGGCGGCGGCGGGGGTTTGCGAGAGCACGGTTTATGAGCATCGGCGGAGCGATCCGGCCTTCGCGGCGGCCTGGGAGGAGGCGCTGGAGCAGGGTTATGCGCGGCTCGAGGCCGAGGCGGTGGCGCAGCGGATCAAGGCGATGGAGGCGCTCAAGGTTCGGCTCGGCAAGGATGTGGCGACGGCGGCGGACGCCGACGCGGCCGCCGAGTTCGACCGGGTGCTGCAGCTGCTGCGCGAGCATAAGCGCGGGGCCGGGGTGAAGAAGGGGGGCTTCGCGCTGACCAAGTGGAGCTTCGAGGAGGCGTTCCAGGCGCTGGAGAAGAGGCTGCAGGCGTTCGGGCTTCGGATCGAGCGCGGGGAAGAGGCGCCCGATGACTAGGAAGGAGGCGTGGGCGCTGCTGCGCATGCTGCTCTCCCTGCCGCCGGAGAAGCGCGCGCTGGCGCTGGCCGAGCTGCCGCAGCCCGCCCTCCGCACGATCGCCGAGGAGTGGTTCTGGCAGGCGCATGGCGGGCAGCGCGAGCCCAAAGGCGATTGGCGGATCTGGCTGAGCCTTGCGGGGCGCGGGTTCGGCAAGACGCGGGCGGGGGCGGAATGGGTGTGGGCGCGGGCGCGCGAGGCGCCGGGGGCGCGGATCGCCTTGGTCGGCGGCACGCTGGGCGAGGTGGCGCGGGTGATGGTGACGGGGCGGAGCGGGCTGATCGCCACCGCCGGGTCGGACGAGGCGGCTTTGTGGCTGCCGACGGCGCGGACCTTGCGCTTTCCGTCGGGGGCGGAGGCTGTTGCCTATTCGGCGGCGGCGCCGGAGGCGCTGCGCGGGCCCGAGCATGAGTTCGCCTGGTGCGACGAGCTCGCCAAATGGGCCCCTTCGACAAGCTCGGGACGGGGACGCGCGGACGCGACGTGGGACAATCTGATGCTCGGGCTGCGCGGCGGGGAGCGGCCGCGGGTGCTGGTGACGACGACGCCCAGGCCGGTGCCGCTGCTGCGGCGGATCATGGGGCTGGAGGGGCTGGCGACGACGCGGGGGCGGTCCTGGGACAATGTTCACCTCGCGCGGGAAGTGCTGGCCGGGATGGACGCGGCCTATGGCGGGACGCGGCTCGGGCGGCAGGAGCTTGAGGGCGAGCTGATCGAGGATGTCGAGGGGGCGCTGTGGACGCGGGCGATGATCGAGGCGTGCCGGGTGGCGGGAATGGGGACAGTTACGAGTAACTGTCCCCTTCGGCGCGTGGTGGTCGGGGTCGATCCGCCGGGGACGGCGGCGGGGACGTGCGGGATTTCGGTGTGCGGGCAGGGGCATGATCTGACGCTCTACGTGCTGGCCGACGCGAGCGCCGGGGGCCTCTCCCCGAACGGGTGGGCGCGGGCGGTGGCGAAGGCGGCGGAGGAGTGGGGAGCGGACCGGGTCGTGGCCGAGGCCAATCATGGCGGCGACATGGTGCGCGAGGTGCTGAAGGCGGTGGCGCCGGGGCTGCCGCTGAAGCTGGTGCGGGCGAGCCGGGGGAAGAGTGCGCGGGCAGAGCCGGTGGCGGCCCTGTTCGAGAGCGGGGAGGCGAAGTTCGCGGGCCGCTTTCCGGAGCTGGAGGACGAGCTGGCGGGGATGATCGCTGGCGGGGGTTATGAGGGGCCGGGGGTGTCGCCGGATCGGGCCGACGCGATGGTGTGGGCGATGGCCGAGCTGATGCCCGGCGGGCGGCGGGAGCCAAAGGTGCGGGGGTTTTAGGTGCGCGGGAGGAGCGCCACGGTACCATTGTGCCGTGACGTCGATCGGGCTCGGCCCCTGGCCGACCCGTCGGCCGGCCCGGCGCGAGTCCGCGCTCAAGCCGAAAATGCGCGCATTTTCGGCGCGTTGAGCGGCGGCCGCGCCGGGGGCTTGCATTGTAGGATTTCAGATGTTCTTTGTTTGTTCAACGGCGGCGACTCAGCGATGGGATGCCGCCGCCCCGCCGGGTCCCCCCTTGCCCGGCGGGGGAACGAATGGAGAGACGAGATGAGGAAATCCGAGATGATCCTGATTGCCGGCGCGGGCCTGGCGGCCGCGGCGGCGGCGCTGGCGAGCGAGACGGTGACCTACGGCTACGACGCGCGCGGCCGGCTGGTCCGCGTCGATCATGCCGGCAACGTCAATAACGGCGCAATCGTCAATTACGTCTACGACAAGGCCGACAACCGCACGCTCAGGAACGTGAGCGGCGCTCCCTGACCGCCGCCGCCGATCGCGTGACATAGACCGGGCGCCGGGCGCCCGCTGAACCGGAGACAAGACCATGACCAACACCCTGCTTCGCGCGGGCGCGCTTTCCTGCGCTCTGCTCGCTTCCACCGCCCTCACCCAGCCGGCAATGGCGCAGACGGCGCAGGAGCATCGCGCGCTCGACGCCAATGGAGTCGACCTCACCCATGGCGACTTCGTGGCCCCCGCCGTCCCCGAAGGCTCGATCGGCTCGGGCGAGGCGGAGCTGGCGCTGATCCGCCAGGGCGTCTGGGTGACCGGCGGAGTCAACAGCAACGGGCACCAATGGGACCGCATCTGGCTCGGCCAGCAGCCGGCGGGCGGCGGCGGCTCGACGCTCACCGTCAATCTCGGCGAGCGATTCGAGCATTTCTCCTCCACGGGCGTGATCTCGCCGAGGACGGGCTCGTCGCTGAGCGGCGGCGGCGGCAGCATCGACTATCGGACGGCGGACGGCGCGGTGGTCACCTTCGCCGATCCGGCCGGAAGCACCGGCCCGGTCTCCAATTTCTGCAACGGCAGCGCGGGCCAGGACTATTGCATGCTGCTCCCCGCCGCGATCACCTCGCCCGACGGCAAGACCCTCACGCTCAATTGGGACATCTGGGTGCGCAACCTGCCCGGCGACTCCGATGGCGACGGCAACCCGGACTACGATTATGCGGCGCGCATCGCCAGCATCTCCAACGGCTTCGGCTACGAGATCCGCTTCACCTACGCCTCGAACGGCAGCGGCGGGACCACGGCGGCGGCGCCCAGCAGCTGGTACCAGCGCACCGGCGCGGCCTTCCACAACGTCCCGGCATCGGGCGGCACCGCCCTGGGCAGCGTCAGCTATTCCTACCCCTCGGCCGGGGTCACCGAGGTGACCGACATGGGCGGGCGGGTGTGGCGGGTCACCGGCACCGTGAACGGGATCAGCGCGATCCGGCGCCCCGGCGCCTCCTCCGACACCATTGCGATCACCGGCACGCCGGCCGCCGTCACCTCGGTCACCCGGGATGGAGTCACCACCAATTATGCGCGCAGCGTCTCGGGCAGCATCGCGACGATGACGGTGACCGACGCGCTCAGCCAGACAACGACCGTGGTTTCGGACCTCACAATCGGCCAGGTAACCTCGGTCACCGACCCGCTGAACCGCACCACCGGCTACCAATATGACGGCTACGGCCGGCTGGAGCGGGTGACCGCGCCCGAGGGCAATTATGTACAGTATAGCTACGACGCGCGCGGCAACGTCACCGAGACTCGCGCGGTCGCCAAGTCGGGCACGGGGCTGCCAGACATCGTCACCTCCGCGACCTACGATGCGACCTGCTCGAACCCGCTCGAATGCAACCGGCCGAACAGTGTCACCGACACGCGCGGCAACGTCACCGACTACACCTACGACGCGACCCATGGCCAGGTTCTCACGGTGACGGCACCTGCGCCGGCGGGAAGCGGCGACCGGCCGGAGGCCCGCTACAGCTACACGGCCCTCAGCGGAATATATCACCTGACCGGAGTTTCGGCCTGCGCGGCGGGAGCCGCACCAAGCTGTGTCGGCACGGCAGACGAGACTCGCACGGTGATCGGCTATGACGCCCGGGGCAACCTCACCAGCACCGAGCAGCGCGACGGCACCGGGACGCTGAGCGCTTCGCGAGCCATGACCTATGACGCGCTCGGCAATCTGCTGACCGTCGACGGCCCGCTCTCCGGCAGCGCCGACACGATCCGCTACCGCTACAATGCGGCGCGCCAGATCGTCGGCGTGGTCGGGCCGGACCCGGACGGCGGCGGGGCGCGCAAGCACCGGGCGATGCGCGCCACCTATGCCAACGACCTGCCGACCAGCGTCGAGCAGGGCAATGTCGACAGCCAGTCCGACGGCGACTGGGCGAACTTCGCGGCGCAGCAGCGCGTCGAGCAGGATTACGACGCCAATGCCCGGCCGGTCGTGCAGCGGCTGATGTCGGGGAGCACCGCCTATGCGCTCACCCAGACCAGCTACGACGCGCTCGGCCGGGTGCAATGCGCCGCGCAGCGGATGAACTCCGCCGAGTTCGCCTCGCTTCCCTCGGACGCCTGCACGCTCGACACGGCCGGATCGTTCGGCCCGGACCGGATCGCGCGGACGACCTACGACGCCGCGGGCCAGGTCACCAAGGTCGAGACCGGCTACGGCGTCAGCGGCGTCGCCGCGGACGAGATGATCGCGACCTACAGGGCGAACGGCCGGGTCGAGACCGTGACCGACGCCAACGGCAACAAGACCACTTACGTTTATGACGGCCACGACCGGCTGAGCCAGACGCGCATGCCGCATCCCTCGACTCCGGGCACGAGCTCGACCACCGACTTTGAGGAACTGACCTACCTGACCGCCACCGTGGGCGGCAACACGGTCGCGACGCCATTGGTCGCCGGCCGCCGCCTTCGCGACGGCAATTCGTTCGCCTTTGCCTATGACGCGCTCGGCCGGCTCGTCGAGCGCGACCCGCCGGAGCTTTCCAATGTGAGCACGGACGCGACCACGGCCTATGGCTACGACAATCTGGGCCGGCTGACTTCGGCCGTTCAGGCTTCGCTCTCGCTCAGCGTGACCTTTGCCTACGACGCGCTTGGCCGCACCACAAGCGAGACCGGGACGTTCGGCACGGTCGCCTATCAATACGACCTTGCCGGGCGGCGCACGCGGCTGAGCTGGCCGGGGAGCGCGCTCTACGTCGACTACGACCGGCTCGTCACCGGCGAGGTCAGCGCGATCCGCGAGAACGGCGCCACCACCGGCGCGGGCGTGCTTGGCAGCTACGTTTATGACGATCTCGGCCGCCGCACGTTGCTGACCCGGGGCAACGGCGCGACGACGAGCTGGAGCTACGACAATGTCTCGCGGCTGACGGGGCTCAGCCACGGCCTCGCGGGCACGGCCAGCGACGTCACCTTCGCTTATGCCTACGACCCGGCGGGCGGGATCGCCTCTAGGACGCGCGACAACGACGGCTACGCCTATACGGCCCTCGCCAACGCGAACGTGACGAACACGGTCAACGGCCTCAACCAGGTCACCGCCACGAGCGGCAGCTCGCTCTCCTACGACGCGCGCGGCAACGTGATTGCGGTGCCGGCGGCGGCCTCGCCGACG
>Ga0190275_10000344_pt1 | contig 43681 bp, 33 predicted proteins | sample Popmic550T_FD_133745 | JGI IMG/M metagenome (GOLD analysis project Ga0190275, IMG submission 133745) | Populus adjacent soil microbial communities from riparian zone of Yellowstone River, Montana, USA - 550 T | ecosystem: Environmental > Terrestrial > Soil > Riparian zone > Trees stand | place... | reverse complement strand
GCAGCATTGCGTTTCCGGACGCCGTCGTGGAGATGTTGAACCGGCGTCGAGCTGGACTGCTTGCGCAGCATCATCGGGAGTCGGTCTTCGCCCACGTCGGCGGGGGCTGGTTGTGGCCCAACAACGTGCGGACCAAGCTTCGCTGCGTGGTCGCGGGCACCCGATTGGCCGGAGTCAGCCCACACACCTTACGTCGGACGGTGGGCACCTTGGTCGCTCACAGCGCGGGACTGGCCGCCGCCCGGGACGTCCTGGGCCACCGCGACCCCTCGGTCACCGCACGCCACTACATCGCCGAAACCGGACGCGTGATCGACGTCCGACACGCGCTCGACCTGATCTTCGCCTGACTCTTCGCAGGGCCGGACGTTAGTGCGGGCCCGGATGAGCCCGCTGCCCCGCCTGCACAAGCTGCGAGGAGGGTGTCGGCCGTCGAGCGTGCCCGGTTCGTTGCGCAACCACGACGCCTAGGAGTGTCAGGGCTCCGGCGAGGTAGGCCGAGACCCGGGTTTCTCGGACAGGAGGGCGTACCGTCACGCATGGACTGCCGGTCTCGTCGGCCGAGGACGCGGGGCGACCGCGGCCCAGTCCTTCTGATCCTCGGTGGTGACCCTGTCGTCGGTGGCAGGTAGCACCGTCCTGGTTACCGGCGGCACCGGAGGAATCGGCAGGGCCACAGCCCTGGGTCTGGCCAGAATGGGCGCGAACGTCGCTGGAGCGCCGCTGCCACCTTAGCGACCCCTCTTTCGGCCGCAACGGCGGCAGCAGAGACGGTGAGAGCCACCTTGGCCGCAGCGACCGTGACGGCGTCTGCGACGCACGCAGCTGCCAATGGGGTGTCCTCGGCACGACGCCGCGCTCCACCAAACCATCGCCCTGCGGAGCTCGCCGCGGCGAATCACGGACAGGCGTACGCCTGGGCAAGCTGATGTATCAGCTCCCGGGTGACCTGCGGTGCTGGGCAGTGTCTAGACCCGTTCGAGCTTGCCCAATCCAAGGGTTGACATGTCGTTGCGCCAAACCCTTTTCTTGGTTTGTTCGAAGGAGTTCCAGAGGTCGACCGCCTCGACTTGCCGGTGTTCGTCGCACGACGGGTTGTGGTCTATGAGCTAGACCTTCGACCTCCGCAGTGCATCGCTTTGTTGATAGCTCGACCCGACATCGCTCGGCATCGAGTCTTGCCATCGGAGGGAGATCATCGTCGCCATGACGGTTCTCGGGCGGCCGCATAGCAAAGCCGCGAGTGATGCCGGTACGCGTACCCCCGTCGAGCACTTGTCCACCAACAACGCTTACCACTGGGTGAGACTCGCGGGCGGATTTGCAGTAGGCGTCGACGGGAGGGAGGTCCACGTGCCGCCCGGCGTGCAACGGCTCCTTGCCTACTTGGCACTTGCCCGACGGAGCGTGTCTCGAACTCAATGTGCCGCGGAGCTTTGGGAGTTTGACACACACGAGCGTGCAATCAGCAACCTGCGGACGTCGCTCTGGCGCCTGAACCGGGCCTGCGGCAGCTTGGTCCTGCGCGAGCAGGAGCACCTCGGTCTGTCCGATGACGTGGAGGTCGAGATCGGCGAGCCACGCAACCTCTATCGCCGGCTCGTCCAGGCCGACGAACGCCACGACGCCGCGTCGATAACCTCGATCGTGACCGAAGTTGCGCTCCTGCCGAGCTGGGGCGACACCTGGATCGTCGTCGAGCGCGAGCAGTTGCGGCTGCACTGGTTGCACGCTCTCGAGAACGCAGCGAGCCAGCTAGCCGTCCATCGACCAGGCGTGGCGCTCCTCGCCGCCATGGCCGCCGTGCGAATCGAGCCCTTGCAGGAATCGGCGTGGCGAATCGTCATCAGCATCAATCTTCGGCAAGGAAATGTGGCGAACGCTCATAAGGCCTATCTTGCCTACCGCTCGATGTTGGAGCACGAGCTTGGGGTCGAGCCGTCGCGGCTGATGGAGCAACTGATTGCAAGTAGCAGCCCCTGGGTGCCTGCGCAGAGGAGTAAGGCACACCTTCGTCGGTGACGCGCACGTGACGGGTCTGCGAGAACTCTGACGTGTGGCAACTTCTGATGTACTGGCGTCCGTTTCGAGGACGCTCGCGGCGCGACTCACTGCCGGGTTGAGCAGCCTCGCCCCACCAGGTGGAATGCCGCCGGTCGCGGTCCTCGACGACCTGTCCACCGAGCCGTCGAGGGAACCTGCCCGGGTGACCCTGTTCCTCTACGACATCATCGAGGAGGCTCCGGTGCGGAACCGCGCCAAGTCGACGCTCCAGGTCGGCGGGCAGCTGCAAGTGAGGAAGCAGCCCCTCGGACTCTGTCTGCACTACATGATGACCGCATGGGGCGGTGACCGGGAAACGGAGCAGTTGATGCTCGGCCGGGCCATGCAGGTGCTGTACGACGACGCTATCCTTGACGGGCCAGAGCTGCTTGGGGCGCTCGCCGGGACGCCCAGCGAGCTGCGGGTCAGTTTGTCCACCATGCAGCTCGACGACCGAGCTCGGATCTGGTGGGCCATCAACCTGCCCTATCACCTCTCGATCAACTACGAGGTGCGGGTCGTTGACATCGACCCGACCGTGCAGACCAGCTCCACGCCCGTCCAGACCCGCGATCTGTCGGTCGGAGTGCCACTCACGATCGGACCGCCATCGTGACACTTCGAGGGGTGCCACTGAGCGCCGAACGCAACGTCGCTGCCAGCCCCGTCTGGCTGCGTCTTGTCGACATGTTCCGCTCGGGTGCCCCCGTCGGGCCGATCTCTGTGGCGGTCGAGCGTCTCGAGGCCGGTCAATGGCGTGCTGTGGAAGCGCCCCACGAGCTGAAGCCCTCGGGAGACCTCGCCTTCGTGAACCTGGGACGCGTGCAGCGGGAGCACGCCGGTCGTCAATTCAACCTGCGCGTCACCGTGAACGCGGACGGCACTGTCAGCGAGACGAGCAACGGCGCACCATCGATGGTGCTGACCGTGACGACATGGGCACCCGAAGCGCCGCCCGCCAGCCCGCCAGTTCGGGAGATCCGCTTGTTCCCCGGCCCCGACTACCGCTACGGCCCAGGCGTACCCCTGCTGTCCGGCAGGGTCACTCACGCCAACGGCGACCCGGCGGGCCGGGCCCAGGTATGGGCGACCGAAACGGTTCTCGGTAACCCGCTGACCGAGGAAGTGCGCGCCAACGACGCTGGCTGGTTCCGGCTGCCGCTGCGCTGGTCCTCCGGCAGTACCCAGGTCAACGCCGACCGCTCGGGCGCGAGCGGCTCGAGGACCATCAACGTTCCGGCCGATCTCGCATCGGTCGCCGGCATCACTATCAGCTGACCGAAGGAGCACGGCATGCCCGAGTATCTGAGCCCCGGTGTCTACGTCGAAGAGGTCGACGCGGGCCCGCAGCCCATCGCTGCGGTTGCGACCAGTACGGGAGGCGTTGTAGGGGTGACCCGGCGCGGACCCGCCACTCCCACCCTGGTGACCAGCTATGGCGACTTCGTGCGCAACTTCGGAGGTCCCATCGTCATTCCGGACGAGACCACGCAATCAAGCTGGGCGACACGAGGTCGTTACTGGAACGTGGCTGAGTCGGTCAAGGCCTTCTTCGACGAAGGCGGGGCACGCCTGTTCTTCCAGCGCGTGCAGCCCAGTGGATCCCAGGCCTCGAGCCGCAACTTCAACGGCGGTCTCTTCGCGCTGATCACCGGCGACGTGAGCCCGACTTCTCGCACACTGACGTTGAGCCACGTGGTCAGTGTGGCCGCCGCCTCCTCTCTCGACTTGATCAACGCCGAGGACGGCTCGGTGCTGGGCACCGTCACCGTGGCGTCGGTCGACTACGGCAACCGAACCGTCACGCTGACTGCTGACGCCGGAGTCTCAGCTCGCAGCGGCCGGGATGTCGTGCGGATCATGGATGTCGACGCGGCCCGCAACGTGCTCACGGTGACAGCAGCCAGCGTCGGCTCGTGGGGTAACGCCTTAGCGGTCCGACTGCTACCGGGGACCGGCGCCCGCCTGACCCTGGGTGCGGCTGCAGGAAGCCGCGTGGAGACCTCCACGACAGCCGATGCTGCACAGGGAGACACCGCGCTCGTGGTCGCGCCGGTACCCGGCTCGCTGGATGCCACGACGCCTGTGGGCTTCGCCGTCCGGGTCAACGGACGCCAACGCGTCGCGGTCACCGGGGTCGCGGCAACCGGAGCCGACCTCACGCTGACTCTGGGCGGCCCACTGAGCGCGGCCGTCCCGTCCGGTAGCGGCGTACAGGTCCTCCGCACGGCCGTGGCCGGGGCCACGATCACGGTGTCCGGAGCGAGCAGGCTGTATGCCGGCGCGATCGTCCAGCTCGAGGGTTTGGCGGCTGTACAGGTCCTGCGGGTCGTTTCGGTCGCCGGCGCCGACGTCACCTTGAGCAGCAACCCGGTCGGCGAGTACCGCGAGGGCGATGGCCTCACGATTCTCGAGGCGGACCTCTCCGTTCGCTACCGCCCGGTCGGCGGTGACGAGGTCGTCGAACGGTTCGCCGGGATGCGGCTCACCCGTGACGGCCACCCGGAGTCGCTGCTCCGGAGGGTCAACGCCACTTCGAGGCTGATCCGGGTGACGGCGGGTGCCAACTACGACGGAACGGACTTGCAGTCGTTCCCTGCGGTGTCAACCGCGCCGTGGGCGTCGCTCAATGGTGGCGACGACCAGCTGGGCGGCTTGAGCCTGGCCGACTTCATCGGGGAGAACCTCGGCCCAGGCGCCCGCACAGGCATCCAGGCGCTCGAAGACGTCGACGAGGTCGCGATCGCGTTCGTGCCGGGGATCTGGCACGAGGATGTCCGCAACGCCCTGATCGGGCACTGCACGTCGATGGCTGATCGGTTCGCGATCATTGATGCTCCACCTGGGTTGACGGTGCAGGAGGTGCAGGCGTACCGGAGCCCCATCGACACCAGGTTCGCGGCGTTGTACTACCCGTGGGTGCGGGCCCGGGATCCACGCCCGAGCGGCGACGAACTCCTGATGCCCCCATCGGGGTTCATGGCCGGGATCTATGCCCGGGTGGATGTCTCTCGTGGTGTGTTCAAGGCGCCGGCCAACGAGGTGATCCGTTCCATCCGCGGCTTCGAGGTGTCCGTCACCAAACGCGAGCAGGACATCCTCAACCCGCAGAACATCAACGTGCTGCGCTTCTTCCCGGGTCGAGGGAACCGCGTATGGGGTGCTCGCGTCCTGACCTCGGACTCTGCGTGGCGATACGTCCCGGTTCGTCGGTTTTTCCTGATGGTTGAAGAATCAATTGACGAAGCCACCCAGTGGGTGGTCTTCGAGCCGAACGACGAACCGCTGTGGGCGCGGGTCCGGCAGTCGGTGTCCAGGTTCCTGCTGACCCAGTGGCGGCTCGGCGCCCTGCAAGGGGCGACCGCGGACGAGGCGTTCTTCGTGGTCTGCGACCGGTCGACGATGAGTCAGGCCGAAATCGACGCCGGCCAGCTCATCTGTGAAATCGGGATAGCACCGGTGAAACCAGCAGAATTCGTTATTTTCCGGATTCAGCAGAAGACGCTCGACGTCGTTCCCGCCTGACCTGACCAAGGAGAACCGCCATGCCAACTGTGATTCGCTCCGACCCGTACCCGGGCCACAACTTCCACCTGCTGGTGACCGGCGTGACCGACGAGGGCGATGCCGTGAGCTGCGCCTTCACGGAGATCACCGGCCTCGAGACCGAGATCCACGTCATCGAGTACCGCAACGGCAACGAGGACATCACCGTCCGGAAGGTGCCGGGACTGAAGACCTACCGCAACCTCACGTGCAAGAAGGGCTCGACCGGTCACCACCAGTTCTGGGACTGGATCAAGTCCGCCATGGACGGTGACATCAAGCGCCGCGACGGCTCGGTGATCCTGCGCGACGAGAACCAGAAGGACGTGATGCGCTGGAACTTCTCCCGCGCCTGGCCGAGCAAGTACACCGGCCCGAGCTTCAACGCCACCAACAACGAGATCGCGATGGAGTCCGTGGAGATCTGCGTCGAAGAGCTGAAGCTGGACATCTGAGATGCCGGTCGAGCTCCCTGGCTACCGGGTCGTGGACAGTCCCGCGACCGTTGCGGAGGACGGCCTTCGCAACGATGTCGCGGCCTTCCTCGGCTCGACGCAGCGGGGGCCGCTCAACACCGCTGTTCGGGTGGTGGGTCGGCAGGACTTTGCGGCCGTCTTCGGTGGATCCCACCCCGGCACGATCCCGCGGGCGCTCGCGGCGTACTTCTCCAACGGCGGCGAGGTGGCCTGGGTGGTCCGCGCAGGCCGTGGCGGGAGGCCTGCCGCAGCTGTGGTCGAGCTCGGTGACGTCGCGGCGGGCGATGGTTGGAGCAAGGACGGACCGAGGCGGATGTCGTTTCCCGGCACCGGCCTCCAGATCGTCGCCACAAGTCCGGGGGAGTGGGCGAACGGCACGGTGGTGCGGATCGTCTACCGCGCCTATGGAAGCAGGTGTGCCCCGGAGCTGGACCTCGCCGTCTGGGCGCCGGGAATGGTACCTGTACGTCGGACCGGCCTGGCCTCGGACGAGCTGCTCGACGCCCTGACCAGCACGGGCGTGGTCAGCGGGAGTTTCACGGGCCTGCGGATCGAAGGTCGTCCGGATGACGCGTCCGGACCCGCTCAGCTGACCTGGGTCCTGACGTTGCGAGATGGTGTCGAGCCGGAGATGGGGGCCCCCGAGCTCAGGGCAGCAGTTGAGGTCCAGGCCCAGATCGAGGAAATCGCCCTGGTCGCCGTACCCGACCTCTCCGAGATTCTTCCTGACCTCGACGCGGCCAATGACGTGCTGTTCGAGATGGTGTCCTCCGCGGCCGCCACCCAGGACCGGTTGGTGGTCGTGTCGGTGCCGGCGAATGACGTGCTCGGCCTGACCGAGTGGTCCACACGAGTCGAGAGCTCGATCGTCGATCCCGTCCATCGCAGGGCGATGGCGATGTGGTTCCCGTACCTGCTCGCAGAGCGGCTCAATCCGTCCGGTCCAGAGCGCTTCCGCCGCACGGACCCGGTCGGGCACGTGTGCGGACGGATCGCCGAGCTCGACCGGGAACGGGGTTCGGGCTGCAGCCCGGCCAACACCTTGGTCAGTGACGCCATCGATGTAGCCGTCCCCCTGCCGCCGACCCTCCAGGCGATTGCTCTGGATGGCCAGATCAATCTCGTCCGCCAGCGCGTCGGCGGGGGGTTGGAGCTCTGGGGCGCCCGGACCCTCGACAGGGATGCCGGTCGCTACGTCGCGCACCGGCGTCTGGTGCACCGAATCGTCCGGGCATCTCGAAGGGTCGTCGAACCGTTGGTCTTCGACAGGAACGACCGCCTGCTCTGGTTCTCGGTCGCCCGCGCCATCAGCGGTGTCCTGATGGAGGCCTTCCGCAGTGGTTCGCTCCAGGGAGCAACACCGGACGAGGCGTACCGGGTGCGCTGTGATGAGAACACGAACCCTCAAGACGTCATCGACGCCGGTCAGGCCGTGTGCGAGATCGACCTGGCCCCGGCAGCGCCGATGGAGTTCATCACCCTGCGTATGACCATCGGGGCCGAGGGACTTCTCGAGGTGGTCGACCAGTGAGCATCATTCCCGCCCTCGAAGATCCCCTCCCGTCGTACCGGTTCGTCGTGTCCCTGGACCCCACGGACGGATACCTTCCGTTTCCACAGTCCTCGGTCATCACGCTGATAGCGGCCGGGCAGTTCAGCGAGGTCACCGGTCTAGGGGCGCAGCTGGAGGTACTCGCTCACGCGGAAGGGGGCCGGAACGACTACGTGCACCAGTTGCCGGTGCGGCACTCCTACTCACGGATCGTGCTGAAGCGCGGCGTGGTCCGCGACCCCGGACTCTTCTTCTGGTACCAGGCCGGGCTGCACCAGTCCATCGGCGCACGACGCGACGGAGCGATTATCCTGCTGACACCGCAGCAGGTGCCTGCGGTCGGTTGGATCTTCCGCGGGGGGCTGGCGTCCGGATGGAAGGGACCTGACCTGAAGGGGTCGGACAACGCCGTTGCCGTCGAGTCGATCGAGATCGCGCACGAAGGGCTTCTGCAGGTTCCCCTCACACCACCGAGGGTCGGCTGATGATCACGATCGAACATCTCGAGGTCCTTTTCGAGGCCGAGCGGGACAAGGACGAGGCCCGTTTCGGCGAGCTCTTCGCCGCGCACATGGCTCGTCACGACTCGAGGCGCCGGGAGCAGAAGTCGATCGAGAGCCAGGGCGAGGCAGATCGGTCACTTGACTGCGGGGAGGTCGGATGAGCCTGCCCATCAACTTCCTGGGACGCAAGTTCGCCGAGGCGACGCTCGAGATCCTCGAGCCGGCCGAGGACAAGGCGATCATCCCGCTGCAGTTCAACCCGGCCGAGTACAAGCTCGCCAAGGAGAACACGTTCGCCGAGATTCCCATCCCCGGCCTTGCGTCGCCGCCGCTGCAGTACGTCCGAGGCGGTGCCCGGGTGCTGACCATGGACCTGCTGGTCGACACGTCGGACGAGCTGAAGGACGTGCGGACCGAGTACGTCGAGAAGATCGAGAAGGCGGTCCGGAAGGATGCCAAGCTGCACGCGCCGCCGATCATCAAGTTCGCCTGGGCCAAGCAGGTCTTCAAGGGCGTGATGACCTCGCTGGACGTCACGTACGTCTTGTTCCACTCCAACGGCACGCCGCTGCGAGCCAAGCTCGGCGTCAAGCTGAAGGAGTACCGCCCGGTCAAGATCCAGCTGAAGGACCCACCGGCGCAGTCACCAGACGTGGAGAAGCGTTACGTCGTCCGCACCGGCGAGACGCTGACCTCGATCTCCAAAGGTGTCTTCCGTGACCCTGCGTTGTGGCGAGAGCTGGCCCGGGCGAACGGCATCACCGACCCGCGGGTGATCCCACCCGGCACCGTCCTCACGGTGCCGCGCCTGATCGGCGGTGCGCCATGAGCTCGGCCGTGCGTGAACCCGGACTGCCGGAGAGCTACTACGCCCCGGAGTTCTCGGTCGAGATCGAGGGTGCCGAGCTCAAGAGCGAGGACAAGTTCGACGTGCTCGAGGTCATCGTCACGTTGGATGCCGAGAACCTGACGTCAGTGGACCTCAAGCTGAACAACTACGACGATCGTCGCTTCAAGCTGAAGTGGAGCGACTCCGACAAGTTCAAGATCGGCGCCCGGGTCACCGTCAAGCTCGGGTATGCCGATCGGCTGCTGCCCATGCTCTCCGGCTACATCACGACACTGACGCCGACGTTCCCCTCGGACGGCGCGCCGACTCTGGGCGTGCGCGTCGTCGACCCGTTGGTGAAGCTCAAGGGCTCCAAGCCGCCCCAGGACCAGGTCACGTACAAGGACCTGACTGATTCCGAGATCGCCGAGCGGATCGCCCGACGACACAACCTGCGATCCAAGGTCGACGACTCCAAGCCCCGCTACAAGCTGATCGACCAGGAGAATCTCGACGACGCACAGTTCATCAAGGCACGGGCGGCCGCGATCAACTTCAACGTCTTCATGCTGACGGACCCGAAGAAGAAGGACGACGTCCTCCACTTCGTCCGCCCCGCCGACGGTGTCGGTCCCAAGCCGATCCGTACCTACGTCCTCGCCTGGGGCACGATGCTCGACACGGATGTCGCGCCCAGCCTGATCGACTTCAAGCCGACCATCGCAGCGGCGAACCAGGTCAAGTCCGTGACCGTCAAGGGCTGGGACGTCGAGACCAAGAAGGCAATCTCGGCGAAGGCGACGCCGGAGAACACCGCCGATGTGATGGGCGTGCCGGGGGAACGGGGGACGGACGCCGCCACCGAGCTCGGCGGGAAGACCGGGCGTGAGGACGTGGTCGTCGAGTGCTACGTGGAGAGCGAGGAGGAGGCCATGTCTCTGGCGAAGGCTCTCTTGGCCAAGCGTTCGTACGGGTACAAGACCGCCAGGGGCAAGCTCATCGGGCTGCCCGATCTGCGGCTCAACGACAACGTGGAGATCCACGGCGTCGGCAAGAGGTTCGGCGGCCTCTACCACGTCAGGAAAGTGGTCCACACGCTCAACGACCGAGGGTACGTCACCGAGTTCGAAGGTCGGGGTGCATGACCATGGCCACCGACGCAGCCCGGTCAAACCACCGCCTCTCGTCTGCCGGCCACCCGCGGCTGAACGCCGTTGCGATCGGCATCGTCACCAACGTCAATGACGAGGAGGGCCTCGGCCGGGTGGAGATCATGCTTCCCTGGTATGCGTCTGGCTACCGACGCTGGGCGCGAGTAGCCCACATGTACGCAGGGCCGGGCTACGGCAGTACGTGGGTACCGGAGCAGGACGGCGAGGTGCTCGTCGCCTTCGACCACGGCAACCTGCGTTCGCCGTACGTCCTCGGCTGTCTGTACAGCAAGGTCGACAAGCCGCCGCAATCACGTAGCGACTCCACCGACATCCGGACGCTGCGTACGCCGGCAGGGTCCGAGCTCACCTTCGACGAGCAGGAAGCGACCATCACGCTCAAGACACCCAAGGGCGCCAGCATCGTGCTGAAGGAGAACGAGGGCGAGATAACGCTGAAGGCCACGTCCAAGATCAGCCTCGATGCGGAGGAGATCGCCATTCACGGAAGCAGCAAGGTCTCGATCTCCGGCGGCGAGATCGACTTGAACTGAGGAGGAGTGATGGGTCAGCTGGCAGCGCGGAAAACCGATCAGGTGGTGGGGTCTGACACCCATCTCGTGCTGGTGCCGAGCGCGACTGGCACCGTGCCCACGCTGCTGCCCGGACACGTCTTCTCCGGGAAGATCGGCTCCAAGACATGGGGCGACGTGAAGATCGAAGGTCAGGCGGCAGCGACGGTCGATTCCCAGGCCCAGAACTCGCCTTCACATGTGCCAGTGCCGCCCGGGACGTCCTTCGTGAACCCCCCTTCAAACCGGGGGACGGTCAGTAGCGGCTCCGGCACGGTCAGGATCCATGGCAAGGCAGCCGCGCGGATGGGTGACCCGGTGCGCACGTGCAACGACCCGGCCGACACGGATGCAGCAACGATCACCACGGGTGCGAGTTCGGTGAGGATCGGATGACTGAGTTTCTCGGCCGCGGTGTCGCCTTCCCCCTGCTCCCCGACGCAGCTGGAACTCTTCGCTACCTCGACGGCGATGCCGAGGTCTCGCAGTCGCTGCGGCTCCTCTTGATGACCGCTGCGGGTGAACGCGTGATGCGTAGCGAGTTCGGCACCCAGGCACCGCGTCTGGTCTTCGCACCCGGCTCGGAGACGAACAGGCACCTGCTCGAGACGAGCGTTCGTGACGCGGTCCGGGACTTCGAGCCGCGCGTGGTGCTGCAGGACGTCGTCGTCAGTGAGCATCCCCTGGCGCCGGAGCGTGTTGACATCGAAGTCACCTACACGGTGAGACGCACCAACACTCGCGACAGCATCGTCTTCCCGTACTACCTGAGTCGACCCGGGGGGTTGCCGTGACGACCTCACCGGACATCGGTCCTCAGGACGCCCCGGTCATCGATGACCTGAGCTTCGAGGATCTCCTGCGGCTGGCGCTGGAGGACGTGCCGGCAGCCTCGCAGGGACGCTGGACGGTGCACGGACCGGTCGACCCAGGCATCACACTGATCGAGCTGTTCGCCTGGCAGCTCGAGCAGCGGCTCTATATGGCGGAACAGGTGACTGACCCGGTGATCCTGGCGAGCCTGCGGCTCCTCGGGGCCGCCGAGCCCTCACCGACACGCGTCGCCAGTACCGTCCTGTGCTTCCTGCCCAGCGAGTCTCCGGTGCACCTGCCCGCTGGGACGCTGATGAACCTCGGTCGAGATGCCCTCGGCCGCAGCTTCTCCCTGGCCGGACCCGTGGAGGTGCTGCCGGTCGGCGCGTTCGAGGTCACCGGCCGCCTGCGAACCGACGGGGACACCCTCGAGATTCGCCACCACTACACCGGGCCTCGGCTGAAGGACCGGAGCCTCAGCCTCCTGGTCGACATTGACGCAGCCCCTGGCGTCCAGCCGGCCTGGGGTGAGAGCGCTGTCGAGGTGCCCACCGCCGCTGAGCTCGTCTGGACGGCAGCCGGCCCCGACGGAAGCGAGATGCCGCTCACCGTCACCGACCAGACGGGTTCCTTCCGCAGGTCCGGCCTCGTGCAACTGCCATGGCCCGAGGTGTGGAACGGGCTGGGTCCGGAGCTCTGCAGGCTTCGGGCACGAGCAGTGCGCGCCAGCTACACGGAGGACGTTGCGGTCCGCGGCGTCCACGCGAACGCGGTGCGCGCTAGCCACCGCGAGTCCCGAGAGCAAGAGGTCGGGACGGAACTGCAGGGCTTCGCGCCGCTGCCCGGCCAGCGGCTCTCGCTGCCTGGGACCGAGGGAGTGCTGCTCGCCGGACCCGGCGAGATGCTGCTGCGGGTCACCGAGCAGGACGGCGAAGAACGGGTCTGGACCGCGGTCTCCGGCTGGACCGGAGCCGGGCCCGGCGACAGGGTCCTGGTCGTCGATCGTCCGCGAGGCGCGCTGGTGTTCGGCGACGGGCGCGCGGGGCGGATCCTGCGCACGCAGTCCGGATCGTCGGCCACGCTGGCCTACGCAGTCGGTGGGGGAGAGGTCGGCAATGTTGGACCAGGCGGTTCCTGGGTCCGCGACGGAGGCTCGGAGACCGCTGTGAATCCGTTGGCCGCCGGCGGCGGTCGCGAGGCGGAGGTGCTCGACGCGGCGACGCAGCGCGCCTCGGGAGACCTCGACCGCGCGGAACGCCTAGTCACCGTTGCCGACGCGCAAGAGCTGGCGCTGGCAACACCTGGGGTGGGGCTGCAGAGGGCGCACGCCACCGCAGGCCTGCACCCGGGATTCCCGTGCGTCGAGGTGCCCACGGCGATCAGCGTCACGGTGGTCCCGCACGCCAAGAGGGACGGTGCCCCCGCGGAGTGGACCAGGGCGCCGAGGCCGGACGAGGGCGCCTTGTCAGCCGCTGGAGCACAGCTGCAGGCGGGCCGGTTGATCGGACAGGAAGTGTTCGTCCTGCCCCCCAGGTATCGCCGCGTCACGGTGTGGGTCACGGTCTCCCAGTCATCGCGAAGCGAGCTTCTGGAGTCTCGCGTCACCGAGGCCCTGGTCCGGTTCCTGGATCCGTTGCGCGGCGGCTCGGACGGCCGCGGCTGGCCGTTCGGTGGTCCGGTCCGACTTTCCGCGCTGGTGGGGGTGGTCCGTGTCTCCCTCGGTCCAGAGGCGGACGTGACCGAGCTGACCGGTGCCCTGGACGACGGCGATGCGACCGACTGCGCGGACCTGCTGATCGGCTCCTACGAACTGGTGTGGCTCGGGGCCGCCCACATCACCTGGGTCGCCGGCGTGCCAACAGGGTCGGGGTTGTCATGAGCATCGGCCGCGACGTGCGTCGTCCCAGCGCCACGATGCGCGAGGCGCCGGTGCTGGGCGGCCTCGAACCCGAGCTCCTGACCGAGGACCGGAACGAGGTGCAGCTGGCTGCTGTCGACCTCGCGGCCGCGTACGTCCCTGAGTGGACGGGCCGAGGACCCGACGATGCGGGCGTGGCCATCCTCAAGGTGCACTCGACCCTGGCCGAGGCCGTCCATCGCCGACTGAACCGCCTGCCTCGGCGGCTCGCCCTCGACTACCTGCACGCTGCGGGGATCCGGGCCCTGCCCGGATCCTCGGCAGAAGCCATCGGCGCGATCGAGGTGGCGGACGGTACGCCTGGGCCACTCGAGGTTCCGGAGGGCTCGGTGTTCGGTCCGCCGAACGGCCCGGTTCTGGAGACCGGGCGAGGGTGCTCGGCGCTGCCCGGCAAGCTTGCCGCGATCGCCGTCCTGTCGGAGGGGTGGCTGGCGCTCGACCGGCTGGAACCGCCCTACCGGCTGCGTCCGTTCGGCGCCCACCCCCGCCCGTCGGCGGAGCTGTGGCTCGGGCTGGACACAACCGCGAACCCCGTGGGCACCCTGTGTCTCGCTGCGGACCTGCTGCCACCGCCGGGACGCGCGACGGCCCACTCGATCGCCAGCCAGGACCCCGATCCGCCGCCCCTCCTCCGCTGGGAGGCCATGACCGCCGGCGGAGCGGTCGAGCTCGCGATCGATTTCGACGACACCCGCGGACTCGGTCGCGTGGGGGTCATCGGTCTGCGCGTGCCGGCCCTGGACTGGGCTCCGCGGTTGCGCCCGGGGCAGGCGACCGGTACGCCGCTGCGCTGGTTGCGCGCGAGGCTGCTGACCGCCAGCTACCCCGCGGACCTGCAGCTGCGCCAGATCACCCTCAACGGCGTAGCGGCTCTGGCGGCTCGCTCGATCCGCGGAGAGGTCGTGCAGCCGATCGACCGCTCAGCGACCGGTTCCCGCTATCGGCTGGCCCTCGTTCCCGTGGTGCCCGGGTCCGTCGAGCTGGAGATCAGCGGCTCCGCGGGCGGTCTGGGCGCCGGGGAGGCGACGGGACTCTGGTCCGAGGTTCCGAGCCTGATGGCAGCACAGCCTGACGACCAGGTGTTCGTCCTCGATCCCGCAACCGGCGTACTGACCTTCGGCGACGGCCTGCACGGCCGTGCTGTGCCGGACGGTTACCGCAACGTCGTCGCGCTCCAGTACCGGACCGGTGGCGGCACGGAGGGGCTGCCGGTTCCCGGCGATCTGCTGCCACCCGAGGTCAGTGTGCCCGACCTGACGGGGCTTCGCCTGACGTCGATCTCCACCGGCTCCGACAGCGAGGCTGCATCGAGCCTGCTGCGCCGTGGTCCAGCCGTGATCAGGTCGAGACGGCGGGCCGTAGCCGCCGCGGACTACGCGACCGCGGCACTTGCTACCCCGGGCGTCGACGTCGCCCGGGCCCATTGTCTGCCCGGGGTCGACCCTGCGGCCTCGGCCACGACCTGCCCAGGCAGCCTGGGCATCGTCGTGGTTCCGCGTGCACGGCCCGGCGCGGGGCCGCCGGTCCCGGACACGGTCACCTTGCAGACGGTGGCCGATCACCTCGCCCGCCGGGCGGGCGTGGTCGGCGCGAGCGTGGTTGCCGTGGCACCGATCTACCGACGGGTGGCGGTCCAGTGTCTGTTGGTCGGAGCGATCGGTGCCGACCTTGGGCACCTGGTGAGCACCGCGCGCGCCCGAATCGACGACTGGCTGGACCCGTTGGCAGGCGGAGACGGCTCCGGCTGGGAGTTCGGAGCACCGGTGCGCTGGAACGACCTCGTGCGGATGCTGCTCGGGAGTGTGCCGCGGCTCGAGGCGATCTCACAGGTCAGCTTCCGCGTCGACGGCCGGCAGCTTCCGGAGTGCACTGACGTCGCGCTGGCACCCGGAGAGCTCGTGTGGCCGGCCACCCACGTGCTCGAAGTCGCTCCTGCATCCCGGGGAGGTGCCGCATGACCGGACCTGCGACGACGTTCCGGCTCCTCGACGGACGAGTCGGCTGGGACCCGCGTCCCGAAGACGGACTCGTGGGCGTCAGCCTTGACGCCGGCGTGCTCCGGCTCGAGACCGTTGACCGGCCCGCCCCGGACGGCGCCTCGGTCCTGTCTCGGTCGAATGACGGAACCTGGTGGCTGGCCGGCAGCCCGGGCCTACGGCGGATGGGTCCGTGCGACAGCGAGTTCCGAGCCTGGGGAGAGGCGCGTCACGTCGTCGACCTGGCCGTGCGCGACCGCCGCCTCGCGCTCGTGCTGGTCCGCGGCCGGGTCAAGGTCATCGACGCGGTGACCGGACAGCTGTTCGCCGACGTCTGGATCCACGGGGCGACGCGAGTGGAACTGGCTCGCGAGGGGAGCTTCACCGTCACCGATCGTTGGGGAGGGCGTACCTTCCTCGACCCGAGCGGCCTGGTCTGCAGCGCAGATCCTCTGTGCGGCCCCGGTGATCCCCTGCCGGCGCAGCCGGTGTCGCCCCGGCCTTGGCCGAGCGATGTCCCGCTCAGCGCACAGGGTTTCAACCTGCCGGGGCGTGGGTCCTTCGACTGGCACGGCAACCGCAGCACAGGTGAGGACCTCGGGACTTTCGGGGGCGTGGTCGAACGGCGCGGTCAGTTCCTGAGCGCGGCCCTTGACTCCGGGATCCCCGGTTGCCGCTGGCACCGGATCAGGGTCGATGCCGAGCTGCCCCATGGCACGGGTCTCGAAATTGCCTTCGCGACGACAGACGGACCAGCAGAGGCCCGCGCAGCCGCCCAGAGTCCTGCCGGTCCCTGGAGCGGCCATCCGGCGGGCGATCCTCATCCCACCGACTGGTTCCCAGTCCTCGCTCGCGCCGTGGACAGCACGCTGGACGTGCCCCCTGGACGCTATGGCTACCTTCGTCTCCGGCTCACCGCCACGGGGGATGAGATTCCAGCCGTGCACCAGGTGCGGCTCGACCTTCCCCGGTCGACCAGCCTCGACCACCTGCCTGCGATCTTCTCCGAGGACCCTGACGCCAGGGACTTCACGGAGCGCTTCCTCAGCATCGTCGACGCCGAGCTGGAACAGATCGACGAGGTGCTGGCCAAGAGGTCGGCCCTGCTCGACGCGGACGCACTGCCGGATGACGCGCTGGGCTGGCTGGCCGGACTACTCGGCACCGGGTTCGAGACAGAGATGCCGGCAGCGAACCGGCGTGCGGTCCTGAGGGCAGCTCCGGATCTGTTCCGGCGCCGGGGGACACCTCGAGGGCTGGTGGACACGCTCCAGATCGCCTTGGGCGTGAGCAGCACGGTGGAGGAGATGGGCCCCACCCGCCCGTGGGGAGCGATCGGCCGGGCGAACCTGGGCACGGTCCGGCTCTTCAGCAGGTCGCAGAAGCGGGTCAGGCTCGGGACGTCGCGCCTGGGCGTCGCTCGCGTCGAGGGGCGCGGCAACCCGGACGAGGATGCGTTGCTCGCGGGAGCACACCGGATCAAGGTCCATGTGCCCCCGGGGAGCGACATCCCGCTCGTGTCGCGGGTGGTGCGCAGCCAGATCCCGGCCCATGTGGTGGTCACGGTCGAGGCGGCCACGACGGGCTTCGTCGCCACCACGCTGCGGCTGGGTATCGACACCACCCTGACGCCGCCCGAATCGGCGGTCGTCGGAGACGTCGCACTCGGCCGCCGCGGTGTCGTCACCGCGGGCCGGGCACGCGGGGTCCCGTTCCTGGTGGGCCGTGAAGTGGTGGCGGGATCGAGCGCAAGCGAAGGCAAGGAGATGGAGTTCTCATGTTGACTTACACAGAGACCAAGCACGGTGGCCACAACCCCCCGTGCGGCGACGACGGGGGCTGCGGCAGCGTCGTCGAGCTCAGCCGCCTCCGGTACTTCCATGGCCAGCCGCTCAGCGCCCTGGACCTGCGACGCGAGCAGGCGTACCACCTCGACAAGGACCGACTGCGCAACCGGCTGCTGCACGGTTGGGGCATCGTCTGCGGCCTCGACGTGCGCGTAACCGACAAGGAGGACTGCAGACCGGAGGAGAACGATCCGACCTCGACCGAGGTGATCGTGCTTCCGGGGAGCGCCATCGACTGTGCGGGCAACGAGATCGTCGTACGCCATCCACGCCCGGTATACCTGTCTTCCCTGCTGAAGGCAGACGACATGGAACGCCTGCACAAGAAGCCGTCGACGGTCTACCTGACGTTGTGCCACCGGGAGGTGCTCGCAGACCCCAGGCGCCCGCTGCTGGCCAATGGCTGCGAGCCGTCGCAATCATGCGAGTACGCCCGAGTGATCGAGACGTTCCAGATCTGTGCGAGCACCGTCGCTCCGGACCCTGGCCCGGCGTGCGAGCCCTGCTGCGGTGCCTGTGGCGACCCGTGCCTGGTGCTCGTCGCGATCGAGGCCTTCGACCCGGCCGTCCCGGTTCGGGCCGAGCAGCTCGACACGCGTGGAAGACGCAGGCTCGCCCTGCACCCGTTCGCGCAGGTCACCGAGACGAACTGGGTGCACGGCGCAACCTATGAGCCAGGCGTTGCCAACGACATGCTGGATGCCGGCCTGGAGGTCCGCTTCTCGCGCGGGGTCCAGGTCGCCAGTCTTCGTCAGGGCGTGGTGGAGCTGACCGGCATCGAGATGGGCAGGGGCCGTTCGGGCTCGATGTACAACATCGAAGGCGACTTCGTCGACCTTCCGGCGTCCGAGCTCACGGATCGCTTCGTCTACAAGCGCACGACCGGCGAGACGCTTCAGGACGGGGACCGGCTGATCATCACCGTTCGCGGGGACTTCATCCTCGATGAGTGCTGCCGGGCTGTGGACGGCAACCATGTCGGGGGCCGCGTGCCTGTGAGTGGCTCTGCCGACTTCCCGCCGCAGAGCACGCCTGACCCTGTCTGCCCACCTCGACCGTCGGGTGACGGCGTCGAGGGTGGCGACTTCGTGTCCTGGATCCATATGGCGAAGAAGGCTGAAAAATGAACACCGACAGCTCGACCATGATCGGTTCGAAGGCTGGTGACTGCGGCTGCGGCGGCGGGCACGGCGTGTCCAGTGCGACCTACGGCACCGGATCGCACGGTCTCGGCGGCTCGGGGAAGACCGGCGCATGCGGGTGCGGAGGCAGCTGCGGCGGGGGTTGTGGTGGTGGTTGCGGAGGCACTGGCGGCGGCGTCGCCGGTTCGTCGGCCTTCGTCCGGCCACGCTTCTTCGGGGGGATGTTGCTGTCGGAGGACGACCTCCAGGCGATCGACGACTACACGGTCGCGAAGAGGCGGCTGACCAACAGGCACATGTTCGGGCCCGGCGTGGTCTGCGGCCTCGATGTGGACTGCGACCCGTGCAAGCCCGGGTGGGTGACCGTCACGCCCGGCTACGCGCTGGACTGCTGCGGCAACGACATCGTCGTGGGTTGCCCGGAGAAGCTCGACGCGCTGGCCCTGCTCAACGAGCTTCGCCGCCGGAGTGGCGGGGACTGCGGGGAGCCCTGCGATGACAAGCCGCAGCGGAGATACCTGCTGGTCGTCTCCTACGCCGAGCAGCCGACCGACCCTGTCGCGCCGTACGTCCAGGACGACTGTGCCGTCGGCGACTGCGACTTCTCTCGGGTCCGCGAGGGGTACCGCTTCGAGCTGGTGTGCGACGTCGAGGACCCTGATCCGAGTCTGCTCGACCGGTTGCGTGAGTGCGTCAGGCCGGATGACGAGGAGACGAAGGCGGACGTCAATGCGCTGGTGAAGGTGGCCCGGCTGGCCGAAACCCAGGCAAGGGTCGCGGCCGTGCGGGAAACCGGGGAGGTTCCAAAGGTAGACATCCCGAACGTTCAGGAGTTCGGCGAGGTCCGAAAAGAGGCCATCGGCCCGAAGGTGGCTCTGCTCAGCCGATCGACGGCTGCCCTGGCCGCCGCTGCCGCGCACGACGTCAAGCGCGGGCCGGCCATCGGTCTCGGTGCCCAGCGACGGGAGTCGATCAGCGACAACACCCGCAAGCTGGCCAGGGAACTGCTGGCGTCGGATGAGCTCAAGGAGCTCCCGGAGCTGGAGAGGGCGCGGGTCAACCGGGTGTTGGTGGCCGCCAGGGACCAGCAGGATCTGGAGGAGCTCGACGTCGAGCAGCGAGTGTGGCTCGCCGAGGGGTACGGAGCGCCTGATGCCCAGGCCGCCTTTGCCAGGGAGGCCCAGAGCGTTCGTTCACGGATCGTCAAGAGGCTCGAGCGAACTGGGCGCGGCAACTGCCGCGAGCGCGAGGAGGTCGAACGGCTGCCGCTGGATCGGCTGGACCGGAACTCCCGCGACCACGTGTGGCGGCTGGGGCAGTCGTTCTGGTCCATCCTCGTGGGCTGCCTGTGCGACAACGTCAACCCACCCTGCCCGCAGTGCACCGAGACGCGAGTCCCCCTTGCCTCAGTGCTGATCGAGGGTTGCGAAGTCGTCGACGTGTGTGCGCTCAACCGGCAGTGGGTCCTCGCGCCACGGACCTTGAACTACTGGGTTCCCATCGTCGACGAGCTGCGACGGCTGCTGCTGAGCCGCTGCTGTGCCCCGGAGCGGGGATACCGGCCGAGCGCAGTGCGCGAGGTGGAAACCCTGCGCGAGCAAGGCGTGCAGGCGATGTCGATGGTGCGTTCGCCACTCGACGCCCCGGAGTTCCGGGCTCTTCGCGAGGTCCTGGTGGAGCCAGTGGTCGTTGCGCCCGCGCCAGCAGCCGCGCCGCCCGGCACTCCACCCGCCGCTTCTGCGGCACCGCCTGTCCCGACTGCGGGCGTCGCACCAGAGGCCGAGCGCGTCGAGACGCTCGAGAAGCAGCTGGAGGAGCTGCGTGAGCAGGTCCGCAAGCTCAGCGGGGGGACGCCATGAGCGTGGCACGCCCGGTCTTCAGCGACGGCGCGATCCTGTCCGCCGACGATCTCAGCACCCTGGAGACCGAAGGGCGCGGTCGGGACGCCAGGCATTCCCGGCACCTGCACCTGCCAGGCGTCGGAGCCGGCCTGCGGCTGCACGAGGAGCCGCGCGCCCTCACCACCGGCCCCGCGTATGTCGAGATCACCCTGCTCTCCGGCTACGCCGTCGACGGCACCGGCCGCGAGCTGGTGGTGGCCGCGGACATGCCGTTGTCACCCGACCGGTTTCAGCAGCAGAACCTGAGTCCGCCGACCGAGCCGGGACAGACAGTCACGGTGTGGCACCCGGTGTTCGTGCGCGGACGGGACACAGTCGCCGCTCGATCGACCGCGATGCTCGGGTGCCAGGGCAGCTCGGGTGGAGGTCGCATCGCCGAGGAGGTAGAGATCGAGTTCGGCCGCCCCGGTGATGCCTCTGCGTCACAGCCGGTGCCTGCCCCCGACGCCGGACCCGGCGACGGAACCTGGCGCGTGCTCGTCGGATTCGTTCGCTTCGACACCGCCATCGGCCAGTTCGTGAAGTCGGGCAGCTCGGCCGACGGTGTCAGCGTGTCCGGTGCCGGCGCCAGGGCCGCACTGGTGGCGGGCCAGTTCGGCAAGGTCGAGCTCCGCGGCCAGGCGGAGGCCGACTCCGGTGTTCCGGCGCTGGTTCTGGGTTCAGAGCCGGCACCGGGACTGGTCTTCGGAACCCACTCGGGCAGTGGCGCAGTCTCGCCCCTGATGTCGGTCGACGCGTCGGGCAATCTCGAAATCCAGGGCGCGCTCAAGGCGAAGGGCACCGCCGGGTCGGTGCGAGTCGTCGGCGGCACGGCGTACGACGGCACCGTGCTTCCGCTGCCGGCGGAGGTCGACCAGGCCACCGTCGACTCGGGCGGCATCGAGCTCGTCACGTCGATCTCCCCGCGGTTGCCCCCGCCCGGCTCGAGTCCCTCCGGGACAGGCGAGCTGTTCCTGCCCGCCGAGTGTCGGATCGACTCAGCCAGGCGGGTGCACTGTTGGGGTCACTGGCTCGATCCCACAACGGGCAACACGACCATGACTGCCATCAGCTGCGACTACGTGGTTCTCGCAGCCGTCCCAGGGGGTGCGTGATGGCGCAGCCCGCAGCCGCGATGATGACCGTGCTGCATCTCGAGACCGGTCACGTCCTGGCGGCGGCGTCCAGCGGGGCACGGACGGTCACCGTCGACGACCTCACCGGCAAGAAGTTCCTGTCCGTACGTCTGCCCGACTCAACCGCCCAGGTCAACGTCACGGCCAACCTGCTGACCGCCGCGACGTTTGAGCTCGACGAGGACGTGCTGGGCAGTCCGTTGGCATACCGCGTGGACGCCAGCCTGCCCACACTGGCCTTCGGCGGACTCCCCACCGAGGTCGACACGGGGGCGAACCCGCAGAAGCTGATCAACGCGCCAGATGGAACAGCGGCGCTGTCCCTGTGGCAGGTGGGGGACCAGCTGGAGGTCGGTCGAAGCGTGCTGAAGGGCGGCACGCCTGACGCCACGGATCCGGCCGGGACCGTGGGACAGCTGGTCGCGTGCGCTGGTGAGCCGTTGGCCTATGGAGCATGAGCCATGCCGTCCGACGTCGTCGTACGGCACTGCACCCTCACTGTGCAAGGACAGGGCGGGTGGGGCTGGGGCACGGACTGCAGCGGCTACCTGGCCGCGGCGATCCCCGCGATCGAGCAGGCACTGGAACGGGTGCTGGGCGAGTGCGACCTGGATCCCGGGATCGACGTACGGATCGAGCAGCCTCTACGGCTGAGCTGGCAGAGGGACGGCACGGTGCCCGACGAGATCAGGCAGGCGCTGGCCGACGCCATCCGGCTCGGAGCCGAGCACGCCGGCGCTGTTGCCGAGCCTGCATCGGATGGCAACACTGTTCCGCAAGACGAGACGTCCTCAGCGCTCCCAGCGACGCTGCACACAGCCGGTCACGACCAGCGTGCTGAGAGCGCCGTCACGGAGCTCCTGGCGACATGGTCGCAGTCGGGACGACTGAGACAGATCGTTGCGTCGTGGCCAGACACGGTGGTTGCGCAATGGCTGGAGAGCGTCCGAACAGCGGGCGGGGGAGCCGAGGCGGCTGAGATCGGAGCCGCGGCCGCCTCAGCGGTCGCCGAGCTCGTCCTGGCCGAGGAGCAGTGGCCGGCCGAGCAGACACGCGAAGGCGATCGGTTGCTGGTGCTCGTCGGTGCGCTGGTCGCTGCAGGGGGCGTGCGGCCGATCGGCCCAACAACGCTCGAGCACGCGGCACGCCTCGCCCACTCCGTCGCATCTCGGGGCGACCAGGCTGATGCCACCCACAGGTCGCCGTCGCCGGCGTCCGCCCGCAACACCGACTCCGCAAGGACGGGGCCCGAGACCGCTCGCCCGGTCGCAACGCATGCGCCGGGGTTGTCCCGGCGCATCAGCGCGCCGGGGCTGCCCTTCCTGATCATGGTGCAGCTGGGCAGGATCGGCTATCTGCAGGCCCTAGCTGCGGTGGCGGAGGCGACAGGCACGCCCGGAGTGCCGCAGGTGATCGCCGCCGGCCTCGCAGGCAAGGTGTTGCCCCCAGCCGAGCGTGGCTGGCGCCGTCGCCCCCTCGAGTCCGAGGCCGTGGCAGCAGCCTCGGGTCTTGCGATCGCGGACATCGACAGCGCCGCACACGCGTTGTGGGGCCAGGCAAGGCTGATGCTGTCGCCGCTCCAGTCGGCGTTGATCGCGCTCTATGCCGAAGGCCGCTCGGCGGCTGACGAGGTCGTGGTGACCTCGACGCCCACGGGTGTCGTGTGCGGCGAGGCCGAAGGCGCTCTGCCCGTTGCCTGGTTGCCGGACCTTCAGGGTCTCGACGCGGTCCTTGAGCAGCTCGGACGGCCCCCACTGCGCCACGCGGACCTGTTCGAGCCACTGGCTCGTGAGCTCGATGAGCGGTCGGCTTTCCCCCACCTCGACGTCCCCGACCTGGAGAGGCAGCTCGGTGCTGTGGTTGGCACGGCTCTCGGAAGTCTCGCCCAGGAGCTCTGGGGCGCCGACGTCCCGAACGCCCCGCTGATGGCTCTCGACCGACTGGCCGATCTCGAGGTGGAGCTACGGCTCGACGATGTTCTCGCCGTGGCCATCCCACGCGGGCAGCGTTGGCTCGACCTCGGCCGGGCGGGGCTGCTGGACAGGTGGGGAATCCCATGGGCACAAGGCGGCTACTGGGAGCTGGTGAGCTGGTGACGGAACGAGCCGGGAATCGGGCCGAACTCGCGTCGGCACAACTGCGGTTGCGCCTGGGCGCGATTCTCCGCGGTGTGCGCAGCGCCGTCGCCCGACGCGAGGCCCGGATCAGCACGCTGGCTCGCCCCGAGCTGGCGGACCTGACCATCACCTCCCGGCACGCTCAGGTGCTGCTCGCAGAGGCCGAGAGCCATGCTTCGGTCGGCCGGGCCTACGGTCCCGGCACGGCGCCGACGGCCGCTGAGGAGCTCCAGCTCTGCGAGCTTGATCGACGAGCATCCGCCGCCGGTTACCCGCTCCCCACAGCTGTGCTGGCCGAGCGTGGCCTTGAGCGTTTGGACCGCGACCTGTTGTTGCTGACGGCCGCACCCGCGCTCGATCCGGCGTTCGGGTCGCTCTACGGTTTTCTCAACGACCAAAGGTCCGGCACCGCATTCAGCGCGACCCTCGGTGTCGACATCCTCGCGGTCGACGCCGACCACGAGCAGCGGGTGCTCGCGGCCTGCGGCCCGTTCGGGCACCTGCGCGGTGAAGGCTGGGTGACGGCTTCTCCCGTCGACAACAGTGCCACCACGTTCCTTCGACCGAGTGACGGGGTCGTCGAGCTACTGACCGGAGCAGCCGTGGATGCGGGCTTGCTGGGCCACGCGAGCGCACCGACGAGCTCGGCAGCCGGTGCTGCCAACGGAACACTGCGCAATGCCGTCGCGGTGGCTGCCGCGTTCCAGGCCGGCCAGGTCGAGGTGGTCGGACTCTGGGGACCTGCACACAGCGGCCGCTCCTCCGTCATCGCCACTCTTGCCGGTCGCCGTGCAACGGTGCGAGCCGATGAGAACGGCGGTGCCGGTGTCGACTCCACCCTGCAGAGGGCGGCGTTGACCGGAGCAGTCTGCGTGCTGGTCGTCCCACCGGACCGCGACGGTGTCACCCGTCTGGTCGAGAGAGTCGCCCGCAGCCGAGTCCCGGTGGTCCTCGTCGGCGATGAGCCCGTGCGCGCAGCAGAACTGATACGGCGTCGCAACTTCGCCGAGGTGACCCTAGACACGCCCGGGTTCACGGACCGGAGGTCGACCTGGCTGGAATCCTTTCCCGGACTGGACCCGAAGGGGCTCGACGAGCTCGCTGGTCGCTTCCGACTCCAGCCGGAAGAGATCGAAGCCGTGGCTCGACTGGACGCCACGTGCGCGACGTGGGCCACCAAGGGTGACCGGCCTGCGGTGGAAACCCTCGCCGGGCTCCTGTCCCGCAGACACTCACCCAAGGTGGCAGCGGTCCGGACTCCTCGACGCGGCAAGGAGTTGCTCGTGCTGCCCCCGGCCGAACGGGGGCAGGTCCTCGAGGTTGCCGCCGCAGCGCGGGCGTGGCCGAGGGTCGCGGATGCGTGGCGGCTCGACCGCTTCGGCAACCCGGGCGTCGTGGCGCTGTTCACCGGTGAATCCGGAACCGGCAAGACGCTCGCGGCGGAGGTGATCGCATCGGAGATCGGTCTCGCCCTGATGGAGGTCGACCTGTCGAGGCTGGTCTCCAAATGGCTCGGGGAGACAGAGAAACACCTCGACGCGGTGTTCAGCGAGGCGGAGGCCTCCAACTGCGTCCTGTTCTTCGACGAGGCCGACTCGTTGTTCGGACAGCGCGGCGAGGTGAGCCGGGGCAGCGATCGGTACGCGAACCTCGAGGTCGGCTACCTGTTGCAGCGCCTGGAACGCTTCGAAGGCCTCGCGATCCTGGCCAGCAACCTGCGCGGCAATCTGGACCCGGCGTTCACGCGCCGCTTCCACCACGTCGTCCACTTCCCCCGACCGGCCGAGCCTGAGCGGCGTCGGTTGTGGGAGCTCGCGCTGGGGCCACCGGTGGAGCTCGCGGAGCAGATGGACCTGGACACGCTGGCGGCTCTCGACCTGACCGGCGCCGGTATCGCGGCCATCATCCGCAGCGCCGGCCTCGCGGCTGTCCACGACGGTGATCTCCCCAGGACGCGTCGCCCCGCTCCGCTCACGGCCACGGACCTCGTCGCCGCGATCCGCAAGCAGTTCCAGCGGGAGGCTCGGTTGCTGTCACCGGAGCTCCTCGGCGCCTATGCCCGGTTGCTCTGATGGTTGGTTCGCCTCCGGGCCTCGACCGGCAGGTCGCGCTTCCGGAACCGGAGACGCCGGAACCCGAAGCGGAGGGGGCGGCACGAGCGCCCGAGATCGCAAACTCGCTGCTGGCCGGCATGGCGGAGAGCGGGCTTGACCGGCTGCTCGAGCTGTTCAGCTCGGGCCTCGAGTACCTGGACTTCTACGCGATGTCCTTCTTCGAACCAGAGGGGGAGCCGGCCGAGGCGCCGAGCACCGGCACCTTGAGTGAGCCTGCGGCCGTCCCTCCTCCGGCCGCGTCCACAGCGGTGCCGACCGCTCCAGAGGTCGAGCCGGGTGCTGTCGGGGCGGAGGAGTCGGCCGCGGACTATGCGCCGGACGTGCTTTCCCCAGGAACTCAGGCTTCCGGCGTCCAACCGGCCGTCGAGCCGGCTGCTGGGGCACCCGGGCCACCAGACTCCGAGGCGACCGGGGCTGCGGCGGCAGACGAACCGGCTGCGAAGGCAACGCCCGCACCCGCTGCCCGCCGCGCCGAACCCGCCGGCCGCGGGGGCAGTGCGGACGACGGCCCGCTCGGCGCCTGGAGGGCCAAGGTGCATCGCGCGGTGGCTCAGGTCAGACGGCCCAAGCTGACCGGCGGCCAGGGCGAAGCGGTCACCAAGGCTGGCAGAGACGTGGCTGGCAAGCACGCTGCCCAGTCCGGCAAGGTGCCCGACGAGGCCAAGCAGGCGGTCCCGAAGCCCCAACAGCCTGCGGACCTGCCGCCCTTCCCGGACGACGAGACGAAGGCGGCGCTCGGCAAGCTCGATCCGAGACTCGGCCGAACACACTCGGCGCACACGCTGCCGACGCTGATGATGACGCCGCGAGGCACGGTGCCCAAGATCGCGGCCGACGCGGCTCCGGCGCCGACGACCGGGTCCGGAGGCACCGCCAAGGCCACCAGGACGGCGGATGCGGCCACCGACATCAAGGGCGAGAAGGGGCTCAACAAGGGCAAGAAGGAGACACCCAAGGCGGGGGTGAAGGGAGCAGGTGAGGCTGGGGTCGACAAGGTGCCGGCGGCAGGCGCGACCGTGTCCACAGAGGCGCCCGAGATACCGACTGGCGAGGAGACGGTACGTACCAAGTCTGACGTCGGCGCCGTCGTTGCGCGTCTGCTGGCGGAGCCGGACAAGCACGCACAACGGGTCATCGGCGACGCTGTCCGGGTCGCCTACCGGGGCAAGCTGGCGGAGAGCGACCAAACGCTTCTGTCCCAGCCGATGGTGCCAGCTGAACGCACCTTCGTGGACCAGGAGCTGCGCCGGATCGCCACGGTGGCGGGAGACAGCGAGCAGGTGCTCAACGAGAAGATCGCTGCGGCGCGGGCCGACCTCAGCGCCGACGCAAAGGTCATCGAGGCCGACCTCGGCTCTGCGCTCGAAACAGCTCGCACGGCCGCGACGAGGTCCGGCGCGGCCCTCGAGCGCACGATCGCGGAGTGGCACGGACTGGTCGACGGCCAGGTCGAGGAACGAGCCGCAGCCGCCAAGGGCGACGTCGACGTAGCCAAGATCCGCGCCGACCGGGAGCGGCTGGTCGGCCTGGTCAATGTCAAGTCGGGCCAGGGCATCGTGGCGTACGAGGCGGCGGCCAAGAAGCTCAAGTTCAGCCTGGGCGCTGAGGTGGACAAGCAGCGTCGGGCCTATGCCGACGCCGACGACCTGGACAAGGCAGGCATCGAGACGACGTTGCGCGACGCCTACGTCGCCGCCCATCCCGATCAGGCTGTCGCCGAGGGGATGCGACCTTGGGCCGAACAGGCCCGGATCGACTACCGGCCGTCCAAGTACTGGCTGGACGAACGCATGGCGGCGCTGAGCGCGTTCCAGGCTGCGGCGTCGCGAACGATCGGCACGGAGGCGGAGACGTTCACGAGTGACCTGAACGACGCAGCCAACCAGGCACGCGACGACATCCGCGAGTGGGCCGCGCGCCGCCTCGGCTATGAGCGGTCGTGGCTCCAGACGCTTCTCGACATGATCGCCGACTGGATGGCGCAGTCGCGGGTCCGCACCGACGCCTGGGCCAGGCGCAGAGCCACGGAGGCAGCAGCCCAGGTGGACACGGACCTGCAGTTCCTCGAGGACGAGGCCAACAAGCTCGCACGCATGAGCAAGGAGCAGCAGCAACGCGAGCTCGCTTCACTTCGCGCCGACCAGCAGGTGATCGTGGCCAGTTTCCTGAACCGGGGTGGAGAAGATGCGCTGGGAGCCGTCGCCGACGCAATGATCTTCCGGCTCTCGGCGCAGCGGCGCGGCGACCTGCTGAAGGCCTTCGACGCCGCAGTCATGGGGCGTTCGTACGAAGAAGGACCCGAGCTGGTGTTCGCGGTCGCCAAGGCCGAATCTCCCGGCATCGAGCTCAGGCAGAAGGCAGACCGTCTGTACGACGCCTTCGGTGGGCCGGGGACCACTGAGAGCGAGGTCTTCGAGGCGCTCGCCTCGCTCACGCCGATCGGAGGCAAGGCCCTCGAGTTCATGTATCGACATGAGGGACACGGAAACCTCAAGGACCGTCTGAAGAGCGAGCTCGACGACTGGCTGACGTGGTCGAAGCATGACATCAACCGTGCCGAGGCGTTGCTGGCCGGAAAGACCGCCGATGCCATTGCCGTGCAGCTCGACCAGGCCATGCACGGCAACTGGAACGGTCTCGACCTGGGCGGCACCGACGAGGCCACCGTCTTCGAGGCATTGCGCAACAAGTCCCCGGAGGAGATCGCCGAAATCAAGAAGGCCTACAAGGACCGGTACCACAAGGATCTGGAGCTCGAGGTCCAGGGCGAAATGGAGACGTGGATCCGGGGAACGCACGACGAGGACCGCGCAGCCGCGTTGTTCAAGAGTGACACCGAGCTCGCCGACGTCATCTCGTTGGACCAGGCCATGCATGGCGGTTGGCTGGGACTTGGCCTGGGAACGGACCGCAAGACGCTCGAGAACGTCTACATCACCAACGACAAGGAGCTCGAGCGCGAAGGCGACGCCAAGGGGTGGGACAGCAAGACTCTCGCGGACAAGAAGACCGAACGTCGGGCGCACCTCGACAGCAAGTACGCACACAAGTACAAACAGGCCCTCGACGCGCAGTTCGTTGACGAGATGTCGGGGGCGGAGCTCGATCTTGTCGCTGGACTCCGCGAGCAGAAGTGGAACAAGGTCGACGCCGCGCGCATCGCGCAGGAGCACGACAGCATCTTCTATGCCGATGACAAGGTCATCAACGACTCACTGCAGGGCCACTTCAAGCGCAAGTACGCCGACGAGAAGCGCGACCGCAACCTAAAGATCGACGAGGAGATGGCCGAGGACTCGGAGAAGATCGAGCGCGCCGGATCGAAGGAAGAGCGCGTGGCCGAGCGCAAGAAGTACGCCGAGAAGTGGCCCCCGGAGAGGGTGCTCGAGCTGCGAAAGCAAGCTCTGAATGGCGCGCGTGAGGCCGCGGAGACATCAGCCCAGGAGAACTTCCCCCAGCTCGAAGGCGCCTACGACAAGGCCTATAAGGGCAAGACCAGCTTGTGGAGCTCCACCGGCAAGTACGGGGGGCTGCGCGCCGACGTGGCGCAGGACACGCAGCTGACACAGCACGCCAAGGCCCAGGCCCTGATCGAGGGCAAGGGCACTCTCACGGAGGTGCAGGAGGTTCACTACGCGATCAAGGGCGCGGGCACCGACACCGACATCGTGCGGGACATCTTCAAGGGCAAAGACAAGAAGGACATGGACACCCTCGGAGGGGACTGGGAGAAGGAGCATCCAAAGGAAGGCAAGTTCGAGGACTTCGTGCTGGGTGACTTCAGTGGCCGCGAGTACCAGGAGATGGACGAGCAGATCGAGTTCGGGGAGGCGGAGACGCCGCGCCAGAAGGCGGACCGCGCGAAACGCCTGCTGGACTTCGAGAACAGCACCTGGCTGGACCTGGGTAGCTCACATGAAGTGGACGTGATGAAGCGGCGCTACGACGAGCTCGAGAAGGACGCGCAGGCGTTCGAGGCGAACGAGAGCAAGAAGGGCCAGCCAGGCTACGACTGGGAGCTGCACGCGACTCTGGCGGGCAAGACGGATGCGTCGGCGGCGGACTTCGACTCAGCGGTGACCTCACACCGCAAGAGCGTCGACGTGATCAGCGACACCGTCACCCAGGTCGTCGGTGCCATCGTCACCGTCATCGTGGTGGTTGCCGCGATCGCCGCGGACATCGTCACCTTTGGTGGCGCAGTGGCCGCGACACCCGGCGTGGTCGCCTTCCTCGGGAGCATGTGGGGCGCGATCACGGTTGGCGCAGTGGGCCTGGGCCTGACGATGCTGGCGAAGCAAGCCTTCACCGGCAAGGCTTACGGCTGGGAATCCATCGGAACCGATCTGGCGGTCGGCGTCGTGGACATAGCGACGATGGCGCTGACCGCGGGAATGTCCGGCAGGATCCTGAAGGGCAGCAAGTCGCTGGTCACACTCTTCAGCAAGGGCAGGGTCGGACGGATCCTGGCGAAGGGCGTGGTGCAGGGCGCAGAGGGAATGGTGCAGGCGGTGCCGGGTGCGGTGCTCGGCCAGGCCCTCGACCCGGAGAACTTCCGCAAGGGCGACAACGCCATCCTGAACGTGCTCGGCGGAGCCGCGGTGCAGGTCGGTGTGGCCGGCGCGATGTCTGCCGGAATGGGCATGCTGCACACGTCGCTGCAGACGGACCTCGTTCGGATGCGAACCGATCCCGCGTACCAGAACGAGATGTTCGAACGGTTCCAGGCGAAGAATCCCGGCCAGAGCCGCGGGGACTTCATGCGCCGGCTGGACGGCCTAATCACGAAGAACACCGATCTCGGCTTCGACGACCCTCGGCTACAGAAGGCAATGCGTGCGCGGCTGATGGAACACATCCCCGCCTCACAGCGCTCGTTGTTCGTCGACGTGCCCATCGAGGTCATGCCTGCCGATCAGTTCCAAGCTTTCGCCCGCAGTGGCAGCGGCAACGCCGTGACCGTCATCCGCAACGGCGAGCCAGTCGTGATCATGCGCGGTGGCGCACCGCTGACGGAGCTCGCCTTCGAGGGCCCACACCTGCAGCAGGTCCGCGACCCGAAGAATGCGCCACGGGTCGCGTTGCTCGAGGAAGCCCGGATGGAGGGTTGGGACAAGCTCAGCTTTGACGAGCAGGTCGAGGCCTACAAGGCGAAGGTCGGCCTCGAGATCGACGCCCACGAGCAGATCCTGCGCTCGCTAGATGCGCAGAAGGGCCAGGCCGTGGACGCCGCCGAGTGGGCGCAGGCGCGCGAGAAGGCACAGACGAACCTCGACAACCTCCGGGGACAGATGGAGAAGGTGCACTCGATCACCCCGCAGGACCGCGCGACCATGATGGCCGACCCGTCGAGGCGACCGGACTTCCTGGACCAGCCCGCGCGCTTGTTCAGCAAGGACCCCAGGCAGCGACTGGCGACACAGTCGGGACCAACGGCACCCCCGGATGTCGACCAGCAGCGGCGAAACGTTCACGAGCTGCGCAAGCAGATTACAGACATGGAAGCGACCCTGACCGTGCAGGGCAAGCTCAGCGACAACGAGGTGAATCGACTGAACGCGCTGCGCTCCCAGTTGGACGACCACTACCGAGTCATTCCCGCAGAACAGCAACCGGCAGCGGAGGCGAAGCTGTTCGATCCGCTGCCGGGCGAGTCCCTCGACGCCTACCACGAACGCCTGAAAGGAATGGAAGCCGAGGTGCTGCGGGGGGCGAGCCAGCACGAGAACGAGCAGTTGCTCGAGAGCTACCAGAAGCAGGTGCAGAAGACTGCTGACGACAGGGAAGAGCTGGTCAAGCTTCGGGACGAGCTTGCTGCGGTCAAGAAGGACTCATTGACGAAGGCCCTAGAGGCGAATGCGGACCTCAAGAAACGCCAGAGCTACCGAACGACGCCGGACGAGCACAGCAAGCTGTCCGCGGACCGGATCCAGCGCGATCGGGACGTCGCGCTCCTCCGGGCTCGCGAGAACGACCTGGCTCGCCGCATCGACGCCATCGAGAAGCGCCCATCCCTGTTCTTCGGTGACCGTCCGTGGACGCGGTTGCCCCTTGTGGACGTGACCGGCGTGCCGATCGAGGAGAACATCGGCGTGTTCGGTGAGCTCGACGCAGCGTCGAAGCTTCTGGACGCCGGGTTCGAGCCGCTGGGCAGCACCGTCGATCCGCGCCAGGTCAAGTCCGCGGAGAGCCTCGACGCGGCGATGAAGAGGCGATCCGGACGGCAGGACATCGACGGTATCTTCAAGCGGTCGGACCCGGTGGCCAAGGTGACGGAGTATGTGGTGGGTGACTCTAAGGGCACAGCGGAGATCCCTCCCAAGAGACCAACTGGTGCCGGGCAGCTGAAGAAGCTGAAAGCCGGGGAGCGGCAGCTGAGCCGGGAGTGGGTTGATCGGCACCTGGGCAAGGCGGGACTCAGCGCGCGAGACCAGAGAAACCTCCAGGCCGGCCTGAAGAACCCAGGCGAGAAGGTGACCGTGAACCACCCGGACGGAACGGTCGATGTCGTCGTCGTCTCCAAGTTCTACGCCCAGAGCTTCCGCGACACCCAAGGTGCGGCGCACACTCGTTTCTTCCTGGTGCACGACCTCAAGGGCGGCACCGATGTCACGATCGGCGAGTCGTATGTCCCGTGAACAGCCGGTTGGCGAGAGCCATCCCGACGAGCTCGACTGGTTGCGCTGTCGTCAGTACGGGGTGGTTCGTGACCGGCTGGATCACGAGATCATCCGGTTCGAGAGAAACTTCAGCGACCTGCCGCCGTACGGCCCGCACCTGCGGTGGTGGATCGCGCGGTACTCGCGCGGAGACGATCTCGCCGCACTCCGGAGGGCCTTCCCCGACGTCGTAGGTCAGGTCGATCGGGACGGGCAGGACGCGCGAGCGCGAGAGGGTGAGACTGCGCTTCTGTTCGCGTACGCCGACGGCTTCGTGGGCCGCTACCGCGATGCGCTGCTGCTGCTGTCCATTGCCCTCTGCCTGAGGCTGCCTGAGTGCGCGCACACCGTGCTGCGCTGGTGCGAGCGGGGGGACGCCCTGATCGAGACGCTGGCGGAGGCGAACGGGGCCCCGCGCGCGGAACGCGAACATCCTGCGCCCTTCCCGGAACAGTTCGACGGCCTGTACGTCGCGCTGGATGCACCGACGCCCGATGTTGCCGCCGCCGCCATGCGTGCTTACCTGAGCGTGTGGCTCGACGAACGAATGGACGGGATGGGATTCAAGGTCTCCGACGAGGGCATCGGCTACTGGTGTCTGGAAGCGGCCGGAGTTGTCGCATCCGTGGGAATCGACGACCGACTGTTCGTCGATGAGTCGGTGTACCCAGTCGACCTGGTTGCCTTCCATCGGGAGGGGGGGTGAGATGACCGACGATCACATGAACCTGCTGGTTGCCCCGGAGGTCAGCTTCGACGCCCTGCGGTCGAAGCTGACCGCGCGTGGCTACTCGTTGAGTGACCAGAGTGCCGATCCGCTGATCGCTGGAGAGCCGGAATGGGCGGTCTTCGAGGACGGCTCGGGGAGCAGGATCCACTACAGCTTCAATTGCGTCGCAAGCCTCCGCTCACTCGAGTTCCACGGCAGCGAGGCGGGACCTGCCCTTCTCGTCCTGGCTGACTCGATGCCGACCGTTGACTGGGTGCGCGCCCGCAGTTTCCTCAGCTCCAGCAACCCCCGGGACCAATGGCTCGGAGTCCTGGCTGCAGAACGCCTCGGTGACTCGCGACTGCGGCCGATGGTCGAGGCGCTGGTGTCCAACGGCCAACCGCGGATCGCGGCCGCCGCTCAGCAAGCCCTCGACTCACTCCCTCAGCCGTCTGTCGAGGCGGCGGAGGCCTGGGAGAAGTTGATTGCCGAGCAACGGAAGCAGCCCGGTCTCAACATGCTGTTCCGCCGCCTCCCTGACGTCGAGCTCAAGCGGCAGGTGCTGAGGTGGACCGGAAGCGAAGGTGTGCACGGGGGAGCAGGGGTCGAACGCCTCCTGCGCACTGCGTTGGCAGACGATGACCCCGAGGTGCGTGTGACCGCGATGCTCGTGGCCGCTCGTCTCGGGCAGCACGCGGTCACCGACGTCGTCACCAACGCCCATGTGCCGGAGGACCGTGCTGAAGGGGCGCCTCCGGGCGACCGGCTCTACTACCGCAAGCTCCAGCGCCTGGCGGTACGTCATCTCGCCATGCCGCACGCCGCAACGCTTGATGGGAAAAGCATCCGCCAGAGAGAGAACTTCGAGAAGGCGGTTCGTGGCGAAGAGCCCGTTCGCAGCGATGAAACCATGCTCTGGCACGCTCTGGTGACCCCGCTGGAGCTCGGCGAGCCGCCAGATCGGCTGCCCGCGGGTGTTGTGAAGACCCCGGGCGGGTACGCACTGAGCTTCGCCGGCAGCAAGATCGAGCTCTGCTGGGTGGGCCGTGTTCCGCACTGGCTGGGGGGACTGAATGCAGGGCGAACCGCAGGGCAGGTGCGGCAGGTGACGCCGCCGGCGCCGTACTTCATGTCGGTCCATCCCCTGACTGTCGACATCGGCGAACAGGAGCGCCCATGGGTTGGAACTTTTCATTCCACGGTCGAGCTGCTGGGGCAGATTGGCCAGGCCACCGGGTTGCCGGTTCGAATGCCGACGGCTGAGGAGTGGGAGATGGCCGCGCGTGGGCCTGACGGCCGTTTCTACCCGTGGGGGATCGGGTTGCAGCCCGCCTGGGAGGCGAGCTGCTCGCCGTGGGGCATGTCCGGTTGGGGTATGGGGGAGGAGTGGGCTGTGCTCGGCCAGCCGCTCGACCCCGTGGTGGTCGGTGGCCACGGGCCGATGCCGGCAGCACGCCGAGTCGGTCCAGGACTGGTGACTTCTGCGGGTGCCCGGCTCGTGCTGCCCTGCTAGCCGTCAGATCTCAGCTGCTCTGCTTGCCCTCGCCGAGGGGGACGACGGTGCGCAAGCCCTCCTCCACCAGTTCGAGGATCTCCTGCATGCCCGCTGCGACACCCACCTCCTGCATGTCGGACCCCTGTCCGGTGATGGCCAGCACGCGGGCGCGGAGGTCCTTGGGGCCTACGTCGGCCTCCACCCAGGCGCGAACCACCAGCGTCCCGACGGTTCTGTCCACTACTGAACGCACGAGAGCATCATGGGCTCCGGAGAGTCACAGGCTCGTCACACACTCGACGGAAACCAGGGACGAAAGGTCCGGACCCGGGCTGATGGCGAGTTCCTGGCGCAGCAATTGCTCGTAGGTGCGGTAGGTACGGACGGCCTCGCCGTAGTTTCGTTCCGCCAGGTGGGCCTCGATCAGCAGGCGTTGCGAACTCTCGCGCAAGGGTTCGATCTGCACCGCATCCATGGCCGCTTCGATCGCGTCCGCAGGGCGGTTCTGTCGGAGCAGTTGACGGCCCACAGCTTCGAGGCCGTGCAACAGCCGCTGCCGGATCCGCTCTCGCTCGCAGATGACCCAGTCGTCGTACCAGCCTGGCAAGATGTCGGCGGCTTCCGGGTCCCAGTGCAGAATCCGCAGATCGGCGTCGGTGACGCGGCCCTCGATCGCACGGGCAGCCCAGTCACACAGCTGATGAATGTCGGTGGTGGTGCCGGGTGTGAACGAGAGGACAGCCTTGTCCGCCTCGAGCACTTCGATTCCGGCTCCTTTCAGGCGCCACAACGCGGACCTGAGATTGCCCGAAGCACGACTGTCCGAGCCATGCGGCCAGAGAGTTCCAGCCGCCCGGCTCCGATCGACCCGGCCTCCGTGGAGGGCCACGTAGGCGAGCAGCCGCTTGCTTCCCTCCGGGACGCGGAATCGGCGCCCTGCGCGCAGCACATAGGGCCCACCGACCAGGCAGAGCATGTCCCGCTCCAGAGCCACGCCTCCTACCAGGAGGGCCAGCGAAGCCACGTCACCACCGCCCTCAGCCTCGACAGCACAACGCTATTTCGATCAGCGTCACCGCTCCGTCACTTCTCGTCCCGGCGTAGCGACGCCCCGGTGACTGCCATCGCGGACGCTGTGAACTGAGCCAGCAAAGGAGCCAGGTATGAACACCGCCGAGACCCAGCAGACCGAAAGCAATAGCAACGGAAATCGCAGTTCATGCAACCTGGAGGAGATCGAACATCTGACCTGCAACGCCAAGCGGTTCGGGCAGCAGGCGAAGGTGATGGACGAGGTGGCAGCGGACCTGGAGAAGTACGCCGAGCAGTACGGAGATGCCCGGAAGAAGTACAGCGAGGCCCGAGCGGCAGTCGTCCTCGATCTCGAGGACATCCGCACGACGCTCGGCAGGATCTACGAGGTGCTCCGGTGCCGTCTCAAGGACGACGAGAAGGACTGTCTCAAGGAGCAGGCGAAGAAAGTGTTCGACGACATCGAGGCCTGCAGTGACGCGCCCGGGTGTCAGTCACCGTGCGAGACCAACGCCGGGCCAGATCCGGAGACCCAGACTGACATCGCGGCGATCGCTGCCGAGATCGCGCGCCGGCGAAACAACCTGACCGAAAGCGCGGCCTACTTTGTCGCTCTCATCGGGAAGCCTGACGCCGTCCCGCCGCAGATCGGGGAGCCTGACGCAGTCACGCAGCAGACCGCGAAGCTCAAGGCCGATACCAGTCTCCTCGAAAAGGACGTAACAGCAGGGAGTGACAGCAACAAGGTGCCTGAGCTGTACGCCCGCATGGTCATCCTCGCCTACTGGGCCGGGGTTGATCTGGACGACTCCAGTGGTGATGTCGACCTGACTCGCATTGGCCACGGATTCAAGACGGTGACCGAGTACCTCGACTGTCTGTGCGGCGTGCTCAAATGCCTCGTCTCGGGTTGGACCAACGTTGCAGTCCTCGAGGGTCGGAAGGCTCAGCTCCAGTGCTACGCGGACGCCAAGCATAAGGCGTGCACCGAGAAGAAGAAGGACACACTGAACGCCATCCTCGGCTTGTATCAGGAATGTTGCGAAGGAGACGCGACCACGGGTCAGCCAGGAGTAGGAACCGCTTCGACCGCGTGACTCCACAGGACGCACACTGGCAGGCTGTGTCGAGTGCTTTCCCGCATGCCGCTGGTCTGGGTCAAGGAACCAGACGTCTTAGTCATGTTGGCCCGACCGACGAACCGCCTCTGATCTGCGGCGACGCGGGTCGGGAAGCGATTCGCGCTTGAACTGGAAGACGCTAGTCCCCAGCTATTCCCGAAGTACTCGAGTCGCCGGCCGGAGCAGCGTGGGCCAGTTCCACTAGGACATGCTCCTTCAGGACATGTGCGACGTCGGCAGCTATCACCGCCCAGACTCGGCACAAGGACCTCCGTCCCGTTCGAGTCCTCGCCACGACGTCCGCGACGACCAGATCCCCATCTCGAGCGCTCATAGGGCTGTTCTCGCGTGAGGTTCCCTGTCGGCGCGATCCGCTCGCCGACTCAGGGGAGCGGGGTCACCTCCAGCTCATCAGCCTTTCCATCGGCCCGCTCCACGGAGGGAGTCCGCGACGTAGTCGTCCCAGGTCGACGTGTCGAGGAAGTCCGCGAAGTCCGGCCGAGGCTGGTGCTTCGGCGCCTTCGCGAGCAGCTTCTCCACCACACCAGCAGCGCCGGCTTCGTCGGCCGGTAGGGGCCTCTCCATCACCCGCTCGCTTGTGGTCTCAGCCCAGGCGTAGGCCCCGGCGACCCCTATGTCCACGGACAGGCGGTCCCCCTCGGCCCTGACCCTTGTCCCGATGCGGCTCTTGAGCTCGAGCGGGGTCACCTGCGTGCCGCCGGACCGCTGGGCCACCAGCGATAACGGTCGCCCGAGGTAGAGGCAGAACAAGGCCTCGGCCGCCGTCCCGGGGCTGCTGCCGCCGACGGCGATGGCTGCGTCGCACAGGCATGCCTCCACAAAGTTGCGTCGGTGGCCCCAGCCGGGCGTCACCACGACCCCCTCGGCACCGTGGTCTCGGGACGCCAGCGCGTGATCGTTGCGGGCGACACCCACCCAGATGGCTGACCGCCCGGCTCCGCTGTTTCTGAGGGCGTAGACGCTGACGTCCTTAACGGTTTCAGGCCGCTCCTCGTACTCGTGTGGCTTCGGCTCGGCGCCCGTGAGCAGCACCGCTCCCGCTCGGTTGATCTCCACGGCCAACAACTCGGCCGCCGCCAGCTCGGCTTCCTTCAGCTCCAACGGCTTTGTCATGTTGCTGCCGAAGAGGCCGATAACTGGGAGCGTGGTGTCGATGACCATGCGTACCCTCTTAGGGAGACGAGTTCGTTGCGGAACCAGCTTCGCCCCGCGCGGTCACCGGGGCGTCACGAACGCCGTATCCTGCTTTGGACGGGGGATCCACTCCTGGGCTCGCGGTTGAGATCTTGCGTGCAACCCTTTGAATGAGCCGTCATTGGCAGGGCGGAAGGGCCAAGGACGCCCTGTTGTCTCCGGAGTTCCTTCCAGACCGTCTCCTGCGGATTGGCCGAGGGAGTGGATTTGGGCCATGTGAGTACTTGCAACAAGATTGACTGGGGCTAGCCGTGGCGCGTAGTCACTGCAATAGGCAACTACTCTCAGCTAGCTGGCTCCTGCTCGCCACCGTCACCATCCGCGTATGGGTGCGCATCGACCTAACTCTCGTCTCCGCGTAGTCCGCTCGAAGTACGCATCCAGGTCCTCGCCGATGAGGACTCGCCTCGATCGTCGATCTTGACGCGACCAGTTCGCCGCGGTGGAGCAGTGCTCTGCCAACCGTTGGGCCGGTGAAGACCGTCCATCCCGAAATCCGCGACTGTCCACCATTCTCCGGCACCGCGTTACGCAGGAAGGAAGGGCTTCCGGATTAGCGTGGTCTGGATCGAGGCGGCCAAGCAGCGGCCAAACGTCTCCGTGCTCGAGCCGTGCAGGAACGAGGCAGGGACGACAAGTAGAAAATGAAAACAGACCTACGCTGCCTGATCCAGGCTGTACTACGACCGTTGGAAGTGCTCGCGGGCTCAGGGCGACGGGAGGTCCGGGGGGCGGGTTCGATGGGAAGAAGATGACCACCAGTAGCCGGTCTGCACGCGGTTCCGACTCGAGCTGCTCGAGTAGCCGCGACACCCGCGCTTCGACCGATGCCTTGCTCATAAGGAGCGACGGGGCAATCTCGGCCTCGGAGCCACCCCGGCCGACTGCGGGCGCACTTGCACCGCGATGGCGTTTGAATTGCACCGCAACTGCACTGCTTCAGCGCCGAGCGGGTGCCCGGCTTTTCCCGGAAGCGTGAAAGCCACACTCCGGAGCGCGCGGATCGCGGAGACGTTCGGCTATTTGCGCGGTGACCCACTGGCGACGGTAGGACGCAGTGAACAGGCCCGAACTGGCAAGGACCCTGCGTCGTAGTGTCCTAAAACGTTCTTTCGGCAGATGCGCCAATCGACCGCGACTTCTCCGCCACGAAAGGAGCGAGCGAAGGTCGGTCCTGTGGACCTACATCAATTGCCGCCCCAGGGCGCCCGAGGAGGGGTTTCGCCAAACCGAATAAGCCTCCACTCCTCGACCTGAGGCGACCGCGTTCTTTCTGGGTGAAGTGCAGAGAATCGAGAGTAGGTGGATGCGGCGGGCCTGACCGCGGCCCACGGGCGGGGAGTAGCTGAGGTCGACGCGCCAGGTGGCTTGCGCGCTCGCTGCCCGAACATTTCAGTCAGGTTTGTGACCTCGTGCCTTCGGAAACGGCACGTCCACGCGGGGGCTGGCCTCACCCTGCTGGCAGTCGAGGAGCTGGGCGAAGGAAACCGATGCCCGTTGACCAGGGCTCATGAGTCAGCGACGCTGACGGTGGGTAGCGGCTTGCAGACCCACGCGGACGGGAGGCCGTCATGGCCTACAACAGCGCACGCGTCGTGCATGATTCCGACTCCCATGTCCTGGAAACGCCCACATGGCTCCGTGACTACGCGGACCGCGACGTCTGCGACAAGATCGACCCCCTCCTCTACGGCGCCGAGGAGGCTGTCGACGGGGACGTCGCACGAGCGCTTGAACGAGTCGACGCAGTGTTCGACCGTCTGCGATCGGCCCACTCGTCGTCCGCGTACCGGGCCCGGGAAGCGGCCGAGATTATGTCGAGGAAGAACTTCGACGCCACGGGATCGTTCATCTCGACTGACAGGGCCCGAGCTCTGGACCTTCTCGGCTTCTCCAGTCAGCTAGTTTTTAGCACCTTCTACCAGACGCTGCTCCACGACTGGGAGCACGGTAAGGACCTGGATCTCGCCTACGGCGCTGCTCGCGCGCATAACCGCGGACTGGTGGACTTCTGTTCTGCCGACCCACGGCTCCTCCCGACCTGCTACGTACCGCTGGCAGACATCCAGCGGGCGGCGACGACGGCTTGCGAGGCGGTCGCGATGGGTGCCGCTGCCCTTCTCGTGTCGTCGGGATGCCCAGCCGGCCACTCGCTCAGCCACATCGGCCTGGACCGGGTCTGGGCGCAGGCCGAAGAGGCGTCGACCCCCGTCGTGTTCCACGTCGGGGGATCGGGCGCGGTCATCGAGGACGGGTACTTCGACAACGGTGTCGCGTCCGCTCCCGGGTTCGTCTCGCCTGACGAAGCGTTTCGCTCGCTCGCCTACATGGGCATCTCCGGCCCGCCCTCGATGGCGTTGACGGCGCTCATCTTCGACGGCGTTCTCGAACGCTTCCCGACACTGCGCGTCGGCGTACTCGAGCATGGCGCCGTGTGGGTGCCCTCATGGATGCGGCAAATGGAGGCGGCGTTCGACCTGTCAGACCGTGGTGTCTTCGGCCCCCTGCGCGTCCTACCGGCGCTGCATGGGAACCCTGTCTCGGAGGACCGCGACCGGCTCCAGAAGCTCTCCTTGCGCCCCAGTGAATACGTGCAACGTCAGGTCCGCTTCGCCCCTCATCCGAGCGAGGACCTTGCTTGGATCATCGAGAACGCGGGCTCGGACCTCTGCATGTTCTCTTCGGACTATCCGCACCCTGAAGGGGGCTGCACGCCGGTTGAGAGCTTCGAGGCGAAGCTGACGGGCATCAGCACCGAAATCCAACAGCAGTTCTTCTGCGACAATTTCCTTGACCTGATGGGACGGCAGGCAGACTCATGAGCGACAGAGCCGCGAGCGACAGCGACCCGCGTAGCGGGGCTGAGGAGAACCTCTTCGCAACGGTGCTGCGTCCCCTTGCTCCTCAGGAGTTCCTGGAGGCGACGTGGGAGGCGCGTCCACGTTTCATTCCTGCAAGCGTCGACAAGCTGGCACATCTCGCGATGGACCGAGGAGTGTTCGAGAGGGCGGTCGCAGCGGCCGAGCCCGGCTACCTGAAGAGCGCCAGCCCGTCGGCGGCCACGGGCGAGTCGACGTACGCCATCATCGACGCCGCCGATGCGTGGACTTCCTTCGACTCAGGGATGACCCTGTGCGTCACGGCCATCGACAACGAGGTGCCGACTCTCAGACGCCTGGCACTCGACGCGACCCGCCTTCTCCACCTCGCCGGTGGAGCCCATTGCAACTGCTACATGTCACCAAGAGGCGAAGGCTTCGGGATCCATTTCGACACTCAGTCCATTTTTCTCGTGCAGCTAGAGGGGTCGAAACGCTGGAAGTACGGGCGGCGACCTGCCGCCCTGTTCCCCCGAGAACCCGCAGACGGCTCGCCGTCCCGCCGACTCAAGGAATACCGGGAGAGGTTTCCCTGGCTCAGGGTGACTGATCTCGACGAGAGCGAGTTCGAGGATTGCGAACTGAACCCGGGCGACGTCCTCTACCTTCCCCCGGGCACCTGGCACCAAGGCAGGGCCGGGGACTACTCGCTCGCCGTGACGTTGACGTGCCCGACGCTCAGCTTCTCGGCGCTGCTGGCTGGGGTGCTGGATGACCAACTCTTCCAAACCCTGCCATGGCGCAGGAACCTGCCGGCGGCTCTAAGTGGGCAGTCGAAGGGTGAGTCCACCGCGCTCATGCAAGCGTTCTCGCAGGCGCGAATGGTTGAGTTCCATCATGCGGTCTCGCAGCTTAGTCCCGCGTCCCTGGCGGCGGCTTGGCAGTCTCGGCTCGATGACGAGCATCTGATATAGACAGGCTAGGCCCCCGAGGAGGGTGTTCTTGACAGGCCCGCCCACCGGGGTACCGTGACTCAGGTCACTGGTTACGCACCGAAGCGCCGCGCTCGGACGAGTGGCCTGGTCACACACGTATGAGATCCGTGGTTGGCCCGCTTCAGCCAAGAGCGCGGCAAGTGCCGAGCGAGGTTGAGTTATGCATCCCACCGAAGTGACGCTATCGCGTCCCACCGGAACCGCGGCTGAAGTCGTTATGACCAAGCTCGAGGCCTTCTTCGGTGCGCTGCCCGACGAGGAACGCGCCGTGATCAGCGACCTGGTGCACGCGTCCCTGGTTCATGCTGCCTCGTCCGGAGCCGGCATGCCTGAGTACGCGAAGGCGCTCACGGGCCGGACCGCGCCAAGTCTCGTAGCAACCGTGAGCGTCCCAGGTTCAGTGAGGGCCTACAGCCACGTAAACTGCGGTCAGTTCTTGGTTCGCTGACCGGCGCAACCGGATCTGGACCGAGCTTTGAGCGTCCTCACCGTCGAGGACCGGATGTTGGTTCGGTACTTCCTCGACAGTGATCTGGTGGTCGAGGAGCGCCGCGGCCCTGTCGCGCCGCAAGTCGGCTGCTCCGCCGTGGTGGTGCCACTTGATGCAACACTCGAGGTGGCTCCCGAGTCACGCGCCTTCGTCGGCCAGGACGGCAGCGCCTGCGTGGAGTTCGCCTACGCGGAACCGGCTTTCGTGCGACTGCCCAGCTCAGTGCGCGTGACGCACGTACGACGACTGGTCCGGGTGGTCGGCGACCCAGCGATGTTCTGGGCGACGCAGCGGCTGGTGGATGGCGAGCACTCCTACGAGTCGGTGCTGCAGTCCTTCCCCGCGCGCCAGCGGCCGCACGCGCGGGAACTCATCGAACACCTAGTTGGTGCTGGTTCCCTACGTCTCGACAAGCCTTCACGGAGGGCTCCGCACGTGAGGACCAAGCCGGGGTCGTTCCTGGCAGGAGGGTTGTCCGACGAGGAGGTTCTTCGTCTGGTGACGGACGGTGGGTACCGGTCTTACCCCGGGTCACCACGGCTGGCGCTGGAGGAGCCGGTCCCCGCGACGTTGGTGCCGCTGAACGACATCGTGCGGGCACGCCGGTCCACGCGGAGTTTTAGTTCTGCCCCGGTAAACCGAGTACAACTCGCGGCGTTGCTCAAAGTTGGCTGCGGAATCACCGGCGCTGTCGAGTGGGAGGGCTCGGCACCAGTCGGCCTCCGCGCGTACCCCTCCGGAGGAGCCTTGTACGCGGTGGAGGTTTACGTCGTGGCCTTCTCCGTCACCGGTCTGTCCAGCGGCCTGTACCACTACCTCGCCCAGGGTCCCGCTCTGGAACGCGTCCGGGGCGAAGATGTGTGTGCGCTAGTGCGGGACGCTGCCCTGCCGTCGGAGCGAGAGATGCTCGCGGACGTTGCTGCGATGGTGTGCCTAACCGGGCACTTTACGCGTCACGAGCAGAAGTACGGCGCCGGTGGTTACCGGATGCTGGCCGCCGAGGCGGGTCACATCTCCCAGAACCTGCTGCTCTGTGCGACGGCGCTCGGGTTGAGCGCCCGCCCCTTCGGGGGGCTCTTCGATGATCTGCTCAATCGAGCGTGCCGCTTCGAGGACGGCGTGGAGGAGTTCTTGTTGGCCGTGCTCCTCGGTCACGCCGAAGAGAGTCGACAACGGGATGACGCGGAGTGACGCTGCTGTCGACCCTGTCGCTGAGCCGCCGCAGCAAGAGCAACTCCGCGACCGTCGGGTGCCGCGGTGCAGTTCGGTTGCAGTTGATACAGCGCCGAGGCCGTCGTAGCATCTCTCGTTAAGTGTGTTTCCGCAGGTGAGAGGGCTGCTGTGGAGGCGCGTGGAGCCCTGCGCGTTGACTCGTAATGAGAAGGTCGTCGGTTCGATTCCGACAGGCGGCTCCCCTCATGCTGTATAGACCCGGGTGATCCTTGACGGATTGGCTCGGGTTCATGCTTTACGTGGCTCCGGCTGATGCTTGACAGTGGCTTCGGCTGATTCTTGACACTCGGTTCATGTT
>Ga0190275_10000343_pt1 | contig 43694 bp, 34 predicted proteins | sample Popmic550T_FD_133745 | JGI IMG/M metagenome (GOLD analysis project Ga0190275, IMG submission 133745) | Populus adjacent soil microbial communities from riparian zone of Yellowstone River, Montana, USA - 550 T | ecosystem: Environmental > Terrestrial > Soil > Riparian zone > Trees stand | place... | reverse complement strand
GGAGGGGGTGGGATGCGCGTGCATCGTACGGGTGGTCTCCTGTCATCCCGAGCCCGCGGAAGTTCCCCACGAGCGGGAAGCATGGCGGCGAGGGACCTGGGCGGGAGGGGGTGGGATGCGCGTGCATCGTACGGGTGGTCTCCTGTCATCCCGAGCCCGCGGAAGTTCCCCACAAGCGGGAAGCATGGCGGCGAGGGACCTGGGCGGGAGGGGGGGATGCGCGTTTATCGCTCCCCCGCCCCCCAGGTCCCTCGCCGCCATGCTTCCCGCTTGTGGGGAACTGCTGCGGGCTCGGGATGACAAAGCGCCCGGCCCTCCCTTTGCTACGTCCGGTTTCCGATGAACTGGCTCCGACGCCTCCTGATGGCGCTTTGCACCGTTCCCATCGCCGGGACACTCCTCAGTTTGAGCCGGCGGACGCACTGGCTGTTCCGGATGTGGGATTTTCCGCGGATGCAGATCGCCACGCTGGCCGCGGTCGGCGGCGCCGCGTATGCGCGTCTTTTCGGCGCGCGGCGGCCATCCGACCGTGCCCTTCTCGCCGGGACGGGGGCGGTCGTGGCGTGGCAGCTCTACAAGATCCACCCCTACACGCCGCTGGTCCGGCCGGCCGTGAAGCGCGCACGCGAAGGGGCCGATCCCGGCAATCGCATCAGGCTGATGATGACTAACGTGCGGATGGAGAACGATCAGCACCAGAGGCTGATCAACACAGTCCGGCGCGCGAATCCCGACGTCATCCTGGCGGTCGAAGGCGACGACGGGTGGGACAGGGCGCTCCAGCCGCTGTTCCGTCAATACCCCTACGCCGTGCGGCGCCCGCTGCACAACTACTATGGCATGACCCTGCTGTCGAAGCTTCCGCTCGTCGATCCGCGGGTCGAATACCTCGTGCAGGACGACATCCCGTCGATCCACACGCGCGTGCGGCTGCGCAGCGGCGTCGAGATCATGCTGCACGGACTGCATCCGCGGCCGCCCGAGCCGCTGCGCGACGAGCCGTCGTCGCCGCGGGACGCCGAGCTGGTGATCGTCGGACAGGCGATCCGCGACGACTCCGGCGGACCGACGATCGTCGCCGGCGACCTGAACGACGTGGCGTGGTCGGAGACCAGCGAGTTGTTCGTCCGCATCAGCGGCCTGCTCGATCCGCGCGTCGGCCGCGGCTTCTACAACAGCTACAACGCCAACAACCCGCTGTTCCGCTATCCGCTCGACCACGTCTTCCACTCGAAGCACTTCGAGCTCGTGCGCATCGAGCGGCTGCCGCACATCGGGTCCGACCACTTCCCGATCCTGATCGAGCTGCAGTACGACCCCGAGGCGGAGCGCGAGCAGGAAGAAACGCAGAAGAAGCCGGGCGACGACCGCCTCGCCGGCGAGAAGCTCGAGCAGGAAGCGAAGGACGCGGCCACCGGCGACGACCGGCCGCGGGAGTGACGATGGCACGGCTGCGGGCCTGGCTCGTCCACATCTACACCGCCTCGGGAGTCCTCTTCGCGCTGCTGGCGACGCTGGACGTCTGCGGCACGGCGCCCGATGCCCGGCGCGTCTTCGTCTACCTGACGATCGCCGTCCTGATCGACGCCACCGACGGGCCGCTGGCCCGCCGCTTTCACGTGAAAACCGTGCTGCCGCACATCCAGGGGCGCACCATCGACGACATCGTCGACTACCTCACCTTCACCTTCATCCCGCTGCTGCTCGTGGCGCGGCTGGAGTGGGTGCCGCGGCCGGTGCTGCTGTTCGTCGCGCCGGCGCTCATCGCCAGCCTGCTCGGCTTCGCGAACAGCGGCGCCAAGGACGAAACGGGCGGCTTCTTCCTCGGCTTTCCGTCCTACTGGAACATCATCGCGGTCTACCTCGGCATTGCCGCCGCGCACGGCTGGCAGTGGCTGAACGGCGCGATCGTGCTGATTCTGGCCGTGCTGACCGTGGTGCCGCTCGGCTTCATCTACCCCAACCTGGCGCCACGGCGATGGAAGGTGGCCATCCTCGGGGGGGCGTTGGTGTGGCTGGCGATGATCGCCGCGATGTTCCCTTTCTACCCGCGGCCGCCGCTGCTTCTGGTAGCGCTGTCGCTGGTCTATCCGCTCTTCTACACGGTGGTGTCGCTTTTCGAGTTTAGAATCGCGCGCGGCAAAGGATCCCGCCTCGCGTAGGGGCAGGACCACGGAGGATTCATGGATTGGTTGAGTAACCCGCAAGCCTGGATTGCGCTGGCGACGCTGACGATGCTGGAGATCGTCCTCGGCATCGACAACGTCATCTTCATCTCGATCCTGGCAGGCAAGCTGCCGGCGGAACAACAGAAGAAGGCGCGGAACCTCGGCCTGGCGATGGCGCTGGTCACGCGCCTGCTGCTGCTGATGTCGCTGGCCTGGATCATCCGCCTCACCGCACCGCTCTTCACGGTGGTCGGGGCCGAGATCTCCGGGCGCGACCTGATCCTCATCATCGGCGGCCTGTTCCTCCTCTTCAAGGCCACCCACGAGATTCACGACAAGCTGGAAGGGGAAGAGGGTGAAGACGTCAGGCGCGTCGCCCCGTCGATGACCTCGGTGATCGTCCAGATCGCGCTGCTCGACATCGTCTTCTCGCTCGACTCCGTCATCACCGCGGTCGGCATGGCCAAGGACCTCGGCGTGATGGTGACCGCGGTGATCATCTCCGTGGTGATCATGCTCTTCTCGGCCGGCTCGATCAGCGCGTTCGTGCACCGCCATCCGACCGTGAAGATGCTCGCCCTCAGCTTCCTCCTGCTGATCGGCATGAGCCTCATCGCCGAGGGCCTCGACTTCCACATCCCGAAGGGCTACGTCTACTTCGCCATGGGCTTCTCGGTCTTCGTGGAGGTGCTCAACATCAACTTCCGCAGGAAAGCGAAGAAGCCGGTGGAGCTGCACGACGGGTATCACGAGCACGAAGCGGCGAAGTGATAGGACCGTAGGACAGCCAGGACCTATAGGACACCCCCCCCGGTGCCCTATAGGTCCTGCCGCAAGTCCGATCTGTCCTAGAACTCGTACGAAAGCCGCGTGTACACGAACCGTCCGTTCATCCCGAACGGCGACTGGCTCGGATAGGTGAAGATCCCGAAGTTCGCCTGCGGGGTGCCGAGGCGGTTTCTGTCGGGGAAGACGTCGAAGAGATTCTCGACGCCGACGGCGACGCGGTAACTGCTCCACTTGTACGACCCTTCCAGGTCGGTCAGCCATTCCGCGCCGTAGGTCTGGTCGTCGGCCGGGAGGAGGGTGAAGCTGCAGTACTCGCCGTAGCGGCTTTCGCGCGCCGTGACATTGAGGCCGCCGTAGTTCCAGCTCTGGAGCAGGCGGATGTTGTTCTTCGGCTGGCCGCACTCGACGCGGCGGCGCTCGATCCGGTCGAACAGCACTTCCGACAAGCCGGCGAGCTGCGGCGGCGTCGCGACCACCCCGTCGATGCGGGTCTTGTTCTGGCTGTACGCGGCGGAAAGGTCGATGCGGCCGAAGCTCGCCAGTCCGCGCTGGTAATTCGCCACCACGTCGAAGCCGCGCGTGCGCGTGTCGATCGCGTTCGTGAAGAAACGCGCGCCGGTGACGCCGAACGGCTGGATCAGCGGCAGCACCTGCGGGCCGGTGAAGTTGCCGGAGAAGACGATCCGGTCGTCGATGTCGATGCGGAAGTAGTCGGCCGTGATCTCGAGGTTCGCCAGCGGCTGGAAGACGACGCCCGCGCTCATGTTGCGCGAGGTCTCCGGCTCGAGCGGCGTCGCGCCGAGGGCCAGCGCGATCGGGCTGTTCACCGGGTACGTTCCCACTTCGAACGGCGCGAGCTGACCCGTGGCCGGATCGCGGAGGAAGTTCGTGCTGACCGCGGAGAAATACGACTGGCTGAGCGACGGCGCGCGGAAGCCGGTGCTGGCCGCGGCGCGGAAGATCAGCTTCTGCATCGGCGAGTAGCGCAGCGTCAGCTTGCCGTTGCTCGTGCTGCCGAAGTCGCTGTAGTCCTCGAAGCGCCCGGCCACGCCGACGCGCAGTTGCTCGAAGACATCTCCCTCGAGGTCGACGTAGACCGCCTTGCTGTTGCGCGACGTGTCGATCTCGTTCGAGGGACGGAAGCCGGGGAACACCTGCGCCCCGGCGGGAGCGCGGTTTCCGAACTGATCGGGCATGCCGCCGTCGCGGTACGAATTCGGCTCACCCGCCTGGATCTCGTAACCGTCGCGGCGGAACTCCGCGCCGATGGCGACGTTCACCGGACCGGCCAGCCCGCCGAAGCGGTACTGCCGGGAGACGTCGAGGTTCGCGGTGAGCTGGTCGTCGCCGAGCGTCCCGGCGTAGAACGAAGTCTGGTTCCCGACCGGGCCGAGGGAGGTGTTCAGCGAGTTGCGGACGTAGAAGTCGAACTCGTTCTTGCCGTAGCCGGCGCTGAGGTCATAGAACCAGCCGGTCATCTCGCCGCGGACACCGGCGGTCAGCGCGCCGTCGATCACGCGCGGCTCGATCAACGGCAGGAAACCGAGCGGGTAGATCGACGGGATGTTCTGGGCCTGCAACGCGCGGCGATAGAAGCCGCCGTGCGAGCCGTGGCGGTTGCTGAAGCCGCCGAACGCGTAGGCGATCTGCTTGCCGTCGGTCGTCAGCGGCAGGTTGAAGTTGGCGAAGGCGATCAGGTCGCGCATGTACGAGTCGCCCCAGTGGTGGTTCGGCTGGGAGACGGCGTTGTTGCCGGCGTCGCCGGCGACGATCTGGTCGCGCGGATCGGGATCGGCGCGGTTGGTCTCGTAGCGATTGCGGTATTCGAAGGTGGTGAAGAGAACGCCGCGGCCGAGGTTCCAGCCGCCGTTGATGGAGGCGTCGATCACCTCGCCGTCGCCGTGCGTCGTCGCGCCGTACTTCGCCTCGATGCGCAACGGCTGGGCGTCGGACTTCAGCACGAGGTTGATCACGCCGGCGATGGCGTCGGAGCCGTACTGCGCCGCGGCTCCTTCACGAAGGATCTCGACGCTGTCGATCGCCGACGCCGGGATGGCGTTCAGGTCGACGCCGCTCGAGCCGCGGCCGACGGAGTTGTTCGCGTTGACCAGCGCGCTGGCGTGGCGGCGCTTGCCGTTGACCATCACCAGGAGCTGGTCCGGGCCGAGGCCGCGCAGCGTCGCCGGACGGACCGTGTCGGTGCCGTCGGTGATCGTCGGGCGCGGGAAGTTGAACGACGGCGCCATCTTCTGGAGGATCTGGTTGGTCTCCGTCGACGGCGAGGTCGCGATCTGCTCCTGCGTGAAGACGTCGACCGGAACCGCTTTCTCCGACTCCGCGCCGATGGCGCGCGAGCCGACGGTAATCTCCTGGCCGAACGACACGGTCAGCGCAAAGTCGCGGGTTACGTCGCCGCCGCCGCTGACGTCGACCGTCGCGGTGCGGCTCTGGAACCCCTGCAGCGCCGCGGTGACGCGCACGGCGCCGCGCGCCGACGGCACGGAAAGCTCGTAACGGCCATCCGCATCCGTGACGGCGGAGACGGCACCGTCTTCGGTGCTGACCACGACGCCCGCGATCGGAGCGCCATCGGCCTGCAGCGTCACCTGTCCGCGGATGGTGGTGTTCTGGGCAGCGAGTGGAAGAGCGAGGGCGAGTAAAACAAAGAGGAGGATGAACGCGCGGCGCAGCTCGGGCATGACTGCTCCTTTCCCCGTTGGAACTCTTCTAAAGAGAGAATTCAGTCTGGGGGAAGGACGGAAGGGAGTCAATTGCGGAAACGCCGAGGGGGGCGGAATGAATTGAAAATTGAAAATTGAAAACGGTTGCCGCCGTCCTTTCAGTTCTTGCTCTCCGCGATGCTCCGCAGCCGCTCCTCCGACTGCCGGTCCGTGGCGAGCACCTGGAGGCCGGTGTGGAAAAGCGCGCGGGCGGCGTCGGCCGCGTTGCGCTTCACGGTGCGGACGATCGCGCAGTCGAGCCGGATCGGGCCGATCTCCGACGGCACTTCCAGCCGGCACACTCCACCGGGAGCGGGGAGCGCCGCCTCGTGCACAACCCCGATGCCTCCCATCGACAGGTCGATGATCATCACACCGGTGGCCCCGACCGCACCGCGCATCCTGCAGGGCACCCGGCAATAACGTCGCCGTTCGGGGACAGCGCTCTCCTTGGGCATGACAGGGAACTCTACGACGATCGGGGCGGATCGGGTGTGATCTACCTCACGTTTTTCCCACACTGCGCTATTCTGAAGAAACACCATTATGTTCACCGACAGCCTCGGACCCGGGACGGTCCTCGACGGCAAGTACGAGATCCTGAGCAAGATCGGTGCGGGCGGCATGGGCGAGGTCTTCAAAGCCCGCCATCTGCACCTCCATGCCTTCCGCTGCATCAAGGTCATGAAGCAGGGCCTCCTCGCGGACGAGGTCTACCGGATGCGCTTCCTCCGCGAGGCCCGCCTGGCCACCCAGATCCACCACCCCAACATCGCCGTCGTGCACGACTTCTTCGTCGGCGAAGGCGGGAACTACATGGTCACGGAGTTCATCGACGGGACCACCCTGCGGCAGTGGGGAGCGACCCACGGCCCCTTCCCGGTCGGCCTCGCCGCCGACGTGGCCGCGCAGGTGCTGGCCGGGCTCGAGCACATCCATCGCCGCGGCCTGCTGCACCGCGACATCTCTCCGGACAACGTCATGCTGTTCTACGACGCCGACGAGCGCCTGGTGGCGAAGATCATCGACCTCGGGATCGCCAAAGACGTCAACACCGCCTCGGCGGACAAGACCCAGGCCGGCGTGTTGATCGGCAACCCCAAGTACATGTCGCCCGAGCAGCTCGGCCTGCTCAACGACGGCGAGGAGATCGACGCACGGGCCGATCTCTACTGCCTCGGCGTCGTCCTCTACGAGATGATCCTCGGCGTCCCTCCCTTCGCCAGCGAGACGCCGCACGGCTACATCATGAAGCACCTCACCCAGGCGCCGGCGCCGTTCGCGAAGGCCAACCCGCGCCTCGACATCCCGGGTGGCCTGGAGTCGGTCATCTTCCGCGCGCTGGAGAAAGACCGCTCCCGCCGCTATCTCGACGCCCGCGAGCTCTCCGCCGCCCTGGCGCCGTTCCTCAGCGCCCCCGCGGGCTCGCTCACTCATGACGACGTCCAGCGCCTGCGCCGCGGTCCCGCGCCGACGCTGATGGTGCCGCTCCCCCAGGAGATGCCGACCGTGGCCAAGCGGACGTCGTCGACGGAAGTGAAGGCGCACTTGTTCGAGGTGGCGCTGGTCGAGGAGGTCGAGCAGCGGGAGCGCTCGCGCGATCGGGACGGGCTGCAGCGGCTCGCCGAGGCGCATCCGCCCGGGACCATGGTCGGCGACGCCGTACGGGAGGCACTGGAGCGGCTTCACGCGGAAGCGCTGCGGAAACAGCGCTCCGAAACGAAGGAATTCGACTACGCGCGGAAACTCGGGACCCCCGCGGCGTGGCGCCTCTTCCTGACCGCCCACCCCACCGGCGGGCACGCCGCCGAGGCGCGGCAACAACTGGCCGCGCTCGAACGGGCGGAGGAAGAGGCGAAGGCGAAGACGGCGAGGGAAACGGAGCCGCGCGATTTCGACGCCGCCTGGGAGGCCGGTACCACCACGGCCTGGGACGCCTTCCTCCGCGTCCATCCGGCCTCGGAGCGCACCGCCGAGGCAAGGCGCTGCCGGCAGGAAGCGGCCGACTACGAACAGGGCGTCGCCATCAACACGCCGGCCATGTGGCGGGCCTTTCTCAAGAGCTGGCCGGAAGGACGCCACAGCATGGACGCCGCGGTCCGGTTGCGGTCGACCCGGTAACGAGTTTTGCCGGATGTGATCCAGATCACACTCTCCGGTGCGATTCGAGCGTATCCGTGTAGCAGTGATCACCTCGATCGACGCGTCTGCCCGGCCGCTTCGTCTGCTGATCGTCGAAGACGACCTCAAATCCGCCCGCTCGCTGCGCGAGTTGCTCGGTGCTTCCGACACGCCGCGCTTCTCGATCCATCACGTCACCACGGCCGCCGAGGCGTGTAACGCGGTGGAGCGCGGAGGGGTCGACGTGGTCATCCTCGACCTCGGCCTTCCCGACGCCAGCAACCTCGACGCGCTCACCCGTCTCGAAAAGTGCCTGAACGAGATCCCGGTGATCGTCCTCACCGGCCAGGGGGACGAGACCCTCGCCGCCGACGCGCTGCATCGGGGCGCCGAGGATTACCTGCTCAAGGGGACGATCGGCTACGACTCGCTCCTCCGCTCCATCCGCTACGCGGTCGAGCGCCATCGCGGCGTGCGCGATCTCGCGCGGATGAAGAAAGAGCTCGAGAGCGCGAACCGCGACCTCGAGCGCCTGACGCTCATCGAGCCGCTGACCGAGCTGCTCAACCGCCGGGGCCTGCAGCAGGCGCTCTCCCGCGAAGTCGAGCATCTCCGCCGCGGCCTGAGCGGCGCCGCGGTGCTGGTGATCGACCTCGACGACTTCAAGCACATCAACGAGAACCTCGGCCACGCCGCCGGCGACGTCGTGCTCAAGGAGATCGGCCGCCGGCTGCGCGCCGCCGTCCGCGCCGTCGACTACGTCGGCCGCCTCGGCGGCGACGAGTTCATGCTCATCCTCCCCGAGACCGACTCCGCCGAGGTCACCCGCGTCGCCGAGCGGATCCGCCTCGCCGTCGCCACCGCCATCATCCAGCACAGCGCCGGCAACGTCACCATGACCGCGTCGATCGCCGTGCTCCTCCTCACTTCCGACATGCCGGCCGTCGACCAGATCCTGGCCCGCGCGCACCTGCTGCTCTCGCGCGCCAAGAACGAGGGGAAGAACCAGGTCGTCTTCCAGTCGAGCGACTTCGACGACACCGCCCGCCGCCGCCGCGCGCAGGCGGACATGTGCTCGAACCTGACCCAGGGAAAGTACGTCCAGACCGTCAAGCAGCCGATCTTCCGCCTCGACGACGAGAGCCCGATCGGCTACGAGCTCCTGAGCCGCTACTCGAATCACACGTACGAGATGCCGGAGAACTTCTTCCGCCTCTGCGCCGAGCGCAACGTGCTGACGCTCGTCGACCACGCCTGCCTCCGCGCCGGCGTGAACGCGGCGATGAAGCTCCCGCCGTACGCCCGTTTCCACCTGAACATCTTCCCGAGCACGCTCCTGGCGATCCCGGTCGAGCACCTCCTCGAGCTCTTCCCGAGGCCGCTGCCGCCCGACACGTTCTGCCTGGAGATCAGCGAGCAGCAGATCATCGGCGACCCGTCGTACCTCGCACCCGCGGTGCACGCATTGCGCGAGGCCGGAGTGCTGATCGCCATCGACGACGTCGGCTTCGGCAGCAGTTGCCTCGAAAGCCTGATCCTCCTCGAGCCCGACATCATCAAGATCGACAAACGCTGCGTCATCGGCATCGACACCGACCGCCTCCGCATCTCCCACCTGCGCCGCTACGTCGCCATCGCCCGAACGCTCAACTGCGCGATCGTGGCCGAGGGCATCGAGACCGCGGAAGAGCTGGCGGTGGTGCGCTCGCTGGGGATTGAGTACGGGCAGGGGTATTTCTGGGGGAAACCGGCGTAGAGCCGAGCCATCACCGACCCCACCTGTATGCCCCAGCGGACACCCGGTGTCTGCATTCCCGCACACGGCGCTCTCCGCCGCTGGCGCGCCCCGCGCAATAGCTCTTTTTGTGAGAACCACTTAGCATCCGGGCGATCGTGCATCGCCGCGGGCATCGTCATTGCCCTCATCCTCGCCTCGTGCGGACGAACATCCGGCTCTGGCTGCTCCTCGGTGCGACCGTCGCGGTCCGCTGCTGGTTTCTGATCACCCACCGTCTCGACTCCGATGAGCCGCAGCACCTGCACGTCGCCTGGGCGTGGACGCGCGGGCTCGTGCAGTACCGCGACGTCTTCGACAACCACCTGCCGCTGCTGCACGTGCTCTTCGCGCCGCTGCTGGCGGTCGTGCCGGAAGGGTCGCAGGTCTTCAGCATCGCCCGCTGGGCGATCGCACCGTTCGCCATCGCCTGCGCGTGGCTGCTCTACTCGTTCGTCCGGCCGATGTTCGGGACGCGCACGGCCATCGCGGCGGCGGTGCTGTTCAGCGTGCTCCCGCCGTGGATGCCGAAGAGCGTCGAGTTCCGCAACGACGTACTCTGGATCTTCTTCTGGCTCGCGGCGCTGGCGTTGCTCGCACGCCGGAGCCGCGCCGCTTTCCTTCTGGCCGGCATCGCTCTCGGTTTGTCGCTGCTCGCCTCGGTCAAGACGATCCCGCTGCTGCTCGCGCACCTGCTCGTCCTGGTGACGCAGCGCCGCCCGGTCGCGATCCGCGCGGCGCTGCAGATCGCGGTCGGCATGGCCATCCCGCTGGGAATCGCCGCCGCGTGCATGCTGGCGGTCGGAGCGCTCGACGATCTGGTGTTCGCGACCATCTCCTACAACGCCGCCGCGCCGGTTCCCGCCGTTCGGCGTATCGGCGGAGTGATCGCCTTCGCCATCGGCGCACCGCTGCTGGTGCTGGCCTGGACCCGCGCCGGCCGCAATCTCGACCATCCCGTCGCACGGCTCGTGCTCTTCACCATCTGGTACACGGCCGTGCTGCTCTGCTTCTGGCCCATCGTCACCGGACGCGACTTCCTCCCGATCGTGCCGGTGGCGGCGATCGCCGTCGCCATGCGCCTGCCGGAGCGCCGCTGGCTGGGCGCGCTGACCGCCGCCACCATCGCCGCCGTGGTGTTGTCCGTCATCTACGACCGCCCCTGGCGGCCGCCGGAGCAGTGGCGGGGACACATCGTCGACGCGGCCGTGCGAGTCACCGCGCCGGACGACTACGTCTTCGACCTCAAAGGCGACGCCATCTTCCGCCGCCGCCCGGTCTACTACGTCTACGAAGACGTCGGGCGCGCGCTGATCGAGACCGGCGCCATCCCCGACGCCGGCCCGGAGCAGATCGCGGCCCGCGGCTGCTGCGCCGCCATCCGCGACGTCACGCACATCCCCACGCGGACGCGCGCGTTTCTCAACAAACACTTCATCGGCGGTAAGGGACCGCTGCGCGTCTGCGGGGTACGGGTCACCGGACCGACATTCGACATCGCCGTGCCGCAGACGTACGCCGTCCTCGCGCGCGACCCGCACCGGGTGGTCATCGACGGAGTGCCGTATCGCGGCCCGCGCCGGCTCGAGGCGGGGCAGCACTCGCTCTCCGGCGGCGGAAACGGCGAAGTGACGGTGATCTGGTGGCGCGCGGCCAGGGAGGCCCTGTGAGCGCCGGCGGCGGAGCGGTGGAGACCGGCTGGGTGAGGAAGTTGTCGGTTGTCGGTTGTCAGTTGCCGGTTATCTGGCCGGCGATGCCTGGACGAAAAGCTTGCGAGCTGGGACATGTTCCGGGCCGCCGTAGGCGGCCAAAGATCTGTAGGCCCGGCCTTTCAGACCCGCGCCGGTTCTGAATGCGCACTCCTTGCAGGACACCGGTTCGGACAACCGACAACTGACAACCGACAACCCCTCCACCGTTCCGTCACATCACGTCCACCAAACGTCCCCTAACATCGCCGGACATTTCTCGTAGAACGTTCTTGGAGGAATCTTCATGCGCAGAGTCGTACTCGCGGGACTGGTCCTGCTGGCCACTTCACTGTCCGCTCAGACCGCGGACGAGATCATTGCCCGTTATCTGCAGACCAGCGGAGGGATGGAGCGCATCCAGGCCGTCACTTCGCTGCGGCGCAGCGGGAAGTTCATGGGGGGCGGCGGGTTCGAGGCCCGCATCTACGAGGAGAACGCGCGGCCGAACAAGGTCCGGCAGGAGTTCGCATTCCAGGGGCTCACCGCCGTCAACGCGTACGACGGCGGCACCGGCTGGAAGATCGAGCCGTGGGACGGGAAGAAGGACATCGAGTCTCTCGGCGAGGAGGAGCTGAAGTCGATCGTCGACGATTCGGACTTCGACGGGCCGCTGGTGAACTATCAGCAGAAAGGAAACAAGGTCGAGTACGTCGGCACCGAGCAGGTCGACGGCACGGACGCCTACAAGCTGAAGGTCACGCTCAAGAGCGGCGACGTCCGCTTCTATTACATGGACGCCGACTACGCGCTTCCGATCAAGATCGAGACGAAGCGGATGGTCCGCGGCGCGGAGCGCGAGTACGAGACCGCTCTCGGCGACTATAAGCAGGTCAACGGCTGGTACCTCCCCCACTCCGTGCAGATCAACACCAAGGGAAGCACGAACAAGCAGACCTACAACTACGAGATCATCGAGGCCAACTTCGCGCTGAACGACGCGCGCTTCGCCCGGCCGGCGAGTTTCGCCGCCGCGTTCGTGAATACGCCTCCCCCGCCGGTCAAGAGCGCCGGCGCGGTCACGACGGCACCTCCCGCGCCGGCCGATCGTCCGGTCAAGATCGACTCCGACACCATCTCCGGCCTCGGCGCGCGCAACATCGGCTCGGCAGCGATGTCGGGCCGCATCGCCGCGCTCGACGCCATCCGTGAAGGCGACCGCCTCACCATCTACCTCGGCACGGCCAGCGGCGGCGTCTGGAAGTCGGTCAACGGCGGCACGACCTACAAGCCGGTCTTCGACAAGCAGCCGGTACAGTCGATCGGCGCGATCGCGATCGACCGGAAGAATCCAAAGACCATCTGGGCCGGCACCGGCGAGTCGTGGACGCGCAACAGCGTCTCCCTCGGCGACGGCGTCTACAAGTCGACCGACGGCGGCGACAACTGGACGAACGTAGGCCTGAAGGAGACCGAGCGCATCACCAAGATCGCCATCGACCCGACCGACGGCGATACCGTCTACGTCTGCGCACCCGGGAAGCTCTGGAGCGACAGCGACGAGCGCGGCCTCTTCAAGACCACCGACGGCGGCAAGTCGTGGACGAAGGTCCTCAAGGGAGCGAACACCTCGACCGGCTGCTCGATGGTCTCCCTCGACGCGAAGAACCCGAAGACCGTCTACGCCGGGATGTGGGACTTCCGCCGCAAGGGCTGGACCTTCCGCTCCGGCGGCGACGGCCCGAACGCACCGAGCGGCAGCGGCCTGTTCAAGTCGACCGACGGCGGCGCGACCTGGACGGAGCTCGACGCGAAGTCGGCCAGCGGCCTGCCGTCGAAGCCGTGGGGGCGCGTGGCCGTCACGGCCGCCCCGTCGAACCCCGACATCGTCTACGCGCTCATCGAAGCGGACCCGCCGAAGAACGCGCTCTACCGCTCCGAGGACGGCGGCAAGACGTGGCAGATCCGCGACCGCGGCCAGCAGATGGTCTGGCGCCCGTTCTACTTCGCCAACCTGATCGTCGACCCGAAGAACCCCGACAAGCTGTTCAAGCCCGATCTCGGCCTGATCTCCAGCAGCGACGGCGGCAAGACCTTCAGCGATGTCTCCGGCCAGACCCACGGCGACCATCACGACCTCTGGATCGACCCGGAGAATACCGACCGCATCATCACCGGCGACGACGGCGGGGTCTGGTATTCGTACGACGGCGGCAACCGCTGGTGGAAAGGGGAGAACCTGCCGGTCTCGCAGTTCTACCACGTGAGCGTCGACATGGACCGCCCGTACCATGTCTACGGCGGCCTGCAGGACAACAGCTCGTGGGTCGGTGACTCCGAGTACCCTGGCGGCATCACCAACAGCCGCTGGGAGAACATGTACGGCGGCGACGGCTTCTGGATGTTCGTCGACCCGTCCGACCCCGACTACATCTACGCCGAGGCGCAGGGAGGCGAGATCGGCCGCGTTCACCGCAAGACCCACGAGACGCGCGGCATCAAGCCGCTCCCGCAGTACAAGGAGAAGAACCTCCGCTTCAACTGGAACGCCCCCATCCACATCAGCCCCACCCAGAAAGGGACGATCTACCTCGGCTCGCAGTTCCTCTTCCGTTCGAAAGACCACGGCCACTCGTGGGAGCGCATCTCGCCCGACCTGACCACGAACGATCCGGAGAAGCAGAAGCAGGAGCAGTCGGGCGGCGTGACCGTCGACAACTCCGCCGCGGAGATGCACACCACCATCTACGCCATCGCCGAGTCGCCGAAGAACGGCAACGTGATCTGGGTGGGCACCGACGACGGCAACCTGCAGGTCACCCGCGACGGCGGCAAGAACTGGACGAACGTCGCCGCCAACATCCAGGGGCTGCCGAAGAACGCCTGGGTGTCGTACCTCGACGCCTCGACGCATGACGAGGAGACGGTGTTCGCGACCTTCGACCTGCACACATTCGGCGACATGAAGCCGTACGCCTACAAGACCTCCGACCATGGCAAAAGCTGGACGGCGCTCATCGGCGCGGACGCTCCGGTGCGCGGCTACGCGCACGTGCTGCGCCAGGATCCCGTGAATCCGAACCTCCTCTTCCTCGGCACGGAGTTCGGACTCTGGGTGACGCTCGACAGCGGCGCGCAGTGGGCGCAGTACAAAGGCGGCGACCTTCCCAACGTCGCCGTGCGCGACCTGGTCATCCACCCGCGCGACCACGACCTCGTCATCGCCACCCACGGCCGCGGCATCTGGATCGTCGACGACATCACCCCGCTCCGCGCCCTGACGCCGGCCGTGCTGGCGCAGGAAGTGGCCTTCCTCCAGGCCGCCCCGGTCGAGCAGCGCATCACCGCCTTCGGCGGCTGGGTCAACGGCGACGCCGCCTTCGTCGGTGCGAACAAGCCGAGCGACGCCGTCATCACCTACTACCAGCGCCGCCGCCACATCTTCGGCGACCTGAAGATGGACGTCGTCGGCCCGGACGACCAGGTGATCGGCACCATGCCGAGCAGCAAACGCCGCGGCCTCAGCCGCGCCGGCTGGTCGATGCGTGTCGCTCCGCCGACCGTCCCGCAGGCCGCCAGCCTCGCCTACGGCGCCACGCGCGGCCCGCGCGTCCTCCCCGGCAAATACACGGTGCGCCTGCTCAAGGACCAGAAGACCTACCTGGCCCCGGTCGAGATCGTCCCCGACCCCCGCGCCACCCACACCCAGGCCGACCGCCAGGCGCAGTACGACCTGTCGATGAAGCTGCACGCCAAGCTCGGCGAAATGACCAAGGCGGTCGAACGGATCAACGGCGTGCGGCTTGCCCTCGAAGACCGCGCCTCCAAGCTCCCCGCCTCCGACGCCCTGGCGAAAAAACTCCGCACCGCCGCCGAACAGGTCGACGAGATCCGCAAACGCATCGTCGCCACCAAAGAAGGCGGCATGATCACCGGCGAAGAACGCCTCCGCGAATACCTCGCCTCCCTCTACGGCAACGTCGTCGGCTACGACGGCAAGCCCACTGTCGACCAGACCGAGCGCGCCGGCGCGCTGTCCCGCGAGCTCGACGACGTCGTGCGGGACTTCGACGCGTGGGTAAAGAAGGAAATGACCGCAATCAACGCGGCGCTGGGGAAGAAGAAGTTGGAGACGATCCCCGCGTAGAGCAGGGGTCGTGCCTCAGGCCTTTAATTGACCCCATTGGGACTTTAGTCCGGGGGTCGTCAGCGGAGCGCCGGTCTTCGACCGGCCGGTCCGCCGACCTTCGGTCGGCAGTGTGCGTGTCACGCGAGAGACTGCCGGCCGACGGAACGTCGGCGCTCCGAAGGGCTTGGGAAAAACGCCGCGATCGAGGCGTGCCGCCTCGACCGCGACGGAGGAAGCGCGAGATCAGTGCGCCTCGACCCACTCCAGCATCGGCTGCCAGACCAGGTCATCCGCGTCGTCCGCGAGGAAGAGGTCGGCGTGGCCGTAGTCGAAGAGGCGTTGGGTCGAGGGGACTTTGTTGATGACGAGGCTCGTGACGTCGGTGCTGCCGAGAAGGGTGGTGGTGTAGATGCCGTATTCGCCGAAGCCGCCGCCGGCGCCGATGTAGAAAACCGGGACGGTGATGTCGGAGAGGTGATCGTCGAACGTGACGTCGGTCGCTTCGCACGTGGCGGCGTCGGCGTCGGCCAGCTCGCGATTCGGCTGCAGCGGGGAGGCGGCCTGCTCGAAGGCGAAGAGGTCGGCTTCATTCGAATACAGGAGGCCGGCGGGCTTGCCGTCCGCCGCGAAGAGGCCGCCGGTGAAGTGGTAGAACGGCGCCGGCTCGAGTCCGCCCTGCAGGCCGAACGTGGCTTCGCCGACGAGAAGGGCGGCGTGGCGGTTGGTGTAGTCGCCGAGGTTGAACGGTGGGCCGTTGAGGATCGAGGAGCCGTTCGGATCGACGAGGGCGAGCGTACCGAGGACGGAGACCAGTCCGCCGACGGTATTGGCGTACCCTCCGCCCGCGATCGCCGCCTCGGTGGCCTGCTCGCGTGCGCAGGCGAAGGCCTTGAGCTGCGGCACGTCGGTCTTCAGGTAGATGTCGACGGGGATGAAGCCCTGCACCTGGCGCTGGCCGTCCGGGAGCTGACTTTCGGCATTCAGGTACGCATAGCCGATCTGGCCGCCCCGGCTCCAACCGAGGAGGAACAGCTTGCCGTGACCGCTGCCGGTCCGTGCGCGGGCGAAGCGGGCCACACTCATGGCGAACCCGAGGTCGGAGGCGTCCTGCTCGATGCCCCAGTCAGCCATGAACGAGGTGTCGGCGGTATCGCCGGGGACGGACGTCCAGCGGTAGTCGATGCCCCAGACGTCGACGCCGTTTTCGGCGAGGAAGACGGGAAGGGGCCGATTGCCCGTCAGGAACGCGGCGCGAAAGTTCCAGATGTCGCCCGGAGCGAGGAAGACGGCCTTCTCCGTCGCTACGGGATGGTTCGGCGCGCTCTCGCGGACGACGCGGTGGATGCCGATCTCGTCATACGGACCGTTGCCGACACGAACGCGGAAGGTGTATTCGGCGACGTCCGCGGTGAGTGCGCGGCGCTCGGCGCCCGAGTAAAAGCGCGCCGCCGCCTCGGCAGGGTTGGGGACGTGCTGCGCGGAGGTGAACGAAGGCAGCGCAAGCGCCGCCAGTGCAAAGATGAGGAATCGTTTCATGGATCGAAGGGGCTCCTTATGGCGTTTTGGACGGAGGAATTGTCGCATGACCGTTCCTGCCCCTTTGTGTGGCCCCGCGCGAGGTTTCCAGTAAGTCAGCAAAAACGTCGTCGATCGTTACCGTTGCGGACGGAGCGCCGGTCTTAGACCGGCCGGTCCGCCGATTTCCAAGTCCGCCGACGTCCGACCGGCTTCTGGTGCGTCGCAGCTCTGAAGGTCAGAGCCGCGAGGCAGCAAGTTCGAGTTGTTTCGCGACATCGTCAGGGTTCATCGCTGCATTCTTACGTCGCGGCTCTGGAAGTCAGAGCTGAAGGCCTCCGTGCTGCGGAAAATACCGTCTCCACTCGGCATCCGGCTCTGAAAGTCAGAGCCGGAAGGCAGCAAGGTCGAGTTGCTTCGCTACATCGTCAGGTGTCATGGCTGCATTCTGACGTCTCAGCTCTGAACGTCAGAGCTGAAAGGCCTCCGTCCTACGGAAATGCCGTCTCCGCTCGGCATCCAGCTCTGAAAGTCAGAGCCGGGAAGCAGAAAGTTCGAGTTGTTTCGCGACATCGTCGGGTTTCATCCCAGGATTCTTACGTCGCGGCTCTGAATCTCAGAGCTGAAACGCTCGATTCCCCGAAAATCCCCGAGTCCCAATCGCGGTTCGAGCCTGAAAATCAGAGCCTGAGCTACACCGTCGAGGCGGAGTGGGCGGAGGTCGTCGCATCCGCGATGCACACCTACCGGCTGGCCGGCGCCCTCGCTGAATTCCCCGAAAACGCCGCCCTTGGCCCCCCACCTCGAGATCCTCCGCCAGCACCTCGGCCGCAAGAACGGAAGCACGAAAAAGAAGGCGGGGACGAAGAGAAAGAAGAAGGACGAGAAGAAGGACGAGGAGTAACCAGCTCTCTCCATCCCCTAGAGGGGGGATCACGTGCGAGACATGGAGCAACGCGAAAGACCAGCGGACGTAGAATCAAGGATTGTGACGCCTTGCCAAGTGAGCGACTGCGAGACGAGTGGTCCTATGATCTGCTGGCGATTCTGTGGTTCGAGAACGCCGAACGTATCTACTCCTCGACCGCAGTGTACTGGGTTGGCGCTGAACCTCCGGCGTGCCTGATGCCTGGACTAGGCAGTCTCGCTGCGACCTCTGCGACGGCGGTCGATCGGCATCGCTTACACTGTCATCGTGTCGACGAATAGATTCGCACTCGAAGGAGAAGTCCCCCCGTCTCGAACTGCGGCACGATGGTACGGAAACTAAAGTTCTCCTCGACTGTCAACTGAACCCTTTCAGAGCCGCATCTGCCTTCCACAACACAGGTCCATAGCGATGCGCCGTCAACTAGTCCTCGCTGTCGTTGCTCTCACGTCGCTTTCGTGCGCTTCCGGGGCCACACTTCACGACGCTGGCGGTGGCCAATATGACGCGACCGGCCATGAGCTTTGTGACTACGATACATTCGCGCTCGGAGCCGTTCAGACGTATGGGACGGTATCCGCGCGCTGGGCCAGGCAGACATTTTCACGTCACATCGCTGAGCGAACCCGCCTGCGACTCGTCCAAAACGACCTTCCAGACCTCGTCCTCTACGTCGTGATCACAGATGCCACCGAGTGCATCCACTGTCCGGAGGACCACAACTACTGGCAGTGGTCGGTAGCGATCTCGGATCGCACAACCGACAAGTTTCTGCTCACCGTGTCCGGGTCAGGGAACAAGCTGTGGACGTCGCCAGGTAAAGCCACCGCACAGCAACTGTTAAATCTCCGCCGTTGCGCGAAGCGAGGACCGCCGTCGCCGGCCGGCGACGAAGCAGCCGGTCCGCCGCCGCCGCAAAGCACTCACGAACCAAGCTTGACACGACACGAGTGAAGCGCACGTCGCCCAGGCGGTTCCCATGGGACCTGTCCCACGCTACCCCCCGCCGACCGTCCGGTCGGGTAAGACGCCCCTCCTCTCGTCACCGAATCCGGCAAAACGCGGAGCCCAACCTTCGGTCGGCAGTGTGCATATCGCGCGAGAGACTGCCGGCCGAAGGCCGGCGGACCGGCCGACGGAACGTCGGCGCTCCGAAGGCGTGTTGAAAGATCCTCCCGAGCGCCGGCCGGACTAAAAGTCCGGCCCACATTCATCACGGGTCATTGGCACTACGCTTACGGGCGTCCCGCCGTAAGGGCAATCCCACGCTCCGTTCGGCACTGTCGGTGCTTCTGCCTCCCCTGCCATGAAGTCTTTTCTGCTGACCCTTCTGCTCGCGATGCCGGCCGCTGCCCAGCCGGCGCTTCAGTACCTCGTCCTCGGCGACAGTACGGCCGCGGGTGAGGGTGGGCGGTATGAGGAGGGGATCGCTGTCCTGACGGCGGCGCGGCTGGGCGAGGGGCGGAAGGTGACGATGACGAATCTGGCGGTGTCGGGGGCTCAGGTTCGGGATGTGCTGGTGGAGCAGTTGCCGCGGGTGAAGGATCTTCGGCCGGATCTGGTGCTGTTGTCCGTGGGAGCGAATGACGTCACGCATCTGACGCCGGTGCGTTCGATGCGGCGCGACTTGAGGGCGGTCATTGCGCAGCTGCGGGAGAGGAATCCGGAGGTGGCGATCGTGATCACGGGGTCGCCGGACATGGGGTCGCCGCCGCGGATCCCTCGCCTGCTCCGCGGCTTGGCGTCCTGCCGGACGAAGCAGGTGAACCGGATGTTCGTCGCCGAGGCGGCGGCGCTGGGGCTGACGTTCGCGCCGATCGCGGAGGTGACCGGGCCGATGTTCCGGCAGGATCGGTCGTTATTTGCGGCGGACCGCTTCCATCCGAACGAGCGTGGGTATGCGACGTGGGTTCCGGTGCTGAACGCGGCGCTGGCGAAGGCGTTGCCCCTTCCCTGACATTCGTCATCCTCCTCCGCTGACAAGCTCCAATGGTGGTTCCGCGCGGCGGGACGCATGCTGTGGGGCATGAGCAACATACCTGCGCAATTCACTGGGGTCAGGAAGAACTATGGGACGGTCGAGGCTCTGCGGGGGCTCGATCTGACGATCCGGCCGGGGGAGCTGCTTTCGCTCCTCGGCGCGAACGGGGCCGGGAAGACGACGGCGGTCCGGGCGCTGCTGGGGCTGATCAAGCCGGGCTCGGGGCGGGTGGAGGTGTTCGGCGGGGATCCGCGCGACGCCCGCTCGCGGACGCGGCTCGGGGCGATGCTGCAGGTCGCACGGGTGCCGGAGACGCTCCGGGTGCGCGAGCACATTCATCTCTTTTCCAGCTATTACCCCGATCCGCTGCCGATGCCGGAGGTGATCGCGGCGGCGGGGCTGGTGGGGCTGGAGCGGCGGAAGTTCGGGGAGCTGTCGGGCGGGCAGCAGAAGCGGGTGCTGTTCGCGCTGGCGATCTGCGGGAATCCCGACCTGATGATCCTCGACGAGCCGACGGTGGGGCTGGACGTGGAGGCGCGGCGGGCGCTCTGGAAGCAGATCCGGGCGTTTGTGGCGGGAGGGCGGTCGGTGCTGCTCACCACGCATTACCTCGCCGAGGCGGAGGCGCTTGCCGACCGGGTGGCGGTGATCCATCGCGGGGTGGTGGTGAAGGAAGGGTCGCCGCGGGACATCAAGGGCGACTCGGCCACGCTCGAAGACGCATTCATCGACCTGCTGGAGGCTTCATGAGAACGTACTTGCTGGAGATCAAATACGAGCTGGTCAAGGCGCTGCGGATGCCGCAGTACACGCTGCCGACGCTGCTCTTTCCGGTTCTTTTCTATGTCTTCTTCGCCGTGGTCTTCGGCAGCGGACGCCAGGCCGGCGGGGTGAAGATGGCGGAATACCTGGTCGCGACCTACGGGACGTTCGGGGTGATGGGGGCGGCGCTGTTCGGCTTCGGGGTCGGGGTGGCGATCGAGCGCGGCCAGGGATGGCTGGAGGCGAAGCGGACGACGCCGATGCCGATCCAGGCGTATTTCGTGGCGAAGATGGCGATGGCGATGGTGTTCAGCACGATCATCGTGCTGCTGCTGTTCGCGGTGGGGATGTATTGCGGCGGGGTGTCGCTGACGCTGCCGATGGCGGCGCAGATGCTGGGGATCCTGGTGGCCGGCTCGGTGACGTTCTGCGCGCTCGGGCTGGCGCTCGGCTTCATCGTGGGGCCGAACTCCGCGGCGCCGATCGTGAACCTGGTCTATCTGCCGATGGCCGTGCTTTCGGGGCTCTGGGTGCCGATCCAGGCGCTCCCGCGGGGGCTCCAGGACTTCGCGCTCTGGCTGCCGCCGTATCACCTGTCGCAGCTTGCACTGGGGGTGATCGGGGCGTCGCGCGGCGAGTCTCCGGCGCTGCATGCGGGCGCGCTGGTGGTGGGGGCTCTGCTCTTTTCGACCCTCGCGTATGCGGGATTCCGGCGCGATGAGGGGAAAATGTACGGATGAACCTGCGCCTGATCCCCCGCGACAACGATCTGGGCTGGACGCCGTTTGCGTGGCTGATCTACGTCGTGCCGTTCACGCTCACGCCGCTGTACGCGCAGCGGCACGCGAACGCGGCGGGGTGGACGCTGCACGTCGCGGTCACGCTGGTGTTCCTGGTCCTCTACTTCCGAGGCTACTGGGTGCGCGGCCGCGAGCTGATCCTCGTGGCCGCGGCGATGGTGACGCTGGGGGTCGCGTTCTGGCCGGTGTCGCTCGGCGCCGGCGCGTTCTTCATCTACGGGGCGGCGATGCTCGGGCAACTCGAGCCTCCGCGCCACGCGGTGCGCGGGGTGGTGTTCATCGCCCTGCTGCCGACTGTGGAGGCGATGTTCCTCCGCCGCGACCTCGTCCCCGCGTTGTGGCCGGTGATCTTTACGCTGCTGATCGGCGGGATCAACATCCATTTCGCGCAGGTGAACCGCGGCAATGCGCGGCTGCGGCTGGCGCGGGAGGAGATCGAGCATCTGGCCAAGGTGGCGGAGCGGGAGCGGATCGCCCGCGACCTGCACGATCTCCTCGGCCACACGCTCTCGCTGGTGATCCTGAAGTCGGAGCTGGCGTCGAAGTTGTCGGAGCGCGATCCGGAACGGGCGCGGGAGGAGATCCGCGACGTGGAGCGGATCTCGCGCGAGGCGCTGGCCGAGGTGCGGGCGGCGGTGGCGGGCTACCGCTCCGGCGGACTGGCGTCCGAGGTACAGCACGCGCGGAACGCGCTCTCGACGGCGGGAGCGACCTTCGAGGCAGACGTGGCGAAGTTGCAGTTGCCGCCGGCGCACGAGGCGGTGCTCTGCCTGGCGTTGCGCGAGGCGGTGACGAACATCGTCCGCCACGCGGGCGCGCGGCACGTGCGGTTGTCGGTCGCGGCGGTGAAGGACGTCTGCACGCTGACGGTGTCGGATGACGGCCGCGGCGGCGATCCCCCCTTCGGCAGCGGCCTGAATGGCATGCGCGAGCGGTTGGAGATCCTGGGTGGCACGGTCACCCGCGACGGACGCCGCGGGACGACGCTGGTGGTGACGCTGCCGCTTTCCCAGCCGGCAATACAGGAGCAGAGCGCATGATCCGGATCGTGGTGGCGGAAGATCAGAAGATGGTCCTCGGCGCGCTGGCGGCGCTGCTGGAGATGGACGGCGACATCGAAGTGATCGGCCGCGCGCAGGATGGGGACGAGGCGCTGGCGATCATCCGGGAGAAGAAGCCGGACGTGCTGCTGACGGACATCGAGATGCCGCGGATGACGGGGCTGGAACTGGCCGGGGTGATCAAGCGGGAGGGGCTTCCGACGCGGGTGATCATCCTGACGACGTTCGCGCGCGGCGGCTATCTGCGGCGCGCGCTGGAAGCGGGGGCGTCGGGGTATCTGCTGAAGGACTCCCCTGCCGAGCAGTTGGCGAATGCGGTGCGGCGGGTGAAGGCGGGTGGCCGGGTGGTGGACCCGGAGCTGGCGGCGGAGGCATGGAGCGAGCCCGATCCGCTGACGGACCGCGAGCGGCAGGTGCTCCGGATGGCGGGGGATGGACAGACGAGCGCGGATATCGCGTCGCGATTGACGTTGTCCGAGGGGACGGTGAGGAATTACCTGTCGGAGGCGATCAGCAAGCTGGGGGCCGGGAATCGGGTGGAGGCGGCAAGGATTGCGCGGGATAAGGGGTGGTTGTAGGTGGCTGCGTCCCTCCAAGAGCGGCCCGCGAGGACGCGGGCGGACCGGCCCACGAAGACGTGGGCGGTCCGCTTGGACAACGGCCGACGTCCCGTCGGCCGGCCGCTCGGTCCCCCCGGACCGCCCACGTCTGCGTGGGCCGGTCCGCCCACGTCCTCGTGGGCCGCGCTCGGGAGAACGTAGCCATTGTCATTGTGGCGCTTGCCCAATCCTCTTCCTCAATTCCTCCCGCACCTTCGCCCCCGTCCGTTCCTTTTCACACAAGAACACGTCCTTATACGCGACGTACGCCACGTAATCCGTGGTCGCAACGCGGTAATTACGCGCGGGGTCGATTGCAGCGGGTCCGGATACATACGACTCCTCCCCTGCCGCTTTGAGGAATTGCTGGAGCTGGGTGCCCGGCATGGTGCAGGCGATGATTTCGTTTTCGTAGGGCATTGCGCCGCGGAGGGCTTCCAGGGTGAGGGTGCCGGCGGCAAGGGGGCGGCGGAAACTGCTGCGGGTGGAGAGGGCGATCTCGGCCCTGGCGACGCTGCGCATGATCTCCAGGGTGCGGGTGGCCAGAGCTTCGACGGATAGTGCGGCGTCGAGGCTGCCGATGGGAACGAATAATTCGCTGTATTGGGGATCGTTCTCCAGCTCGCGCTGCATTTTCGCTACACGAGTCGCTATGGTGCGGTCTTCGGGCATGCGCGCGTCGACCGGGACGAGGGCTCCGTCGATGGCGGCGAGTTTTCCGCCGGCGAAATGGAGCTCGATCCAACTGATATAGGTCAGATATTGACCCGGTGAGATGAACCATGTGTTTGTGCCCGGGATTTGTGTCAGTTCGTGCTCGAGGTGGCTGTGCGAGCCGAGGATCAGGTCGATGCCGGGGACGCTCTTCGCCATTTCGCGATCGGACTCGCTGTGCTGGTGGCCGATCATCACGACGGCGTCGGCGCGCTCGTCTTCACGCAGTTTGCGGACGGTCTCGCGCGCCGCGGCGACGGGGTCGCTGAAGGTCAGTCCCGGAACTTTGACGAGTTGCGGGAAGTCGCTTCCGGCGAGGGCAAAGACTCCGATCTTCATTTCGTTGCGTTGGAAGACCCGATATGGCTTGAAGCCGGCGGTGTTGGCGCTGAGGACCGGATAGCGCAGTTGCTCCCGGCATTGTTCGAATTCGGGCAGGCCGTAGTCGGCGTCGTGATTGCCGAAGGCCATGGCGTCGAGGATGCCGTTGAGCCACGGCCATTCGGCGCATCTGTACTTGTCCGACCACGCCGGCGCCCCTTTGTTGACCATGTCGCCGCCGCTGAAGACGAGCGCGCCGCGGCGCTTGTGCCGCGCCAGGTATCCGACGGCGCGGGCGATGCCGCCGCGCTCTCCGCGATCGGTGTAGAACGGGAGGGCGTGGGAGTGATAGTCGGAGAAATGAAGCAGGGTGACTTTCGTGTCTGCCACGGCCGATACGGTGACCAGCAGTAGCAGCAGAAACAGACGGCGCATTGACTTCAGTGTAAACGCTCAGGAGCACGGAGGCCTCCGGCGGGCGGGCCCGGCCCGCTGCGTTGGTTGCCCAAGGCTGAACGCGCGCCTCTCGCTGGAATCACGGTCCACGCGAAAACAAACGCAGCGGGCCGGGCCCGCCCGCCGGAGGCCCCTCGTCGTGCTCCTGAGCCTTTACGGCTGCAGCGCCAGCGCTTCGCTGCCTCCCGCCGTGATCTTCACACTGCGTACGGCCGGCAAGGCGTTCAGAGTCTCTGTAACCGCGGCGCGGATCATCTGGGCCTGGCAGGAGCCGCCTACGTTCTGGAGCCGCTCGTTGAAGTCGACGATGGCGACGCCGTCGCGGAGGTTGACCGAGCGGACTTCGGAGCCTTTGGGGAACGGCACGGCGGCGCCGCGTTTGCGCTCGTCCGCTGCCGGGCCGGCCATGAGCGCCTCGACGAGCAGGCGGATCATGGAGATGCTCTTCGGGATGCGGCGGGTGTAGGGCTTGACGCCGGTGCAGCTCTGGTCCGGGAAATAGAGGCGCGCTTCGACCGTCTCGACCGCGAACGGCTTCTCCATCCGCACCAGCGACCGTTCCGAGCCGTCTTTGGTCGAATATTCGAGCGCTTCGACGGTGATGCGGTTTCCGGGATCGCGGGTGAGCCAGAGGCTGCCGCGATACGGATTGTGACGGCCCATCTCGCCATCGCTGGTGGTGAAGCCTTCCACGAGCAGGGCGCCGCGGGCGTCGCGGGCGCGCAGGACGACGTTGTTCTCGAACGTACGGGCGCGGCCGGCGATGACGATCGGGTTGGCGACCTGGACGCCGTCGATGTAGATCTCGCGGTCCGCGGCGGGCGTCGGAGCGGGAGGCTTCGACGGTGGTGCGGTGGTCTCTTCGACGATGGTCGCGTCTGCCGGGGCCGTTTCGTCCACTGAGGCGGTCTCCTGTACGGGAGCCGTCGTCACGGGCGCCGGAGCTGTAGCTGTACCGTCCGTGCGCTCTACAGGCGCTTTGCAGGCGGTGAGGATCAATAGTGCGCAGAGGAGAGTCTTCATCTCACACTTCTCCTAAAGGAAAAGGGCGCACGTGGTGCGCCCTTTTCGGTTGAGCCCGGGTACGGATTTACTTCTTGAGGGCGCCCTGCATATCGGCGATGGCGGCCTCGCGGCCTTTCTCACGGGCGATGCGGGCGTACTGGGCGCGGCGGGCTTCCGGGAACTGGCGCACTAGCGCCAGGTAGCGCCCCTGCAACTGGCGCGAAGCCAACTGTTCGGCCGTAATGGGAGTACCGCGTCCACGCTTGCCGGGACGGCGTCCGCGAGGCGCGGCCGAAGCCCCGGCCGCTGCGCCTGCGGCGACCGATGCTGCGGACGGACGCCCGGGCGGACGGCCACGGCGCTTGCCGGTACCCGACCCGGGCGGACGGCCGCGGCGGCGTACGGCTGCGACCACGGCGCCAACACCGGCGGCTCCGGCCGCGGCCACATTGGCAACGGCATGGCCGGCAGCGTCCTTGAGACGCATCAGACGACTTTCGAGATCGCTGATCTCATTCCTCATCTCGGCGACATAACGATTGATGTCGGTCTGGGATACGCGGCGGTCTTTGAGCAGCCGCTCGAGGACATAAGACGCCTGTCCTCCCGATATGCTTGCCGACTCCCCGGTCGACTGTTTCCTGGGTCTGGCCATGTCAATCCTCCTCCTGAAAAACACTCACGCCCAAAGTCTTGTGCAATGACTTGCACATTGTCAACCAAAACAAGAAAGGGCGAGCCTTCCGGCTCGCCCTTTTTGATTCATAAGGAGGGAATCTACCCGCCTAATATCGGTAGTGATCGGACTTATAGGGTCCTTCGACCGGCATACCGAGATACTTGGCCTGATCCTCGGTCAGTACGGTCAGTTCGACGCCGAGATGCGCCAGATGCAGACGGGCCACTTCCTCGTCCAACTGCTTCGGCAGGACGTACACCCGCTTGTCGTACTCCCCCTTGTTCTGCCAGAGCGCGATCTGGGCGAGAACCTGGTTGGTGAACGACGCCGACATGACGAACGAGGGATGACCGGTGGCGCAACCGAGATTCATCAGGCGGCCTTCGGCGAGGATCAACACAGAGTGGCCGTCCGGGAAGGCCCATTCGTCGTATTGCGGCTTGATGTTGATCCTGTTGATGCCCGCAACCTTCTTGAGGCCGGCCATGTCGATCTCATTGTCGAAATGGCCGATGTTGCTGACGATGGCGTTGTGCTTCATCCGGCTCATGTGCGCGGCCGTGATGATGTCTTTATTGCCGGTGGAGGTGACGAAGATGTCGGCGCGCTCGACGACCGACTCCAGCGTGCGCACCTCGAAGCCTTCCATAGCGGCCTGCAGGGCGCAGATCGGGTCGATCTCGGTCACGACGACGCGTGCACCCTGGCCGCGCAATGCCTGCGCGCAGCCCTTGCCGACTTCGCCGAAGCCGGCGACGACGGCCAGCTTGCCGGCGATCATGACGTCGGTGGCGCGATTGAGGCCGTCGATCACGGAGTGGCGGCAGCCATAGATGTTGTCGAACTTCGACTTGGTGACGGAGTCGTTGACGTTGATGGCCGGGAAGAGCAGCGTTCCGGCATCCTGCATCTGATAGAGGCGGTGGACGCCGGTGGTGGTCTCTTCGGAAACGCCGCGCAGGTCTTTGGCGACGCGCGTCCAGCGCTGGGGGTCGCGGGAGAGGTCGGAGCGGAGGAGGTCGAGGATGACCCCCCACTCTTCCGGCTCGTCGGCGGGATTGAACTCGGGCACCTGGCTCTTGCCTTCGCATTCGACGCCCTTATGGACGAGGAGGGTGGCGTCGCCGCCGTCGTCGACGATGAGGGTCGGGCCGCTGCCGTCCGGCCACATGAGCGCCTCGGAGGTGCACCACCAGTACTCCTCGAGCGTCTCACCTTTCCAGGCGAACACCGGAATGCCGCGCGGATTCTCGGCGGTGCCGCCGGTGTCGGGGCGTCCGACCACGACCGCCGCGGCGGCGTGGTCCTGGGTCGAGAAGATGTTGCAGCTCACCCAGCGCACGTCCGCGCCGAGGATCTGCAGCGTCTCGATCAGGACGGCAGTCTGTACGGTCATGTGCAGCGAGCCCATGACCCGGGCGCCGGCGAGCGGCTTTTCCTTGCCGTACTTTTCGCGCACGGCCATGAGACCGGGCATTTCGTGCTCGGCGAGACGGATCTCGTTGCGGCCGAGGACGGCTTCAGCGAGGTCCCGGACCTTGTAAGGCGGGCGGCCTGCGGCCGTCGCGGCGTCAAACTGGTGGGTCAATTCGAGTGTTGCAGTCACGGATCGTTGCTCCTGTCGTTGTTGCTGCCGGGTGGGATCCAGGCGGATTGAGCGGGCAATTCTAACTGAAGGCCGAAAAATCCCTAAGGATGGATGTCAGTTTCGGTTACTGGTTGGTCGTTCCCCGGATGAGGCTTACGGCGAGAGGGCCGAAACCGTCCAGGTGATCTGACAAGCATCGCGTGTACCATGCCGCGCCATGGCTGCATCGGAGCGACGGATTCCTCTTCACACGAAGATCCTGGCCGGGCTGATTCTGGGCGCGCTGGCCGGCGGGACGCTGAACAGCGTGCTGGGGGCGGCGGATCCGAACCTGATCTTCCTCGTCGACCAGATCACCAACCCGATCGGCGTCCTCTTCCTGCGGCTCCTGCTCCTGCTGGTCGTGCCGCTGGTCTTCTCGAGCCTCGTGGTCGGCGTGGCCGGCCTGGGCGACCTGCGGCGCATCGGCCGGATCGGCGTGAAGTCGCTGATCTACACGCTTATCATCTCGGCCATCAGCGTGGTCATCGGACTGACGCTGGCGAATACGATCAAGCCCGGCAAGCGCATTTCGCCCGAAGTCGGCGCCGCGCTCGCGGAGCGTTACCAGAAAGACGCGAAGGACAGGGTCAGCAGCGCGGTCAGCAGCGTGAACGACACCGACGCTCCCCTGCTGAAGGCGGTCAAGACGGTCGTCCCGACGAACGTCTTCTATTCGGTCGGCAAGGAGACGCCCGACATGCTCGGGCTGATGTTCTTCGCGCTCTTCCTCGGCGTCTGCGTGACGATGGTCGAGAAGGAGCGGGCGGCGCCTCTGCTGGGCGTCCTCGAAGCGGTCTTCGCCGCGACGACGGTCGCGATCCAGGTGGTGATGCGGCTGGGGCCGTACGCGGTCTTCTGCCTCCTCTTCACCATGACGGCGCGTTTCGGGTTCGAGCTGCTGATCAGCCTCGGCTGGTTCGTGCTGACGGTGCTGCTCGGCCTGGCCATCCACATGTTCGGCGTCTATTCGGCGAGCGTAGCGCTGCTGTCGCGCATCAACCCGCTCGAGTTCTTCCGCCGGATCAAGACGGCGATGATCACCGCCTTCTCGACCTCCTCCTCGAACGCGACGCTGCCGACGGCGCTGCGCGTCTCCGAGGAGAACCTCGGCGTCCCGCGCGACATCAACTCGTTCGTCCTCACCGTCGGTGCGACGGCGAACCAGAACGGCACCGCGCTCTACGAAGGGGTGACGGTGCTCTTCCTCGCGCAGCTCGCCGGCGTCGACCTCTCGATGGGACAGCAGCTGATGGTGGTCTACCTGGCGATCCTCGGCGGCATCGGCACGGCCGGCGTTCCCTCGGGCTCGATCCCGTTCATCATCCTGGTGCTCGCGCAGATCGGGGTGAACCCGGCGTTGATCGCCGTGATCCTCGGCGTCGACCGCATCCTGGACATGTGCCGGACGGTGCTGAACGTGACCGGGGACATCACCATCGCGACGTACGTGGCCCGGTCGGAAGGGTACGAACTGATGAAAGAAATCCCGGAGCCCGCGAAGATCGATCTCTGACGCTCAGGCTGTGCGAGAATACGCGCCGCCCATCCCCCGGTCCAACGGCACAGCAACCCATGAGCGCCACACTTGTACAGTCGATTTCTGTCGAGCGGACGTACGCACCGGAAATGTGCCCGTACGAGACGGTCATCATCGACGTCACGCACCGGTGCAACATGACCTGCGCGAACTGCTACGTGCCGAACCGGTCGGTCCCCGACCTCGACGCACGCTGGCTCTCGTCGATCTTCGCGCGGCTGCCGAAGGGGCGCTTCGTCCGTTTCGTCGGCGGCGAGCCGACGCTCCGGAACGACCTGGCCGAGCTGATTCACGATGCGCGGTCGCACGGCCATCATCCGGTGGTGCTCTCGAACGGCCTTCGCTTCGCCGACCGCGCCTACGTCCGCTCGCTGAAGGAGGCGGGGCTGCAGATCGCCTATCTCTCGTTCAACGGCGGCTTCGACGATGAGTTGTACTGGGTCATCGACGAGATGCGTTGCGCGGAGAAGAAGCGGCTGGCGTTCGAGAACCTGCGCGCCGAGCATCTCTTCACCTCGATCGGCATGATCGTCGTGCGCGGGGTGAACGAGCACGAGGTGAAGCCGGTGCTGGACGCGGTGCGGCGCTCGCGCAACGTCCGCGAGTTTCATCTCCGCTCGATCGGGGCGATGGGACGCTACATGGAGAACCCGCCGCTGACGCTGGACGAGCTGCTCGAGGTATTCGCCGGCGCGGCCGGAATCGACCCCGGCTCGATCAGCCGCAACGAGCGCACCGGGAGCTCGCACGACTTCGCCCTCGGCCGGCAGCGCATCCAGCTCACGGTCTGGCCGGACCTCGGCAGCGAGACGCGCGGACGGCTCACACCCGAAGGAATGATCGCGCCGTTCATGGAGCACGTGATCGCAAATGAAGGCGGGTACTGATCTCGTCGAGACGCTGCTCGCGGCGGCCCGGCCGGCCCCGATCGAGACGCACCCGTTCGTGGTCTCTTTGCGGGAAGGCGCGCTTTCGCCCGAGGCGGTCCGCGGCTATGCAATCGCCATCGCCCGCATCGGCGGCGCGTTCCCGTATCGCATCGCCTCGGTGCTGGCAATCTGCGATCACCCCGACATCCGCCGCTCGCTGATCTCGAACCTGCTCGAGGAAGAAGGGGTGACCGGCTACACGCCGGGCGAGCACGTACGGGTCGACCCGAAGCGGCGCCACGGCGAGATGGGACGGAAGTTCGCAAGGGCGGCCGGAGCGACCGACGCCGAGGTCGACGCACTCTCACTGCGCCACGCGCGGTGGTTCGGCGAGGCCATCGGGCGCGGCGACTGGCTCGGCGCGTTCGCATACTTTGCGATCGGGCAGGAAGCGAACGTCCCCTCGACCTTCCGCCTGATCCTCGACCCGCTGATGGAGCACTACGGATTCAGCCGTGAAGACCTCGAGTTCCTGACCGAGCATTTCGAGGCCGACGAGCGGCACGGACTCGAGTCCGCCCACCTCATCGCCCGCGTCGCGGAAACGTCCGAAGCGCGGCAACGCGCGCTCGAAGGCGCACGCCGCGGCGGGATGGCCTGGTGGGCCCTGCATCGCACGCACACGGCAGTAAGGCTAGCGATGAGTGATGAGAGATGAGAGATGAGCCCCACCACACGACCCCGCAGGTAGGGGCGTTCATCGCTCATCGCTCATCGTTCATCGCTCGTCTGGACGCGATCCGCGAGCTGGTCCGCAACGGTGTCTCGCTCGCGCTGTCACTCCCCATCCGTGTTTTTCCGCGGCGGCGCCGTTTCCGGGCCGTGCTCGCGGCCGGACGGGCGCTGACGCCGCTCGCCGGCTCCTATGTCACCCGCCGCTTCGGGCGGCGCGTCTGGGGCAGCCCGACGGACGAGACCCTGCGGATCCTGTTCAAGGGGCTGGCGCGAATGCGGGTGGCGTACGAGCCGGAGCTCGACCTCGAGATCCCGGACGAAGTGCTGGCCGCGCTCGGGAAGGGTGGCGCGGTATTCGTGACCGTCCACTTTCCGCTCAACCCGCTCTTCACCCGCTGGCTGTACGACCAGGGACACCCTCCGGTGATCATCCGCGAGACGCTGCTCCCGTCGTTTGTCTGGGGAACGGCCACGGAGTTGGAGCTGCTGCGCCCCTCGCACAACGTGATGCTGCAGATCCGCCGGAAGCTCGAGGAAGGAGCGCCGGTGCTGCTGGCCATCGACCGCGCACGGGCAGAATCGCGGCCATTCCCGGTGGAAACGCGGTTCGGCCCGACGGAGATCGCCACGTCGATCTTCACCCTCGCCCAAAGGATGGACGTGCCGGTGTTCTTCTTCGGAGTCCGCGCCACCGCGGGACTGCCCGCCGCCGAGGTCCGCCAGATCGAGCCGGAGCCCCAGGCCTTCGCCGAGCACTTCCAGCGTTACGCCGGCCAGATGCTCCCATAAGGCGTCCTATCGGTCCCATAGGTCCCATAGGTCCTATAGGTCTTGTGGGACGAATAAGACTGCCAGGGCGAATAACCGGTAGAATGAGCGGTCCGGCCTCGGAGCTGGTGAGACGGGTATGAGAGCGGGGAACATCGAGCGCGTCAAACGCCGGATGCTGCAGGAAGCTGTGGCGGAGAACCTCGACGTCATTCGAGGGTTACCGCCGCGCGCACTCCGTCCGTCTTCGCGCTTTGTCCGCATCTGGCTGAAACGGGCGCCGTTCCTCGTGGCGCTGCTGACGCTTCTGGGATCGTCGTACCTGATCGCCAACGGCGGCAGCGGTACGGTCGTCAACCCGCTCCCGGTCCAGCGCGCCGCGGTCATCGGTTCGCGGCAGGCAGGGTTGCCGGTCCCGCGCGAGGCGGTGATGTCGCCGGAACGGATGACCGCCTCGGCGTTCCCGCTCACAGTGAAGCGGGTCGTGCTCGACGCCGGACACGGCGGGAACGATCCGGGCGCGACCGCGCCGAACATCTTCGAGAAAGAGATCACCCTCGACATCGGCCGCCGCCTGCGGGCGCTGCTGGAGAGCGACGGCTTCGACGTCGTGGTCACGCGCGACGCCGACCGCACCATCGCCCTCAAAGACCGCGCGCATCTCGCCAACGCGTCGAAGAGCGACATCTTCGTCTCCATCCACGTGAACGCTCTGGTGAAGCACACCGCGAGCCGCGGCATCGAGACGTACTACCTCGGTACGACGAGCGATCCGAAGCTGACCGCGCTGGCCGCCGCGGAGAACCGCGTCTCCGGCTACTCGGTCTCGGACATGCGCCGGTTGCTCGAAGGCGTCTACGCCGACGCGCGGCGCGACGAGTCGCACGAGCTGGCGATGGCGGTGCAGCGGAACCTCTTCACCAAGCTGCGCGTCGAGGACCCGGGGCTGGAGAACTGGGGCGTCAAGCGGGCGCCGTTCATCGTCCTGGTGGCCACCGACATGCCGGCCGTACTGGCCGAGGTTGGATGCATTTCCAACGACAAGGAGTCCGCGATGCTCCGCCGGCCCGAATACCGGCAGAAGATCGCCGATGCACTCTTCGAGGGCATCCGTTCGTACGCGAGCGCGAACGTCACCCGGGCGGACGCGCCGCAGAAGAAAGGAATTGAAAAGAATGGCTGAGATCCTCAACGTCGGCATCGACCTCGGCACGTCGCGCAGCGCCATCTCGGCGTCGAACGGCGAGCGCTTCGTCGTCGACAGCTTCGTCGGATGGCCAGTCGACATGGTCGCGCGCAAGGTCCTGAAACGCGACGTCCTGATCGGGCACGAGGCGGTCGCCAACCGCACCATGCTCGACCTGCACCGCCCGCTCGAGCGCGGCCTGCTCAAGGAAGGGTCGGAGAAGGACGTGGAGGCGGTGCGCGAGCTGCTCAAGCACCTGCTCCGCCTCGTCGGCGTCGGCTCGAACGGCACCGCGGCGTCGAATGTCCGCGCGGTCGTCGGCGTCCCGGCGGCCTCGCTGCGGACGAACAAGCAATACCTCCGCAACGCCATGAAGGGAATCGTCGACAGCCTGCTGATCGTCACCGAGCCGTTCGCGGTCGCATACGGCCTCGACGCGCTGCTGCACACGCTGATCATCGACATCGGCGCCGGCACGACCGACTTCTGCGTGATGAAGGGGCGCTACCCGACCGAGGAAGACCAGCGGACGCTGACCGTCGCGGGCGACTCGATCGACACGCAGCTTCTGAAGCTGATCGAAGAACGCTACTCGCAGGCGAACGTGACGGTGTTCATGGTCCGCGACTGGAAGGAAAAGTACAGTTACGTCGGCGACGCGGCCGAGCCGGTGCTCGTCACGGCGCCGGTGAAGGGCGTGCCGACGGAGCTCGACATCACCGGCGAGATGAAGACCGCCTGCGAGACCATCATCCCGCCGATCGTGGAGACGATGCTCGACCTGCTGGCGCGCGTCGAGCCGGAGTTCCAGGAGCGGGTCCGCAACAACATCATCCTCTCCGGCGGCGGCGGCCTCATTCGCGGCCTCGCCCCGGCACTCGAGGCGGCCTTGCAGGCCGTCGGCGGCGGCAGCGTGCGCTACATGGACGACCCGGTCTTCATCGGCTCGGACGGCGGCCTCGCCCTCGCGCAGGATGCGCCGGAAGGGGACTGGGAGAAGCTGTCGGCTTGAGCCAAGACGAAAGGGTCGAATGCGAACGGCGCCTGAATGGGCGCCGTTTTGTTTGAATGCAAAATGCAGAATGCAAAATGCAGAATGGCGGGGCGCGTGACGTCACCGTTTTGCATTTTGCATTTTGCATTCTGCATTTCAGTGATCTGAGCCAATGACACGCGCCATCGTCTTCCTCCTCGTTCTCATTCTCGCGATCATCGCGTTCTCCCAGTTCCTCCGCCGCACCGGCATGTTCTTCCCCGATGTCTACCCGACCGGCCGGTGGACGGCCGGCGATTTCAGCGTCGTTCCCTCGGAGCATTTCTTTCAAACCGCGGACGGGCTGAAGCTGCACGCCTGGCTGTTCCAGGCCAAGGCTCCGAATGCGCCGGTGATGATCTGGTTCCATGGGAATGCGGGGAATCTCACCGACCGGGCGGATATGTGCGTCGAGTTTGCGCGGCGCGGGATCTCCGTCTTCGTCTTCGATTACCGCGGCTTCGGCCGCAGCGAGGGGCGGACCTCGGAGTCGGGCGTCTTCAAGGACTCGACTGCCGCCTTCGAGTATGTCCGCACCCTCGGCGACGAGCCGGTCGTGCTGTACGGCGAGTCGGTCGGCGGGCCGTACGCCGCCTTCGTGGCGAAGGAACGGAAGGTGCGGGCGGTGGTGATCGAGAACTCGTTTCCGTCGCTCCGGGAGATGGGGAACGCGCTCTACCGCCCGCTCCCTCTCGGCTGGACGGCTCCGTTCGCTTTACGGACGACGAAGTGGTTGAATGAGGCGGGCGTTCCGGTACTCGTCATGCACGGGACGCGCGATGCGGTAATCCCGTACTCCCTCGGCAAGCAGCTTTACGACGACCTGAAGGTGCCGAAGGAGATGCTGACGTCTCACGCCGGCCACTGCGAGATCCCGCTCTTCGAGGCAAACCGCTACTACGACACCGTGACCCGATTCGTTATGAAGGAGACCGCACGATGAAGTCGATGTTCCGGCTGGCGCCCGCGATCCTGTTCGTCGCCTGCGCGACGACGACCCCGCCACCCGCGCCGCCCCCCGCCCCCGCAGCCACCGCACCTGCGCCCGTTGAAGCAGTGGCGCCTCCGCCGGCGGCGCCCGCCCCGGCGGCGATGCAGGTGCCGGTCGAGTATCACAAGCTGGAGAACGGCCTGAAGGTCGTCCTCTCCCCCGACCGCACGGCACCGATTGCCACCGTCGCTGTCTACTACGGCATCGGCTTCCGCGTGGAGCCGCGCGACCGGACCGGGTTCGCGCATCTCTTCGAGCACCTGATGTTCCAGGGCTCGGAGAACCTCGGGAAGATGGAGCTGATCCGGCTGATCCAGTCGAACGGCGGGGTGCTGAACGGCTCCACGCGCTTCGACTTCACAAACTACTTCGAGATCGTGCCGTCGCACACGCTGGAGACGATGCTCTGGGCCGAGGCCGACCGGATGCGCGGCCTGGCCATCACCCAGGAGAACCTCAAGAACCAGCAGGACGTGGTGAAGAACGAGGTCCGGGTGAACGTCCTGAACCAGCCGTACGGCGGCTTCCCCTGGCTCGACCTGCCGCAGTACGCGAACGTGAACTGGTACAACGCGCACAACTTCTACGGCGACCTGACGGACCTCGACGCCGCCACGCTCGACGACGCGCGCAGCTTCTTCAAGACCTACTACGCGCCGAACAACGCCGTCGTGGCCATCACCGGCGACTTCGACACCGCGCAGGCGCTGGCGTGGGTGAAGCAGTACTTCGGCAACATCCCCGCCCAGCCGCAGCCGGCGAAGGCCGACATCTCCGAGCCGCGGCAGACCGAGGAGAAGCGGCACTCGAAGACCGACGACAAGGCCACGCGGCCAGCGCTGGCGATCGGCTGGCACGCCCCGCCGGCGGACACGCCGGAGTATTACGCGATGGCGATGATCGACCAGATCCTCGCCTCCGGGAACGACTCCTGGCTCTACCAGGACCTCGTGCAGCGCCGCGGCCTCACCGGCGAGGTGAGCGCGACCATGAACGCGCTCGGCAACATGTTCAACATCAACGGGCCGACGCTCTACATGGCCTGGCTGTTCCACGACAAGGAGCGGACGGCGGACGAGATCCTGGCGGCGATCGACGCGCAGGTGACGCGCCTGCAGACCGAAACAATCGACGCGGCGACGATGGAGCGGGCCCGGATGAAGATGCGCTCTTCGCTCTATGACGAGGTGGAAGGCTTCTTCGGCTTCGGCCGGGCCGACCTCCTCGCCTCGTTCGCCCTCTTCTACGACGATCCCCACCGCATCAACACGATCGAACAGCAGTTCGCGAAGGTGACGCCGGAGCTGATCCGGAAAACGGCCCAGGAATACCTGCGGCCGACGAACCGCACCGTGCTGACGATCGTACCGAGGAGCCAGTCATGAAACGCCTGACCCTGACTGCCGCGATACTGCTCGCCGCTGCCTCCGCATTCGCACAGAAACAGACGCCTCCCGCTCCCGGCACACCGCGGAACTTCTCCATCCCGCAGGTCCGGCGTTTCGAGCTGCCGAACGGGCTGCCGGTCCGCTTCGTCCCGTACGGCGAGGTCCCGAAGGTCGCGATCCGGCTGGTGACGCAGACCGGCAATGTCGACGAGACGGCCGAGCAGGTGTGGCTCGCCGACGTCACCGGCTCGATGATGGAGCAGGGCACGGCCACGCGCAGCGCGGAAGACATCGCGCGCGAGGTGGCGATGATGGGAGGCGCGCTCGACATCGGCGTGGCCGGAAACCAGGTCACTGTCGGCACGGACGTGTTCTCCGAGGCCGCGACCAGGGCGGTTGCGCTCGTCGCCGACGTGGCCATGAATCCTCGCTTCCCCGAAGGCGATCTGGCGCGCATCAAGGCCGACCTCGTGCGTCAGGTCTCCATCCAGCGCAGCCAGCCGGGCTTCCTGGCCTCGGAGAAGTTCTCCTCGGTGCTCTTCCCGAACCATGCGTATGGCCGGACGTTCCCGACCGAGGCCATGCTGCAGTCATACACGCTCGACCACGTGAGGGCCTTCTACGACGCCAACTTCGGCGCGGCGCGCTCGACGCTGTACGTCGTCGGCCGCTTCGACGCCGCGGCGGTGGAAAGCGCGATCCGGCAGCATCTCTCCGGCTGGAAAGCCGGTGCCGCACCGACGAAGGTGGAACTGACGCCGGTGAGCCGGCGGGCGATCTATCTCATCGACCGCCCGGGCGCGGTGCAGTCGACGCTCTACATCGGCCTGCCGGTTCCCGACGCCGCGAATCCGGAGTACCTGCCGCTGCAGGTGATGAACGCACTCCTGGGCGGCTCGTTCGCCTCGCGGATCACCAGTAACATTCGCGAGCAGAAGGGCTATACGTACTCGCCCAACAGTGCTGTCGTGCCGCGCCTCGGCGCGGGGTCGTGGCTGGAGGCGGCCGACGTGACGACGAACGTCACCGGCGCGTCGATCAAAGAGATCATCGGCGAGATCGAGAGACTGCGCAACGAGCCGCCGGCCGAGACAGAGCTGCGCGCGATCCAGAACTATCTGGCCGGCACCTTCGTCCTCCGGAACTCGTCGCGCAGCGGCATCGCCGCCCAGCTCGCGTTCCTCGACCTCTACGGCCTGAGCGAAGACTACCTGCGCAATTACGTCCAGCGCGTCTACGCCCTCACCCCCGCCGACATCCAGCGGATGGCCCGGACCTACATCGACCCGGCAAAGCTGGCGATCGTGGTGGTAGGCGACAAGGCGCAGGTGGAAAGCCAGTTGAAACCGTATGGTGAAATCACGCCGTAAGCAGGGGCTCGAGTCCGCCGAGCTCAAAACGAGTCCGCGGAACTCAACGACGAAATCGCCTTTGAGGCCTCGCAACAGCGATCCGCCGCAGCCGCCGTAGGCGGCGAAAGATCTGTAGACCCGGCCTTTAGGCCGGGTAACGTCCAGGAGACAAGGCAAGTCCGCGAAGCGGGCGACAGCAGAGGTTGCGCGTGACCACTGTTCTATCGCCCGCTTCGCGGACTCGCCTTCGTGGGGCCGCACGAAAGCGGCCGGGCACCAGCCGCTGTCATGACCTGAATCCTCCGCGGGCGCGTCCGGAAGGGCGCACCCGCGGAGCGATGTCACCCGGACTCAGTGCGAACAGTACCAGAGGCAGTCGGAGTACTGCTCCTGGCACCATGGGCAACCGGCGCCCCGCTCGTCGCAGTTCAGGTAGCACTCGAAGAACTGCTGGTCGCACGCGTCCTCGCAGGGGCCCGACATGCGGAGCTGGCGCGGGTCGCGCAGTTTCAACAGCACCGACCCGCTCGATCCGGCGATGGAGCCGCCCTTGGCCAGACGGTCGCTGCCGCTGTCGGCGTCGACGAACGGCACGTCGACGATCTGATTGCCTTCGACGGTGACCGTGAAGCGGATCGCGTCCGGCCGGGAGGCCGCCGCCTTCCGAATGCGGGCGAGCTGCCGCGGATGATTGGCGAGGAAGCTGATGGTCGGCGCCGCCTCGAGCTCGGACGGGAGGACGATCGTCTCCTCGAGATAGACGCGTGTGCCGTTTGAGATCGCGACCTTCACCGTGGCCGACGGCGTCAAGACTTCGGCGGGCAGGTCGAACGCCAGACCCGACGCCACGCCGGTGGCGGCTTCCGGCAGAGCCTCCCGCCAGGCCTCGAGCTCGAACGCCGGACCGCCGAGTCGCTGCTCGATGGGCAACTGGACTCTTGATAACGGCGGCGCCGGGTCGGCAAACGCCACCGCCGCCACGAACAACGTCATGCCTGCGATGAGACTACGCACAAACGTATTCTTCAAGATTGTGTCCTCCCTCGATTGTATTGAACGAGATCAGGATAGCAGGAAAGACCTACTTCAGGCCCCCGGCAGGCCGCCAGCCGCGAAACCTCCACGCGCGCCTTTCGTACACATCGCCATGAGCGCACTCGGCAACTATCCCTTCTTCAACGTCGTGGCGCGGCGGAGCACCTACGCGAACATCGCGTACGTCTGGCTGGCCTTTCCGCTGGGAATCGCGTACTTCGTCCTGCTGACGACCGGCTCCGCACTCTCCATCGGGCTGTCGCTGCTGTGGATCGGTCTGCTGGTGGCGCTCGCGTTCGTTCTGAGCCTCCGCGGGCTCGGGAACTTCGAGCGCCTGCTCTCGAAGTGGCTGTTGGGCGAGCCGGTCGCGATGCCCTCCGGCGCGGCGGGCCAGACGAAGGTGTGGCCGTGGCTGAAGAGCATCCTCAAAGACCCGGCCACGTGGAAAGGCGCGCTGTTCCTGCTGGTCAAGTTCCCGGTCGGCCTGACGTGCTGGATCGTCTCGGTCGTGTCGTTCGCCGTCTCCCTCGCCTTCATCGTCGCCCCGCTCGAGCAGGGCGGCACCCTCTACCTCGGCGACTGGACGTTTAGCGACCCGACCGGTGGCTTCCTCATGGCCGCCTTCGGAGCCCTGCTCCTGCTCGTGACCCTGCACGTCCACAACGCCATGGGCGCGCTGTGGCGGTTCATGGCCCGGCACCTGCTGGCGGCGCCGGCAACTGCGGAGTGACGGCCGAGGCCCGCAGACCTCCGGCGTGTCACGCCGGAGGTCGCAACTAGACGAACAGAAGCTTTGCCAAAGCCGCGACGCTCGTAGAGATCGGATCGACCAATCCGGCCACGGCCTTCGCCGCATCGACCAGGCCCTCGGCGCTGACGTCGAACCACCTGCGTCGCGGCTCGTCCGACTTGGCCTGTTTCTCGAGCTCGGCGAGGTCGTCCTTCACCTTTTGTGCTTCCTTCGGCGGCAGACTTGCGGTCAACTCCTCCACCGCCGCCCGCAGCGCGTCCAGTTCCTTGTCGACCTCCGCGCGGACGTTCGTGACCGGGGCGGAGGTCTGCGACACCGTACCGACCGTCGCGCCGGCGCCGATGTTCTGGGTCTGGTTCACGTCGCCGATGTGGGGCTGGTTGAAGGTGCCACCGCTGATCTTGATGTCGCTCATTGCTGAACCTCCCGGAAATCGTTGTGGACGAGCTGTCGCACGAGGGTCATGTCGAGGCCGCGCGCGTTGAAGCGCATGCGGCCGGCGTGGGGAAGGACCAGGATCAACGGGAGAAAGCTGAACGTCAGCCACCCCCCGACGGTGCACATCAGAAAGTAGCGCAGCGGCGAGAGGCCGTCGAGCCCGTGATAGCCGTACACGCGTTTCGTCCCGACGGCCCAGGCATAAAGTGCGATGGCCGCGGCACAGAGGAAAGGGACGAGCAGCATCACTTCGTACTCATTGAACTTAAGCTCCAAGACCACGATCGTCAGGAAAGACGCGTAGAGGGCTGCAATCCCGAATGCCAGCGCCAGAATGAATCGGATTGCCGTTTCCCATCGGCATTGCATCCGAAGTTGCGGATCGAGCTGCTGCAGACAACGGCCTGCAACCCGGCGGTACAGCCAGTCGCCGGAGCCCATCCAGATCGTGCGAGCGAGCGTCCGCAGTCGGTCGGCCTCCTCGCGATCCCGGGTCGCGCGATGCAGCAGCGCCAGCAGAGCGGCTCGCGAGTACAGATTGCCGCCTCCCGCCTCCAGAACCGCGTGCAGCACCGCGCTCGCCTTCGGTGCCTCGCTGAATGCCAGCAACTGGATGGTTAGATACGGCGCGCGGCTCGTCTGCAGGGCATCGAGCGCGTCGATCGTTTCGCGCTCCGGCTGCATGACCGTCAGCCCGATCTCACGGAGGTCCCGACTTGCCAGCGGCGCGCGGACGATCGATTCGAAAATCGCAGTCAAGCCGGCGCGAACCTGCTCGGAGCGGACCTTTCGCGTCAGACCGGCGATCGTTGCGGCGTCGGTGCAGCCGCGGTAGGTGAGAAGATAGTGCAACGCAATGCCCGCCAGAAAAACGCCCAACGCGTTCTGCCTGTCGTTTTCGCCAAAGACCGGAACGAACAAGAAGCCGACGACCAGCCAGAGCAGGTAAAGAAACAGAGCGACCCCGATTCCTTGACGCTCATGAGTCACGCGCGAATACACGGTCGTCCGGCGCAGCCGCCGCTTCACCGCCTTCAGATACGAGGTCACGACGTCCGGGGCGCGGCCGTCGAGGTCGAGATCGTCCGCCCAGCGCGTGGCCAGGGAGACGTTCACCCGGGAGGCCGTGCGCATCATCCCCTTCAGCTCACGCTCACTCGCGCCGGTGGGGAGAAACGTCAGCGCGTCTTCGTCCGGCCGGCGCGACAGCGCCCGCGCCATGTGCCAATCCCGGGTCCATGGCTTTGCGGCGGCGAAACGCCGGCGCTGGCCCTCGGCGTAGAAATACTCCTGGATGGTGTGGTGCCAGAAGCGGACGTAGCGCGCGTCGACGCGCAGGAAACCTCTGGCCGCCAGCGCGGACAGCATTTCCCTCGACTCCCCCGCTTCGCCGAGGGGCAGCGACTGGCCGACCTGCTGCAGCGTGAGCGCGAGACGGGAGAGGACGTTCGTCATCTCCTCTTCATCCATCTTCCCGTGTCGCTTGTCGCGGAACAGCTCCGCCACGTAATCGGCCACGACGCTCGTCCGGCTGCGGACGAGCCGCGCGGCTCCTTCCTCGGAGCGCTGGACGAGGCGGATCGCGTACGTCAGAAAGAGCGGCAGGCGGAGCAGCGGGTTGTCGTCGAGGTGCAGCCGCTCGAGCACCGCGGCCGCGGTGGCGTCGTCGGCACGCGCGCGGAGGAACTGCGCGATCTGATCGTCGCCCAGCTCGCGCAGGCGGAACGTGCTCCACTTCTGCGGCGGCTCGAACCCATGTGGGCGCGTACTCAGCACGATGCGGCACTTCTCGAACGTGAAGGCCAGGTCCTCGACGGCGCGCAGACAGACGTCCCGGATCGAGGCGTCCACCTCATTCAGACCGTCGAACAGCAGCATCGTCGGCCGCTCGGCCATGACTCGCCGCAGCGTCGGAATCGATGGCGGCCTGGCGGCGGCGCTCCAGTCGTTGATCACTTCGCCGACGAGGATCAGCAGCGCGTCGAGATCGGAGAAATACGGCGTCTTCCGATACCGCGACAGCTCGATGTAGATCCGCAGCTCGTCATCCTCGGCGCCCATGGCCGCGAGGTAGCGCAGCGACGAGGTCTTGCCCGATCCCGCCGCGCCGACCACCACCATCTGCCGCTCGCGGCTTGCCGCGTCGACGAGCGTGCGATGCTCGCGCCCCGCTCCCGGGTGGGCCACACTGGTAACGATCGGCTCCACATCGAGCTGGACATACTCCGCGGCTTCGTTCCGTAGCCGCGCGCAGACGCTCTCCACATACGCGTCGAAGTCGAACGGCTCGTCACTCGTCTGCCCATGCGTATAGACGTAGTACGTGTTGTTGTCGCCGAGATGGGCGTTGTTGAACGTACCCCCGGTGACAGCCACGGGTGTCATGGGCGTAAATCTCCTTGCTGGTGTGGGGACATTGTACTGCCCAGACGACAAGCGGTAGCGATTCGCTGCCCCCTACTCTCCCTGCACCGGCTTCCACGGAGCCACCACCTTCCCCCGCTCGACGATCTGGTACATGTCGTATGGCGCGACACCTCCGCGCCGCCCGTGCTCACGACATGAGCTCCTTCAGCATCGCCGCGCGGTGGTTCATGAAGTCGCGCATGACGATGTAGTGCTCGGTGTCCTCGTATTGGACGACCCGCGGCTCGTCTTCGCCGAGGAGGTAGATCGTCGCGTTCGGATAGGCCATGAGGATCGGCGAATGCGTGGCGATGATGAACTGCGACGCATCGACCACCAGCTCGTGCATTCGCGCCAGCATCGCCATCTGCCGCGAGGGTGAAAGCGCCGCCTCCGGCTCGTCGAGGATGTACAAGCCGCCACCGACGAACTTCTCCGTGAGCAGCGTCAGGAACGCCTCCCCATGCGACTGGGCATGCAGCGACTTCCCCCCGTACCACGGCGTCGCCCCGACCTCGTCGATCCTCGTCGCGACGTTATAGAAACTCTCCGCCCGCAGAAAGAACCCATCCCCCGGCCGCCGAGGACTGCGCACGAGCCGCAGAGATCGATGCAGCCCGGACTGCGAGCGCCGCTCGACGAAGTCCATGTTCCGAGTCCCCCCTTCCTCGCTGAACCCGGACGCGACCGCAAGCGCCTCGATGATCGTCGACTTCCCCGACCCGTTCTCCCCAACGAGAAACGTGACCGGCTTTGGAAACTCCAGCGTGTACAGCTCCCGAATCGACGGCACAGAGAAGGGAAACTCGTCGAATGAGGGAACGCTCTCCCGGTCGAGACGCACCTCGACGATGTAGTTGGAGGATCGAATCGCCCGCATGGCCGCGATTCTAGCGTTCGCCCCGTGACTCGGCGGAACGGCGCGCGGGGTGCCTTTGAAGCGCGAACGGCGCACACCCTGTGAGGGGTATCCTCAGCGGCATGACAGTCAAGCGGATGGACAACGTCGGCGTTGTTGTCAACGACCTCGCAGCTGCGGTCGCGTTCTTCAAGGAACTCGGTTTGGAGTTGGAGGGCGAGGCGCAAGTCGAGGGACGTTTGGTGGACCGCCTCATCGCGCTCGACGGCGTTCGGTGCGACATCGCAATGATGCGGACGCCGGACGGCCATGGCGGCGTTGAGCTGATGAAGTTCCAGAGACCGACGGCTGACAGCGCTGAGCCGAGCAACGCCCAGCCGAACACGCTCGGCATCCGTCGCATCATGTTTGCCGTCGAAGACATCGATGATGTCGTTGCCCGGCTCCGCGCCCACGGTGCCGAGCTGGTTGGCGAACTCGTGCAGTACGAGAACAGCTATCGGCTC
>Ga0190275_10000342_pt1 | contig 43738 bp, 36 predicted proteins | sample Popmic550T_FD_133745 | JGI IMG/M metagenome (GOLD analysis project Ga0190275, IMG submission 133745) | Populus adjacent soil microbial communities from riparian zone of Yellowstone River, Montana, USA - 550 T | ecosystem: Environmental > Terrestrial > Soil > Riparian zone > Trees stand | place... | reverse complement strand
CTCGCCTATGGACGTGCGCACGCGGATGCGCTCGCCGATGCGCAGTGTTGGCTACGCACGCTGCCGGCGGCCCGCGTCGATGATCTCACGCGAGACCTGCCACCGATCGGCGGCACTCGTGCCGAGCACGGCGAAGCGGCGGCGCAGCCTTTCGCGCATCCGTACTACTGGGCGGGGTTCTTCGCCATCGGGCATTGGGTTGCGTCTCAGTCCGCCGATTTTAGGCTGCGCGTGACGGACGATACGTAGGATGTCTTTTCGTGCACGATCGGTTCTAAGTCCCGAACCACACTGAATCGGCAACGGCGCAGGATGACTCTCGCCGACATGCACGCCATCCTCAACCAGAGCCGAGACTAGTCCGAAGCGGTTGACGCTTTTGAAGAAAAGCGTCACTGGTGATCATGGTCATGTTTCGGCGATCTCCTTCGAGTCCATGAGTCGCTGGTAGGTTTGGTCGCGGCGCTTGTTCGTCACTTGCGCGTAGATCATCGTGCTCGTCAGCGAGCGATGGCCAAGCCAGTCTTTCACGTCGGACGCATCGAGCCCTTCGTTCATGAAGTGAACGGCGATGCTGTGCCGAAAAACGTGGACGTGCCGACGATGCTCGGGCAAGTCCGCCGCGGTCGCGTAGGCGCGAAACCGCTGGTAGATGAAAGATGCGGAGAGCGCTTGCCCCTGTCGCTGCGGACTTTGAAAGAGAAAACGGTTGCCGCCCAAGTCACGAAGCGGCAGGTATGCGCGAAGCAAAGCCAGTGTGCGCGGGTGGAGCTTGTACGCAGCGGAGATGCCGCGCTTCAGACGGCGAATCCAGATGGTCTCGTTCTCCACTGAAATGTCATCGAGTTCGATGAAGGCTGCCTCTCGGCGTCGGAGCCCGAAGCGGTAGATGAGGTCGAAGAGCAGCCGATCCCGGAGGTTGTCGACCGGGATCGCTCGGAAGAAGCGCTCGACCTCCGCCTTGGAGACGTAAGCGATGGCTTTCTGTGGCGGTTTCTCGCCTGACGACCGTTTCTGCTTGCTCACGCGAGGCGCGAGTGTGTCTCTTTTCTTCATTTTGGACACGGAAGGGATGGAACCGCTCCAAGTCTGCGCGAAAACCCGCCGAATCGTAAAGAGCGCGGGCCACGACGAGGAGCAACTCTGATTGAACCACTACGCAGACGGGAAGGTGAGCAGGTCATGGCGGTCAAAGGAGGAAACGATGTTCTGTTCGAAGTGCGGTAGTGCATTGACCGGTACGTTCTGCTCTGGGTGCGGGGCGCGCACCGGAAGTGCTTCCGAGCGACAGATGTCGTCTCCGGCGATCGTGCTGGCGACCGCTGGGAGCGTCCTCCTCTTCTGCAACTTCTTCCTTCCTGCTCGCTACTACTACGGTGAGCCCATCACGATGTGGCGGGTGTTCCGTCTGGTGGGCGACTCGCCGATCGGTCTCGCGGTCGCGGGCGGGCCACTCGCCGCAGGACTCGGCATGCTGGCGATCGTCCTGTTCGGTCGTGCGACGGGTACGGGTGTATCGAGGTCGGGCGGCCTCGCAACGCTCGCGCTTTCCGCATTTGCGGGGGCCGCGCCGCTACTGCAGATCCTGAACGACAAGCGTGGCACGCTCGGTCTGTTAGGCATCCTGGCCGCGTGCGTGATCGCCGCATTGGCGTCGCTGAGCCTGCTCCTCCCGTCGGCCACACGACGCGTCGAACGCGGAGCGTCCGATGCTGCCACTGGAACGCCGGCCCCGATGCTATCGGCGGATCGATTGCACCCTGTGGCCGCACCCCCAGAGCCATGGGTCGACAGCTTGAAGGCCTTCGCGCTTCAAGGTCTGCGTGTAGCGGAGACCACCGCTCGCGACTTCGACGCCCGGTACGTCGGGAAGCTCCTCTCCGAGCGTCTCCAGCTCCGACGCCCGGCGCTCATTGCGACGGGTATCCTCGGCAGCATCATCGCCGTCGCGGGAGGCTACAAGGTGTCGGGTGATGCCTCGGTCGTCATGATCATGGCATTTCTCCCGTTTGCCGCCGTCCTGCTCATCCCCTTCAGGATCTGCGCGCCGAAGCAGCCGACGACATGAACGGATCGAGCCGGAGACCGAGCATGTCTACGCGCCGCTCACTCCTACTTCTTCTTGCACTCGTGAGCATGTCGGCATGCTTCGGGTCGGGCACTCCCGACGCGGAAGACGCCGCGGAGCAAATGCAATCGTGGCTGGAGCGGGAGTTCCCCGAGCAGTTTCGCGTTGAACGGGTGGATGTCTCGAACAGCCGGATGACCGACGTGCATGGTCGCCCTGCGTACGCATTCGACGGGATCGTCCATGTCCGGCTGCTCGTCGACCAGAAGGTGACCACCTTCGAGCGTATCGCCCAGCCGTGGCTTGGAGAACTCGAAGGCAAGAGTGGCGAAACAAAGCAGACGAGGACCATGGACTTTACGTGGGTGAAGGAGGGGGCCGGATGGAAGTGGTCCCATTTCACGAGCGACATGACGAATGCAGATCTGTTCGGCAGGCCGACACGCGGAATCAATGTCCCGCGACGATCCTCGCAAATGGATCGGCCGACCCGAACGCGCGAGGCAACGTCATCACGCCAGACGGGAGTTCTGACGAAGGATGAAGCGCTGCACATTCTGAAAACACGCTTTCTCGGGAAGGGCGACCTGGACGTGGCCTGGGTTGATCACGCCAAGATAGACAACATGACGCGTGCTTCCGATGGCAACTACGTTGGGCTGGTCTACGATGGACGCCAGGAACTTCTTTCGGATTCGCAGGGAGAGCCCTTCTGCATCAGACCCAACACCGCCAATGATGGCTGGGAGATCTGCTCGAGAGAGTGACCGCAGGAACGGCTCGTTCACGACCTGCTCGATGTGCGCGCGCAACCGCGGGCGGTCGGATCGCGCTGCAGGTGCGTGCCGTCGATCTGACGTGATCGAGTCGCGAGGAAGGACGTTGCCACCGGTTCCCTGCAGGTTTCACAAATCCGTATACATCCAAGGTCCCTCTCCGCGGCAATGGATGAAGAAGTCGCGCGGTGCGCGGACCCCTCGGAGGAACTACTGCTACTCCTTTCCGCTCGCGCGTTCTCCTGTAACAGTGTGGAGTGCTAGCATGACGTGCCCGTCCAGACCAGTCAGACTGATCTCAAGAAACATGACTAAGAGCGTCCGACCAGTTCTTGTGCTGCCTCTCTTTTCAATGCTCCTCTTCGCGTGCAAGGGAGAGTCGACGCGCGAGAATCGAGGCACGAGGATCTCTCCACCGGTTGCGTCGGCGGTTCAACGGCCGCGGATACTGCCGAGGGTAGCGGGATACGCCGGACTTGTCGGCAAGACCAAGCGGGATGTCGTCAGCGCATTTGGCCCTCCTGCGCGGACCGCGTATGGCCACGTCGCAGGTGAAGTCCTGTTCGAATACGGGCCTCGCGGTAGCGGCGAGCAAGTCGCGGTGGGCGCGAATGGAGCCGATGGTCCCGTGGGTGCCGTCGAGTTTCCGGTCTCTGACGCGGCTGTGATCGACGTACTGCACTCGATGTCCGCCACGCATCCTCCGAACGGGATGGGACTGAACAAGTCCGTGCTGACGATCCAGGCGAGTCACGGCCAGAACGAGAGTACGCACGTGAGGTTCCACGGCGTTACCGATTCCGGCTTTCCCTATCTCATACGAGCCGCGTGCGCGCCCGTCTATCAGTTCGGACGTACATTCAACTACGAAACGAACAGTACTGAAATTGGCCTCGCACCGAACCCTGCGTTCGACTGGAAGAAGTGCCGCGCAACCTCCGTCCGCTTAAGTCGCGATAGCGATGGGCACTTTTCCGATGCTCACTACGCCTCGTACGTCGATAGTGTCTCTCTGAACGGGGCCGCCGGCACCGGTGGGGGCTAGATACGCTGTTCGCCATAGCTCAGCCTCGATTTGGAGCTGTACGAAGCGTGAACCGTGGTGTGGCGCGCATCGCGATCCATCGGGACGCGGTCGCGACTACTTCGCCCTCGGTCGTGTAGACCCGATGGGATCGAACGCCGAACTCGCTCGATCGAAGTCAGTTAGCCGCTGCGGCATGTAAAGTCGGCTTTCATGTGGAGCACACACATCCGCTTTCATGGTCAGCGCACACCCTGGCTCTTCGCGAGGATTGCTATCCACGCGTGAGGACCTCCACAAGGGCATCGACGGCCGGCCTCCCAACCGCAGACGGCAGAAGATCCACGGCGACGAGGGCAGACGTCGTCGGAACCTGCTGCTGGAGCGAGACCGCGCGGCGGGCGCCCAGCGTGAGGATCACGATTGCGGCGGCAGCATCGGGCGCCCAGGCATGCAGCGCCGCGTCGAGGTCGCGAAGGCGGGGGACGACGAAGCTCTTCAGGTTCTCGTTGGCGTTGTCGATCTCGACCGCGATGACGCGTTGTCCGTTCTTCGAAAGCGCGAGCAGATCCGGAACCGGCACCTTCGTTCCTGCGAGCGCGCGGCGGAGCATCCAGCAGGTCTGCACCCGAAATCCGCCCATCCTCTCAAGAGCGATCGCGGCGTCCACGATCCAGAGCCGGTGCGCGAGCCCGCCCGCCGTTGGCCAGCGGGCCATGAAGATCTTCTCCTCAGGCACGCCTTCTTCGATGAGAAGGTCGCGGCCCGCAGTCCGGAGCTTCAAGAGGTTGATCCCGATCCTGTTCCAGCGAAGCACCTCGATGAGCCCAAGCCGAAGGAGCCGCTTCGCGCAGCGCGACACCACGACTTCGCTCAGGTCCTTGAAGACTCTCTGTGCGAGCTGCCCTTGCGCGATGACGCCCATGAGCGCGATGAACACCAGGGCATCGATGTCGCGCTGCGAGAGGTGTCTCGCGGTCCGGGGATCTCTCGCCGCCGGACGCGACCCAGGCCGCTCCGTCGTTCCTTCCACGCGCGTTGGCGCGTCGTGCACATCGGCCGTGGAGTTGTTCGGACGGAGCGGCGCCGGAGAAGCGCCTGCCGGGCTGGGGGTCTCTTCCATCAAAACACCGTCGCCTTCGTGGGGGTAAGCTCGAGGAAGGCCGCGTGTTGCTGGAAGTATTCGCGGATAAACCGATCGATGTGCTCAATCCTCTGATCTGCGTCGCGCGCGTCGAGCGTGACGACGTAGGAACGGGAGACATCGCGCATGATCGTGCCGTCGGGCGCTCGCCACGCGCCCTCGACATCGCTGCGGCGGGTGAAGCCGCCTGCGAGGTCGAGGAGCACGCGCTCGAACACGCCGAAGGCGCTCTCAGGAAAGGCGTTGCCCTGGTTGTCCAGGAGGGGCACCAGGACATCGACGTGGAGAGTGTCGCGCATTGGGGTTGGGGGAAAGGAGTACGCGAATGCGGCGACGGGGGATCGTCCGGTGAGTGCCTCCAGCCCGGCAAGATGGATATCGAAAAACCCTGCCCTCGGCGCGCCTTTGCCGGGCGGCGTTCCGTCGAATCGCAGACGATCGATCGCGTGCGATGCGATCGCTGCGGACGTGCGCGCACTCGGCATCAGCAGCGCCGGGAGCAGCTTGAGCATGGGGAGAGGTTCCTGCGCTCGCATGGGTTTAGAACTCCGAAACGACGAGCTGCCTGGTGAAGCGCGTCACGACCTCTTCAACGAGCGCGTCGATGCGCTCGATGATCGAATCGATCTCTTCCTCGTCTGCGGTGATGCTTGCGACGAGGTGCGCGAACGGAACGAACCCCATGGGGTAGGCGGCGGGACCGTCCTCGTCCGCGATATCGAAGGTGGCGTTCTCGAACTCGTCCTCGACGATCGCGCGGATGTGATCAAACGCATCCAGCGCGACGTTCTCGATGACGCCCTCGGACGTCTCCTTCGGGAAGATGCGGCTCAATGTGGTCTGGGACATGGCAGTGTGGGGTAGGGATTGGTGCACGCGACGGGACGTGCGGGAATGCGGCGAGGCAGGAGCCCTCCTTTCGCTCAAGAGTGAGATCTGGTTGCTGCGACGGGACGTCATGCCCACGCGAAGCGATGCTGGGCGGGAGCGGAGGTTCCGATCCTGCCGGTCTCCGGCAGTGCTTCCGTGGAACCGGGTCCGGACTGAAGACGGCGATGCCGTCTCAGGGGCTCCGCACGTGCGCACAGGGGATTCCGACAGGACCGGTCGCCGCTTGAGCGGATGGAAGGGAACTCGCACGACTACCTTTCCTCCGGGAGAGTCACCGACTTCGTGTGCGCTCGGAGCACGTTCGCGATGAGCCGCGACACATCAGGGACGACCGATTCGAGATGATCCTCTTCGGCCGTGATCGAGAAGTGGATGTGCGGGACCTCGTACGGGCGCGCGTGGCGCTCGACCTCGAGGCGGACGCCGAGTTCGCGTTCGGCAGCGCTGATCGCGCGATCCCATGCGAATGCAGGAATCGGGGTGAGCACGCCGACCGGATTTACGTCAGGGAGAACAGCGGTGACAGTTTTGATCATGGTGGTGGAGGTGAAAGGGAGAAGCCCGGTGGAGGCCCCGGCGGGAAGCGGAGACGTTAAGCCCCTTCGCCCGCTCAAGATCGAGATCTGTGGTGGTTGTTGCGGCATCAGAGCACGCGCACCGATCCGCCGCAGGTCGGACACTGCGTGAACGGGAACGGACCTTCGTCGCAGTTCGCGCACGGCGCAACGAGAGATGACGGCGATGTGAAGCCGCACTTCGGACAGGTATTCATCCGCGCGAGCGGCACCGCGGCGGCGCACCACGGGCACGGCATGATGCCTGCGGCAAGCGCGGCACGCTTGCGCGGATCCTCCGTCACGACGCCGATGATCCAGCGAAGGAGATAGATCGGCGACGCGAGCACGTACAGCGCGCCCAGCCCGAGCAGACGAGCGAGGTCCTTCCTCATTCGTCCTCCCCCAGGCCAAAGATCGAGCGAATGGACGGAGTGTCGACCCGACGCTCCGCGGTCGTCGTCCGGGGCGTCCGATGCGGTGGCAGGTGTGACGCCCGCCACTCGGCGAGGATATGGTCCGCAGTCGCGATGGGGATGGTCGATCCTGCCGCGAGCTCCGTGTCGAAGAGGTCGAGGAGCTCGCGCGCTGGGACGCCGCTCGACGTCACCGGATCCGCAAACTCCGCGACGCGTGTACGAATGGCGTCATGGCCCTTCACCCAGAGCACCGCTTCCCGCGGCGCAAGGGACGCGAGATCCCGGACGAACGCGCTCCGTCGCTCATGCTCACGGCGTTGGTCGCCGGGCGCCACGTACAGGTGCGGCGCGAGGATGGATGCGATGTCGTCACGCGACTGGAACGCGACCGTCTGCCCGACGTTGGTAAGGATCTCCTCCACCGCAAACGCCGGGAGTGATTGAAGGGACTGCACGGCGAACCAGAACGATGTGTTGGAGGAGCGCAGCACCCGGAGCACGTTCAGAAACCGCGCAAGCAGCGACGGAAGCTGCGAGAGGACGTAGGCGGCTTCGTCAAGAAAGACCACCTTTTCGACGGAGCGGTCGCGCGTGCCGGCCACGAGCCCCACCTCGGTCACGAGCAGGTTTGCGAGCGCGAGGCCAATCGAGGGCGGGAGGAGCGTCGTCCCGCAGTCGGCGATCGTGATGCGACGCGTCTTCCCGGCGACACGCGTGCCGGCGGGCAGTCCGAGCATCGCGCGGATCTCCGGATACGACAACAGAATTTGCAGACGGCGAAGGAGGGCCGCGATCGTTTGCGGCGAGGCGTTCTCCTGGAGGCGACCGAAGTAGTCGGCGAGGTCCGCGGGGAGGCGGGGGAGCATCGTCATGCGGTACGGCGCATCGGAGAGGATCACGTGACAGGTGATCGGATCGAGCGGCGCGTCCGGATACGCGTAGAGCAGGAGACGCAGGAGCTGGTAGAGGAGCGCCTGCATCGTGGCGGAGAAATCGGCCGGGCTCGTGAGGATGAGGATGTCCGTCGTGAGCTGCGCTTGAAACTCGACGGACACGCCATGCTGCCTCGTCAGGAGCGGTCGTGGCGTCACGCGGTCCGATCGCACCTCGATGGAGAGAAACGAACCGCGGAGAACACGCCGCGCATCCGGTGGAAGCAGCCGGTACGCTGCGGCGAAGGCCATCTTGAAGCGCGGCGCGTCGTCCTTCGGGTCGATGATGAGGGTTTCGGTATCGAGGAGCGCGCTGTCCAGATCACTTCGTGCCGACCGCCATCGCGTCGCGACGCGCATCGCGCTCTCCATCACGCGGGCGGTGAGGAGCAACCGCACGTAGGTCGACTTTCCGCTGCCGGTCCCCCCGGCGATGAGCTTGTGCAGCGACTCGAACTCGCGCTTCAGCGCGAACGTCCTGCCGGCAGCGATGAAGATCGCCCGGGCCAATGGATCGGAGATCGCATCGATGATCTCCTCCATGGTCGCGCGGGCAGCGACTCGCTCGTCGGGCTCAATGCGCCTCGACTCGAAGGCCATCGCCTGGGCCTGCGCGCGCGCCGCGAACGCCTTCGACCCGAACCGCGTCCAGCTACTCATCGTGCTCCATCCGATCGCGAAGCATCGAGATCACGTCACGGTCCGCCCGGTGCGTGTACGGTCGCTTCATCTGGATCCGTGGTTGTGCCGAGCCCTTCGTGAGTCGCTTCCGCACTTCGAGCGCGATGTACGCGCCGACCGCAAGAACAGCCGCACCTCCAGCGATGGCAAATGGGTTCGAGTCCCCGGCGGTGCCAGGCGAGCCGGCGGTGTCACGCATCAGCCCACCGAGGAGACTCGGCAGGAGCGCGCAGGCGAATGCCACGAATGCCATGCGACGAAGGCCGGCACCGCGTTCCCCGAGGATCAGGCCCAGGACGAACAGAACGATCGCGACGTTCAGACAGCACACGATGAGAACCCCGAGAGCCTGCATGACCATCCCTCCTCCTCGCTCATGGACACCGGTCCAGGAGCGGAGACGAGGGGCGCCGCACCGTGCGGCGCCCGGCGTGCTCTAGTCGGTCACGTACACCGGATTCGTCGCCGTCAATCGCGATTGCTCGGCCCGTCGAAGCGCCGCCTCGACCTCGGCCCGCCGCTCCTCCTCAACGGCCTCCATGCGGTGCTCGGCCTCTTCGTAGCCGCGGACATCGATCGATTCGGGCGCGTCCACCGCCATCGTCCGGTCGAGCGCCCGGAACTTGCCGTGGACGAGCTGGATCGCGTCCACACCGACTTCCGCGATCGCGAACGCAGTTCCGCGTGTAATCGGGGTTGTCGTCTGGTCCGCCACCTCTCGAGCGAGGGTCGCGCGATCCGCCCAACCCGTACGACTATCTCGGATGAAGAGGGGGATCGTCTCGACGCCGTTGTACGTGATCTCGATCGGCGCGCCATCCACCGCGACACCCGCTGCCATGGCGTGCGCGCGATCGAGCGCCGCGACGAACCACTCGCGCATCGGTCCTTCCAGAATGCCATTCGCAGCTGGCGCGTCCGCGCCCCAGATCTTCGACGACCCGGCGCGAACCGTGATACGGCCGAGCGTGAAGAAGAAAGCGGCGAGGGCAATCTTTCCCGCGGCGTCCTTCGCCGCGAATGCTGCGCGAATCGCGAGGAGCTTTCCGGTCGGGAGCTGGACGAAGACATTCACGCAGACGGGCCGCTCGTTCTCTGCGGCAAGGACCAGGCACTCCGCCGCGGTCGGTGCGTGATCCACATTGATATGGAGGAGTGTGTCGCTCGGTCCTGCGGCCGCGATGGCATCCTGCCCTTTCTGCTCAACGGGTCTGGCCTCGATACCGTGCGCGGCGGCTTCCCGCGCGCGGATGAGGGCCTTCCCCGGGGCCGGGTCGAAGATGGTGAGGATGGGCTTCGTGAGACCGGATCGAGCGTACGCACGCTCAAGAAGTGGGAGCGCGAACGTCACTGCGCGGCCTCCTCCAACCTGGTCCATTGTGATCGTGCGAGCGACGCGTTCCATGGGTGCTGCTGCTGTCATGACAACTCCTTTCTGTTGCATCAAGAGTGCGGAAGGTGCTTCGGAAGGCGGCAGGCACCGCCCGCCGGCGGTGCAGTGTCAATGTGATGGCGAGGACCCTTCAAAGATCCCGAGCTTGGCGGCTTCAATGCGGTGGAGGCGCGCGTACATGGTGCGGAGCAACGTCTCGGTCGCCGCCTGTTCACCGGTGTCGATCTCATCTCGGATGAAGGCGTTCTCGGCGACAGTGATCTCACGCGTGCGTTCGCGAAGCTCGCGTTCGAGCTTCGCTGTGCGACGCTGCACGGTCCCGGCAGAATTCGACCGCCGGCGGAAGTAGTGGAGAGCCACGCCCGCACCCACCGCGCCCATGATCGCAATGACACCGCCGACCACGGTATCGAGCGCGCCATCGCCTTCGGCGAAGGCTCCTGCGCGCACCCAGGCGATGCCGAGGACGGCGATCGTGAGCGCGGTGTAGCAGAGGACGCGGATCACGCGACTGGCAGCGCGCGTTGCGCCCTCGATGAGCGCGACGATCGTCACAGCGGCAATGAGCGCGGTTCCGTACGCCTCCTCTGGTGCCAAGCCCACCGCAAGAAACACCCGCGCGAGCGTGATGAGCTCAAGGAACGAGAAGAACAGGAACGCGACCCAGCCCCGCTGAGCCGCGAAGGCGGGCGGCGGATTGCTGCGCCGCTGGGCGCGGAGATCGTCTTCCAGCTCGTTTCGCTCTGCGGTCTTCGCCATGGTGTTCCGATGTTTGCGAAGCTCGAAAGCGCTCACGGTCTTCTTCGGGGAAAACGCGGCGACGAAGGCGTCAGCATCATGGACGTGCGCTTCGACATCCGCGCGGACGTGTGCCTGGATGGCGCGATCGCGAAGACGTGCTCTAATCCCGTCGGCGAACATCATTTGCGCACCCCCGCCGTGCTCGTGATCCGCGGCGCCGCGCTGTCAAAGTGGATGGAGCTCGCGGATGCGCGTAGAAGTGCGGATCTCCAGAGCTCCTGGGTTTCAAGTTCTCGGCGCAGCGTCGTGTTGCACCCGACGCGCTTCGCATCCGTGAATCCGACGAACGCGAAGCGGATGTGCATACCGCGCAGGGACCCGGGGGCCAAGGCGCGGGCCGCACGAAGCGCGGCATGGAACGCCTCGATACTGGGCAGCGGCCCGCACTCGAACCGCGCAATCGCACTCTCCTCACGTCCGTCCGTGATGGCGATGAGAAGCCGTTCGATGCTCTCTGTCGGCTCCATCGCGATGCGGGTCAGGGTTTCGGCAATCGGGGATCGTCGCGGACGCCGGTCGAAGACAGGCTTTGCGAGGCCAAGCAGATACGCTCGGGCCGTGATTTGAAATCGTCGCTCCGCGTCGCGCCGGTCTTTTTTGCTCCGCGCACCGCTTCCGACACAGGTTTCGCCAAGCCGCTCTGCGTCACCAACCGTAGCGCCCATCACCCACAGCTCGATGCATGAGGGCGCTGGTCGTGTCGCCATGTCCGGCACGATGCCGTCGACGACCTGCGCGAGCGTTTCCGACGATCCTGGCGATTGCAGGCTCGCATCGAGAAGGATTTGCGTGGTGTTTGTCGGGCGCTCAGCGGGCGGCGTAATACCGAGCGCCCGAGTCGTCTGGGCGACGACGCGGGAACCGCGCCCATCGCACCCGAGGACCGAGAGTGAGAGCAGCAGGAGGGCCAGTGCCCTCCAGAGCCGACGGCGCGTCATTTCACGCCTCCTGAGGCGGGAGCACTCGTGTTCCCTGAACGCGCGGGCTCTGCGGGTTTCGATGCCGTGCGCTCCGGTCTCTTTACTACCTTCTGGATCTTCGTGATCGCTTCGGTGAGCCGCGCGTGTGCCGTCGCTTCATCGTCGATGTCGAAGTCCACTTCGAGTTCTTTGGTGCCGCTTTCGATGAACGCCCGAAACTTCATACCGTTGCCTCCTTGTGTTCCGGCTGACTGTTGGGTCAACCCGCTCACTGAAAGCACGGTGCGCCCAGCGGTCGACGCGCAACAGGAATCGGTCGGAATCGGTCGGAATGCGTCGGATAGGGCGTCGGCGGGCGATTGCGTGGCCGACCGAGGTGGGTTCGGGTAGCGTCAGAGTGCGTACCAGAGAAGCTCGCACGTACAGCGAGACGCGATAGGCGGTTAGGAAGCTCATCTCTACGCTCCGATCGCTATGACGAGATCGAGGAGGTGCGGACCTCAGCGCTACCGTTCTGCCTTTCGAAGGGCAGGCCGCTTCAGGGCTCGCGGATAGTCGTACATCCTCACGCGACCTGCGATCGGCCGAGACCGTCCAGGCCAACCAGATGTTGAGTCCTCTATGGGCGGACAACTGACCGCACACGCGTGTCGGAGTCGCAGCCTTCCACGCTACTCCAGGACAGGTCCATCCCATCTGAGTACGAGCCAGTTTGTGCGGCAAACCTCGAGCCGATCCCTGCGAGCCACGTCCGCGTTCTTTGATTCGGATAGGTGCTTGCGTTCGCCGGCGTGCTCATAGCGATGGTAAGCGCGAGATGCTCAGCAGGAGTGAGGGTATCCACTCTTTGCTGGAGCAGGGCGATGAAACTCAGCCCGTCGCCCTGGGCCAGCCTTGTTACTCCGTCGGCGGCGAGAATCTTGGCCGTCTCAGGTACGTCACGCATTGAGTTCGCGAAGACCATGGACACGGTACCGAGCATCTCCACAAGGGCTGGCTGGTCGTCGAGACCCGCGGCGATATCGCGGTGGACGTCCTTGTACGCTTGTGTCGGCGTGCTATGCGCACTCAGGGCGTCATGCGGATTCAGAAAGTCCCATGCGGTATCATGGCCATTCTCTGCGGCTCGCTCGTGGAACGCGCTCCAGATTGGCTTGCCTCCGGGGCGCGGCCACCTCATCGCTCGCAGATGAGCACGAGAGTCCGACACGTCCAACAGTTTCCCGCGGCGGGCTAGGAAGTGATTCATCAGGAACTCGAGCCCGGTCTCGTGCTGCAGTTTCTCGAACGCCCGACGGGGATCAGCAGGATTCAGCCGCTCCGAGATCGCCAGAAGCTGCGCGGCGTCCGGGTAGGCCTCGATCACGATGCCGGTGATCGCGCCGACATCGATCCCCTCCCGGAGGCGCGCTAGCGTCGAAGTGTCGTGCGGAAAGCGCAGCTTCGAAACGTCCACATGGAAGCCCCGAGGGCCTCTCGCGAACGCGCGAACGTACGCCTGTATCTGCGCATCGAGCGACCGGCTCTCGAGGCGCGACTCTAGAGTCGCGCCGGCAGCGGTACGGGTCGAAGCGAGCCACTCGCGCAGTTCATCAATCGTCCACTCGGGGGTCACGCGACGCTCAACGCCATGGATGACACCGAGAGTGCTTTTCAGGTTGGCGACGATCGTGTTCGCGGCATCAAGTTTCTGCTGGACCCGCCTTCGAACGCGCGCGAGTTGCTGATCCGCGGTCGGATCCGCGCGCTCAGGACGCTCTCCGTCACCGGGACTAGTGAAAGGGGACCGTGACAAATAGCTGCGGTTAATAACTTCGAAATACGATACACGATAATGCATGTAATTGCTAGGTTGTTCGACAAGCGGAGATCAAATGTTGCTGCTAGACAGGATGCTTCGAGAGATGGAATCTAACAATTGGAACTCTTCGCCGTCTGCCGCATCAGGGGGCGCGTAGCCAACCAGCTTGCCATTGTCATCTGTCGTGAAGCAGTTCTAGGGTCACCTCCTGTGGCGGTGATTGCGTCTTTTGCATGTTTGGCTGGTGCGGCGTCGTCGATTGGCCACCGCGTCGCTTGCCCAATCGTGAGACGGGAGCCCCTCTCAAGCCAGCTGGGACGATGGATGGGCGCTCCCGAGAGCCTGTGGATGGTGAGCCTGTTGCCTGACCTTGTCGTCACTCGGAACCACAGGAACTGGCCGATGCCCTGGCCGAGCACTGCCGGTGAAAAACGCCATCCTGGACCGCGAGATCATTGGCATGGGCGAATGAAGTCCGATGCTCAGCCGCGGTGCGCCTGCCCACGCGGCCTTCGACCTCCTCTGGCTGAATTGGAAGGATCTGCGTCCGCAACCGCTGTGGAGGCGAAAAAACGAGCACTGCAGAAGCTCTTGGTGAACTCGCCCATCGGGTACGTGGATCACGTTGAGGACCCGCGGCTCTTCCAGGTGGCCGTGGACAAGGATCGGAGAGCCGGCGAAATCGTAAGAGGGCCGGTAGACCGGGCTAACACGACGTCATAGCTCCAACTGTAGGTCGATCGGAGCGGAGCGATGATGGAAGGGAGTTAAAACGTTATCTGGATGCCACTCTTCGTCGGGGGTGGAGCGAACGCGACGATCCGTCCGTCGTAATCAGTTGTAAGGAGCAGTTCGACATGCTCGCAATCAGCCGAGACTGATCGTTGGCTAGGCGCGAGGAGCGCTTTCGGTATCATCGTGATCGTAATGACGACCACTCGCTCGCCACGTCGGATGTCTTTTAGGCCGAAGTGCGGATCATCGACGGAGGTTGTGTACGCCGACTGAGCCTTTCCGGTCTTTAGATCGAACTCCGTGGAGGTCATGACGTACGTCAGAGACGTAGACGTAAGCGCGGGGGATGGTATCGCGAGTAGATGTACAAGCCCTGGGCCGCTGATCGCATCCTGCACGACCGCCCCTTTGACGGCGCCGCGCCACTGGAGTCGAGCAAACACCGGGCCGGGATCGCCGCCTGCGAGCTTGACAGCCTGCTGGAGGTTGCCGAACCGCTGTTCATCATCCACCGGCCAAGAAGAAGCCAATGAGACTTCCAACGGTCGACCCTGCGCGAGCCACGAAGCATCAACCTTGTAGACAAGGGGACCAGAAAAGTGGTGGACGGTGATGCCGCTGCCGCTATCGGTGGTCAATCGAATCCAAAAATCGATGGCAGTCTTGATGATAGCGTTCACCTCGTGGCGCACCTGCGGAAACGCCGCGTAGGGGATCGCCAGGATGAGGAGAGCGAGTCCCAGGCGTGTTAGGGTTCGGAGGAGGCGACTGATCTCGCGCGTGGTCTTACGGACCGCAGGATCCGCCGAGGCCTGATCGATGCGTTTGACCCCGCGCGCGACGTCCTCTGTTCCGGCCGCAAACAGTGCAGGGTTTGCAATCGGATTGAACGCATCATTAGATGATCGGCCGGTCGCGTCCTGCTCCTCGCGGTTGATCGATAACGGTTCGGCGGTTGTTCGGGTCTCTTTGATCGTGGGTGAGGTCACGGGGTCGCGGACAAGCCGGGACAGCACGATGGGAACGCCGTCCTGTTCAACTGACCACCGCACCGACGCGGGTCGCTCAAGTTGCTGTGTTGGGTCGGTTTCCTTCGGGCCTCGAATCTCGAATAGGACGCGATACGGCGGCGAAGGCAACAGCAGGTAGTCCGTTTCTCCACGTTTTGTATGGTCAACTGCCGCGCCCTTCGCTGCGCCCTCTCCGGCTTTCCAGCGGCCGAGGACCTTACTGAAGTAATTAGGGGCGAGACCGTTGTCGCCAACACGAACGTCTCTTTCGACCGCCGCCGCCGCCTCGCGAAACGGGATGAGTTCTTCAACGGCACCGTCGCGTGCTGCTCGCCGCACTCGTTCGCCGATGAAGTCGAACAGCCGCCCCGAGGAAGTTGTATACCTTCCACCTTCCTGCCGATCGGCGTCAGGGATGCGCAGCGCAGTCCTGAGCGCGTCCCACGCCGCCCCGACAATCTCGCCTGCATCGACCGGAATGTCAGTCACGTGACTGACATTTTGTTTTGCCTCGTGCGCCGGGGCATTCTTGCTTCCCGTCACGTGACTCGCCCTTCCGTTGCATTTTGAGAGCGGTTTCGATCAACAAAATACGTCTCCACACATCGCCAGAAGGCGCGTGTACGGAGGCCGAAATGTCGAAGTCCAGTACGTGTCCTCACAGCGATTCCCAGACCTGCAACTGTCCCCGTGCTAAGGCTGCGGGATGTGTTCTGGTTCCCACCGACACCAGAATCGCCGGTTCTCTGAAACGTGTCAACGCGGCCACGATGACGGAAACTGCGGAGACGATCCTTTCGCTTCCCCATTCGGACGTGGGTCTCCTTGCACCGCACTATGAGGCGGCGATTTCGGGCACCGGTTGGAGGATTGCGGTGCGGCGCACCGGTGATCCGATCAGCGATGCGACATTCCTGCTGGAGCAGCTTCAGCCCGTCGTCGCGCGATTCACCGAGTGCGCGCGGAGCAAGGAGGTCCTTGCGAACCGGGCCCGCCTCGTCGAGATCCTCAGTGCGACGTACCAGTCACTCCTTGCATACGCTGTGGGGACCGCGGGGCTGATGCTCCTCGAACGGCTCGCCTCGCGACAGCGTCTTGTCCGCCCCGGCGTGTCGATCGGTGATGAACTGCTCGTCGAAACGCTGATCCTCGACTTCTCGGACATGCTCGCCGCGCTGAAAGACCCCTGTCACCGCTCCGTGCAGCGGTACCGGCGGAACCGTATCGCCCGCCGACCGTACAGTGCTTTGCCACTCTTCACGGAGCCGTTAGCCAGCAATCGGGACGAACGACGCTTCCTCGATTCACGTGCCGTCATTTGGATCACGGTCGCTGATCGCGATCAGTTGGAGTGGGTGAGTCAACCCTATCTGTTCGCGGCGTTCCGCGATGAATCCGGCAACCCCCATACGATCCTCGCTCCGGCACCCGACACGACCGGTGATATCACCCTGCGGCAGTACTGTCTGTGGCACGGACTGTCGCGCGCAACCGAGTACAAGCTGGGGGAGCGGAAACGGAGCGTCTCAGGGGAGCGGCGCACGAAAGATGATCCGGACGTGCCGGGCCTCCACGAGCGCACTCGCGAGATCGTCGTGAACTTGGAGGCGCACCTGCTGGTGCTGATCGAGCGACGAACGACTCGATGGTCGCGAGCCGCTGCTTCAGCACCGCCGGTCGTGCGTCAACTGCCTGCGGAGCCAAGCGAGCACGTTGAAGTCTCTCCGGAAGTCCTGGAAGGGGATCCCGCTGAAGTCGACGCGTGTTCGCGGCAGGTCACGCCGACGGAGGACATGCTCGCCTACCTCGAGATGATTGACGCCCCGAACATCGAGCGGCATCGCCGCGAACTGCTGCCAAAGATCGAGCAAGAACGGCGGGATGGTGAATTCATTTTGCTCGCACTGCGAATGGTCCCAGCGTGAAAACCGCGAACATGGAGGTCCTGTGATGGGAATCGCAATCTGCTACATCTGTCTGTTTAACGTCGCGAAGAATCGAATCCCACGTGCCGATCAGCGACCGTCGTACACCGACTGCGACCGGTGCCGGCATCCGACCTGCCGCGGTCACGGAACGGTGGCGACCAGCGACCGGTTCCTCTGCATGCGATGCATTGGGGCTGGAGCGCAATAGCATCGAACGCCTCCGTGGATGATGATCCAGTGCGCGGCCCTTGCCGGTGTTCGCCACTTCAGCGATTGATCACGCCTTGCCGTTCCGTCAGACGTGCAGAAGGATTCCCCGGCTCGGCAGCGCTGTCGCGGCGTGCACCGCTGCGGTGTACCACGCGAGCTGGTTCTCGTAGCGCTGAAGCCCGCGCTCCAAGTCGTGGTCCGTCTTGAAATCGACAACCACCCACGCACCATCCTCCTCGAATGCAAGATCGATGATGCCTTCGATGACAACTCCTGGCGTTGGCTGGACCGCGACCGGGACTTCGCGCCGCAACACCCCGCGGGCCGCGGCGGCGTGTGCACGCTTGAGGAGCGGGTGTGCGAGCGCGGATCGAACGGTCTCGATCGCGTACGCGACGACGTCGTCCGTCGCTCCGAGCATCCGCCCCTCCGCGGTGGCGATCCGCGTGAGCGCGTCATCGGCCGCGTCGAGCGGGACCGTCGCGAGAATGCTGTGGACGAGCGTCCCGAAACGGGGACCGATGGGGCGGCCCGGGATCGGTGGCAGCTCGATCGTCGTGACCGGCGGGACGTCCTCCGGAACGCCTGAGACGTCGGTGGCGCGCTCGACGCGGATCGTCGGAGTCGATGCCTGCGCGTTCAGCGCCTCGCGTGCGGTCTCCCACGAGCGCGCACGGTTGATGTCGGCTTCGAGCACGGCGGGAGCCACATCCTTTGAGAGGAGACGCTCCTGCCGAAGTCCGAAACGCGGACGGACGCCGAGCGTCAGCGTGCTCGGGTCCCACCAGACGACCGGATAGGCGCCATCGCCGTCACTGATCATGTGCGTCCCGGGCACGATGGGATCGACCTCCGTGCCCGGTGGGCGGAGGAGGACCGTGTCGCTGCCGAACGGCGGACACGCTTCGGCCGGTCCTGCGGCGCTGCGCCGATCGCTCGCCGGGTAGATCGCGGGCGAGAAGGGCGCAAGCCATCCTTCGAACGGTGCATCAGCGGTCGCGGGGATGACGAGCAGGTCCTGCGCGCGCGTGGCGGCGACGTAGGCGGTGCGGATGGCCTCGGCCGTGTCGTCCTCGAGTTCACGCTGGCGGTTCTCCACGACCTCCACGGGCGTGCACTCCACGAGCGGAAATGCGCAGAGCGCTCGCGCGGAGTCGATGTGGCGACTGACGTACCGCGGTGTCAGCTTCGCGCATGGATCTGCCAGCACCACCACCGGGAACTCCAACCCCTTCGCGCCGTGCACCGTCATGAGCTTCACGCCGTCGGATCCCTCTTCCAAGGTCGGCGCTTCCGTTTTCGTGGCGCGCTCTGCGTCCACGATCATCTGGTCCACGAATCCGCGGAAAGAAAGCCCCGAGGCGTTGTCGTGCGCCCGCGCGAGCTCGCCGACGAGGAGCACATTCGCGAGCACCTGATCGCCGTTCGGCCGCAGCACGAACGCGGCGTGCGCACGCGTGTGGTCGAGGAGAAGCGCAAGCGTCTCCGCGATGGGCCGGTAGTTTCGAAGAAGATGCACGCCCTTCAGGAATGCGAGTGCCTGCACGATCGGCTGCAGGTGCACCGCGGTCGCATCGGGGATGCGGAAGATGTGGAGCCGTTTGTGCGCGTGTCGGTACTCAAAGAGATCCGCGTCCTTGATCGCGAACAAGGTCCCGCGAAGGGCTGCGTAGAGCGAAAGCTCGTCGTCGGGATACTCGAGCGCCGTAAGCGCTGCCCGGATCGTCATCACCTCCTCGCGCGCGTGGAGGGACCTGCCCTTCACGAGGAGGTGCGGGATCTCGCGCGCTTCGAGCGCGTCGATGTACGCCCGCGTCAGGTCGAGCTTTCGCCGGTCGCGCTTCGTGTAGTCCGTTGCCGTGTACTGCTTGAAGAGGATGCAGACATGGCGCGCTTCTACGCGGACGCGCTGCCCTTCTTCCTCCACGGTCCATTCGCTCTCCTTGAGCAGCCACTTCAGGAACGCCGCAACCGCATCCGGGAGCGACTGCCGGATCGCGCCCTGCGTGTGATCGCGCTTTCCATACGGCCGCGGTACGGGAAGCGCGATCACGGAAGGCTGCGACGTGTCGGACCGATACGGCGCGAGCGGCACGTACAGCGCTTGACCTGGTGTCTCACCCGTCATGAGCGGCGCGAAGGCGGCGTTCACGACGCGTTGGATCGTCGGGACGCTCCGGAAGCTCGTCCGGAGGTACACACACTTCGCGCCGTCGCCCACAAGCTGTTTCTTGACCTCTTCGTAGACGTGGACGTCCGCGCGGCGAAAGCGGTAGATCGACTGCTTGGGATCGCCGACGATGAAGAGTTTCCCGGGCTTGACGGAGACCTTCCGCCAATCAGAAATGGAGGCATCCCTCGCCGCGAGCAGGACGATTAGCTCCGCTTGCAGCAGATTCGTATCCTGGAACTCATCGACGAAGATGTGCGAGAAGCGCTTCTGGAACTCACGCCGCACGTCCTCTCGATCGCGGACAAGGTCCCGCGCGCGCAGGAGCTGATCCGCGTAGTCGAGGGTGCCGGCCTTGCGCTTCGCGACTTCGTAGGCCGCCACCGCCTCGAAGAGTTCTCGCTGCAAGAGCGGCGCGAGGTCAGCGCTCGCGCGTTCAGCGAAGTCTCCGAGGGTCTGCACGGTCGATCGAAGCAGCGCCAGAACGTCGGCGCGCAGCTGCGTCGCTGAGTAGCGATCGCCCTTCCCTGGTCCCGCTTTCGCGAAGTCGGTGTTCCGCGCGAGTGCCACGAGCGCGCCTTCGAGACCGTCGTAGTCGCGCGACTGATCGATCTCGGATCGATCGATCTCTGCGATCAGGTCGCGCGCAGGCGCGGTCTCCTTGTAGAGGAAGTCTTGCGCCCATTTGGGGTTCTCGGTTGCCGTTGCGAGCGCGCGGAGTGCATCGACCGCGGCGTCGACGGCTGCTTCTCGGTCGAACGGATCGCGACGCCAGAGCGTCGGATACTCGCGCCACTCCGCGAGCTCGCGCGCGCTCGTAAACAGGCGCTCCATGACGCTCGTGGACCCGTGACGCCGCAGGACGCGCTGGAGCCCCTCGGTCGGGTTTTCCAGCGCGCGCTGAAACCACCGGGTAAATGCGTCACGGAAGGTGAGCTCCGATCGTCCTTCGTCCATCAGGCGAAAGTCGGTATCGACGCCTGCTTCCACGGGCCGCTCGGCGAGGAGTTCGTCGCAGAACGCATGGATGGTGCTGACGTGGGCCTCTTCCAGGCGTGAAAGCGCGCGTTCCAAGTTGCTGCGCCGCGCTGTGTCCTGCTCGTTCACGCGATGGTCTTCGAGTGCTGCGCGAAGTCGGAGTTTGAGTTCACCGGCGGCTTTCCCCGTGAACGTCATCGCGACGAGCGATGGGGCGGTCGCCTTCCCGTCCGCGAGGACCGCAACGATCCGGTTCACGATCTCAGTGGTCTTGCCCGTGCCGGCTGCGGCTTCGACGACGAGCGTCGTGTCGAGTGCCGTACGGATCGTCTCGCGCTCCGCGTTGTCCGCGAGCATCTCCATCACGCCATCCCCCGGATGTTGTCGACGTGCTCGGCGAGTGCTTGGTCTTTGTGCTCGCGCGCGCGCTGCTCCTCGTACGGTCCGCAGACCGCGAGGAAGTCGCAGCCAGTGCAGCCATCCTTGCGGGGGATGGGGAGGAGACGCGGCGTGAGCACCGCGTCGTCAATCTCGGCGAGGACTGTGTCCAGGGCGCTTCGCGTGGCGTTGCTCAACATGACGAAGCGGTTCGCGAACCCGCCGCGGGTCGTCGCGTAGAAGAGCCGGGTTTCGGTGACAGGTGTCCCGAGCAGCGTCTCCGCGACGCGTGCGTAGATGAGCGGCTGGAGGGTCTCCCCCTGGCCGACGATCAGGGTCGCAGGTGCGCTGTCGCGCCCCGTCTTGTAGTCGGTCACGCGTAGCCGGGCCGCGGTGCGATGCGCTTCCACGAGATCGATGGAGCCGTGCAGCACCCACCCCTCCGGCAGCGTGACTGGATCGGCGACACTCCCCGGCTCGGCGTCGTCTATCGGCGTCAGTCCGAAGCTCAGCTCAAAATGGCGCGGTGTCCAGGAGGGTGCGTCCGCGATGATGGCGCGCAACCAGTGGTAGCTATCGGCGCGGATCGCTTCGATCTGATCGCGCCACACCCGCTCGATCGCCGGCGCGAGCCGGTCGTGGTACGTCGCGGCGATCGCATCAATCGTTGCATCCGCGATCCGACGCGCTGCATCGAACTGGGCGTCCGTGAGCGGCAGCATGTTCGTTCGACGCAGCTCCGCACCGATGCCGGCGTAAATCGCGTGCACGAGCGTCCCACGCGTCATCGGGTCGAGGCGCTCGACGGGCTCGATCGTCTGGCGCGGCCGGAGCTTCTGGACCACGTCGAGGAAGAAACGGTACGGGCATCGCGCATACCCCTGGAGCGATGAGGCGCTGTACGCCTTCGTCCTCAGACTAAACGGCCGCAGGAGGTCGCGCACCTCTTTGCTCGGGCGGAAGAGCCCATCCGCGGTGGTCCACGGCTTCGTCGTCCACCGTTGTTCGCGCGAGCGCAGCGATCTCCCGAGCGCCTCGTTGAGGCTGAGGAGGTACTGCGCTCTGCCTTCCACGGTCGCGGGTTCGGCGCGGAGGTGGGGAAGGAGGATCGCAAGGTCGTGTTCGGCCGCGTCGATTGCAAGAGCGGGATCCTCGGGCGCTGGCCACGGCAGGCGTGCCTTCGTGATCGCGCGTGCAGCGCGTTCCATCGAGACCGGTGACGGGATCGATCCGGTCACGGCGCGCGCGACGTCGAGGGCGTAGAAGGACGGAACACGCGCACGCGCTTCCGCAATCTCCACCCGCGGGTATGAGAGTGCGATGCGCTCCGTCGCCGCGCCGACGGCAATCTGGAGGAGGAGCCGCTCATCCGCCACGCGGTCGTCGAGGAGGCGGAGCTTCGTCGGGACATTGCGCCTAACGGCATCGAGGAGCATCGGGTCCTCGCGCTGCGGCTTCGGAAACGCACGCTCGGCGAGGCCCGGGACGAGCACGACTCGGAACGCCCGCCCGCGTGCGTCATCGAGCGCGCCGACGAATACGCGCCCGTAGCGATTCGGGGGCTGCCGGCGAGGCACCGTGAGCAGCCGATGTCCGAGCACCCCCTGCACGTCCACCACACTGACCGGCCCGACGCTCGCCATGGGCTCAAGTTCGGAAAGCACCGTGAGGACGCGTCGGGGCTTCCGGAGCGCTGCGGTCGCGAGCGCACGGAGCTGAATGAGCCACTCACCCCACGTGCGGCAGGACGGAAGGCCCTCGAGTTTTCGGATAAGCGGCGTCGCGAAGTGCGCGAGCTCGCGGATCCGCGTGAGGTCGTTTTCCAATGCCTCGATGCGTGGGGACTCCGGTTCATCGCGGAGGAGGCGCGATCGGTGGAGAACGAACTCCTCCGCGAGGCCGCGAAGGCGTCGCTCCCATCGGTCCGCGCCGCCGATCACCGCGGCTTCGACGAGGAGTTCCTCCCATCGCCACGGTGCGCGAAGGGGCTCGTCCTCGGTTGGATCGTCGTCCTCGTCATCTGGAACTTCTTCGCTCGTGGGGACGTACAACACGTCGTCCTCCGGCGGCGTCCATGACGCTTCGACGGTACTCGGTTCCCGCGGCACCTGACCGAGGGAGACATACTCCGCGAATCGTTTTGCGGAGTAGTCCTCCGCCGCACACGCGAGCAGCGCGAGGAATGCCCGTCCGCTCGGATCGGGCCGCGCGACGCTGCGTGCGGGGTAGTACGGAATCCCGGCGCGTCGGAGTGCGGTCTCGACATGCGGCATGTACTGCTGCGGGGATCGCAACAGGACGGCGATATCGTCGTACGGGATCCCGCGGCGAGCCTCAGCGTGGATGCGTCGCGCGATCTCCACGGCCTCGCGCGATTCGCCGGGTGAGGACGAGAAGGTCACGGTCTCGTCCTGTGCCGCTTCCTCTGCAGTTGTCGAGAACAAGTTCTCCCGAAGGCGCTCCAGGCTCGTTCGTGGCGTCGCCACCGGAGACGCATGCTGTGCGAGACCGAAGGACTGAAGCGCCGCGATCGTCGGCATATCAGCGGCGAGCACGGTCGCGCATACGGCGCCGCGAGAGTCGATGAGACTGCGCACGAAGGACGCTTCTGCGGCGCTTCGGATCGGAACGTCGAGGAGAATGAGGGGTGCGCCACGAAGCGGGGCGTCAACTGCCACGGCGGCCTCCGCCGCGACACGGAAAAGATCCGCGAGGTCAGATGCGCTCTGCGCATCGAGCTGCGCATCGAAGGTGGACAGGAGGCGCGCGACGTCGCGCGCGCTCACCGCAGCGCTCGCGAGTTCATTCAGCGGAACCCCAGCGAGGCGAAGCTCTGTGATTGTTGTCGCGACGGAGCGCGCGAACCCGGGGAAACTCGCGACGGGCTTGAAGTACGGAAGGCCACCTTCCTGCAGCACCGCGAATGTAGCGCTCGAAGCCATCGCTTCCTGCGCGAGTCGCGTGATGGCGACGCGACCATCGTCCGCGAGCATTCGCCGCGCGAGCCGGGACGCGAGCTGCGTTAGCGAGAATCGATGCAGGCCGAACGCCGCACGGCCGCCCGTCACGATGTGTCGGACGAAGTCGTCGGCTGCACCGCGCGTACTCGCGACAACGACAATCTCCGTTGCGGGCGTGAAGCGACGCACGAACTCCTCCGCAGCGGCGAGTCGCGCAGCGGCAGAAGCGTCGATGAGGAGGGTTCGCACCGTGCATTCAAGATACGCCTGTGACGTTGTAGGAAAGAAGGACTTCTCCTGTGGTCGGGCGTAGCCTCGGCTCGGACAGGCCGCCTAGGGCGGTCAAAATCTAGCGAGGCTGCCGAGGCGAAGACCGCCGGAGGAATCGTGTCGAGGGCCGAGCCCGGCAAATCAGCGTCGATCGGTGAAGAAAGCAACGCATCTCGTAGCGGGAGCCAGCCTCACCGGACCGCACTCCAGATGAGGCACGCGCGCCCGAGCCTTCCGCCGGCACATGGGCTATTCTTCCTACTCCGTGGAGCTCCCATGGTATTCACCTCGCGAGCGCGTCTGTCTCCTCTCGGCTGCGATTTCTACCGACGTCATGTGGCAAGTATCGACAGCGCAATCGAACCCTAATTGACTGACAAGGCCGATGCTTCCGACAATCAAGAACCACGCTCTGAACACGTTGGCCAACATTCGTGGGTGGCGAACGAAGCGTCAGCTTGTCGTATTTGAGAGCGATGACTGGGGAGCAATTCGCATTCGCGACGCGGCCGCCCTGCAGACGATGGCCAAAAGGGGCTTGCGGCTGCCCCGTTCTGCCTACGATCACGTTGACTGCCTAGAACGCCGCAGCGACCTCGACAACCTGTTTAACATACTCGACGCCAATCGAAGTCGCCGACACCAGTCGCCCATCTTCACGTTCAATACGGTGATGGGCAACCCAAATTTTCAGTGCATCAAAGAAGACAACTTCACGAGATTCTCGCACGAGGACCTATTTCAATCGTATCTACGGTATTACGGCGACGATCTCCGGCCCTGCTGGAATCAAGCAATCCAGGAGTCACTGATCAAGCCGCAGTTTCATGCCCGCGAACATCTGAATGTCGACCTTTGGCTCACCGATCTACGTGCCGGTCACCCCGAGACGCGGCTCGCTTTTGAGTACGACTTTTACGCCCTCACGACAAATACTTCCTCTCCCACCCAACGTCATTATCTCGCTGCATATTGGCCAGAATCAGTTGCGCACCTTCAAAGCATTAAGGAGATCGTATCAGCGGGCCTTTCCATGTTTGAGCGTGAGTTTGGATTCCGCTCTAGGAGTTTCATTGCTTGCAATTACCTTTTGCCAGAGGAAGTTGAGGCGGCAATTGCTACCGAAGGGGTTGAGCTACTTCAGGGGAAGCGGGCGTCTCTCAAGCGAACAACGGCCCGGATGGGATCCGCCTTGGCAGGATACACGGGCTTCAGAAACCGGTATGGGCAGACCTACTCGGCACGAAACGTGAGATTTGAACCGTTTGAGGATAGGTCACGAGACTGGGTCGCGTCGGCCATGAAGGAGATAGGGCGGGCATTTTTCTGGGGGACGCCCGCAATCGTCTGCACCCATAGGGCAAACTATGTTGGCGGGCTGGATCAGAGAAACAGCGATCGCAACATAAGGCTGCTGGATCTGCTCCTAAAGAAACTCATCGCCCGTTGGCCAGACGTTGAATTCATTACTTCCGATGATCTGCTATCCTGCATTACTCACAGGCGCGCGAGTGTCTGATCCTGCCGGTGGCTCCGAGTGTCTGCGCCGGTGAGTGACGGCGTCGGGATGGGATCTATGCGAGTGTTCCTGCTTACGGACTATCGAGGCCAATTCTATTCATCGACTCGAGCGCGGGGCGCCGGACTCGACTTAGATTCGCTTCGTGCCGCTTTTGCGCGAAGAGGCTACGACACCGTCCTCCTCAGGTATGCTGACCTGGATCTAAGGGCGCAGGACTTCGCGGGCGAAAATGTTCTGTACCAGTCGTCCGAGGATCCTGGGCTTCTCTATAAGGACTACGTCGAAGACTTGATCTTAGGAATGAGGATGCAGGGTGCGAATCTCATTCCGCGGTTTGAGTATTTTCGAGCGCACCACAACAAGATCTTCATGGAGGTTCTAAGGGACGTCACGCTCTCCCCTGAGATTGGCGGTGGGCGTGCCCAATCATTCGGCACGCTGGAGGACCTCGTTCGCCGCGGAAGTGGCGTTAGACTCCCGGCGGTCCTTAAGCCAAGCGCCGGTTCGAAAGGGCGCGGCGTTACGATCGCGAAAGACGTGAACGCAATGCGCCGGGCCGCCAAGCGCCTAGCCCGGAGTTTCTCTCTCCACAACCTTTGGTGGCGCGGGCTCCATCTCTTCGACGCGCGAGGTTTTTTGCGCATGTCTAACCACAGGCGAAAGTTCGTGGTTCAAGATTATGTGCCCGGACTCGGTGGCGACTATAAGGTAGTCATCTATTGGGATCGATACTTTGTGTTGTATCGCCACAACCGCAGGAATCGTCCCACCGCTAGCGGGAGCCGGCGGTTTTCTAGACCGTACCCTCCGGACGGTGTGTTGGATTTCGCGGAGTCTGTTATGCGGTCCTTTTCCACGCCCTTCATGGCACTCGATATCGGGCACGCGGCTGATCGTTGCCATCTCTTTGAGTTTCAGTTCCTCTGCTTCGGGCAGAGAACGATTGAGGATGCGCAGTGCTACTACGAGCGCCAGAACGGGCAATGGGCTCGGGTGTCGTCCAGGCCAATACTCGAGGATGAATTTGCGCGAAGCGTGGATTTATACGTGCGTAACGGGGGCTCTGCTCCAGCAGGGAGTGTGTCGCAATGATGCCACGATTGGCGATTCTGGAGATTCACAGATGCTTCTGATTCGCCACGCCGAATCGCTGGAGGACATCGACAATGCCGTCTACGAGCTGGTGCCGGATCACGCCATCGGCCTCACGGTGGAAGGGCGGTCGCAGGCCATTCAAGCCGCAACCGAGATATCAAGTCGCATTGGCGTCGCTCGACGTCTCTCGATCGTTTGTTCGCCGGCAAGACGAGCGGAGGAGACCGCCGAACTCATCGCCGCAGGTATCCGCGCAGCGAGCAATGGGGCGGTGGACGTTCAGTGCATGGCGGACGCTAGGCTTGTCAAACAAGACTGGGGGAGCGTGACCATGGCCAACCGGGTGGAGCAGCTGCGAAGGCGATACGAAGCCGGGGCAATGAACTACAAGTTTCCAGATGGTGAATCCGGTTGGGACGTGGCAACGCGGATGCGGTCATTGATTGCTGAGCTGACGGCATGGCCAACCCCGCTCGGCAACGCTGCTGTCATAATCACGCACGGTTTCGAGGTGCGTATTGCATTAATGATTCTACTCGGGTGGACTGAGTCAGAGTTTGAGCAATACGCAAATCCGCCGAATTGCTTCATCGCCGACGTCAGAGCTCATGATAATGCGATGACGCTAATGGGTGAGGGTCCACCGTTGTACACCCCGGGGCCTTCCCACATTCCAAGAGTTCGGTAACCAGCCCGTACGGGTTGCGAGGTGTCGTGATGTGCGTGCGCAATTCTTCGAGAAGCTCGCGCGCTCGAGATGGAGTAGTGCAACTCTCGGATGTGCCGTAGGGGGAGTATGAGCATCGCGTCGACATATACCTTCGACTCTCTTTTGGAAGATCAATCGGGCGAGCTGCTTGCCATCTACCAGAAGTTCTTCCCTCCTTTGGGTTGGAGTCCCACGTATTTTCGCTGGCAATACTACGAAAATCCCTCTGGGGCGGCAAAGGTGTGGGTAGCCAGAGAAAGGGGGAGCATCGTCGCCAGCTATACCGCGATTCCTCACCGAATGTACGCAAATGGGCGAGTTGCTACCGGCTGGCGTGTTCAAAATGTGGTGACGTTGCCGGAGCATCGGGGACGGGGCTTGTATCATAGACTCGCCGCCATTGCCGCCCGGGAGCTATTCAATGGCGACCATCCGTTGAATTTCGCTTTCCCGAATGAACGGTCGAAGAACGGATTCATCCGTACGGGCTGGAAAGCCGCGTTCCGGCTTCCGCTGAAGACCAAAGTGATCCGAGATGCGCCGCCGAGCGCACATCTCTCCGCGATCGTGACGCCGCTAACCCAGTTCGACGCCGATTCCGAACGCATCTGGGAAGCGCATCGAAAGAGGCTGGGCTTCGCCGTGGAGCGGAGTTCCTCCTATTTGAATTGGAGATACTTCTCGAACCCCAAATCAGAATACTCCTCCTTTCGGCTGGATTCTGGAAAGAACGCGGCAATCATGACCTTGAAGTTCTACACTCGCGAGGACGGCATGCGCTTCTCTCATCTGTGTGATTTCTTCCAATCAGAGCCCGACTCGGCGCTGACGGAGAGCGCATTCAAGCAGTGGATCGATGCTTCCGTCGGACGAGATTGCCGGGAGATGAGCTGCTGGTGCGTCACAGGAAGCGGCATGGAGGCCGTTCTCAGTGGGGCCGGTTTCACCGAGAAGGAGGGTTTCGACCGTTGGATGGTGCTGAATGCACATACGTCGGCGTTCGAGCCAGCAACAACCGGCCGCTATGACCAAGAGAGCTCCTGGCATCTGGTCATGGGAGATAGCGACGTCTACTGAGACCGGTCCGAAAAGGGCCTTTTGGGCGGTCACGCCAATGCTGAACGCGCACACCGCCGGCTTGGCTTGGTGCGCCATGGTCAGCAGCGGCGATGGATCGCTGCGGGGTGCGCGTGCCTCAGTGGGTTCGCGCGGGCGGGCGGGGGTGGAGGGATCTCGGAGGGCAGCCCGAGATGGCGAACGATCTTCTGGACGGCTGGGCTGTGGTCGAGAAATACCGGTGGAGACTGAGCGGTCATGTGCGGCATTTACGGCGTGATTCAAACCATCGGAGAATCGATTCATGAGCCGGAGTTTCGTGCGATGGGCCAGGCAATCCGACACCGCGGACCAGATGCGGAAGGTCACTACATCGGCAGTCACGTTGCACTCGGTCATCAACGGCTGAAGATCATTGATCTTAGCGAAGCCGCCCGACAACCGATGACCAACGAGGATGGCTCAATCGTCCTGGTATTCAACGGCGAGATCTACAACTTTCAGGCATTGCGAACGGAATTGGAACGGCATGGTCACGAGTTCCGATCACGGTCGGATACCGAGGTAATCGTTCACGGCTACGAAGAGTGGGGCAAGCGATGCGTCGAGCGATTCAGCGGCATGTTCGCATTCGCAATCTACGACAAGAAGCGCCGCGAGATATTTCTCGCGCGCGATCGCCTTGGCATCAAGCCACTCTATTACTTTGCCAGTCAGGCTGGCGTGCTCTTCGCATCCGAGATCAAAGCCTTCCTCGGCTGCCGTGCATTCACCCACAAACTCAATGAGTCGGCACTCACGGAGTACTTCCTCTACCGGACGTTAGCCGGGCGCGAAACGCTATTCGAGAACGTGCACGCCCTCCTCCCCGGTCACTGGCTGAGGATTCGTTCCGACCTGACGTACACCGAACAAGCGTACTGGAATATCCAGTTCGACCAACCGCGGTTGCCGACGGCGAGCGCGCCTCTCGTACTCGACAGGTTGACGCTATCGGTCGCCATGCAGGAAGTGTCGGACGTGCCAGTCGGCGCGCAATTGAGCGGCGGGACGGACTCGAGCCTCGTGACCGCGTTGATGGCGCAACGCTCGAAGGTCCCGATTAGGACGTTTGCCGTCGGCTTTCAAGAGGCAGAATACAGCGAACTGTCGTACGCCAAAGCCGCTGCGCAACATCTCAAAACAGACCACCACGAAATCTTCGTAAACCACAACGAATTCGCCGAAGCTCTCGACACGTTGACGTGGCAGCAGGACGAGCCACTGACGCACGCTAATTCCGCCGGCATCTATTGGCTGTGCAAGTATGCGAAGTCGACCGTGACGGTCTTGCTGAGCGGCGAGGGGGCTGACGAAACGTTCGCGGGCTACCGCCGGTACGAGTGGTTGCGCGAAAGCATGCTCGCGAAACGATGGCGATTCCCAGCGGGCCCGTTCCTACCAGGACAGGCGCACGGGTACCGAATGGGGCGACTCAAGCAGGCACTGACCAATTCCGCTCGGGATTTAATCATTATCGGCACTGCCAACGGTCTCGCTGCTTTCGGCGAGCATTTCGACGCGCGGGCGGTCATGGAGAAGCGCGCCGAAATCTTGAGGCCTGTGCACACCCAGAGTTGGCTTACGCAGGCGCTCTACTACGATCTGAAGACGTATCTGCCTTCGATTCTGATGCGCCAAGATAAGATGAGTATGGCCAGCGGAGTGGAAACGCGGGTCCCATTTCTGGATCATGAATTGGTTGACCTGACGTTCCGGTTACCGGACGCGGCGAAGCTAAGAGCTGGCCAAACGAAAGTTCTCCTCAAGCAAATCGCGTCACGCTACCTGCCGGCGGAACTCCTCCATCGCCCCAAGGTCGGTTTTGGATTCCCACTAAAACCGTGGCTGCAAGCGGACCACGGGCTCGGCGAGCGTCTATCACTCGTGACCGAACCCAACAGTTTGGCGCGCCGGTTCCTCCCGAAGGTGTTTCTGGATGCACTCCTCAAGGAGCATCGGGCCAAGGCCGTCGATCACACTGAACCGCTGTGGACGCTGCTCGCATTGGAAGTATGGTACCGGCGATGGTTCTCAGAAACTGCCAGGGCTGGAGTTCACCGGGTGTAGAGGAGAGAGAAGCTAAAGCATCCGCTGAGGATCGGAACGATGTCGAATTCCATCCAAGGATGAGACTGCGCGCGAACGATGCTTCAGCGGGTTCAGATCGGAAGGTCGTGGAGAATGAGCGGTGCGCCACGAAGCGGGCGTCGTCTGCCCCGGCGGTCGTCCGCCGCGACAGGGGAGGATCCGCGAGGTCAGATGCGCTCAGCGCTTCGGCGCATCGAACGTGGCGCGAGGCGCGCGACGTCGCGCGCGCTCACCGCAGCGCTCGCGAGTTCATCCAGCTGAACCCCAGGCTGAGATTTCGATCGGTTTCATGTCTCTATTTCGGTCTCTATTTGGTGCTCTTGGACACTCGTTGACGCTCATCGACAGAGAGGATCGTGGTAGACTTGCTTTCGCGTCTCATGGTGTGCGTCTATGGCGTTAACTAGTGGGAAATGCAGGCGTTACGGCGCTAAGCGGGCGTAGCTCAGTTGGTAGAGTAGGAGCTTCCCAAGCTCTTGGTCGCGGGTTCGAATCCCGTCGCCCGCTCCAGCCTAACTCCTGAAAACCTCACGCTTTACCAATTTAGCCATACCTAATCACTGCCCTGATTCGTGTGCTTGGGTGTCACTCCGGGTGTCACCGCTGACACGCTTCCGACGGGGTTGAGCGCTTCGTGTGCTCCTTGAGCTTCGTGTAGCGTCGGGACATCCTGATCGTCGTGACCGAGGCACCTCGGATGTCGAGCAGGGAGGCCCTCCGCTCGTTGAGGTGCCCGCGAAACTGTGTCCGAGGTCATTGAGTCGGCTGGAGATCTTGAGAAGCGATGAAACAGCGCGCAGTCCGCGAGCCGTAGACGCGGCTGATCGCACGCTACAGGCGGTGAAGACTCGCCTTGACGTGTGCGCCCTACACCCGTAGCTTTGATCAGGTCCAATACGGCCTTCAGGTCGTGACGGAAAGAGCCAGTCGGACGCAAATCCGAGCTGGCTCTCTGGCAGGGACCGCCCCTTCGAGACGGGGCCGCTGCGCGGAAGGGCCAGACGATACGTCAAGCGCTTCTTCGAGCGCGACGTGATTGTCCGGCCGGCCGAGCGTCCAGGCGAACCCGGAGCTCGTCGTCGCCAGCCCCGGAAAGCCGAGCTGCGCGAGGAGCCGCGCGCTGCCCACGTCTCACGGATTCACAGCAAAGGACCATGTCATCACGCATACCTCTGCGGATGCCGGGAGTTTCGGTCGGAATGACGATCAAACGCATACGTCGTGCGCTGCGTCCCCGACCGTTGCTCGAACGATTCCTGCGTTCGCGCGGGATCAAACCGGCGTCGCTTGCGCAAGAGTCTGGATACAGTCGTCAGCACTTGCTTCGCGTGCGGAAGGGCGAGATGGACCCGACCCGTGCTTGCATGGCTGCGATCATCTGCGCGCTTCGGAGACTGACCGGAAAGGCCGTGCGGCCGGACGGAGTATTCGATTTCACCGCTTCAAGATAGGGCGCATCCCGGTGCGACAGTTCCCATTTCGGGAAGTGTTTGGTATTCTTCTTCCCGGAACGGGAATAGGTGACGCTTTTGGGATTAGGGCAACTTGCGGAGTTCGCCCACCAGCATCCGGACGCAAAGTCAGCGCTAGCGGCGTTTCAGCGTGAGGTGGAAGCGGCCACATGGTCTGACCCGGCACAACTCAAGAGCCGGTATCCGAGTGCGAGCTTCGTCGGAAAAGAGAATGTCGTGTTCAACATTCGGGGAGGCAACTACCGGCTGCACGCCCGAGTGAACTTCGCGCTATCGATCTTTATCGTCGTTCGGATTGGAACTCACGGGGAGTACGAGCGGTGGACCTTTTGACGCCATGAACAGAATCATCAAGACCGCCGAAGAGTACGAGTCCGCGCTCGCGCGTCTCCATCGCCTGCTCGACGGCGATCCGTCACCGGCGTCCGACGCGGCGAACGAAATCGAGCTGCTTGCGCTACTGATCTCAACGTATGAGAAACAGCAGTTCGAGCGCCTCCCTGCGCCCACAGCAATCGAAGCGATTCGTTTTCGGATGGAGCAGCTCGGGCTGGCGCAGAAGGACCTCGTTCCTTACCTCGGTACTCCAAGTCGAGTTTCGGAAGTTCTGGCAGGCAAGCGACCGCTCAGCATCACGATGATCCGTGCACTGTCGGAGGGACTGCACATTCCCGCCGATGTACTCATCAATCAAGTCACTACCGACGACGATGCGAGTACCGATCTGTCGTGGGAGCAGTTTCCAGTGAAAGAAATGGTCCGGCGCCGATGGATCACTGAATCCGATGACTTCCGACAAGCGGTACATCAGTTTGTCAAGCCGGTTCTACCCTTGGCTGCGGCGTTCCGCCGAACGACTCATTTCAGAGGGACGAGGAACATCGATCAGAAGGCACTCCTCGCTTGGCTGGCGCGGGTTTGGCGAAAGGCGGGTGCTCTGAAGAAACGTATGCCTCCCTTCGAGGGGCTGTCTCTGGATACGATCCGTGAAGTCGTGCGACTAAGCTGGTCCGAGCGTGGACCCATCTTGGCTTGCGAATTTCTCTGGAAACACGGTGTTGTCGTCATCGTCGAACCAGCGCTGCCACGGACGTTTCTTGACGGAGCTACGATCTTCACTCAAGACCGGCCAATCGTCGGCCTCACTCTTCGCTTCGACCGTCTGGATAGCTTCTGGTACACGCTGACACACGAGTTAATTCACGTCTCGCGGCATTCAGGCGTCGCGACACTCTTCCTCGATGACATGGAAGCTGGAGTGGCCGACGAATTAGAACTAGAGACGGACAGCCTCGCAGGCGAGATTCTCGTTCCCGGCAGCGCATGGAAGAGCAGTCCGGCGAGTCGTCTCCGCTCCCGACAAGCCGCTGAGCACCTAGCGCGGCAGCTTCAAATCTCACCCGCGATTGTGGCAGGGAAAATCCGAAGAGAGTTCAACGACTACCGAGTGCTTAGCGATCTCGTAGGCCAGAACACGGTCCGGCGGCTCTTCGACGATGTAGACTGGCAGGAGACTCAATCATGACGCAGCCCTCACTCTACGTTCCCGTTCTTCGCTCCCATGCAGCGGAGCGTGATGCGGTTCGTGAACTCGATCCCAGCGTACGTCGCCTCATGGCTCCGCTGTTCGAGGTGTCGCGAAAATCAGCGCTTGAGATGGAGGACTTACCGGCGCACGCCGTGGCTCGTAAGCTGGTGCAACTGACGTTCGGTAGCGCCGGGCAGGGAGAAATGTACATCGATCCGACAGCGCTTGCCGCTCGGAACGACCTGACAGCCATTTGCGCGGAGATCGAACGACTGCTCCTGAGTCTCCACAGCGATGCACAGTTCGTGTTTCGCCTCGATGACTTCGGACGTAGCTCTGGAGTAGGTTCCGCTCGACAATTGATGGAGCGCAACGGCTGTGCATTCCGTGTGATCACCAGCGACTACTCGGGTCCATCCCTTTCAAACATCGCGTCCCTGCTCAAAAAGGCCGGAATTGACGCTCGAAATGTTGATCTTCTCGTGGACTGTCAGATTGTGGCCAAAGGTGAACGCATGCGGGGCACCGCAGCGAAGCTTGAAAACGATCATGCTTGGCGCTCGATCACGTACCTCGGCGGCTCGTTTCCTCCAAATCTGGTCCAGTTGAAGAAGAACGACCAGCATGAGTTGCCTCGTCATGAATGGATCGCATTCAGTTCGGAGGGGCACGACAGGCGTACTCGCTTTGGTGACTACACGGTGCAGCATCCGCTACAGCCTGACCCGCCGCTGAAGACGTTGCCGAGCGGCTCGATCCGTTACACGAGCGACGACTATTGGGTAGTCATGCGAGGAGAGAAGCTCGACAATCCGACTGGACCGGGGCATGAGCAGTACATTGCACAGGCCCAACTCCTTTGTGGTCGGCCCGAGTATCGGGGTCGTTCGTTCTCAGCGGGCGATGAATACATCTATGTCATCGCAACGGAGATGAAGCAAACTGGAAACCCAAAAACGTGGCTTCAGGCAGCGATGAATCATCACATGACTCTCGCTGCGCGACAGATCTCAGCGGCGCTCGCCGCCTGAGGCTAGCCGCGATCCTCTCGAACATCTCCACCTCGTCGTCGGCGGAAGACGTGAAGAGTTTCCGCAACTTCGCGCGGGACGCCCGTGCCTCCTGATGTCCCGTCAAAGACCTCAGTTCTTCCCGGTGGAGGAGAAGCGCTGCATGTTGCGCATCAGCCAAGGGGTTCCTGCGTGACTCACGAAGATCGAGGAGAGAAACTCCATGTTCACCCCGGATCGCCAATCTCACGCCGCACCACGATGGTAATGAGCGCAGGAGTTGGATCGCAAGCGTTCGCCCGGCGACGAAGGTTAACGTTTGGCAGTACCGACTGTATGCGGCGAGCTGTGCATCCACACGTTGCAAGCTGTCAAAGTCACTCTTCACCTCGAAACCATGGAGGGCATCTGTGATCGCGAGAAGATCGACGCGCCCCGCCGGGCAGGTGAACTCTCGAAGCACCACCGCGTCAGGGTGCGATTCGAGCAGGTCATCAACGAGAGCGGCAGTTATTTCTGCTGCGGTGAGGGTGGACGGTGCCATTTGACACGGATGATAGGGGAAGGACGGTTCGAGGTGAACAAAGAACTGGTGTCCGGCACCTCCCCAGCTCGTAGAGTATCACTCCAGTGCCATTGCTGCTGCTCGCGCAGACATCATGAGTCGGCCTCACTTCCAGAATCAGGGCTGGCAACCGTCCGTTTGTGGTCACATGATTCTGGGGAAGTGCGCGACGGAGTGTGTCACGACCGTTCATGCTGCCCCTGTCAGCGCGAAAGCCCTGCGGCTGAGATCAACGTTCTGCCAGCGCGTACATTCTTTCAAGCACTGGCCCAGATGTTCGAGTTGCCATCCATGTAAATTTGTGAGGGCATCATGCGCGCTGCATGCAAGCTCAAGCGGGTGGTGGAGCCGTTCGTAGCGGTAGCGCGTGGCGTAAACATCGGGGCGCCGGAGCAAGTATCCCACCCGGCGCGCCCATCCCCGGAAGCCCCGGAATAAGGCTGTCAAGCACGTTAGCTCAGGTGGGCAATTGGCGCGTCGTGCAACTTCGCGCACGATGTCGTTGAGGGTCCAGTCGATGACATCAAGCCCGAGGACGTGAACGTAATCGTCCGTCCGGTTCGTCAGTAGAAACGCAGACTCGAAATCCAGCTGCCAGATTCGATCTGCCAACGTTTCGACATTTCGTGCGTCTCCGGTCGCGCGGAGAAGCCTCACGATGACATCGGCGTCTCGCCACTGCACATCGGCAGGCCGTCGAAACTTAAGTTTTCGGACACTGGCGACACCGAGATCCTCGTCCAACGCGAACACTTGGTTCTTCAGGGTTGCGTCGCGAAACAGCACGCCCGTGCTCGCGGTGTCGACAAGCCGTGCAGCCACCTTCGCACAGTCAGCGCGCACGTCGCTTCCACAGATACTCGGCTGCTGGCTTGCAACGAAGTCAAGCGCTTCGGCGAAGCGAATGTCGAACGGGTATGGCCGGACCATATCGCCAAGGGTGTGGAGCAACGCATTCTGCGTCGCGGGTGACTGCCATTCATCGACTGCCGCCAACGCCCACTCGCGCAGTTTTGCGGTGAGCGACAGGGCGCTCTCTGCCACACTGGTGTCCGGGGGCCGAGCCGCGACATCGCGCAGCGTCACGAGAAGGTCATGTACGCGGATGCCTTTTATCGCTCTCATCTGAACAGGAGCCCAAGGCAATGAGCGGCCGCCACCGTCGGGGTCCTCATACGCAGGTACTTTGAACACCGCGATGTCGCGAGCGCCAAGCGTTTGTAACACCTTGCGCTCGGCCGATGCTGACTCCCAGCCCATCGTTCGCTTGAGTGCGACGTGTGACCGCTCGTCGACCGCCACTTGGTTCATTTTCTGAAGGTCGAAGTCTCCACAGTAATCTAGCCCATATTCCGTCACGACGAAGAATGGATAGTCTGCCGAATCAACAGCGTCAGGTTCGGAAGGTAAATCGACGGCGTCAGGATGTCGTCGCCGCAATGCGTCTCTGTCTTCATCGAGCAGCCGCAACTCGCGGGTGTCCCTCCCTTCCGGAGGCTCTACCTTCACTTCGTGAATGTCGGTGAGCGTCTTCGCGGTGCGCGCGAAAACAAACAGAGGCACGTTCGCCGATGCTGCTGCCTGCGCGAGGGCGAGCGACCCAGCGGTGTTGTCGAACAAAGCGCGCCGCGGGCTCGGTCGGCGCAGGCGGTGAACGCCCATGAAAACCTTGGTGACCTGCCCGGCAGACAACAGCCGAGCGGCGTCGGCGTCAGGTATGAATCTCAATCGACAGCGGTTTCGCGGCAACTGCTCCGCCCAGCGGAGGGACTCCGCGAACGGCTTGTTTGCCGACTTAGGTCGACATTCACAGAGGTAAATCGTCACTACCTCCTCTTCGTGGGTGGAGAGCCACTGATTTAGTACCGCGAGAACAGCTTTGCTGAACGAGTACAGGAGAATTGAGTCGTTCGCGCCGATGGTTGCAGCTCCGATGCGCCCGAGATCCGTCATGTCCCTGCGCAGGTCGTGCAGTTCGTTGTGGACCCACTCTGCGACTTCCGTCACCGATGCTTGTCGAAGTCGTACCGACAGAGATTCGCAGAACCGCTGCAGTGGGACGTAGTCGCTCTTTTGGTCCAGAATCTCCCGAATTTGTCCGATCATCGCCTGCGTGTGGAACTCCGCCATGCGATTCCCTGCCATCTGTGACGGCCGGATCGTGTCCAGCGTCTTGAGAACGCCGTTAGCGACGGCGGATAACACCGTGGTCTCGGACCAAGCGTCGCTGTGTTGCAACTCCTCTCGAATCGTCCTTAGGGTACTGAACTCGGCAAGGAGCCGATCCGCGACGGTCTCGACCGCGACTTCGGCGTTCGTGAGAGCAGGAAGTTCGCCCAGTAACGGTGCAAGCACGTCCCAGAGAAAGGTGTCACCGTCGAATACGATGGGCACGACTCTGTGAGCCGACGGGTTACTACGCAGGACAGCCAGCGCACCGGTCACTTCAGCAAGCTGGAAGTACGCATCGGCCGATGCGCTCGTGAGCAGAACAACGATGACGCGAGAGTTTCTCAGTCCAGTGGTGAACTCCCGCGCCCACGACTGCCCTAATCCTATCGATTGCGGCGAGAAGAAGATCCGGTTGCTTAACCGCCCGTACCCGCGGAGCAGGCACGAATACAGATCTTCGGCGACGCTCTGATCGCGGCCAGCAAAGCTGATGAAGAAGTCGTACTGGTCCTCCATTCTCCCGAGAATACACGCGAACGGCTACGGCCGAGAGGCTCTGCTTCGGAGCACGGGTCAGTGGACGAATAACGAGCGCCAGGCCACCGGCCCCGCTCGCCGAGGTGTCACTCGGGTGTCACGGGTGACCGCTGGTTGACAGTCGGGGACGGCTGATGACGGTCGGTGATGCGCCATTTCCTCAAATCCCAAGCGTTACCAACCGTCTTTGAACGTCCCCTCTGCTTCCCAAGCTCTTGGTCGCGGGTTCGAATCCCGTCGCCCGCTCCAATCCATCTCACGTGGAATCTGGTGGTTAGCGGCTTCCTCTGCGTCCCGCGTACCTGTCGCGACGAAGCTCCTCCGTGCAGCTTTCATCGCGGCGGCGAGCGGGCTCGCTCTGGTCAACGTGGCGGACGCGGAGCTGCCCGACGGCTTCACTCGCTGCCCGCGAAGAGGTCGATTGCGAGATTGCTCGTTCGGTACGTAATGCGGCCGACGACGAACGGCTCGACGCTCACCGCCCTGAGCTTCCAGTCGCGGCGAAGGTAGACGAAGAGCCGGTGCGTGAGCAACTCGTGCACGACGAGGTCCGTTCGAAGCACGAAGTTGCGCGGAGTCGCCTGTGACGGTGGAACGAGCGCCGCCGTGACGTAGACATGTGCGACGCCTGCTTCCGAATGCCCGGCACCTGGCTCGATCACGATCTCGACGTCACGCACTTCGGTGCACCACACCGTGCCGTCCCGATGGGAAGCGGTCAGATGATCGGCGACGTAGCGTGCGATGTCGCGCCGCAGGCCGGCGGAGAGCGCTTCGCTGGTGCGAGGCACGGACTTGCCGAAGCCGATCTCGAACTGCGCGGCAGGAAGACGCAGCTCCGCCTCGACCTGCTCACGACCGACGTCCAGAAAGATCGTACTGTCGGGGAGCGGATGGGTGAAGGCATCGGGCGCTGCGAAGATCATCGCAGCAATCAGCACCATGGCAGACCCCAGCCGCATCGCCCTCACTCTCAGTGCCGGACCGCGCGTCGACGCGAGGCCCGCGGCCCATCGTCGTCGCGGATCGTCAGCATGGTCGAAGCCGGGCTGCCGAGCGCCGCGCCACCGGCAGCATTGCTCAGCGTCAAGACGACGGTCTCGTCGCCCTCGTCGACCTGGTCGTCGAGGATTGGAATCTGAAAGCTCTTGCTGCCGGTCTCACCATCGGCCCAAGTCAGCACGCCGCTCACTGATTCGACGTCACTCCCCGCGGTCGCCGTTCCTCCGGCTACTGCGTATGCGACGCTCACCGCTCCAGCCGTGCCGCCGCTGCGCTGAACCTGAATCGTCGCGGCGCCCGCACTCTCGACGGCCTCGTAGCTCGTCTCCGCGAACGTGATCGTTCCAGGCTCGAGCACGAGCGTGCCGTCACCTCCGTAGTCGAGCGTCACATCGCGCCAGATCGCGTGATAGTGAAGCTGGCCGGGGGTCGGGGCGGGGCCCTGCATGACGATCTCCATCCACGCACGGGGCCCGTCGATGCGGATGTACGACCCTTGCGTGGTGAGGTTGGCGTTGACTCCAGCCCAGCCGACATATGTGTTCTCGAGCGCGCTGCTGCTCGTGTAAGCGGCGAGAAAATCCGAAGCGACGCCGCTCGGCGTGTCATGGACCCAGGCTTCCATCGCGTCGAGGACGAGTGCCTGCTGCGTCGCCGAAAGGGTCGAGACCTTCAGTCCGGATGGCGCCGGGAAGACGTTGTCCGCGCCGGGGCCGAGCAGAACGTCGCCGAACGTTCCATCGAGCTTCGCCTCGGCGCGCTGCGTAGTATTCAGGCCGGCGATCATCGCCTTCATCGCGTCGGTCTTCGGTTTGAGCGGCGCGTAGCTCTCGCCGTTGAGCGTGAACGTGTGCGGGTTGATCCCGGTGAAGTACGGCGTCGGACTCTCGACGGAGCCGTGATAGTAGAAGTTGAGCGCGTAGTGGTGTCCGCCGAGCTGGAGGATCCACTCGCCCGTCGACGACGGCGTGCCGATGAACGCGATGAAGTAGATCCCGCTGTTGTACGTGGAGATCGGGCCGAGGGAGCCGAGAACGTCGTCGGCCATACGGATGCCGTCGAAAGTGCCATAGCCCGCACTCGAGAGCGCCGCCTGCGCGACGGCGAGTGCGGCCACGAGCTGCGTCGCCGACAACGTGCTGAACCGCAGGCCGTTCCTGCAGGCAGCACCGCATGGAAGGTTCGACCATTTGCTCGATGCCGTGGTGCGGTCGAAGGCGAATTGAATGCCGTTCCTCTGTGTCGACGAGAGTGTCGCGAGCAAACTCTCTGCAGCGCTGCAGACCGCTTTGGCCGGAACACTGCTGCCCGCGGTGCAGTTGCTCGTCTGTGCGTTGACGGTCGTGGTGCAGAGCAGGAGCGCGACTGCAAAAGTGCATGCGATCAAGACTCTAAATGGCTGGTTCGGCATAGTCCTCGTATCCGGTGGTCGCTGGTTTGGTCGAAGCGACAGTCTAGGACGCGTCGCGGCATCCGACCTGCGACAACCCGGAAAACAAGGCGTTGGACGCAAGGCCGTAGAAAGACGAATCCCGTCGCCCGCTCCAACAGATCGACCGGAAGCTGCGCGGCCTGTTCCTTGCTCATCCATCACCCATGAGCGACGAGAAATCAACGGAAGAGCAGATGCAGAAGATCGACGCGATTGTCGGCGATGAGGTTCTTGGTTACGACGGGTCGGCAAAGGGGGAGCATTCCGGCCAGCCAACGCCGCGGGATGCCGGCGATGGGCTCGCGGATAGTCTCGCGGACAACAGGCCCGATCAACTGAAGTAACGCTGCTGATCGAAGCGATCGGAGCGCCGACATTCTGTCGGCCGGTCCGCCGGTCTTCGACCGGCAGTCTCTCGGGCCACACTGCCGGTCGAAGACCGGCGGACCGGCCGGCAGAATGCCGGCGCTCCATCGTCCGCGACATCTTCGTGAAAGCTGGCGGGTGCTTTCAGAGCAGGCCGAGCTTCGCCAGAGCGGCCGGCAACTCGTGCAGCGAGCGGATGTGCATCGTGGCGTCGTGCAGCTGTTCCGGCGTATGCGACGTCAGGATGGCGATCACCCTCATGCCGGCTCTGCGGCCCGATTCCACTCCCGCGGGAGCGTCTTCCAGCACGACACACTCCTCGGGCCGGGCACCGAGCAGCGCCGCTCCCTTGAGGAACGGCTCCGGATCCGGCTTCCCGCGCACCCACAGCTCCGGCGTCGCCAGGTGCCGGGGCATCGGCAGCCCCGCGGCGCGCAGCCGGCTCTGAGCCAGTCTCCATGGCGCGGAGGTCACGATCGCGAGCCGCTCGTGCGAGGAGAGCAGCTCCAGCGCCCCCGGCAGCGCCGCCACGCCGGCTGTGACTTCCGCTTGCCGGTCGTCGAGGAGCCGTCCCTCGATCGCAGGGTCGAGATGAGGCGCCAGTTCGGCGGCGACGTCCGTCGACGTGCGTCCGTAACGGATCCGCTCGACGACGTCAGGGGACAGGCCCCGCAAGGCAGCCCACCATCGGAACGCCGAGACCACTGATTCTTTCGACTCGATCAGAGTCCCGTCGAGATCCGAAAGGATCGGGATGGATGTCAGCTTCACGAATGTGTTCCGCGGCACGCGATGAAGGTCGCTCATCATCCTAAAGGACCGCGGATCCTACCAGCAGCAGCAAGATACTCGTGACCGATCGGGGGACCGGTTCGAACGCTCTTCCACTGCGTTGAACCGATGGTCGGTCGCTTCCAACCGATGATCCTTACCTTCCAGGCGGATTCCATCGCTTCCGAGGCAGGAATGCCGTCCAGGCAGAATCGGCGCGATACTGGACACTCAGTTCCGGAAATCGGGGTGGAGAACGGGACGCGCCGGACATATCATCGTGATCATCACGGAGACAACATGCAGGAACCGCCGGATGAGATGACGCCGAGTGATGGGCTGGCCGAAAGCGGACGGCTCGCGGCATTCAGGGATGCTTACCTGCGATACGGGCCGCTGTTGCAGCGGATCTGTGTGACCCGGTTCGGCATCCCCGTGGCCGACGCCGACGAGCTGGTGCAGGGTTTGTTCGCGAGCTACTTGTATTGCGCCGACGAAGTCGAGTCCCTGGAGGGGTACCTCATCGGCGCGATTTGCAACGCCTCGAACGACTACCTGCGGCCGGGGGCGCTCGAGAGGGCGTTGTATTGCGGCAGGAAGCCGTGCATGGCGATGCCCGACGATGCGCTGCTGCGGGAGGTGGAGCGGCAGACGCTTCTCTCGCTCGACGCCTGCAGGGCGATCCCGCGGAGGTCGTGATGGGGGTGTTCCTCGGAGTTCCCTGGGGGAGGGGGATCGAGCAAGGTCTTAACTTAGTAACGCTCCCCGGAAATAGGTGACCAGTCCTTGCAGGCGGCGACGGGCCAGATGCTTCGTTGTCGCTCCTCCGCGATGGCCCCGCATCGCCTCGTCGCGACGCCTCGCATCTGGCCCGTCGCCGCCAGCAATGACTGGCCACCTATTTTCGGGGAGCGGTACTTAGGCGTCGTAATTCGCGTTATTTGTCATCCTGAGCCGCAGTCACGTTCCCACAGCGAGTGAAGCGTGGCGGCGAAGGAGTTTTCCCTGCTCCGTCTGACCGCCCGTCATTCCGGCAGCAGGTCGGCCGGCGGGGCGAGGGGGTCGAGGCGGCGGGGGCGGGAGCGGGGGATCATCAGCAGGCAGATCCCCAGCATCAGTCCGGCGAGCGCGGCGGAGCCGGTGCGGTCGTGGGCCAGCGCGAGCAGGCCGAGGGCGGCCATGATGGGGACGCCGAGGATGGCGCTGATGAAGTTCACCATCGAGCCGGCCTTGTATTGCACGTCCGGAAAGCGCGACAGCTCGCCGAGGAGCGCTTTGACGAACGGCGTGTAGGTCGCGCGCCGGTCTTCGAATTTTCCGGGCCCCATCCAGTGCAGGTGGCGGAAGCTGAGCCGCGCGCGCGTGAAGCGGATGATGCACTGGTAATAGGCGCGCTGCTTGGTGTGCTCGTATTTGAGGTGGATGGTGCGCACGTCGTTCAGCAGATACCGGCGCGGCCCGACCCCGGCTCCCTCCACGTCGATCCGGTCCGGGTACACGATATACGTCTGGTCGGATTCGAATACGGAGCGGCGGAAGGTGTATTGGGCGATCGGAGCGTAAGGCTGGCTCATAGGTCGGTCCGGCGATTTTACGGCGGGACAAGTCGCCGTTACCGGCGAACCTCTCTTTTGCGTCAACATGAGGGAACATGACCGGCCGGGTGTTGATCACGGGGGGCGCGGGCTTCGTCGGCTCTCATCTCGCCGACGAGCTGCTGCGGGGAGGGTATGCGGTGCGGGCGCTCGACAACCTCGCGCCGCAGGTGCACGGCGGGGAACGGAAGCGGCCCGGCTATCTGCACGGCGACGTCGAGCTCGCGATCGGCGACGTACGCGATCCGGAGGCGGTCGCGAAGGCACTCGACAGCGTCGACGCGGTGTTTCATCTCGCGGCGCTGGTCGGTGTCGGGCAGAGCATGGACGAAGCGGTCCGGTACACCGAGGTGAACAACGTCGGGACGGCCGTCCTGCTCGAAGCGCTCGCGAAGCGGCCGGTGCGGCGGCTGATCGTCGCGTCGAGCATGAGCCTTTACGGCGAGGGGCTCTATCGCGCGCCGGATGGCCGCCTCCTCTCCGGCGTCTCCCGCACGCCCGAACAGTTGGCGGCGCAGCAATGGGAGCCGCAAAGCGGTCGCGGCGAGCCGCTCTTTCCCGTCGCCACTCCGGAGACGCAGGCACCCGCCCCAGCCTCGGTTTACGCGCTCTCGAAATTCGACCAGGAGCGGCTCTGCCTGATGCTCGGCAAGGCCCGCGGCATCTCCGCGGTGGCGCTGCGTTTCTTCAATGTCTATGGGCCGCGGCAGGCGCTGTCGAATCCGTACACGGG
>Ga0190275_10000341_pt1 | contig 43782 bp, 50 predicted proteins | sample Popmic550T_FD_133745 | JGI IMG/M metagenome (GOLD analysis project Ga0190275, IMG submission 133745) | Populus adjacent soil microbial communities from riparian zone of Yellowstone River, Montana, USA - 550 T | ecosystem: Environmental > Terrestrial > Soil > Riparian zone > Trees stand | place... | reverse complement strand
CGGCAATGTCGACCGCATCCTCGACTTCACCGGCGCGGACGAGATCCGGCTCGAAAATGCGATCTTCACCGGCCTGGCCGCCGGCGCGCTCGCGCCCGGCGCCTTCGCCCTTGGTACAGCGGCCCAGGATGCCGACGACCGCATCGTCTACGATCAGGCGACCGGCCGGCTCTTCTTCGACGCCGACGGCAACGGCGCCGGCGCGGCCATATTGTTCGCCACGCTGCAAGGCGCGCCGGTGCTCAGCGCGAGCGACTTCGCGGTGATTTGAACGCACCTGTCGCGCAGAGAGCCGCACACGGGCGGCCGCGGGTGCGGTCTTTTCCGGCAGAGGTCACCCGGTGCGATGATGCGGAGCCTGTCGCGCAAGGCGGTTGCGGGGAGGAAGAGCGCTCGACATTCGCGGTTCGCTGACCCAGGAAGCCTCATGATCTCCCTCTCACGCCTGTGCCTCGGCCTTTCCCTTCTTCTCGCCGCACCCGGCTTCGCTCAGTCGAGCGCCCAGCCGGCCGCCCAGCCCGCGCCGTCTACCCCCGTCCCTTCGACCAACGATTCCGACTGGCTCTATCGCGGCTCCGACATCGCCCGCGACCCGGCCTGGCGGTTCGGCACCCTGCCCAACGGCCTGCGCTACGCGGTCCGGCGCAACGCCCTTCCGGAAGGGCAGGTCTCGATCCGGGTGCGGATCGACGTCGGCGCGCTGCACGAAGAGGACAATGAGCGCGGCTGGGCCCATTTCCTCGAACATATGCTGTTCAAGGGGACCGAGAATTATCCGGACCGGCGGGCGCGGCAGATCTGGCAGGAACTGGGCGCGAGCTTCGGCAGCGACACCAATGCCCAGACCAGCCCGACCGACACCGTCTATATCCTCAACCTGCCCCATGCGACCCGCGCGCCGCTCGACACCAGCCTGACGATGCTCGCCGAAATGATGATGCGCGCCCGGATCGAGCCCGCCGCGGTCGCCGCCGAGCGCCCGGTGGTGCTCGAGGAGCGCGGCCGCCGGCCCGAGCTTGGCGTGCGCAGCTGGGAGGCGGCCCGGACGCTCTTCTACACGGGCCTGCGCATTGCGGAGCGCGAGACGATCGGCACCGAAGCGACGCTGACCGGCGCCACCGCCGAGGGGCTGCGCGCCTTCTACCGGCGCTGGTACCGGCCCGAGCGGACCACGATCGTGATGGTCGGCGACGCCGATCCGGCGCTGATGGAGGAATTGATCCGCACCCGCTTCGGCGGCTGGCAGGCGCAGGGGCCGGCGCCGGCCGACCCCGGCTTCGGGTCGATCGCCGAGCCCTCGCCCCCGGTTGGCAACCTCGCTTATCCCGGGATTCCGACGAGCGCCTATCTGGCCTGGCTGCGCCCGCATGAGGCGGTGCCGCACACGATGGCGCGCGAGCGGGACGCTCTGGCCGAGACGCTCGCTCTGCAGATCATCAACCGCCGGCTGGAGGCGCATGCGCGCGGCGAATCGGCCTTCCTCAGCGCGCAGGCGGGCCTCAGCCGAACCCGCGGCATCGCCGATATGACGAACCTGGCGGTGGCGCCGCGCGGCGACCGCTGGCGCGATGCGCTCACGCAAGCCTATGCGATCCTCGGCGATTCCCTCCGAACTCCGCCGAGCGCCGCCGAAATCGCGCGCGAGCTCGCCAATCTGCGCACCGCCGTCAACGCCGCCGTGCAGGGCGATCCCACCCTGCAATCGCAGAGCCGGGCCGATCAGCTCGCCAACGCGATCGACAGCGGCTCGGTGGTCGCCAGCATCGAAACCGTCCGCGCCAATTTCGAGGCCAACGCGCCGCAGATGACGCCCGAGCGCGTCGGCGCGACGATGACCGCCCTGTTCACCGGCTCCGGCCCCCGCTTCCTGCTCATGTCGCCGGTCGCGGTCGAGGGCGGCGAGACGGCGCTGGCACAAGGGCTCGCACTGGCCCGGGCGGCGGCGCCCGCGGTGCGCGCCGCCGAACGCCAGGTCAGCTTCGAGACGCTGCCCCGCCCGGGACCGCCGGGACGCGAAGTCTCGCGTCAGCGGATCGAGGATCTGGACGTCACCATCGTCCGCTTCGCCAACGGTTCGACGCTCACCTTCAAGCGCACCGAATTCGAGCGCGGCTCGATCCAGATCCGGCTGCGCTTCGGCCATGGCATTGCCGGGCTCGCGCCCGACCGGCCCTCGCTCGGCTGGCTCTCCGGGCTGATCGCGCCCTCGGGGCTCGCCGATCTCGATCTCGACGGGCTGGAACGGCTGGTCACCGGGCGGCGGATCGGGCTCGGCTTCGCGATGGACGAGGACGCCTTCGTCCTGTCCGGGCAGACAGATCCCCGCGATCTGGAGGATCAGCTTCGTCTCCTCACCGCCAAGCTGCTCAGCCCGCGCTGGGACGCGGCTTTGTTCGCCCGCTTCCGGACCGCCGCGGTGGAGAGCTTCAACCTTCATTCCTCCTCCGCCGCCGCGCGCGCGGCGCGCGAGGCGGGCGGTGTGCTGCGCCCGAACGACCAGCGCTGGCGCCCGATCGAGCGCGCCGAGATGGAGGCGGTGACGGTCGAGCAGTTCCAGGCCTTTTTCGAGCCTTTGCTCGCCGCCGGGCCGGTCCATGCGATCATCGTCGGCGATGTCGAGCTGGAGACGGCGGTGGCGGCGATGCGCGGGACGGTGGCGGCGCTGCCGCGTCGCGCCGAGGCGCCGGTCCCGGCCAATGCGGCCGCGCTTTCACCGCCCGCGCCGAACCCGGCACCGCGCACCTTCACCCATGAGGGCGATCCCAACCAGGCCTTCGCTTTGATCGGCTGGTCGACGCTCGGCGGCAACGAGCGGATCGCCGAGCGCCGCGCTTTGGCGCTCGCCGCCAACATCTTCGAAACCCGGCTGTTCGACCGGCTGCGCGAGGAGGAGGGCGCGACCTATGCGCCCGATGCCGGCCATGTCAGCGCCGAGGCCTTTCCCGCCTGGGGCGTGCTCACCGCTTCGGCCGAGATCCGCCCCGCCAATGCGCCGACCTTCTACCGGATCGCGCGCGAGATCATCGCCGATCTCGCCGCAAATCCGGTCCAGCCCGACGAGTTCACGCGCGCTCAAAACCCGGTGATCTCCGGGATCGAACGGGTGCTCGCGACCAACGCTTATTGGGTCGGTGCGCTGGAGAACTGGCACCGCGACCCGCGTGACATTGCCAATGTCCGTACCTATCTCACCGATTATCGCGCCCTCACTCCCGAGGACGTGCGCCGTGCGGTCGCCACTTATGTGACCGAGCAAGGCGACTGGTCGATGCTGGTGCTTCCCGCTAGGGGGAGTGCGGCGAGAGAAGCGAATGGCGAGTAACAGCGCACTTCCCATCGATGCCGCGCCGCGGGACCAGCCCGCGCGCCGCCGCGCCTGGAGCCCGCTGCACTTTCGCGAGCAGCCCTTCTTCGAAGACAAGAACCGCGCCTTCTGGATCCTGCAATCGTCGGGCTGGGTCGGCTATTTCTTCCTGCGCACGCTCTCCAACATCGGCAACGCCAATGAATGGAGCATGGAATTGTGGAGCTACGCGCTGCACAATGCGATGCTGACCGCGGCGGGCTTTTCGATGACGCTGCTGATGGCGTCGGCCTTCCGCCGGCTGATCCGAATGAAACCGGTCTACACCTGGGTCGGCGCGATCATGCTGGTGGTGATCGCCGCGGCGGGCTTTTCCGCGATCGAGACCTGGAGCTTCGCCACCTTCGTCGACGCCGATTTCAGGCCCGAGGGCCTGCGCTTCCTGGGCGCGATCCTGCTCACCGTCTCGCTGCTGATCGCCTGGGCCGCGCTCTATTTCAGCATCAACTATTTCCTCCTGCTGGAGGCGCAGAGCGGCCGGCTCGAGCGGCTCGAAAGCCAGGCGTCGAACGCCCAGCTGGCGATGCTGCGCTACCAGCTCAACCCGCATTTCCTGTTCAATACGCTCAATTCCATCTCGACCTTGGTGCTCCTCAAGCAGACCGATCGCGCCAATGCGATGCTGAGCCGGCTCTCCTCCTTCCTGCGCTACACCCTGGTCAACGAGAGTACCGGCATGGTCACGATCGCGCAGGAGATCGAGACGCTGAAGCTCTATCTCGAGATCGAGACGATGCGCTTCGAGGAGCGGCTCAGGCCGCATTTCCACATCGAACAGTCGGTCAGCCGCGCCCACGTCCCCTCGCTGCTGCTCCAGCCGCTGATCGAAAATGCGATCAAATATGCAGTCACCCCGCAGGAGGAGGGCGCCGACATCTCGATCGAGATCCGGCGCGAGGTCGATCGGGTGATGATCACCGTGTGCGACACCGGGCCGGGCCCGGATGCCCAGACCAGCCGTTCCCTGTCCACCGGCGTCGGTCTGGCGAACATTCGGGACCGTCTGGCGCAGGCCTATGGCGACAATCACCGCTTCGAGACATCAACGGACAGTACAGGGGGCTTCCGCGTTTTCATCGAAATACCCTATCAAATCGAAACCGAGGAGCCGAAATGACCATCCGCACGATCCTGGTCGATGACGAGAGCCTCGCCATCCAGGGGCTGGAGCTTCGCCTCGAAAAATATGACGATGTCGAGATCGTCGACACCTGCTCGAACGGGCGCGAGGCGATCCGCTCGATCAAGACCCACAAGCCCGATCTGGTCTTCCTCGACATCCAGATGCCGGGCTTCGACGGCTTTTCGGTGATCCAGGGGCTGATGGAGGTCGAGCCGCCCTTGTTCGTCTTCGTCACCGCTTATTCGGATCATGCGCTGCGCGCCTTCGAGGCGGACGCGGTCGATTATCTGATGAAGCCGGTCGAGGACGCCCGCCTCGCCGACACGCTGGAGCGGGTCCGCATCCGCCTCGCCGAAAAGCGCGGCGTCGAGGAGGTCGCGGCGCTCAAGGAAGTGCTCGCCGAAGTCGCCCCCGACGCGGCCCAGGATGTCGAAGGCGTCGAGGACGCCCACGCCTCCAGCCGCTACGAGAAGATGATCAACATCAAGGACCGCGGCCAGATCTTCCGGGTCGACGTCGACAGCATCGAAAAGATCGACGCCGCCGGCGATTACATGTGCATCTACACCGGCGACAACACGCTGATCCTGCGCGAGACGATGAAGGACCTCGAAAAGCGCCTCGACCCGCGCCGCTTCCAGCGCGTCCACCGCTCGACCATCGTCAATCTCGATCTGGTGAGACAGGTGAAGCCGCACACCAATGGCGAGTGCTTCCTGGTGCTCGACAGCGGCGCGCAGGTGAAGGTCAGCCGGTCCTACCGTGACGTGGTGGCGCGCTTCGTCCACTGATCGGTGTTGACCGCAAGAAACGGAACGCCCCACCCCGTCATGCCAGCGAAGGCTGGCATCCAAGCCGAGACAGTATGGACCCCAGCCTTCGCTGGGGTGACGGAGGGATAGATGAGCCGATCTGCCGATTTCCAAGCCTTCGCCTTGCTGCACGTGGCGGGCGATCCGTTGGTCCTGTTCAACGTCTGGGACGCGGGCAGCGCCAGGGCGGTGGCCGGCGCGGGCGCCAAAGCGATCGCCACGGGCAGTGCTTCGGTGGCGGCGGCTTTTGGCTATGACGATGCCGAGGGGCTGCCGCTGGAGCTGGCGCTCGCCAATGCGGCGCGGGTCGTGAACGCCGTTGCGCTTCCGGTCACGATCGACTTCGAAGGCGCTTACGCGGTCGCGCCCGAGGCCGCCGCGGCCAATGTCGCCAGGCTTGCCGCGACCGGCGCGATCGGCTGCAATTTCGAGGATCAGATCGTCGGCGGCGAGGGCCTCCACCCGGTACAGCTCCAGGCGGCCCGGATCCGCGCGATCCGCGAGGCCGTCGGGCCCGATTTCTTCATCAACGCGCGCACCGATATCTTCCTGAAGGCCCGACTCGACAGCCACGATGGGGCGATGGTCGATGCCGCGCTGGAGCGCGCTCATGCCTATGCGGACGCCGGCGCGAGCGGCTTCTTCGTGCCCCTGCTCTCCGATCTCGCTCTGCTCGACCGCTGCTGCGCCCGCTCGCCGCTCCCGGTCAATTTCATGGCCTATCCCGGCGCCCCGTCCGCGCGCGATGTGGCCGGGACAGGCGTCGCGCGGATCAGCCACGGCCCCTTCCCGCACAAAGCGGCGATGCAGGCGCTGGCGGAAGCGGCGGCGTCGGCAAGTCTGCTGGACTAGGCTGTATCGACCCTCCTCACTCCCTCCCCCTTGTGGGGAGGGGAGACGTTAGTCCGCCGACCCCATGTGAAACGCACACAGCTTGTTGCCGTCGAGATCGCGGAAATAGGCGCCGTAGAAGGCGCGCGGGCCCTCCGGCGTGCGCAGGCCCGGGGCGCCCTCGTCGCTGCCGCCGAGCGCGAGCGCCTTGGCGTGGAGCCGATCGACCATCTCGCGGCTGCCGGCGGCGAGCGCGGCCATATTGCCGTTGCCGACGCTCGCCGGGCCGCCGTCATAGGGGCGGGTGATGGCGAGTCCGGGCGAGCGGGCGCCGGTGCCGTAAAGGGTGAAGCCGGACTCGTCGAACTGCATCTTGCGGGTCGCGCCGAGCTCGCCGAGCAACTCGTCGTAGAAGGCGCGGGCGAGGTCGAGATCGTTGGTCCCAAAGGTCATGTAACCGAGCATCAGCCGTGTCCTTTCAATTCCTCGCCGGATCGGCCGCCGGGCAATCGCCCAGCCTTCGGCCGCGTCCCCTGATCTCGATCCGCATCGTCTCGCCGTCCGGCAGCGCGGCCTGCATCACCATGGCGAAGCTGTAGCTGCGCGGTCCATAGCGTCCTTCTATGGTTGCGACGGTCGGGCGCAGCAAGACCGGATCGGGGCAGATCAGCGTGCCGGCCAGCCGGCCGTCGGCCATCGAAAGGCCGCGATAATTGCAGGCGCCGCTGCCGCCGATCAGGCGCGGCGCCTGGGCGGCGGTGATGCAGCCGCGCGCGATCGGGCGCGGGCCGATCATCCGGCGGCGAATTTCATGCGGCAGCTCCGGCGCGCTCACGTTCACGATCTCGCTCGCCGACTCCCATTCGCCCGGCTCGATCGCGATGGCTGCGGCCTGGTTGTTCGCTTCAGGTTCGCCGCCGCATCCCGCCACTGCCAGCAGCGCCAGGGCGACGCCTGCGGCCCTCACTGCCCTCCGCTCGGCGCCATCAGATCGAGCACCGCGACCAACATCGCCTCGGTGCCCAGCCGCACCGCCGGTTCCGGCACGATGCGAAATTGCGGGCTGTGGTGTGAGGGCACGGCCGGGCCGCCGGCGCGGGCGGCGTCGAAGGCGGCCTGCGGGGTCCCGCCGACCGAGAAATAGACACCGCGGACGCGATGTTCGGGGGCGACGAAATAGGCGAAATCCTCGGCCCCCATCCCGGTCGCGGGCTGCGGCTCGAGTACGGTGCCGGCCGGCAGCGCCCGCTCGAACGCCGCCCGGACGCGGGCGGACAGTTCGGCGTCGTTGATCGTCGGCGCGGTCGATTCGGCCGAGACCCGGACCTCGGGCAGCCGATCTTCGGGCATGCCGTTCATCCGGCCGACATTCTGCGCGATCCGGCGAATCCCCTCGAGCAGGGTCCGGCGCACCGCCTCGTCGTTCGAGCGCACGGTGAGCTGCATCTCGGCCCGGTCGGAGATGATGTTGTGCTTGAGCCCGGCATGGAAGGCGCCGACCGTCACCACCCCGGGCGACAGCGGCGAGATTTCACGGCTGACCAGGGTCTGCAGGGCGATGATGATCTGCGCGCCCATCAGAATCGGATCCTTGCCCTGATGCGGATAGGCGCCGTGCGCCCCGACGCCGTGGACGATGATGTCGACGCTGTCCGCCGATGATGCCACCAGCCCCGGCTCGACCAGCACCCGCCCCACCGGCAGATCGGCATCGACGTGGAAGGCGAGCGCATAATCGGGGCGCGGGAAGCGGGTGTAGAGCCCGTCCTCCATCATCGCCCGGGCGCCGCCGAGCCGCTCTTCCGCCGGCTGGGCGATCAGGACGATGGTGCCGCGCCAGCGCTCCCTGAGCCGCGCCAGCTGCCGCGCGGTGCCGATCAGCGAGGTGATGTGCACGTCGTGGCCGCAGGCGTGCATCACCGGCACCTCGACATTGTCGACCCCGGTCTGCCGCACGGTCGCGGCATAAGGCAGGCCGCTCTCCTCGCGCACCGGCAGCCCGTCCATGTCGGCGCGGATCAGCACGGTGGGCCCGGCGCCGTTGCGCATGATCCCGACCACGCCGGTGCCGCCGACCCGCTCGGTCACCTCCGCGCCGGCCGCGCGCAGTTCGCGGGCGATGATTCCCGCGGTCCTGCTCTCGCGATAGGACAGTTCCGGATTGCGGTGGAAATCGAGGAACAAAGCCTCCAGATGGCCGCGATAATCCTGGGCCACCGCCGGGCTGAAATCGGGCTCGGCCGCGGCCGGCGCGGCGAACGCGGCGAGTGTGGCGAGCGCGCCCGCCAGCAGGATCGGCTTCAGGCGCATCCTCGTCTCCCTCGTCCTCAAGCCGGGCAATCGCCGAGCCGCCGGCCGGTCACCCGGGTGGCGGTATCGACCGTCACGCCGTTGGCACTGACCTGGCTTTCGCTTTCGACCTGCATGCTTTCGGCCCCGAAGCTGCCGTTGAAGGTCGAGCGCACCGTGGTGCCCGACGAATTGCAGGTCACCACGCCCTGGATCCGCCCGCCGGTCATCGAGAAATTCTCATAGCTGCAGCCGGCCTGATTGCCGCCTGCGAACATGTCCGCATTGGGCCGGCGCGCCTGTTCCGGCGTCACGCAGGAACGGATCGTCTGGGGCGGCGGCAGCGGCTGGGTCATCCCCGCCGGCATGCCGGGCACGTTGGCCATATTGAGCCGGAGCACCTCGACCGTGGTCTCCCACTGGCCGGGCCGCATCTCGACCATCGCCGCCCCGGCGGTGCCCGCATCCCCGCCCGATGCAGTCGCGACATTGCCGCCAGCGGCCGGCGCGGCGCCATTGGCCGCGGCATTGCCCGCCTCCTGCTGGCCGTTGCACGAGGCCAGCGCCAGCGCTGCCGTCGCGGCGGCCATGATCCGCAGCTTCATCTCGTCCTCCCTTCATGGCGGCGCCGCCGAAGCCTTGGGGGGCTCCGACGGCGCCTGCCCGTCTGCTTGTCTGCCTGCGATCAGGAGGCGCAGTCGCCCGTGCGCCGGCCGGTGACCGTGCCCGAGGTGCGGACCTGTTGCGGGCCCATGCTCATCGTCGTCGTGAATTGCATGTCCATCGTCGTCGGCGTGTAGGTGCCGGTGAAGGCCATTTGCGCCTGGCCGCAGGTGCCGGCGATGTCGATATTGCCGCCTTCGAAGGTCTGCTTGGTGAAGGTGCAACCGCCCGCGCCGCCGCCGGCGCCGCCACCGGCGGCAAGGCTGGCGGCGGGATTGGCCGCTTCGGCGTCGCTCATGCAGCGCGACTGGGTCTGCTGGGTCTGGCTTGCGAGCGCCTGCTTGGCCTGCGCCTGCACTTCGGGCGGCGCGCCGGGCACCTGGACGTCGGTCGCCTTGAATGACATTTCCCACTGTCCCGCCTGCAGCTGATCGGCGTTCTGGCAGGCGAAGATCAGCACCGTCACAGGCGCCAGAATTGCGAGCTTCTTCATGAAAGTCTCCCCGTCTTGAGGTCGCCGTTGGAGTCGCGAACCTTGGGCCGAATGTGTCGGACTTTGTCGCGATAGGCAATCGGAGTCGTTGCGGCCCCGGAAACGCGTTTCCTCCGAACGAGTTAGGCGTCTATCGGAGCATCGATGCCCCGGCCGCGTTCGTCGCGGGCGGGATTGCGCAGCGGCGGTCGCCGGACCATATCGGGAACATCATGGCCATCCAGATTCGCACCAGCCTCGAGGAGCCGGAGACCGGCCAGGCTTTCGTCCCGCATCGCCCGGATCGCCCCGCAAAGGCGGAGGGCGGCCGGCCGTTCAGGCTCGTCTCCGACTACCGGCCGGCGGGCGATCAGCCGCAGGCGATCGCCGAACTGGTCGAGCAATTGCGCGGCGGCGAGCAGACCCAGGTGCTGCTCGGCGTCACCGGCTCGGGCAAGACCTATACCGCCGCCCAGGTGATCGAGACGCTGCAGCGCCCCGCCCTCGTCCTCGCCCCCAACAAGATCCTCGCCGCCCAGCTCTATGGCGAGTTCAAGAGCTTCTTCCCCGACAATGCGGTCGAATTCTTCGTCTCCTATTACGATTATTACCAGCCCGAGGCCTATGTCCCGCGCTCCGACACCTATATCGAGAAGGAAAGCTCGGTGAACGAGGCGATCGACCGGATGCGGCATTCCGCCACCCGGTCGCTCTTGGAGCGCGACGACGTGATCATCGTCGCTTCCGTCTCCTGCATCTACGGCATCGGCTCGGTCGAGACCTATTCGGCGATGACCTTCTCCCTGAAGAAGGGCCAGAGCGTCGACCAGCGCGAGATCATCCGCAAGCTCGTCGCGCTCCAGTACAAGCGCAACGATCAGGGCTTCGCCCGCGGCAATTTCAGGGTGCGCGGCGACAATCTGGAAATCTTCCCCTCGCATTATGAGGACATGGCTTGGCGGGTGAATTTCTTCGGCGACGAGATCGAGGGCATCGTCGAATTCGATCCCCTCACCGGCAAGAAGATCGCCGCCCTCGACTACGTCAAAGTCTATCCCAATTCGCACTACGTCACCCCCGGCCCGACGATGAAACAGGCGATGGAGGCGATCCGCTTCGAGCTCACCGAGCGGCTCAAGGAGCTGCAGGAGGAAGGCAAATTGCTCGAGGCGCAGCGGCTCGAGCAGCGCACCAATTTCGACCTCGAGATGATCGCCGCCACGGGAAGCTGCGCCGGCATCGAAAACTACAGCCGCTTCCTCACCGGCCGGCTGCCGGGCGAGCCGCCGCCGACTTTGTTCGAATTCCTCCCGGACAACGCCCTGCTCTTCGTCGACGAAAGCCACCAGACCGTGCCGCAGGTCGGCGCGATGGCGCGCGGCGATCACCGCCGCAAGATCACGCTCGCCGAATATGGCTTTCGCCTGCCGTCCTGCATCGACAACCGCCCCTTACGCTTCAACGAGTGGGACGCGATGCGCCCGCAGACGGTGGCGGTCTCGGCGACGCCTGGCTCATGGGAGATGGAGCAGACCGGCGGCGTCTTCGTCGAGCAGGTGATCCGCCCGACCGGCCTGATCGACCCGCCCGTCGAGATCAAGCCGATCGAGGACCAGGTCGACGACCTCATCGTCGAGGCCAAGGCGACCGCCGCCAAGGGCTATCGCACGCTCGTCACCACGCTGACCAAGCGCATGGCCGAGGACCTCACCGAATTCCTCCACGAGGCGGGCTTGCGGGTGCGCTACATGCATTCCGACGTCGAGACGCTCGAGCGGATCGAGCTGATCCGCGATCTTCGCCTCGGCGTCTACGACGTCCTCGTCGGCATCAACCTGCTGCGCGAGGGCCTCGACATCCCCGAATGCGGGCTGGTCGCGATCCTCGACGCCGACAAGGAAGGCTTCCTGCGCTCCGAAACCTCGCTGATCCAGACCATCGGCCGCGCCGCCCGCAACGTCGAGGGCAAGGTGATCCTCTATGCCGACCGGGTCACCGGCTCGATGGAGCGCGCGCTCAACGAAACCGGCCGCCGCCGCGAGAAGCAGGAGGCCTACAATGCCGAGCACGGCATCACCCCGACGACGATCAAGCGCGATATCGCCGACATCCTCTCCGACGTCTCCAACCGCGACAGCGTGATCGTCGACACCGGCGACGAGGGCGCCCCCAACCTCGTCGGCCACAACCTCCGCGCCTATATCGAAGACCTCGAAAAGCGCATGCGCAAGGCCGCCGGCGACCTCGAATTCGAAGAGGCCGGCCGCCTGCGCGACGAGATCAGGCGCCTCGAAGCCGGCGAACTCGGCCTCGCCACCGAACACAGCCGCGCGCCGGTGATCGGCGGCTCGACCGAGGGCAAGCCGGGGACGCGCAAGACGCGGTACGGGAAGCAGAAGGCGATGCGGATGGGCGGGCGGCGGCCCGAAAGGCGTTAGCGAACGGCTGCCCGCGCAATGCCGTTTTGAACGCCATAGGCGGCTGCGCTACGATCATCTCGACAGGAGACAGGGATGATCCGCAGCTTCGATGACGATGAAACTGAGCGCGTCTGGAAGGGCGAGCGCAGCCGCAAGCTGCCCCCCGACATTCAGAACACGGCCCGCCGTAAGCTGCGCCAGCTCGAGGCTGCCGAGCGCCTACACGACATGGCCGTTCCGCGCGGCAATCGACTTGAGCAATTGAAAGTTAGCCATCCGCCGCGATATAGTGTCCGGATCAACGACCAGTGGCGCCTGTGCTTCCACTGGGCGGACGGAGCGCCGGAGAATGTCGGGATCGAGGACTACCATAAGGGATGAGGATCGGCTGGACAACGTCCATCCGGGCGCGATTCTGCGTGAGGATTTCCTGATCGGCAGCGACATTCCCCTCGACGAAGTCGTGGCCCGCTCCGGCGTTTCGGAGCGACGCCTGTCGTCCTTGCTCAACGGCGAAATCCCGGTGGATGCGGATATGGACCTTCGCTTGGGCCGCTATTTCGGAATGTCCGAAGGCTTTTTCCTGCGACTCCAGAATGACTACGACCTCGAAGAGGTGCGCCGGGCTAAGGGGAACGACCTCGACCGCATCGTCCCCCGCGCCGCCTAACCCGCCTGCGGCCCCATCAGCCCGAGCACCAGCCCGTAGAGCGTGAACTGCAGCGTGTGATAGCCGCCGTTGATCAGCCACAGGCCCAAGGGACGCTGCTCGAACAGATAGTTGATGCCGTAGCTGGTCGCGACGAAGAACAGGCCCGCGCCGGCGCCGGCGATCGCGCCATATTGGGGGCCGATGTCCGACGGCAGCACCAACGCAAAGACATAGGCGGCGATCACCGAGAGCAGGAAGGCGCCGCCGAAGATCACCCCCATATTGCCCTTGGGCTTGTCGCCGTCGCAATCGGCGTGGCCGGTATAGGCCATCCAGGGCTTCGCGAACAAAGCGGGCGAATACCACAGCCCGCCGAGCACGAAAGCCGACACCGCCGCGGCGAGCACCGCGAGATAATTGACGTCCGGAAATTGCATCTTCCCCTCCCCTTATTCGGCCTCAGGCGGGCACCCGCTCCCCTTCCGCCGTTTCGATCAGCATGTCGAAATGCGCGCGCAGCACCGCGATGTTGCGGTCGAAGCTGGCGATGTCGCGATAGGTCCGCGCCTGCATGATCGCGCCCTCCATCACGGTCAGCGTGAATTCGGCCAGCCGCCTGCGGTCGAGCGACGCCGGCAGCCGCTCGGCGGCCTCGTCCAGACAGCGCTCGATCGCGCTCGTCCATTGCGCGAAATTCACCGCGAGCAGTTCGCGGATGCGCAGATCGGGTTCGTGCAGCTCCAGCGCCAGGCTGCCGATCGGGCACCCGTAAGTGCACTCGGTGGTGACGAGCTGGGTGCGATAACCGGCGAGCAACGCGAAAATCCGCTCGATCGGGTCCTCGACCCCGGACCAGGCGGGCTTCAGCAGCCACTCCTCGATCCCGTCCCGATACGCCTCCAGCACCGCCGCGAGCACGTCCTGCTTGCCCGGAAAGAAGTGGTAGAGGCTCCCGGAATGGACCTGGCTGCGGCTGAGAATATCGGCGACCGAAGTCGACTGGAAACCCTTCTCCCAGAACAATTCCATCGCGGTCATCACGATCCGCTGGCGGGTGTCGGCGTTCATGCCCCTGTTGAACGATCAATCAAGTCGGTTGTCAAGAGGCCTGCGAAGCCCGGCTTTACCCGCAACGCAGGGCGGGCAATGATGCCCCGGGTGGGCGAATCGCAGGAGGCGTGGGATGAGGCGCGACGATCTCGACCCGGACGGCAGCAGGCTGCCGATCAAAATCGACCGGACCTCGAACGGCGAATTTTCGCCGCCGCCGCTGACGCCCCGGCAAAAACTAGCCAACCGGCTGGCGCATGAGGCGGCGGGCGAGAATGCGCGGCGGCTGGGGCTTTCGCGCCGGGCCTTTCTGGTCAGCGCGGCGGGGGCGGCTTCGACGCTGGCGGCGTGCAACCGCGCCAATGCCGACGCGCGCGGCGGCGCCTTCGCGGTCGATGGCGAGGCGGCGCTCGATCAGCAGCGGGCCGAGGCCGCGATCGGCGGCGGCGAGTTCATCTTCGACGTGCAGACCCATTGCGTCGAGCCCACCGGCCGCTGGGCGCAGGGGCCGGACGGGCAGCGCTGGGCGCGGTCGCTTCGCCAGGTCTTCGGCCAGGCAGCGAAATGCTCGGACGACAGCTTCGATTGCTATTCTGCGCAGACGCTGGCCCGCGAAGTCTTCCTCGACAGCGACACCGACGCCGCGGTCGTCTCGGCGCTCTGGGGCCAGCCCAATCCGACCCCGATCGATTATGCCAGCGAGGCGCGCGAGATCGTCGCGTCGATTGGCGGTGAGGGCGCGCGGGCCTATATCCATGGCGGCGTCTTCCCGCAGGAGCCCGGCGCGATCGAGGCGATGGACGAGATGGCCCAGCGCTACCGGGTCGATGCCTGGAAGCTCTATCCCCAATATGGCGCGAACGGGCGGGGCATTTTCCTCGACCGCTCCGACCACGCCAACCGCTTCTTCGAGCGGGCCAAGGCGCTCAACGTCAAGACCGTCGCGGTGCACAAGGGGGTGCCGCTGCCGGGGCTCGAATATGACTATTCCAGCCCGCGCGACATGGGCCCGGCCGCCGCCGCCAATCCCGACCTCAATTTCCTCGTCTATCATGGCGGCTTCGAGGGCGGGAAGACCGAGGGCCCCTACAATGAAGAGGCGCCGCAGGGGGTCGACCGGCTGATCAAGTCGCACCAGGAGGCGGGGCTTCGGCGCAATCAGGGCAATCTCTATGCCGAGATGGGATCGCTGTGGCGCTACTTCATGAGCCGGCCGGACGAGGCCGCCCATGTGATGGGCAAATTGCTCAAATATTTCGGCGAGGAGCGGATCATCTGGGGCACGGATTCGATCTGGTACGGCAGCCCGCAGGATCAGATCCAGGCTTTTCGCGCCTTCACGATCAGCGCCGAGTTTCAGGAGCGCTTCGGCTATCCGGCGCTGAGCGCCGAGGCCAGGCGCAAGATCTTCGGCCTCAACGGCGCGCGGGTCTATGGGATCGACGTCGCTTCGCTGCACGGCCGGGGCTCGCTGGCCGCGCGCCGCGCCGCTTATCGGGCCGATCCCAATCCGAGCTTCGCGACCTACGGCCCCAAAACCCGCCGCGACTTCCTCGCGCTGTGGGATGCACGCGGTGGCGTACCCGGCTAAGAGGCCAACGAGATGATGGAGAATCGACACATGACCCGCGCGCCCGCCACTATCGCTTTATTGCTGCTCGCCGCCGCCTGCGCGCGCTCCGAGGACGCAACGCTGGAGCCTACCGACGCCAATCAGGCGCTGGAAAAGGTCGAGACGGTGCGCCCCGACAATGCCGACGACGAGGTCGCTTTGGGCGAGTGGCGCGATTCGCTGCAGGACGAGCAGCGCGCGCTCGAATTCGGGCCGATGGGCGCGGCGCCTCTGTTCAGCCTGCGCTGCGACGCGCGCCGCGGCGTCGTCCTGCAGCGCCACGGCCTCGCCGCCTCGGGCGATCTGCCGGTGATGCTGGTTTCTGTCGGCAGCGAGACCCGGCGGCTTGCGGTGACCGGCAGCGGCGGGACCAATCCGATGCTTCGCGCCACGCTCAACGGCAGCGACCAGTTGCTCGCGGCCCTGGGCAGCGCGGACAGCCCGATCGCGATCCGGATCGGCGACACGCCGCCGCTCAATCTGCCGCCCAGCCCGATGATCGGCGCCTATGTCTCGCGCTGCGCGAGCGGCGGCACCGCCCTCCCCTCCGCCGCCGCCGACGGCAACAGCGCCGCGCCGGCGGAGAACGCGACCGCGCCCGCCGGGAATTGAACCGGTTCGCCGCAGGTCCGTTGGGCCGGCACGATTTGAGAGAGGTTATCATGCGCGGATCGCGGATTTTGGGCGTGGCCATGCTGGCGATGATCGCCGCCGGCTGCGTGCCCGGGCGCGAGCCGCCGCCGCCTTTGCCGACGCCGCGCCCGGCCCCCCGGCCGGCGCCCCGGCCGCCGCAGCCCGCGCCGGCCCCGCCGCCCCCCGCCAATTGGCAGGATGCGGAATGGAGCGCCGGCGACTGGCGCTATCGCGGCGACGGCGCCCAGCCCGCGGCGAGCTTTGCCGGCGACCGGCTGACCTTCACCTTGCGCTGCGAGCGGCCGGGCACGATCCTGATCGGGCTGAGCGGCGTCCAGGCGCCGGGCTTTGTGATCCGCTCCACCTTCGGCGAGCGGCGGCTGGCTGCGACGCCGGTGCATCTCAACGAGATGATCGCGACCCTGCCGGCGGCGGATCCGCTGTTCGATCAGCTCGCCTTCAGCCGCGGCCGCTTCCTCGTTCAGGCGGAGAATGCGGGGCTGATCCTGCCCTCCTGGCCCGAGATCGCCCGGGTCGCGGAGGATTGCCGCGGCGCATAAAAAAGCCCCTCTCGGGGCGAAGCCAAGGAATCCTAGCCAGAAATTAGTTGAGATCAAGTCTTGATCCGCGATTCGCGCCGACTCATACAGGGGTTGAGTTCAACAGTAGCGAAAGGAGGTGATCCGATGTCTCATGGTTCAGCAATGAGGTCGGTCAAGTCCGTTCGGGAGATGAAAGCCTAGGTTTTCGAACGTCTTCCGGGCAGTCGGCTTCCGGCCGCTGACCATGTCGAGGGGCCGCCGGGAACTTTCCCTGGCGGCCTTTCGCTTGTCCGGTGAAAGGAATTGGCGATGACCGGCGACAAGGGCAAAAGCGGCCACCCGCTGCCCGCGAGCGAAGAAGCGCGCGAGGATCTGGTGCCCGAGCATCTGATCGACGAGAAGGGCCATGGCGACGACGGCGCCGCGCCGAGCGCCCCGCAGGACGCATTCGCCGCGCCGGACGGCCGGCCCTATCCGGGGGGCGCCGGGGAGGCCGACTAAGGAACTGTTCGTGCGTTCGCGGGTCTGTTACGCATCTGGTACGATCACGAAGGAGCATGATATGGCCAAGACTGAAGGCAGCGGCGGCAAGAGCGGCGCCAAGACCGGCGGCGGCAAGAACGCCGCCGACATGATCCCCGACGGGTTGCGCGATGCCGGCCGTCGTGCCGCCGAGATGGCGCAAAACCCCTATGCGCGCAGCCTGCTCGCGGCCGGCCTCGTCGCCGCCGCCGCCGCGCTCGCCGCCAACAAGACGATGCGCTCCAGCGCCAAGAAGACCGCCCGCAAGGCGCAGAGCGCGGCTGAGGCCGCCGCCGAGGCCGCCGCCGAAAGCGCCAACAGCATCGGCGCGGCGATGATCAACGCCGCCACCGAGGCGGTGCGCCGGATGATGGGCGAGAAAAGCCCGGCCACCGCGGCCGCCGGCAAGACCGGTGCGAAGCCCAGGGCCAAGGCGCCGGCGGCGCGCAAGCCGGCCGCGCGCAAGCCGACCGCGACCAAGGCGTCGGCCGCCAAGCCCGGCGTGGCCAAGGCCGCGGCGGCTCCCAAGGCGAAGGCGGCCAAGCCCGCGAAGGCCAAGGCTGCGGCGAAGCCCGCGGCCAAGAAGCCCGCCGGCCGCAAGCCCGCGAAGAAGAAGAGCTGAGCCTCCCCAACGAGGCCAAAAAGAAACGGGCCGCTCCGTGAGGAGCGGCCCGTCTCGTCTTAACCTGTGCCCGCTTTTAGCGGCAGCGACGGCGACTGCCGCGAGCGACCTCGCGGCCGACCAGCGCGCCGGCCACCGCGCCGACGATGGTGCCGGTGGTGCGGTTGCGGCCGCCATCGATCTCGCGGCCGACGAGCGCGCCCGCGGCGCCGCCCACGATCAGGCCCACGGTGCCGTCGGCACGGCGGCAGCGCTGACGCCCGCGGCGATCCTGCCAGGACGGGCCGTTATAATAGCCGTCGCGATAGTAACGACGCTGCGCTTCGGCCGATTCGGTCGGCAGCGCCATGCTCGTCGGAATGGCCACGGCCGTAGCGGCGGCGGCGAGGATCAAAGTACGCATAGTCATTCTCCCTTTCGGAAACCTTTTGGAAATCTCAGCCCCTTCAACGCGGCCACATTGCGCCCGGTTTCATGAACCTGAAACAACGTTTCGTTCACCTGCGGCAAGGCGTGGCTGGACGGCGACGACCCCTGCCCTTAGAGCGACGGCACGACCCCCATGAAAGCGTGAAACGTGGCGAATGTAACCGTGATCGGCGGCCAATGGGGCGATGAGGGCAAGGGCAAGATCGTCGATTGGCTCGCCAGCCGCGCCGATCTCGTCGTCCGCTTCCAGGGCGGCCACAATGCCGGTCACACGCTGGTCGTCGGCGATGAGGTCTACAAGCTTTCCCTGCTCCCCTCCGGGATCGTCCGCGGCACCCTCTCGGTGATCGGCAACGGCGTGGTGCTCGATCCCTGGGCGCTCGAGGCCGAGGTCGCGAAGCTGCGCGGCCAGGGCGTCGCGGTCACGCCCGACACCTTGCAGATCGCCGACACCTGCCCCCTGATCCTGCCCTTTCACCGCGATCTCGATGCGTTGCGCGAGGATGCGTCGGGCGCCGGCAAGATCGGCACGACCCGGCGCGGCATCGGCCCGGCTTATGAGGACAAGGTCGGCCGCCGCGCGATCCGGGTCTGCGACCTCGCTCATTTGGGCCATCTCGGCCCGCAGCTCGACCGCATCTGCGCCCATCACGACGCGCTTCGCACCGGCTTCGGCAAGCCCGGGATCGACCGCGCCCGGCTGGAGCGCGACCTTGGCGGGATCGCCGAGTTCGTGCTCGCCTTCGCCCGGCCGGTCTGGAAGACGCTGAACGAGGCACGCGCACAAGGCCGCCGGATCCTGTTCGAAGGCGCGCAAGGGGTGCTGCTCGACGTCGATCACGGCACCTATCCGTTCGTGACCTCGTCCAATACCGTCGCCGGCACCGCCGCCGCCGGCACTGGCCTCGGCCCGTCGGCGGCCGGCTTCGTGCTCGGCATCGTCAAGGCCTATACCACCCGCGTCGGCTCCGGCCCGTTCCCGACCGAGCTGGACGACGAGATCGGCGAGCAGCTCGGCACCCGTGGCCGCGAGTTCGGCACCGTCACCGGGCGCAAGCGCCGTTGCGGCTGGTTCGACGCGGTGCTCGTCCGCCAGTCGATGGCGGTCGCGGGCGTCACCGGGATCGCGCTGACCAAGCTCGACGTGCTCGACGGGCTGGAGGAGATCCGCATCTGCACCGGCTACCGGCTCCACGGAGAAATCTTCGATCATCTCCCCGCCCATGCCGCCGATCAGGCGGCGGTCGAGCCGATTTACGAGACGGTTCCGGGCTGGCGCGAATCGACCGAAGGGGCGCGTTCGTGGGCGCAGCTGCCGGCCAGGGCGATCAAGTACATCCGCCGAATCGAGGAACTGATCGCCTGTCCCGTCGCTTTGGTCTCCACAAGTCCGCAGCGCGAGGATACGATCCTGACCAGGGACCCCTTCGCCGGCTGAAGCCGAGCCAGTAAGCAGGACCAGTTATGACGAGCCGCGAAGCCACGTCCCTCTTGCCCCGTACCGGCAGCACGCTTGTCCTGGATTCGGACGGACGAACCCTTGCCGATTGGGCGGCGATCGTCGCGTTCGGCGCCTTCCAGTGGCCCTGGCTGGCGCGCGGCCTCCATGGCGGCCGGCTTGAAGACAAGCATGCTTTGCTCGACCGCCTCGAACTGCCCTACGATGCGCTCCCCAATCTCGGCAGCTGGAAAGCCGACACCGGCCTGCTCACCCTCGTCACCGATCATATCTTCGAACATCGCCCCAAGCGGGTGGTCGAATTCGGCACCGGCGCTTCGACCCTGATCATCGCCCGCGCGCTGCAGCTTGCCGGCGGCGGCCAGCTGATCAGCTTCGACCAGCATGAAGAGTTCGTCGACGCCACCCGGCTGTGGCTCGCCGATCACGGGCTCAAGGCGGACCTTCGCGCGGTGCCGCTGCGCCCGTCGGTGGAGTGGCCGGGGCTGTGGTACGATCACGGACCGCTGCCGCAGGATATCGATCTCATGCTGATCGACGGCCCCCCCTGGACCTTCCATCCGCTCACCCGCGGCGGCGCCTCGGTCCTGTTCGACAATATCGCGCCCGGCGGCACCGTGATGCTCGACGACGGCGCCCGCCCCGGCGAGCGCTTCATCGCCCGGCGCTGGCGCCGGATGCGCCCCGATTTCGACTTCCGCCTGCTCACCGGCGGGACGAAGGGGACGCTGATCGGCCGCAAGCGGGGCTAGAGCCCGGGCGGCGCCCGCTTCACGAACAGCCCTCGATCCACTGCACATTCTCCCAAAGCCCCACGCGCAGCATGATCGCGCGGCCGCTTTCATGGTCGGTCTCGACGATCAGGCCATAGGGCTCGTCGCGGGCCTGGTAGATCAGATAATGGCCGTCGGGGCCGGTATAGGGATGCGGTTCGACCCGCATGCGGGGCCCGTAAACCGCCCGGATCTCAGCCTCGGTCATACCGATCCGCGCGCCCGAGGCGGTGCCGTAGCTTTGGTGAATGTCGATCCGCACCAGCCGGTCGTCGACGACCATCAGGCCAAGGCCGCTCTCCTGGCTCTCTTGCGGGAAACGCCAATAATGGCAGCCGCCCGCCTCGTCCGGCTGAAAGTCGGGGACCGCGCCGAGCCCGCGCAGGGCGCTCACCGGCATTCCGATCCGCAACGGGCCGAGGCCGTGCATCGTGACCGGCGTATCGGCCGGCGGCGGCTGAACCAGCAGAAAAGCGAGCAGGACCCCGATCATCGGCTTTCTCCTCCGCATTGCGCGCGGTGCAGCAATTTGTGGTCGGCGAGGACCAGCGCCACCATCGCCTCGATCACCGGCGCCCCCCTTAGGCCCACGCACGGATCGTGGCGCCCGCTGACCCCCAGCATCGCCACCGACGCGGTCGGCTTGAAGGCGGCGCGCAACGCGATCTCCTCGCCGGTCGCGATCCCGCCGGTGATCCCGCCCGCCAGCGCCGGGTCCGCATTGTCCTCGCCGCGCAGCCGCGCCGCGCCGAAGCCCGCGCCGATCTCCACGCCCTTGACCGCGTTGACCGACATGATCGCGCCCGCCAGCTCGGCATCGAGCTTGGCATAGACCGGCGCCCCCCAGCCGGCGGGCACGCCGCGCGCCACGCATTCGACGATCGCACCGAGCGAACTGCCCGCCGCCCGCGCCGCCTCGATCAATTCGGGCCAGCCATCCGCGCTGCCGCCGACCTCGACGACCCTCGCCGCGATGCTCACCTCCGGGATCACCAGGCGCGCCACCGCGCCCGCCGCGACCCGCGCCGCCGTCTCGCGCGCCGAGGCCCGGCCGCCGCCACGCGGATCGCGCAGGCCGTATTTGGCCTGATAGGCGGCATCGGCGTGACCGGCGCGGGGCGGCGCGTCGTCGGGATAGTCCTGTGGGCGGGCATCGACATTGTCGATCATCAGGCTGATCGGCGTTCCCGTGGTAAGGCCACGATAGACCCCCGACAGGATCCGCACCCGATCGGGCTCGGCCCGCGGCGAGACCGAAGCGCTCGTCCCCGGGCGCCTGAGATCGAGCCAGTGCTGGATGTCGCCCTCGGCCAGCGCGAGCCCCGGCGGGCAGCCATCGACGACCGCGCCGATCGCCGGGCCGTGGCTTTCGCCCCATGTCGCGAAACGGAACAGTCGGCCAAAGCCGTTGACGCTCATCTTGGCGCGCCCCTCAAGCCAAGATAGCGCGAAGCGATGGGAGAGCGTCGCATGCGGCCGTTGAAGCAAATCCTGCTCGCTTTGGCCAGCATCGCGGCCCTGGCCGGCGCGGGCGACGCGGTGCCGACCGAGGCCGATGTTGCTGCGGTGCGCGAATTTGTCGCAAAGAATCGCGCCTACACGCCGGCGGCGCGCGCCGAAGCGACGGCCGCGGCGGCGCGGCTTTCGGCTCTGCTCGGCGATCCGATCCGCTTCGAGCTCGAGGCGGCGCGCATCGCCGCGCTCTCGAACAACGGCCACAGCGCGTTGCTGCCGCCGCAATGGGCGAGCCGTCACCCGCGCAGCCCCGTCCATCTCGGGCTGTTCGCCGACGGCCTCTATGTGATCGCCGCGCCTCCTGAACATCGCGCCCTGCTCGGCCGGCGGGTGACCGCGATCAACGGCCAGCCCTGGCAACTCGTCCGCCGCATCTATGCGCGCTACCAAGGCGGCGAGCAGGCGTTTCGCGACCAGTGGGTGACCTTGTTCATGGAGACACCAGCTTTGCTCGTCGGCGCCGGCTTCGGCACCAGCCCCGATCATCTGCGCCTGACCACGCAGGACGCGCGCGGACGCCGGCACACCGTCTCGATCCTCGCCCGGCTCGATCCGCCGCATGGCGAGGCCGCCACCGGCCTTCCTATGTTGCTCGACGCCGCGGCCCAGATGCTCCCCAGCGAGGGACGTCCGCTCTATCTGCGCGAGCCCGAGCGGCCGTTCCGGATCGCCTTTCCGGATGGCCGCGATCTCGCTTTCGTCCAGCTCAAGGCGACGCGGGGCCTCGGCGCCGACGTCTTCCTCGCCGAGACGCTCGCCCAGCTGCAGGCCCGCCGGCCGCGCGACATCGTCGTCGATCTGCGCTTCAATCTGGGCGGCGACTTGAACCTCGCCCGCGATTTCATGCGCGCGCTGCCGCGGATCGCCACCGGCCGGGTCTATGCGATCACCTCGGGGCGAACTTTCTCCGCCGCCATCTCCAGCCTCGGCTATTTGAGGCAGGCGGCCGGCGACCGGCTGGTCATCGTCGGCGAGCCGATCGGCGACCGGCTGGAGTTCTGGGCGGAGGGCGATCTGATCACCCTGCCGGGCCTGGGCGCGGCGATGCTCTATGCCGAAGAGCGGCACAATTATATGACCGGCTGCCCGGAGGAGGATTGCCACGGCTCGATCCGCCGTCACCCGATCCGGGTGCAAAGCCTGCAGCCCGATCTGCCGGCGCCGCTCAGCTTCGCCGATTTCGCCGCCGGCCGCGATCCGGCGATGGAGGCGATCCTCGCCGATATCGACCGCGACCGCCCGCGCCTTGCCTATGCGCCGCTCCTGCGCTGAGCCTCAGAGCGCGGCGAAGGCCGGGGCATAAGCGGCCGATCCGGAGGCGGGCGGCACCAGAGCTGGGACAAGCGCGAGCGCCATGAAATAGGGCCCGGCATAAGGCGAAGCGAAGGGCGCGGCGGTCTGCGCCGCAAAGCCGAAGCGGCAATAATAATCGGGTTCGCCGAGCACGAAGACCAGCTCCTCCCCGCTCGCTCCGGCGATTGCCAGCGCACCCTCGATCAGCGCCGCGCCGATCCCGCTCCCCTGAAAGCCGGGCAGGACCGCCACCGGCGCGAGCCCCAGCGCGCGATAGTCCCGCCCGTCGCCGGTCACCGTCATCCGGCTGAGCAGGATATGACCGACCACCTCGCCGCCGCGCTCGGCGACGAGCGAGACGACGACATCGCCGTCACCCGTCAGCGCCTCGACCAGATCGGCCTCGATCATGGTGGGAAAGGCGGCACGGTGCACCGCTCGGATCGCGCCCGCGTCGGCAGGAGCGCCCGGCCTCACCGTCATTGCATCATTCCACGCCCAGCCCCTCAAGCGTTCGGGCGTTCAGCGCCTCGAACTCGCGATAAAGGGCGTCGCAATTCTCCCGGGTGGAGAAGCAGGAAATCTCCATGGCGAGATTGGAGCCGCCTTCAGGCCGGGCCGTGGCCGTCCGGCATGCGACCGCCGGATGCGCGGCATGGGCCGAAGTCGTGAAGGTCCACACCCTGAAATTCTGCCGGTCTTCATAGGCGGTGAAGCGCTCGTTTCCCGGCAGGGGCAGCAGCTGGGCCGCGAGCCGAGCTTCCAATTCCGGCACGGTGTCGGCCGTCATTCCGCACAGCTCGGCGCGCTCGGCGAGACTATGGATCCCCTCGGGGACCGGCTGAGCCGCGCCGGCGGCGGAGCCGGTCAACGCGGCTATGGCGGCGATCATCCTCATGCGACGCTGATGTCCGGCGCGTCCTCGGCCTTCATGCCGACCACGTTGTAGCCGGCATCGACATGGTGGATCTCGCCAGTCACCCCGGAGGCGAGATCGGACAGCAAATAGACGCCTGCCCCGCCGACATCGTCGATCGTAACGTTGCGCCGCAGCGGGCTGTTATATTCGTTCCATTTCAGGATGTAGCGGAAGTCGCCGATCCCGCTCGCCGCCAGCGTCTTGATCGGTCCGGCGGAGATCGCGTTGACCCGGATCCGGTCGGGCCCAAGGTCCATGGCGAGATATTTGACGCTGGCCTCGAGCGCCGCCTTGGCGACCCCCATCACATTGTAATGCGGGATCACCTTCTCGGCGCCGTAATAAGACAGGGTCAGCAGCGAGCCGCCCTCGGGCATCATCGGCTTGGCCCGCTGGCAGACCGCGACGAACGAATAAGCCGAGACGTTCATGGTCAGCAGGAAATTGTCGAGGCTGGTATCGACATAGAGCCCGCGCAGCTCGTTCTTGTCGGAAAAGCCGATCGCATGGACGAGGAAATCGATCGTCGGCCAGCGCGCCTTCAGCGTCTCGAAGGCGGCATCGAGATTGGCCATGTCGGCGACGTCGCATTCGATCAGGAAGTCCGCGCCGAGCTGCGCGGCGAGCGGCCGCACGCGCTTCTCCATCGCGTCGCCCTGATAGGAGAAAGCGAGCTCGGCGCCATGTTCGGCGAGCTTCTGCGCGATCCCCCAGGCGAGCGACCGGTCGTTCGCGAGACCCATGATCAGGCCGCGTTTCCCCTCCATAAGCCCGGCCATCAGCCCTCCCTTCGCTCCCTGTCGTCGGCTTGACCGATTCGGTCCTCGGCCTCGCTCGGCGATTCCGCAAGCGCCGCATTGAGCTCCGCCCCGACTACCACCCCGAGCCCGACGAGGTAGAAGAAAAACAGCACGACCATAACCCCCGCCAGGCTGCCATAGGTCAGATCGTAGGACAGGATGCCGGCCAACAGCGGCGGCAGCGCCAGCGTCACCGCCACCCACCACAAGGTGGTCGCCAAAGCGCCGGGCCATTTGGGGTAGCGGCGCTTGCGGTAGCGGCCCGGGGTCAGGGTGTAGAAGAGCAGATAGAGCGAGGTGAATAGGCCGAAGGCCGAGATGCCGCGCGACAAGGCGATCTGGAACACCGAGTCGAACTCCTCGGGCAACACCCGGGTGATGAACTCGTCGACCGCCGTGATCAGCACCTGCGCGCTGAACGAGAGCAGCATCAGCACGACCGCGCCGAAGATCAGCCCGATCGAATAGAGCCGATATTGCCAGAAGCTCTTGCTGAACTGGGTGCCGTAGGCGCGCCGCAAGATGTCGCGGATCGTCTCGATCAGGCTGCCGACCGTCCACAGGCCGACCAGCGCGCCGAGCCAAAGCAGCGGCCCGGTGCGCGCATTCATTGCCTCGCGCACCGGATCGCCGAGCGTTTCGCCGACGCTCGGCGGCATGGTCGACAGGATCGCGTCGAGCGCCTGCAGCCCTTCCGCGCTGCCGCCGAACGCGCTCATCAGCGCGGTCGCGGTGATGAAGAAGGGGAAGAGCGCGATCAGCGACAGGTAAGCGAGGTTGCCGGCGTGGATGAAGCCGTCGAAATAGGTGCCGACCAGGACGCGCTTGACGATCTGGAACGGCCGCGTGCCCGGCGCGACCCGCGCATAGGAGCGGTGCCACTTGCCCTTGCCGATTGCCCTGTCGGTGCGCAGCGCCGCCTCGCGCCGCGCCTCGGGCGAATGCGGCGAGCGGCCCTTGGCGACGAACTTCTCGGCGACCTCATGCTCGATCGCGTCGGCGGCGGCCTCGTCGATCGTCTCGGGTGTCGGCGACTCGCGCCCGTGATCCGTCATCGCGAGCTAAACGCCCAGACCCGCGCGAACGTTTCTTTCGTCCTTCCAGCCCGCCGCGAAGGCCGCGAGCGCCGCATCGTCGGCGGGCAGATCGATCATCAAGGTGACCAGCTGATCACCGCGCGCTCCGCTTTTGCCGGTAAAGCCCTTGCCCTTGAGCCGAAGCACCTTGCCCGAGCTCGAGCCCTTGGGGATGCTCAGCATCACCGGCCCGTCCACCGTCGGCACGCGGACCTTGCCGCCGAGCACCGCCTCGTCGACCGAGACGGGCAGTTCGAGCCGGATATTGTCGCCCTCGCGGCGGAAGAAGCGGTGCGGCTTGACCTCGATCGCGACGATCGCGTCGCCATTGCCCGCGGGGCCGGCCTGGCCCTGGCCGGACAGCCGGATCTTGGTGCCGCTGTCGACCCCGGCGGGAAGCTTGATGTCGAGCGTCTTGCCGCTGCCGAGCGTGACCCGTTGCCCCTCCAGCCGCGCCGCATCCTCGAACGGCACCTCCAGCCGGTAGCCGACGTCGGCGCCCTTTTGCGGCGGTGCGCTGCGCCGGCCGAAGCCCGAAAAGGGTCCCCCGCCACCGCCGCCGCCCTTGCGGCCGCTGAACAGGCCCTCGAACAGATCGGAGAGGTCCGCGGCCTCGCCGCCGCCGGTGAATTCGAAGGGCTCGCCATTGGGCCCCCGGAACTCCGGCCCCCGGCCGCTCCCGCCGCCCGGGCGCGGCCCGCCGCCGCCGCCGCCGAAGCCGAAGGGCATCCGGGGATTGCCCTCCTCGTCGATCTCGCCGCGGTCATATTGCGCGCGTTTGTCCTTGTCGGTCAGGATGTCGTAGGCGCGAGTGACCTTCGAGAAACGCTCGGTCGCCTTGGGATTGTCCTTATTCTTGTCCGGGTGCAGCTCCTTGGCGAGCTTGCGATAGGCCTTCTTGATCTCGGCCTCGCTCGCGCCGCGCGCGACGTTCAGCTGCGAATAGAGATCGGCCATTTTCAACGATCCGTCATTGCCCGGGTGGAATGAGGAGAGAGATGGGCCATGTTCCCCGCCCCCGCAAGCCGCTTGTGCCGATGGCGGCGATGGAATGATCCGGGTCCCACAGGGCCCCCTGGCGCCCATCTCCCTCTCCCCTGGGGGGAGAGGGTTTTGCCCGGCTCGGCAATGTCGACATGGACAGCCGACCCGAAGCCCAAACGGCGCTTTCGCACCGCCGGGCACCCCCCTTGCAATGTAGGATTTCATCTGGTTTACACTCGACGATGGAACATATAAGGAACACAGCCGCGCCGCCTCCGGATGCGGATTCGGCCGAGAATGCGGTCGATGCGCCTGACGCGGCAATGCTCCCCGCGCTTCCGGGCTCCTTCGATCCCGTGCCCCTGCGCCACCGCCATGACGGCTGGACGCCCGAGCGGCAGCGTGCCTTCATCGAGCATCTCGCCGATACGCTCTGCCCCGCCGCCGCCGCGGCAGCGGTCGGGATGAGCGAGCGGAGCGCTTATGCGCTGCGCCGCCACACCGGCGCCGAAGGCTTCGCTGCGGCGTGGGATGCGGCGCTGCTGCGCGGCATCGGCGAGCAGGGGCGCTCGCGTCTCGTCGACCAGGCGGTGAACGGCCGCGTTCTTCGCCGCTTCTATCACGGCAAGTTGATCGCCGAGGAGCGGGTTTATTCCGAGCGCGTGCTGCTCGCCCTCATTCAGCACGGCGGCAAATTGTTCGAGGGTGCCGGGGCCGAGCGGAGCCGGGCGATCGCCGGCGATTGGGACGGGTCGATGGAACGGCTTGAGCAGGGCCTGTTGAGTGACGGTTTTCGGATCTGGCGCGATCGCTTCGGCGACTGGATGACCAACTATCCGCCGCCTCCAGGCTTCGACCGGGACTGCTATGCCGGCGAGCCCTGGGATCCGGATTTCGAGCGGCCGCTGAGCGAGGCGGAGGAGCAGGCGCTGGCGGCGCGGCAGGCGACGCGGCTCGAGGCCGGCGCGAAGGCGCGCGATCTGTTCTTCGGCTTCTCGCCGGGCAGGCGGGCGATTGATCGACGCGTTCGATCGGAGGAGCGATAGGTGATCGAACGGATTTTTGTTTCTGCTGAACTTCCTGAACTTCCGGCACACGGCTTCCCTTGTCGCGGCCGGTCGGCGGGGAGTAAGGCCGGGCGATGACCGACCCGCATGGCCTGTTCGACCAATGGTTCGCCGAAGCCCGCGCCGCCGAGCCGAACGACCCCGAAGCGATGGCGCTCGCCACCGCCGACCGGGAGGGGCGCCCGTCGGTGCGGATGGTGCTGCTGAAGGGTCACGACGCGCGCGGCTTCGCCTTTTACACCAATGCCGAAAGCCGCAAGGGGAGCGAGCTGGCCGCCAATGCGAGCGCCGCTTTGGTCTTCCACTGGAAATCGCTGCGCCGCCAGGTCCGCGTCGAGGGCCAAATCGAGCCGGTGACCGAGGCCGAATCCGACGCCTATTTCGCCGGCCGCTCGCGCGATGCCCGGCTGGGCGCCTGGGCCTCCGACCAGTCACGCCCGCTGGAAAGCCGCGCCCATTTCGAAGCGCGCTATGCCGCGCTGGTGGATGAGTTTGAGGGCCGCGAGGTGACCCGCCCGCCTTATTGGCGCGGCTTTCGCCTCGTCCCCGAGCGGATCGAATTCTGGAGCGATCGGCCGCACCGGCTGCACGAGCGCCGCCTCTTCACCCGCGGGGGCGACGGCTGGAGCGAGGGCCTGCTCTACCCATGAGCGCGCGCGCCTCGCTGACCACGCGGGCGGCGCTGGCCGCGGTCGCCGCCGCCTTGCTCCTCTTGGGCCTGAAGAGCTACGCAGCCTGGCGAACCGGTTCGGTGGCGATGCTGGGCTCGCTCGCCGACACCGGACTCGATCTGCTCGCCTCTTTGGTCACCCTGTTCGCGGTGCGCGTCGCCGCCATCCCGGCCGATCACGATCACCGCTTCGGTCACGGCAAGGCCGAAGCGCTGGCGGCGCTGGCGCAGGTGGTGATCATCTCGGTCTCCGCCATCGCCATCGGCTGGCGCGCGGGCGCGCGTCTGCTCGAAGGCCAGCGCACCGCCGAGGCCGAATATGGCATTGCCGTCTCGCTGATCGCGATCGTGGTGACGCTCGGGCTGCTGACCTATCAGCGCTCGGTGGTGCGGCGCACCGGCTCGGTCGCGATCCGCACCGACGCGGTCCATTATCAAAGCGATCTGCTGCTCAATCTGGCGGTGATCGGCGCGCTCGCGCTCGATCAATATGCCGGCCTCCCCGGCGCCGACCCCCTGTTCGGCATTGGCATCGCGCTCTGGCTGTTGTGGGGGGCGTGGCGCGCGTCGAGCCATGCGCTCGACCAGTTGATGGACAAGGAATGGCCCGAGGCCAAGCGCCGCCGCCTGGTCGAGATCGCGGCGCGTCATCCCGCCGGCCGCGGCATTCACGATCTTCGGACCCGCTCCAGCGGCACCCACGATTTCGCCCAATTCCACCTCTGGCTGGACCCCCAGATGAGTGTCGCCGCCGCGCATGAGGTGGTCGAGGAGATCGAGCAGGCCTTGGCAGTGGAATTCCCCGGCTGCGACGTGCTGATCCATCTCGATCCCGAGGGGCGGGTCGACCAGCCCGGCAACAGCCTCGTCGAAACCGATCTCACCAAGGACCTTTCGCCATGACCTCGCTTCGCTTCGTCCAGGTCGATGCCTTCGCCGATCGCCCCTTCACCGGCAATCCGGCCGCAGTGATGCCGCTCGACGCCTGGCTTCCCGACGAGATCCTGCAGGCGATCGCGATGGAGAACAATCTCAGCGAGACGGCCTTCACCGTTCCCGACCAAAGCGGCGAAGCGGACTATGAGCTGCGCTGGTTCACGCCGGGGACCGAAGTGGCGCTGTGCGGCCATGCCACGCTCGCCAGCGGCCATGTCCTGATGGCCGGCGATCGGGTCCGCTTCAGGACGCGCCAGGCGGGTGTGCTCAGCGTCGCCCGCGACGGCGACGGCCTCGCGCTCGATCTGCCCGCGACCTTCGTCAAGCCGGCGGAGCATGAGAGCCTGCTCGACGTGCTCGGTACGCCGAACGCCGAACTGTCCCTCTCCTATCGCGGCGCCGAGGCGACCGCGATCGTCCTTGTCGAGGACGAGGCGGCGGTGCGGCGTTGCGCCCCCGACATGCGCGCCCTGCGCGAGATCGAGCTGATGGCGATCGTCACCGCGCCGGGCGACACACACGACGTGGTCAGCCGGGTGTTCGTGCCGGCCTGGGGCGTGGACGAGGACCCGGTCACGGGCTCGGCGCACGCTGCGCTGACGCCGTTTTGGGCCGAACGGCTCGGCCGCGAGCGCTTCACCGCCTATCAGGCGAGCAGTCGCGGCGGTCTCGTCGCGTGCCGCGCCGCGGGCGAGCGGGTCATTCTCGGCGGTCGCTGCGTCACCGTAATCGAAGGCGAGATGCGGATTTAGTTCGTTTCGCCGCGCCCGCGGAATCGTCCGTCGCAAATGCGTCGGCGAGGGATTCCCATGCCTCGTGTTTGCGTGAGAATCGAACCGGTTGCGGGGGAAGGACCGGCCATGCTCAAGATCCTGATCGTCGAGGACGAGCCGTTGTTCGCCGACACGCTCAAGCATCTGGTCGAGCTCAACCCGCTCTACAGCGTCACCGCGGTGACCGAGGACGCGGTTTCCGCGCTTGCCTCGGTCGCGGCGCGCCGGCCCGATCTCGCTTTGGTCGATCTCCAGCTCGCGCACGGCTCGACCGGCTTTTCGGTCGCGGTGAAGCTGCACGAGCTCGGCATCCCGTGCCTCTTCACCACCGGCAAGGCGCCGAGCTTTCCGATGCCCGATCTCGCGCTCGGTTGCCTGGTCAAACCGTTCAGCGAGGAGGATCTGGCCCGCGCGCTGCACACCGCCGAGGATATGCTCAAAGGCCGCGAAGGCTTCTGGCTGCGGCCCAGCCGCCCGGACAATCTGCGCCTCTACGCCGAGGAGCAGGCGCGGCTGAAGCCCGAGCATACCGCGCTGCTCCCCACCCCCGACCGTTCCGCCGCCCGCCGCGGTTTTCGCCAAAGGCTGTCGCGCGGCTGGCGCAGCGTCCAGCGGCGGCTCGCGGGCTAGGAGCGCGCCCGCTCCTCGGCGATCCAGGCGTCGATCTGCGCTTCGAGCACGTCGAGCGGGACCGAGCCGTTGAGCAGCACCGCGTCGTGGAAGCGGCGGACGTCGAAGCGAGGCCCCAGCGCCTGCTCGGCGCGGGCGCGCAGCTCGAGGATCTTCAGCCGGCCGATCATGTAGCCGAGCGCCTGCCCCGGCCAGCTGATGTAGCGGTTCACCTCGGCCTCGATATTGGCGGCCGAAAGCGCGGTATTCTCGGTCATGAAGGCGATCGCCCGGGCCTTGTCCCAGCCGAAGGCGTGAATCCCGGTATCGACGACCAGCCGGCTGGCCCGCCACATCTGGTAGGAGAGCTCGCCCATCCGCCGCTCCGGCGTATCGTAGAGGCCCATCTCGCCGCCGAGGCTCTCCGCATAGAGGCCCCAGCCTTCGGTGAAGGCGGTAAAGGACGCGAAATTGCGGCGGAAGGGCGCGATCTCCAGCTCCTGCTGGAGCGCGATCTGGAAATGATGGCCGGGCACCGCTTCGTGCAGCGAGAGCGCGGGCACCTCCCAGAGCGGACGCTGGTTGAGCTTGGAGAGGTTGACATAATAGGTGCCGGCAATGCCGCTTTCGGGCGAACCCTGGCTGTAATAAGCGGTGGTCGTCCCCTCCGCGATTTCGGCGGGGATCGCGCGGATCGTATAGGTCAGGCGCGGCAGCCGGCCGAACAGACGCGGCAGATGGCCGTTGATCTCGGTCGTCACCCGCGCGGTCTCGCGCATCAGTTCCTCGCCGGTCGCCGGATAGTATCGCGGCTCGATACGCAGCGCCTGGATGAAGGCCTCGCGGCTCGGATGGCCGGCCTCGCGCGCGACCCGCTCCATCTCGGCGCGGATCCGGGCGACCTCGCGCAGGCCGATGTCATGGATCTGCTGCGGGCTGAGATCGGCGGTGGTCTGCTGGCGGACCTGGAAGGCGTAATAGGCCGCGCCGCCCGGCTGATCGCGCACCGAATCCGAGCGCGCGCAATGGGGCAGATAGTCGCGCCGGTAGAAAGCGAGGTGCTTGGCATAGGCCGGGTTCAGCACTTCGGTGACGAGCCGCCGCGCCCGCGCCTGCAGAGCCGTCCACTCCGCCTCGGCGATCGATGCCGGCCGCTGCCCGGCGAAAGGCTCGTAGAAACGCGACCGGGCCGGATCGGCGGCGATCACGCCCTCGATCGTGCGCTCGTGACCGGCGAGCACCGAACAGGGCAAAGTCAGCCGGGCGCGCACCGCATTGGCGGTGATCGCCAGCGCCTGATCGTTCAGCCGGGGATATTGTTCGAGCCGGGTGAGATAGGATTCGAAATCCGCGCGCGTCCGGAAGGGCAGGTTGCGCGCCATCCCGGCAAAGCCCTGGTGCCAGCCATAATAGGTCGTGAACAGCATGTCGCGCTGGGCGAAGCCGTTCTCCTCGACGCCCTCGCTGAGCAGCCGGCGCAGGATCGCATGATCGACGCGCTGCGCGGGCGGGAGCGCGGCCGGCTCGATCCGCTCCAGCCGGGTGAGGAAGGCCTGCGCCTCAGCCACGCGCCGATCGCGCGCTTCGGGGCTGAGATCGCGGATCCGCGCATCATGCTCGCGCACCCCGAGCGCGGTCGCCTCGGTCGGATTCTCGCGCAGCAGCCAGGCATAATGCTCGTCGAGCAGGCGGCTGAAATCCTCGGCGGGCGTGGCCGCGGCGGGCGCCGCGAAAGCCAGGGCGGCGGCGAAAACGACATGACGCATAAACAGGTCTCCCCTTTGCCGCCCATCCTATCCCGCCATTCGGGTGAGGCAAATGGCTCTTGGTCGAAAAGCTCAGCGCGGTTGAGCGGCTTTCGGCGGCAACGGGAAGAGGGTCACGAAGTGTTCCGCCAGCGCGCGGTTGCCCTCGATGCGGAGCGCGCCCTCGGCTTCCAGCGTGGCCAGCGGAACGCCGCCATAGACTGCGGCGGCGACCGCTTGCGGCGTGCCGGTGAAGGTGCTGTCGGCCTCGGCCGGGTCGCCGCGCGCGGCATCGACCGCGCCGTCCTTCATCCTCACCAGATAGGCCTCGCGCCCCAGCCGGAAGCCGATCGAGGCATTGAAGCCGCCGGTGACCGCGGGATTGTTCATCGCCTGGAAGGACAGCATCAGCGAGACGCCGCTGATATGCTGGCTGGGATCGTGCAGCGGCGAGCGGGTCGCCCAGCGGCCGAGCGCGCCCATGATCGGCTTCGATTGGTAGCCCCATTCGGTAAGCTCGTAGACCTGCGCCGAGGCCGGCGGCGGCAGCATCCGGCGGACCACCAGGCCGGCCGCTTCCAGCCCCTCGAGCCGCTGGGTCAGCACATTGGCGCTGATTCCCGGCAGATCGGCGCGAATGTCACTGAACCGTTTTGGACCGAGCATAAGCTCGCGCATGACGAGCAGGGCCCAGCGCTCGCCGATCAGATCGAGCGCATGGGCCATCCCGCACGCGTCTTCGTAGCGGCGGCGCGACGAACCGTTCCGCGAGTCGGTTACTTTTACTAACGTCATGGTTGCTTTTTATAACTGGATTGGGCATCATCGTCAAATCGATTCGCCGGTCGGGCCGACAACGCGCCGGAAGCCAGGGAGTTTGAAAGATGAGTGAGATCGCGACGCTGCCACCCCGCGAGAATCTCCAGGATGCAGCCGCGATGGCCAAGGCGAGCCCTATCCGATGGGCGGGCGAGAGCAGCGACTATCGCGAGGCCCGAACCGCCTTGCTGGCCGAGGAGATCGCGCTTCGCCGCCAGATCCAGCGCGTCGCCGAGCAGCGCCGGGCGCTTCCCCCGGGGCCGGTCGCCAAGGACTATCGCTTCCTCGACGAGCAGGGCAACGAGCTCGGCCTCGCCGATCTGTTCGGCACCCACAAGACGCTTTTCGCCTATTTCTGGATGTTCGGCCCGGAGCGCGAGCGGCCCTGCCCGATGTGCACCTCGTTCGTCGGCTCGCTCGATATCCCGGCGCCCGACATCGAGCAGCGCGCCGCTCTCGCCATGGTTGGCCGCTCGCCGGTCGCGCGCCAGCTCGCTTTCGCCCGCGAACGCGGCTGGCGGAACCTCAAATTCTACCAGACGGTCGGCGACGATTATGGCCGCGACACCCATGCGCTGAGCGACGAAGGCGAAGGTGCCTCGGTCGCGGTCTGGCGGCGCGACGGCGATCAGGTGCGGCTGTTCTGGGCGGCGGAAGGGGGCGCCGAGACCGCCGATCCCGGCTTCGATCCGCACCTCGCCCCCGATCCGACACCGCTGTGGACGATCCTCGACTACACCCCGGAAGGCCGAAGCGCCGACTGGTATCCCAAGCTTTCCTATTGACCCCGACCCAGGAGCCAGAACCCCCATGTCCAGGATGATTTTCGTGAACCTGCCCGTCGCCGATCTCGATGCCGCCAAGGCGTTTTACGAGGCGATCGGCGCGACCAACAACCCGCAATTCACCGACGAGACCGCGGCCTGCATGGTCTTTTCCGACACGATCTTCGTGATGCTTCTGACCCATGAGAAGTTCGCCCAGTTCACGACCAAGACGATCGCCGACGCGCATGCGACCAGCGAGGTCCTGCTCTGCGTCTCGGAGGACAACCGCGAAGGCGTCGATGAGATCACCGAGAAGGCGCTCGCCGCGGGCGGCCGGGAGACCCGCGAGAAACAGGATCATGGCTTCATGTACGGCCGCAGCTTCGAGGACCTCGACGGCCATATCTGGGAGCCGATGTGGATGGACATGGCGGCTGCGACCGAGGCCATGGCCGCTCCGGCCGAAGCCTGAGCGCGGGCCTCATGACCAACCCCATCCTCACCGCCTACAATTGGTCGCCCGACAAGGGCGCCGGCCTGGTCCGCGACATGCGCGTGCGTTGGGCGCTCGAGGAGGTCGGCCAGCCCTATGACGTGCGCCATCTGAACTGGGGCGAGCAGAAAAAGCCGGCGCACCGCGCCCGCAACCCCTTCGGCCAGGTTCCGGCCTATGAGGAGGACGGGCTCACATTGTTCGAATCGGGCGCGATCGTGCTCCATATCGCCGAGGGACGCCCAGGCCTGCTCCCCGAGGACAAAGCGGGCCGGGCGCGAGCGATCCAATGGATGTTCGCCGCGCTCAACACGGTGGAGCCGGTGCTCTGGGAACGGGTGATCGCCAAGGTGATCGAGGGCGACAAGCCTTGGACCAAGGACCGGCTCCCGGCGATCGATGCGCGCGTCCACGAGCGGCTGGGCGAGCTGTCCGTGCGGCTCGGGGATGCGCCGTGGCTCGACGGGGCGTTCAGCGCGGGCGACCTGCTGATGGTCCAGGTGCTGCGCATGCTCGGCACTTCCGGGATCCTCGAAACCTATCCGAACCTCGCCGACTATGTCGCGCGGGGCGAAGCCCGGCCCGCCTTCGGCCGCGCGCTTGAACGATTGCGGGCGGGCCTGACCGGCGCTCCGCCCGCCGACTGGCCCTATTGAAGACAAAGGAGAGAGCAGATGACCTATATCGTTGGATTCGTCGCGGCAGTGCCGACCGAGAACAAAGAGATTTACCGCCAGCATGCGGCCGAGGCGCTGCCGCTCTTCAAGGAGTTCGGCGTGGCGCGGATGGTCGAGACCTGGGGCGACGACGTCCCCCGGGGCAAGCTCACCGATTTCTACGGCGCCGTGCAGGCGACGGAGGACGAGACGGTGGTCTTCTCCTGGTTCGAATATCCGGACAAGGCGACCCGCGACGCGGCCAGCGAGAAGATGATGACCGACCCGCGCATGGAAGCGATGGGCCAGAACATGCCGTTCGACGGCAAGCGAATGATCTATGGCGGCTTCGAGGCCTTCGTCGACGAGCGGGCCCAGGGCCAGACGGGCTATGTCGACGGCTATCTGCTCCCCGTGCCGGAGGGCAAGAAAGACGATTACCGCGCGATGGCCGAAAAAGCCGCAGCCAAGTTCAGGGATTATGGCGCGGTGCGCGTGGTCGAGGCCTGGGGCGACGACGTCCCCGAAGGCAAGGTCACCGACTATCAGCGCGCGGTGAAGGCCGAAGAGGGCGACACGATCGTCTATTCCTATGTCGAATGGCCCGACAAACAGACCCGCGACAAGGGCTGGGAGCGGATGATGGCCGATCCCGACATGCAGCCCGACGGCGAGATGCCGTTCGACGGCAAGCGCATGTTCTGGGGCGGCTTCCGGCCGATCATCGACGCCTGAACGAGATAGAAGGGAGGGTCGCATGACCGACAATTTCATCTGGTACGAGCTGATGACGTCCGATCAGGACGCGGCGATCGATTTCTACACCAAGGTCGTCGGCTGGACCGCGGCCGATCAGGAGATGGCGCAGCTCGACTTTCGCTACACGATCCTTTCGGCCGGCGAGCGCGGCGTCGGCGGGCTGATGGCGCTGACCGAAGATATGAAGGCGGGCGGCGCCGTCCCGGCCTGGGTCGGCGTGATCGGGGTCGCCGACACCGATGCCGAGGCGAAGCGGATCGCGGCAGACGGCGGCGCGGTGCACATGGGCCCCGACGACATCCCCAATGTCGGCCGCTTCGCCTTCGTCTCCGATCCGGGCGGCGCGGTCTATCAGATCATGACCCCATTGCCGCGCGAGGAGGAGCCCGAGCCAGTCCCGCGGATGACCCCGGGCTTCGTCGGCTGGCACGAGCTCTACGCGGCAGATGGCGAGGAAGCGGCCTTCGCTTATTATGCCGATCACTACGGCTGGGCCGAAACCAGCAGCCTCGACATGGGCCCGATGGGCAAATACCGGATCTTCGCGGCCGACGGCGATCAGGGCGGCGGGATGATGAACAAGCCGGCCGACATGCCCGCCGGCGCCTGGGGTTTCTACTTCACCGTCGACGGGCTCGACGCGGCGGTCGAGCGGATCAATGCCCATGGCGGCAAGGTGCTGATGGGCCCGCACGAAGTCCCGGACGGCAGCTGGATCGTCCAGGGGACCGACCCTCAGGGCGCCCATTTCGCCCTGGTCTCGGCAACGCGCTGACAGGAGCAACACGATGACCGGCGACAAGCTCATCACCTGCCTGTGGTTCGACCATGGCAAGGCCCGCGAGGCGGCCGAATTCTATGCCGCGACCTTTCCCGACAGCCAGGTCGAGGCGGCGCACAAGGCGGCGTCCGACTATCCGGGCGGTCACGAAGGCGACGAGCTGACGGTGGAGTTCACCGTTCTCGGCCGGGCCTTCGTCGGCCTCAACGGCGGCCCGAATTTCACCCCCGACGAGGCGGTGAGCTTCATGGTCGTCACCGAGGACCAGGAGGAGACCGACCGCTATTGGGACGCGATCATCGGCCATGGCGGCAAGGCGAGCGCCTGCGGCTGGTGCAGCGACCGCTGGGGCTTTTGCTGGCAGATCACCCCGCGCGCGCTGCTGGACGCGATGGCCAATCCCGACCGCGCCGCCGCCAAGCGGGCGATGGAGGCGATGATGACGATGGGCAAGATCGACATCGCCACGATCGAGCGGGCCGTGGCCGGAGAATGAGCTATTCCCCCGGGTCCAACCTGCGGGAATTACGGGGTTCTTAAGCGGTTCTTAACCTTGATCCGCTAATCCCCACAGGGCGAGCGGGAGACTTTCTTTACCGTTCCGCAAGGGGAGGAATGCCGGTTCGCCGGCGCCTCCGGGGTAGAGGATCGGACCGGAAATCTCGCATCGCGCGGTTTCCTGGAACCTCGAACGGGCCGAAGGATCCGAAGAGCGCTTTCCCGGCGTGCTTCTAGTCGGATCCCTCCGGGCCACTGGCCCGCTCCGCGCCAAGCGCGCGGAGCGGGCCGCATTCCCTCAGACCTTTTTGAGCGCCTCGGGCTTGTGCGCGGCGATCGCGCCCGACTTCTCACTGCGCACGATAAATTCCGGCTTGTCGGCCGACGCCGCGACCTTGTGACCCTTGATTTGGGTCGGCGAGGTCTGCTTGCGCACGACCTCGCCTTGCGTGCGGCCCTGGGTCGTCTCCCACGAGACTTTGTCGCCCTGGTGCAGCTTGTCGGCCATTTAGAGGCTCACTTCCGCGACCTTGTTCTCGTAGCTCTGCTTCGGATCGCGGTGCAGCAGCCATTCGATCGCAGCGCCGAGCGGGGTCGCGTTCAGCCAGATCTTGGCGCTGTCGGGATCCAGCCGAAGCAGCGCGAGCTTGGGATCATCTTTGCCTTCGAACCAGGCGGCGACGAACGGATTCCACAAGCGATCGATCACCGCCCGATCGGTGTCGACGCTGAGCTCGCCCGAAATGCTGGCGAAGAGATGATGGCCCTTATCGGCGAAGGCCGCGATGGCGCGGTGCGACTGGCCGAGCGCCTGGATCAGGCTGTTGTCCTTCGTGGTGAAGAACCAGATCGGGCCGCCCTCGTCATCTTCCATCTGCGCGGTCATCGGCTGGGCCTTGCCGTCCCTGGCGCCGTCGAGGCCGAGCATCACCGTCATGTCGCTCTTCAGCGCCTTCCAGAATTTGGCTTCGATTTCGGAATTGTCGGGCATCTTGCTCTCTCCTCGTCGGGGTCCGGAACGCCGAAGCCCTCCAGTAGCCCGGGGGTGGGGCTGCTGGAGGGCTCCAATTGCGCCCCGGCGCGTCTCTTTCAATCGGCAGCCGGACTGGCCGAATATTGAACGAGCCGTCCCGCTTCCGGTTCCGGACGCGAGCCGCTACGCCTCCTTGCATGAGCCTCGAATCCGTCCGCGCCTGGCTTGCCGAACATGCTCCCGATCTGCCCCTGATCGAGGTGGCCGAGAGCACCGCGACAGTCGTCGCGGCCGCCGCCGCGCTGGGCGTCGCACCGGGGCGGATCGCGAAGACGCTGGCGGTGCGGGTCAATGAGGTGGTCTTCCTGCTCGTCGCGCGCGGCGATGCGCGGCTCGACAATCAGAAGACCAAGGCCGCGTTCGGCGCCCGCCCGCGCATGCTCGACGCGGAGGAGACCTTCGCTCTGACCGGACACCCGGTCGGCGGAGTCTGCCCGTTCGGGCTCGCCCACAAGCTGCCAATCTATCTCGACGTCTCGCTCCAGACGTTTGACCTGGTCTACCCGGCCGGCGGCTCGCTCAACACCTCGGTCGAGGTCGCGCCCGAGCGGCTGTTCGCATTGGTCGGCAATGCCTGGGTGGACCTGTGCCGATTGCCCGAGTGACCCTCAATGGTCGCTGGTGCAGACCACCCGCAGCGCGCTGATCCGGTCGTTCCAGCCTGAACCCACATCGGCGGTATTGCCGTGGAAGGTGCGCCGGGCACCGGTATAATTGATGTCTTCCGACGCCAGCAGCCGGCAACCCGCGTGGCAGGCGATCGAGGAGATGCGATTGTCCATCGCGCGCCCGACCCAGCCCAAATTGGTCCCGCCCGCACTGTCGCCATGGCGGCCGCCGAAGCCGGCATGTTCGAACCACGAGCAGCCGCGAAAATCGACCGGAGGCCCCGGCGCGTCGTCATGATAGGTGGCGTCGGGGACATCGTGCGGATGGGCATCGCCGGCGGCGAAGCGCGCGGCGTGGCCGGGCGAGGCCTTGTGATCGGCCTGATGATGCCCCTTCGCGGGTGGATCGAGCGAATCCAGCGGGGAGGCCGCGCCGAGCGCCGCGCCTCCCGCAACGCCCGCCACAAAGATCGCCAGACCGAGCCCGTATTGCATGAGCCGCCCCCTTCGCTGTCATCGCCCTATAGCGCGATCGGGCTCTCAGGAAAATGAAGAAGCCCTCCAGCAGCCAAGGGGGAAGGCTGCTGGAGGGCTCCTGATTTCGCCCCGGCGCGTCTCTTTCAATCGGCCACCGGTCCGGCTGGGATCGATATGGGGCGTAGACGCCGCGATGTCAAGAACATATGAAGAACGCATGTCCCGAATCGATCTCCAGGCCAAGCTCGCCATCCTCGCCGACGCCGCCAAGTATGACGCCTCCTGCGCCTCCTCCGGCACGAAAAAGCGCGACAGCGCCGGCGGGAAGGGCATCGGCTCGACCGAGGGAATGGGCATCTGCCACGCTTATGCGCCGGATGGGCGGTGCATCAGCCTGCTGAAGATCCTGCTGACCAACTCGTGCATCTTCGATTGCCATTATTGCATCAACCGCAAGAGCTCGAACGTGCGGCGCGCGCGCTTTTCCGCGAAGGAAGTGGTCGATCTGACGCTGGCGTTCTACCGCCGCAATTATATCGAGGGCCTGTTCCTCTCCTCCGGCATCATCCGCTCGCCGGATTATACGATGGAGCAGATCGTCGAGGTCGCCCGCAGCCTTCGCGAGGATCACGATTTCCGGGGCTATATCCATCTCAAGACGATCCCGGACGCCGATCCCGCTCTGGTCCGTCAGGCGGGGCTGCATGCCGATCGGGTCTCGATCAACGTCGAGCTGCCGACCCGCGCCGGGCTGGCGCGGCTGGCGCCGGAGAAAGACGACAAGCGCATCGAGGGCGCGATGGGCGAGATGAAGACGGCGATCCTCGACGGCCACGACGCCAAGGCGCGCTACAAGAGCGCCCCCAGCTTCGCCCCGGCCGGGCAATCGACACAGATGATCGTCGGGGCGGATGCGGCGACGGACAGCGCGATCGTAAAGCGGGCGGCGACGCTCTACGACCGCTTCCGCTTGCGCCGGGTCTATTATTCGGCCTTCTCGCCGATCCCGGACGCCTCGGCGGTGCTGCCCTTGGTGCGGCCGCCGCTGCTTCGCGAGCACCGGCTCTACCAGGCCGACTGGATGCTGCGCTTCTACGGCTTTTCCACCGCCGAAGTCGGCGCCGCGACCGACGACAGCGGCAATCTCCCGCTCGACATCGATCCCAAGCTCGCCTGGGCGCTCAAGCATCGCGCCACCTTTCCGGTCGACGTCAATCGCGCCCCGCGCGAGGCGCTGCTGCGCGTGCCGGGGCTCGGCACCAAGGCGGTCGACAAGATCCTCATCGCGCGGCGCCACCGCCGGCTGAGGCTCGACGACGTCGCTCGGCTGACCGTCTCGGTGAAGAAGTTGCGCCCCTTCCTGATCGCGGCGGATTGGCGGCCGACCCAGCTCACCGACCGCAGCGATCTCGCCGCCCGGCTTCGCCCGCAAACGGAACAGCTGGAGCTGTTCGCCGCTTGAACGGACCATGCGCGTCGTCACGCTGGGAGATGAGGACGATTTCGAAGGCTGGCGGCTCGCCGCCCGCGCGCTGGCGCTCGCCCGGGTGCGACCGGCGGACGTGCTCTGGCAAGTCGGCGAAGCGGCGCAGGATCTGTTCGGCGACGAGGCGGTGATGGAGGCGGAGGCCGGTGCCGCCTTCTCGGTGCCGCGGCCCTTCATTGAGCTCGGGCGCACCGCGATCTGCCATGCCGATCCGGAGCGCTTCGCCTTGCTCTACGCCTTGCTCGTTCGGCTGCGCACCGAGCCCAAGGCGATGGAGGACGCCGCCGACCCGCTGCTGCGCCGGCTCGAGGCGATGGCCAAGGAGGTGCGCCGCGACATGCACAAGATGCGCGCCTTCGTCCGCTTCCGCGACCTCGACGGACGCTACGTCGCCTGGTTCGAACCCGGCCACCACATCGTTCGCGCCAATGCGAGCTTCTTCGTCCGCCGCTTCGCGAGCATGCGCTGGTCGATCCTGACGCCCGAACTGTCGATCCATTGGGACGGCGAAGCGCTGTCGGAAGGCCCTGGCGCGACCAAGGCCGACGCGCCGCGGGGCGATCCGCTCGAGGAGGTGTGGAAGACCTATTATGCCTCGATCTTCAATCCGGCGCGGGTGAAGGTCGGCGCGATGCTGAAGGAAATGCCGCGCAAATATTGGAAGAATATGCCGGAGACCGCGCTGGTCCCGGCACTGATCAAGGGTGCGCAGGCGCGGGAGAGCGAGATGGTGGCGACGGCGGCGGCCGACGTGAAGCGCGGCGACAATGCGGGTACGAGCTGGGCGGCGATCCGCGCCGAGGCGATGCATTGCACGCGCTGCGATCTCCACAAATGCGGCACCCAGACGGTGTTCGGCGAGGGGCCGCTCGATCCGACGATTGTATTCGTCGGCGAGCAGCCGGGCGATCAGGAGGATCTGGCGGGGCGCCCGTTCGTCGGGCCGGCGGGGCAATTGTTCGATCGCGCTCTCGAGGAGGCCGGGATCGAGCGCGGGCGCACCTATGTCACCAATGCGGTCAAGCATTTCAAGTTCGAGCGGCAGGGCAAGCGGCGCATCCACGCCAAGCCCAATGCGGGCGAGATCGGCGCCTGCCGCTGGTGGCTGCAGCAGGAACTGGCGCTGATCCGCCCAGCCCTCACCGTCGCGCTCGGCGCGACCGCGGCGCGCTCCCTGTTCGGCAAAGCGGTGACGATCGCGGCGTTGCGCGGCAAGGCCCAGGCTTTGCCGGACGCGGGCGAGACCTGGGTGACCGTCCACCCAAGCTTCCTCCTGCGCGTCCGCGACGACAAGGAAGCCGAATATGCCCGCTTCGTCGAGGACCTCGCCCGGATCGGCGAGCGGGCGAATGCGCTGGCTTAGGGTTCCCACGAAAGTAGTACTTTCGTGGGGTCCCTAGAGCCGCACCAGCATCTTGCCGATATTGCCGCCGCTGAACAGGTCGAGGAAGGCCTGGGGCGCGGCTTCGAGGCCTTCATGGACGGTCTCGCGCGAGGTCATCTTTCCGGCCGCGATCAGGCCGCCCATGTCGCGGTAGAATTCGCCCATTTCGGCGAGATAGTCGGTGTAGATGAAGCCCTTGAGCGAGAGGCGGGTCGGGATCACGCGCATGATGTAGCGGAAGGCGTGGTTGGAGCCGCTGTTGTAATCGTCGATCATCCCGCAGATCGCGAAGCGGGCGTTCTGGCGGGCGGCGGCGAAGGCGGCGTCGAGATGGTCGCCGCCGACATTGTCGAAATAGACGTCGATCCCCTTGGGCGCGGCGTCGGCGAGGAGCTTGGCGATCGGGCCGGACTTGTAATCCACGCAGGCGTCGGCGCCGAGCGATCGCACCCATTCGCATTTTTCCGCACCGCCGGCGGCGCCGATCACGGTCATCCCGCGCGCCTTGGCGAGCTGCACCACCGCCGAGCCGACCGCGCCGGCCGCGGCGGAGACGAAGACGATGTCGCCCTCTTTGGCCTCGGCGACCCGCAGCAGCCCGAAATAGGCGGTGCCGCCGGTGAGACCGAGATTGCCGAGCCATTGATGATCCTCGACCGGCAAAGGCGGGACCTTGTTGAACGCTTCGGCGGGACCGGCGGCGACGTCGCGCCAGCCGAGCATGTGGAAGACGGTGTCGCCTTCGCTCAGCGCCGGCGAGCGGCTCTCGACGACCGTGCCGACCGCGCCGCCCTGCATCGGCTCGCCGAGCGCGAAGGGCGGGACGTAGGATTTCACGTCGTTCATCCGGCCGCGCATGTACGGGTCGACCGACAGCCACTTGTTCTCGACCCGGACCCAGCCGTCCTGGAGCTCGGGCAAAGGCGCGTCGGCGAGCGCGAAATTGGCCATGGTCGGCAGCCCCTGCGGGCGCGATGTGAGATGCCAGGCGCGGGCGGTGGTCATGATGGGCTCCTCTCGATCGGCGTGAGGATCGCGATGGGCGAAGCGGGCCTGAGAGTCAAAGCCGACCAAACGCAAAAAACCCCGCCGAAGCGGGGTTTTCTGGTCGATCTGCAAAGTCTGGTTGCGGGGGTAGGATTTGAACCTACGACCTTCAGGTTATGAGCCTGACGAGCTACCGGGCTGCTCCACCCCGCGCCAATCAGACTTTGCGCGTCTTTGACAATATGAATGGGTTCGTTTCAATCGCTTCTCATGCACCGGCCACAAAGCCTGGCGACGACCTACTCTTCCAACGCTTAAGCGGTAGTACCATCGGCGCTGTCCGGTTTCACGGCCGAGTTCGGGATGGGATCGGGTGGGT
>Ga0190275_10000340_pt1 | contig 43859 bp, 35 predicted proteins | sample Popmic550T_FD_133745 | JGI IMG/M metagenome (GOLD analysis project Ga0190275, IMG submission 133745) | Populus adjacent soil microbial communities from riparian zone of Yellowstone River, Montana, USA - 550 T | ecosystem: Environmental > Terrestrial > Soil > Riparian zone > Trees stand | place... | reverse complement strand
GCAGGTTTCACCTGTGCAGAAGAACGGCAACGACGCCCCGACGTGGCTACCCGTCTTCTTCAACGACCCGATCGTCGCTTCTTCCGCCGACGGGTCGGCGTTCGGCTTCGTCGCGGCGGGAGGGTTCGCCGATGCGAAACAGGGAAGCAGCCATTGGTACATCTCCAAGCGTGGGCCCTCCTGGCTCACGAAGGACGCATCGCCTGCGTTCCTGCCGACCAACGAAGTCATCCTGCAGGCGGCCGCGGCGAAGCCGGCTGCATGGTCCACTGACCTTGGTCGTGCGGTCTTCCGCTCTGGAGAAGCCGCGGTTCATCCTGAAGCGCCGGTCGGGGAAATCCGCGCCATGTTCCTTCGAGACGCTGCGGATGGATCACTCACTTGGATCTCGCGGCCGACGATCCCCGATCCGATCGAAGGATCGGCGACTTATCTCCAGGGGGCCTCGCGCAACCTCCGCGCGGTTGTCTTCTCGGTGGTACCGCCCGGACAGGTGAACAGCACGACCCCGAAGCTGGTCCCAGAAGACGAACCCCGAACCGCCGGCAGGGGCCTGTACGCGTGGCAGGACGGTCACCTGGAGGCAGTCGGCATTCTGCCGAACGGAGCGATCCCGGATTTCGGGGCCGTGTCCCCCGCCGAAACGACTCCCACCGGTACGAATCCCTCCACCTTCCGGAATCAGGTCTCGGCCGATGCCAGTCGGATCTTCTTTCTGACGCCTGATCAGGAAGCGGACCAGATCACGCCGCAGCAGCTCTACCTGCGGATCGACGGCTCCGAGACGGTCCTTGTCTCACGATCGGAGATCACCGGGGAACCCGGGGCCTCCCCCGCCACCTTCCTCTATGCATCTTCGGACGGCTCGACCGTCTGGTTCTCCTCCGAAGACCAGCTCACCGCCGACGCGCCTGCCGGCGGCAGCAAGACCTACGAGTTCGACGTCGCCGGCGATGACCTCGAGTACCTGCCGGACGTGGGGGAACCGCGTGCGGCATCCGATGACGGCTCGATCTTCGTCTACGTCCAGCCCTCCAGCGGTGGCCTTTGGCTCAGCAACCAAGGTGATCTGCATCAGATCGCCAGTCCGGTCGGCGAACCGTCTCAGTTCCAGGCGACCCCGGATGGCGACCGGATCGCGTTTGTCACGGCTGAGGCCGTTCAGGGCGACTTCAACAACCTCGAAGGGGTGCAGCAGCTCTACGTCTACGACGTCTCCGAGGGCAACCTTTCCTGCGTCTCCTGCCCCCCTGAGGGTACGGCTGCCGCTGGAGCGGCCGAATTCATCCTCAACGTCGCCGCGGGCTTCCAGGCCAACCGAGGGATGAGCGAAGACGGGTCCCGCCTCTTCTTCGACACTCCTGCACCGCTGGTCGCGAACGACGCCAATCAAGCCCGCGACGTCTACGAATGGAACGAGGGGCGTATCTCATTGCTGTCCTCGGCCGGTCCTGGCAACTCCTTCGTCCTCGACAACTCCGCCGACGGTTCCAGCGTCTTCTTCTCCACCATCGACGGACTGAACCCCGCCGACACCGACGGGAATCGCGACGTGTACGGGGCAAGGATCGGTGGCGGCTTTCCGATCCCTTCCCCGGAAGCGGTGTGCAGCAATGACTGCCAGAGGGCCGAGCCGCCGCCCCCGGCTACCGCCGTGCAATCGACTGGGGTCTTCGGCCCCGGGAACGCCAAGGTGCGACGTAAGGGGAAATGCGGCAAGCGCAAGCAGCTTCGCCGCGGCCGCTGCGTGGGGGTCAAGAAGAAGCCCGCCGGTCACACCCACAAGCCGCGATTCGGGGCAAGTCGATGAGGCGGAATTCGACGATCGCCAGAGGAGATGACAATTCGATGCTGACCAGACTCGGCGGCGCGCTGGTTGCCGTCCTGACCGCGTTGCTGTTCGTGCTGCCCAGCTTCGCCCGCGCCGACTTCGGGATCGAGCCGGGCAGCTTCGAGGCGGCGCTTTCGACGACGCAGGCCGGTGCGCACCCAGACTTCACCACCTCTTTTCGGTTCAACACCCTGCCCAACGGATCGAGTGAGGGCAGCGTCAAGGAGATCGAGGTCGACCTCCCGGTGGGTCTGGTAGGGAATACCCAGAACGCGTCGCGCTGCCGATTTTCCTCACTCACCCTCGAGTCCATCATCAACGGCCGCTTCTGTGCGCGAACGGCGATGGTCGGGATCGCCGAAATCGAACTCTGGCAGGGCGAACCCCAGATGAAGGTCCTACCGGTCTTCAACATGGTGCCCGAAGCCGGCGAGCCCGCTGCCTTCGCCTTCAACTATGGCGGCGTCGGACTGGTCCGAATCGATACCACCGTGCGCTCCGACGGCGATTACGGCATTCGGATCAATGTTCACGACGTCAACCAAGGGTTCCCGCTGATTTCATCCAAGGTGACCCTCTGGGGCGTGCCCGCCGAACACAACGGTCCCGGGCCGTTTGAATTCACCCCTGGCACCGTTGGCTTCAATTTCGGCGAAACGTTCGGCGAACAGGGCGACGGAGCGCTCGATCCGCTGATGCGCAACGGGACCCGCTGCGGATTGCCGACCCCGGCCGAGCTCACCGTCAGCTCTTGGCAGGATCCAGGGCAAAGCCTCTCGTACCAGTCTGAACCGATTGCCTTCACCGGCTGCGAGATGCTCAGCTTCAAGCCTTCCCTGCGGTTGGAACCTGCATCCGACCGAGCGGGCGAGCCGAGCGGCTTCGAGGCGAGACTCCACCTGCCGCAGACGGAACATCGCGACCTGCCGGCCACGGCCGACCTGAAGGATGCCGTAGTTCGACTTCCCGAGGGTGTAGCGATCTCGGCTCCGCAGGCGGAAGGGCTGCAAGGCTGCACCAATTCGCAGGCCGCGATCGGGAGCATGGCCCGGCCCGCTTGCCCTTCGGCTTCGAAGATCGGTTCGGCGGAGATCGAGACGGCTCTGCTGGCCGATCCGCTCGAAGGAGGGATCTTCCTCGGCCGGCCGCTCTCGGATGATCCAGGCAGCGGACAGAAGTATCGGATCTTTCTCACTGCGGCGGGGAACGGGGTTGTGGTGAAGATCGAAGGTCGGTTGTTCCCCGATCCGCGAACGGGACGATTGACCGCTGTCTTCACTGACGCCCCCCAGCTTCCGTTCGAAGATCTCAGGTTGATATTCAAGGATGGTCCCCAGGCGCCTTTGACCACCCCCGGCACTTGTGGCACTTACACCACCGAAGCGGAATTCCGCCCTTGGGCGGGGGGTCCGCCGGTACGAAACGAATCGACCTTCACAATCGACCAGAACTGCGGGGCGTCCGAGCAGTTCACCCCCGGTTTCGAAGCCGGATCCACTCATCCAGTGGCAGGAGGGTTTTCACCTTTCACCCTGCGGGTGACCAAGCCCAGCGGCCAGCAGAATCTCTCCACGATCGAAGGAACTCTGCCCGAAGGGCTCTTGGCCAAGACGAAGGAAGTTCCCCTTTGCGACGAGGCGGCTGCCGCGGCAGCCGCCTGTTCTCACTCGAGCCAGGTCGGAAAGGTCACGGTCGGCGTCGGCTCGGGCACCGGGTTGCTCTACATCCCGCAGGCGGGAAAGCAACCGACCGCCCTCTACCTGGCGGGTCCCTACAGGGGCTCTCCTTACTCGCTTGTCGCTGAGGTTCCCGCTCAGGCGGGCCCGTTCGATCTCGGCACCGTTGTCCTGAGAACCGCCCTCCATGTCGATCCCGTCACCGCCCGGGTGACGGCAAAATCCGATCCGCTGCCGCAGGTTCTGCAAGGCGTGCCGATCGCCTATCGCGACCTCAGGGTGGATCTGAACCGCCCGGACTTCACCGTCAATCCCACCAGCTGCAACCCGATGGCGATCACGGCTCAGATCACGGGCAGTGCAGGCGCGGTCGCGACCCCGGGCGAGCGCTTCCAGGTCGCCAACTGCGAACGCCTCGCCTTCGAGCCGAAGCTCTCGCTGCGGCTGAAGGGCGCCACCAGGCGGTCCGGCCACCCGCAGCTGACCGCGGTCCTGACCCAGAAGCCGGGCGGCTCCAACATCGCCCGCGTCTTGGTGGCAATGCCGCGCTCGGAGTTCCTCGCTCAGGACCACATCCGCACCGTCTGCACCCGGGTCCAGTTCGCCGCCGGGGCCTGCCCGAAAGGCTCGATATACGGCAGGGCGAGAGCCTTCTCTCCGCTGCTCGACCGGCCGCTGGAAGGCCCGGTCTACCTGCGCAGCTCGAACAATCCGCTGCCGGACCTGGTCGCCGACCTCAGGGGCCAGATCGAGATCGAGCTGGTCGGCCGCATCGACTCCAAGAACGGCGGCATCCGCACTACCTTCGACACGGTCCCCGATGCCCCGGTCACGAAGTTCGTGCTGCGGATGGGCGGCGGGAAGAAGAGCCTGCTGGAAAACAGCGTCAACCTCTGCGCCTCCAAGAACCGCGCCACGGTGAAGATGGACGCCCACAACGGCAAGCTGCGGGACTTCCGCCCGCTGGTGCGGGCGAACTGCGGGAGCGCCGGCCGGAGGTAGGCTTGCGGGGCTTTGAAGGGCGGCGATGACGGCAACGGAGAACAGGGGCGGGCCGATCTCGGCCCCCTGCCCGCAGGTCATCACGGACTCTCCCGCGAGCAGGTGGCCGAGTCCCAGCGTGAGCGCCTGCTGGCCGCCGTCGCCCATGTGGTCGCCGAGCGCGGCTACCGGGCGGCGACGATCACCGAGATCGTCAAGGCGGCGTCGGTCTCCAGCCGCGTCTTCTACGAGTTCTTCGAGAGCAAAGAGGAAGCCTTCCTCGCCAGCTTCGAGGCGGTGCTCGGCCACTTCGAAGACCTGATCGCCGCGGCGATCGAGAGCGAGTCCGAGTGGCGGCGGCAGGTGGTCGCCGCGATCCGCGCGGGCGCCCTCTTCTGCGAGCAGGAGCCGGACCTGGCCAAGGCCTTCCTGGTCGAGCCCGCCGCCGCGACCCCGGCGATCGCCACCCGCTTCCGCGAGGCGGTGATGAAGTGGGTCCCGTTCCTGGAGCAGGGGCGCGAGGAGCGACCCGAGGGGAAGGACCTCCCGGATTCGACCGAGGACTCGGTCCTCGGCGGGCTCGTCTTCCTCACCTCGCGCTCGATCATCAGCGGCGCCGAGCCGAGCTCGATCCTCCCCGACCTGATCGATTTCGCCCTCTCTCCCTACATCGGCACCGAGACCGCTCAGAAGCTCGCCCAGGAAGCCGCTGAGAACGGCTCCTGAACCACCGGGGCGACGACCCGCCCGGTGGAGCTGAGGGTCCGGGAACCGAAGGCGGGCCCTCTAGAGGTCGGGGGCACCGAAGTAGCACAGGAGATGAACGTCGTCTGAAAAAAACTTGCGCAATCTTCAAAAAAAGTCCCTTGCACTTTCGGTTGATCTGTGGTTTCCTAGCTCCGCCTGCCCAGGGAGGGCTTGCACGAGATTTCAGAATTGAGCCCACGCGGAATCGGTATGGAGCCGGTCGCCGTCAAGGCTCAGGGACAAGGAGACAGAGTGGACGCTCAGACCCGCCTGGTTTGCCCTTTCGGCAGCTTCAGCCACCGACAATGGCCCACCCGCCGCGCAGATCTAAACGTGGCGTTGGTCGCCCTCCTCGCTCTCGCCTCCCTGGTTGTGCCGCTTGCCGTGGCCGACACCGCTGATGCGGCCACGGGCTATGGATCGACCGGGGCGTTCGGCTCCGGACCGGGAGCAGGGAACGGCGAATTCACCGGCCCGGGTCGCATCGCGGTTGACGAGGACAACGGCAACGTCTATGTGGTTGACCGCGGCAACGACCGCATCCAGGTGTTCGGCCCCGACGGCTCGGCGGCAAGCTTCCTCACCGAGGTCACCGGATTCGACGATCCCTACGGCATCGCGATCGATCAGTCAGCTTCGCCTATCGCCATATATGTCTCTGACGCAGGTGCGAACAGGATCGTCAAGCTCGTGTCGGACGGAGCGGCCACCCCGAGCTTTTCTGACTCCCCCGGGTTCAGCTCGCCTCTCCCTGGTGCCGGAGCGGGCCGCCTTGGGTCCTTCATGTCCCCGCTCGCAGTGGACCCGAAAAGCGGCGACCTCCTCGTCGCTGACACCGGCAAGGATCTGGTTCAGAGATTCAACTCTAACGGCGGCTTTGAATTCGACATCAACGGCGAGGGGGCCCCGGACGGTCCGTTCGTCGGGCTCGAGGACATCGCCTCCAATTCCGATGGCGACATCTTCGTAATCGACGGGCCACCGGGCGGCCCGAAGGGCGGGCAGCCGTCCCGGCTGGAGCGCTACAGCTCAAGCGGACAGCATGAGGCCACTCTGCGCACTCTGCAGAACGAAGGCGACGGGCTCTTGGCGCTCGACCCCGATGGTGACTCCCTCGTTGTCGCGGATGTGCGTGATTTCTCCTCGCGCATCCACATCGTCGATCAGACGACGGGTGAGCGTCTCGCGGCGGCCGGCGTTGGTGCCGCCGAGATAACCGGGGCGGCGATCGACGGCTCCACGACGGGACGTCTGTATCTGGCGACCGATGACCGCTTCTGCGGAGGCGGGTGCGGGCCGATCGCCACCCTCGTCTTCGAGCCCTTCGAGTTGCCGACGGCCAGCGTCGCGCCGGCCACGGGAGTCGGCACTCAACAGGCGACGCTCCACGGCACCGTCAATCCGAACGGCACCGAGACGACCGGGCGCTTCGAACTTTCGAGCGATGGTGGTTCGAGCTGGTTCCCGGTCGGCGACGGTGAGCCGGCGCCCGGCAACGGGACTCTCCCGGTCGAGGTCTCGTTTACGGCGTCCGGTCTCCAGCATTCGACCGACTACATGGTTCGACTGGTTGCGGTCGGCCCTGGTGGAACCACCGCGACTCCGGTTGGCACCGAGAGTTTCACGACCGGCGTCATCGACGCTCCGGCAGTGACCCTGGATCCGTCTGCGAACGTGACGGCTCACAGCGCTGACCTTTCCGGCACGATCGACGGACTCGGCTTCGACACCACCTATAGGTTCGAGCTCTCCTCCGATGGGGGTGCCAGCTGGACTTCGATCGATCCCGACATAGATGGCGATGAGAGCATCCCAGGCACGTCCATCGGCCCGCAGGCCGTCTCGATCGGGGCCGACCAGCTCAGCGCCGGGACGATCTACGACTATCGCCTGGTCGCGATCAGCACCGGCGGCGAATCGAAAGAGGCGGGTCAGTTCTCGACGCCCGCTGCTTCTCCGGAGTTGACCGCCCTCGACGCTGCGGACGTGCGGGGGACCTCAGCTCGTCTCCGCGCTCGTATCCTGCCAAACGGCAGCGAGACGACGTACCACTTCGAGTACGGCAGGACCACTTCCTACGGCATCGCGGTTCCCGCAGCCGAGGAAGGAGAGGCCGGGAGCGGCCATCGCTACGTGGCCGTCTCGAACCCGGTCGCTGGCCTGGAGCCGGGCGTGACCTATCACTTTCGCGTCGTCGCCAAGAACGCGACCGGTAGCGTCGAGGGGCCGGACCAGACGTTCACGACTACGACCGTATGCGCCAACGCTGGGATCCGCGCGGCCCAGCACTCGGACTATCTGCCGGAATGTCGCGCCTACGAGCTGGTCAGCCCGGCCGCTGATGACTCGGGCGTCTCGGTTATGCGTGAGGACAACAAGGCCTCACTCGATGGCAACGGCCTGTACTTCACCGCGAAGACGCCGCTGGCGACGCCCCCCTCTCATGCGGCTCCGACCCTGGTCGGCTACCGCGCTCGCCGCGATGCCGAGGAGGGCTGGACGACCGAGGCGATCACCCCGCCCTACGAGCAGGCGTCCAGCAATTCCGTGACTTTCGGCGGTGGGATCTACCGCGGACTTTCCGATGACCTGACCCAGGGCGTCTTCTTGTCCGACGACCGACGCCTCACCGATGCCGCCGGCTGGCAGTGGGACCTGTACAAGACTGCCGATGCCGACGGCCCCTACCTGCGTTTGAGCCCAGGGACGGACCCCACGGCGGACTCCCTACCCGACCAGTGGACTGCCTTTGTCGGCGGCAGTGCCGACCTCGGGCATCTGGTCGTTCAGACGGACACTCCGGTCCTGCCAGATGCGGCCACCGGCGTCCAGAACCTCTACGAGTGGGTCGGTGACGAGGTTCGCCTGGTCAACGTCCTGCCCGCTGATCAGGGGGGCGGGCCGGCGCCGCTGGGTGGCGAAGCCCTGCGTCCGGCCGGTGGCGCCTTGTCCGATACCCATGATCTTTGGAATCCGGTCTCGGATGACGGGTCGAAGATCTTCTTCACCTCCGGAGGCATCCCCTACGTCCGAGTCGACGGTGAGGAAACCTACGCGCTCACGGTCGAGGAGAATGACAACGCGGACCTGGCAGTCGCCGAGGGTTCATTCACCGGCGCGAGTGAGGATGGCGATGTCGTCACCTTTGGCACCGTCGCGCCCCTGGTGGAGGAGGACACCGACACGGAGGGTGATCTCTACCTCTACGACACCACCAAGCCCGGCGATGCCCCGGACAACCTCCAGCTCGTCTCCGGCGGTGAGGCCATCTACACCAACGGGTATGGCGTGGGACACAGTGACCAGCATGGGACGACGGTCTACTTCCAGACCTATGGTCGCCTTCGGCCTGATGACCCACCGTCGATGGTGCCCGGCTCTCTTCTCCATATCTATGCCTGGCATAACGGAGAGGTGACCTATGTGGGCCAGAACGACGACACCGTCGGGCCGATGCTCATGCAGGAGATCAGCAAGGACGGAACCAAGTTCGCCTTCTTAACCCCATGGATGAAGGAGGTTCCGCCCGAGCAGCGTTACTTCGGTGCTGAGCCGCACCATTTCGTCTATGACGCCTTGAGCGGTGAGCCGTCTCAATGCGTCACCTGCGACGTCAGTTGGGACGAGGTGAGGATCCCGCCCAGCTTCGCTGGACGCTTCAACTACCAGTCGTATTCGCTCGGCGTCAGCCCGCGGGTGAGGGCAGAGCTGCGCAACCTCTCCGACGACGGTGAGTTGCTTTTCGATACGACGGCGAGCCTTTCGCCGCAGGACGTCAACGGAGGTCTCGCTGACGTCTACTCGTGGAAGGACGGCGAGGCTCGCCTGATCAGTAGTGGCCGCGGCTTCGATGATCATTTCCTTGCTTCGACGAGCGAGAGCCACGACGACATATTCGTCTACACCCGGGACCAGCTCCTCCCCTCAGATCGTGACCGCGCTTACGACCTCTACGACGCACGCGTCGGCGGGGGATTCGCAGAGGCGGGGATTCGTCCCTCCTGCGAGTTGGAGGATTGCCCCGACCCTCCGGACATCTCGCCAACGGCCGAGATTGCCGGCTCCGGCAATCACCAGGCCCCAACGAGAGCCACGCCATCGGCGTGCAAAAAGGCGAAGGCGGCCGTTGCCAGGGCCAAGCATGCACTCAAGTTGGCCAAGAGCGAAAGGGCCGAGGCGAAGGCCCGCTCGAAGCTCCGAGACGCTCGTCGGCGGGCCGTGAAATGCCGTGCGGCACTGTCAAACGGAAATGCAGGTGAGGCCCGATGAGACCCGTCTGCCGGCACGCATCAATCACAAAGGAAAGCTCGATGATCAGAACCGCTTACCTGAAGGTTGCCTTCATCCTCTGCGCGGCCTTCGTCGTATCTGCCGCACCGGCCGCGCCGGCGCAGGCCTCGACTATCTGGCGTCCCTACGTCACCGCCCACCCGACTCACCTGGCCCCCGGAGACTCGGGCATCATCAACGTTCATGCCGAGCAGATCGGGGCGACGGCCAGCTCGGGCCCTGTTGAGGTTGGCGTCAACCTGCCGCCAGAGCTGACCGCCACCGATATAACGGGGGAGGGATGGGCCTGCGATCTCCCGACCCTGACCTGCGTTTACTCCAATCCCCTTGCGAGCCCAATTAGCCGCGGGAGCGTCTTCACTCCGGCGGTCGTCGTTTCGGTCGACGTCGCTCCAACCGCGTCAGGGGCCGGCACGGTTTCGGTCGACGTCAGTGGGGGCGAAGCGGTCAACACCGCAGTTGGCACGGCAAAAGTACCGTTCAGCTCGGGGCCGGTGCCGTTCGGTATCACTCGTTTTGACGGCTGGGTACTGGGTGCCGACAAGCAGCCGTTCTCCCAGGCGGCGGGTCACCCCTATGAGGCGACCACCGAGTTCCTTTTAAACACCACTCGTACCTTCAAACTTTCCGATCCAACTGGTATCCCCGCTGGAGGCGGGATGAAGGACGTCTACGTCGAGCTCCCGGCCGGGCTCGTCGGGAATCCGAACGCCACGCCCAGGTGCGACCTCGCGGTCGCCCTCAACTGCCCAGCAGCAACCCAGATTGGAACGCTCAGCATCCTGCAAAATGGTGGACTCGGATCACCCTGGGGCTTGTCAGGGTTTCCAAATGGCACTAACGGCGGAGCTCCGATCTACAACATGGAGACCGGGGGGACGGCGTCGGCGATCTTCACCTCTGATGTCCTTGGAACGCCGATCGTGTTCAAGGGCGCCCCCCGCCCTGACGGTGATTACGGCCTTACCGTCAGGTCGCTGGACACTTCCCAGGGGCTCCCTGTCATAGGGGTCCGCGCGACCTTCTGGGGTGTTCCCGCCGACTCGAGCCACGATGACGAGAGATTCTGCATCGACCAGGTGATCTGCGAGGTCAACGCTCCCGAGGTCGCCTTCCTGACCAACCCGACCAATTGCTCGACCGGCCCGGTCACCACCAGACTGCGGCTGACCTCTTGGGCCGATCCTCAATCCGAGCACGTCGCCGAATTCGTCTCGCACGACAACGGGACGCCTCCCCAGCCGTTAGGACCCCAGAACTGCGGAAGCGTTCCCTTCGGCCCCGAGGCGACGGTGAAGGTGCTTCGAACCCGGTCTGACAGCCCGAGCCCGCTCAATTTCGACCTCAGCGTCGCGAGCGACGGGCTGGTCAACCCTGAAGCCCTCGCGGACGCTCACGTCAAGCGCGTGAGGGTGACTCTTCCCGTGGGTCTATCGGTCAACCCTTCCTCAGCGGATGGTCTCGGCGCCTGCAGTGAAGCGCAGGTGGCGATCGGATCGAACGCGTCGGCGGCCTGTCCGGATTCTTCGAAGATCGGCGCCGTCGAGATCGAGACGCCCCTCCTCGAGGAACGCCTCACGGGTGGGATCTACCTCGCCGAACAGGGCAACAACCCCTTCGGCTCCACCCTCGCCATCTACCTTGTCGCCAGCGGGCCGGACTTCTCCCTGAAGCTTCCTGCCAAGGTCGACCCTGACCCCCTGACGGGTCGATTGACGGCGACGTTTGACGACAATCCCCAGCTGCCCTTTTCCGAGCTCAGGGTCAACTTCCGTGGCGGGGATCGTGCCTCCCTTGTCACTCCGCAAACGTGCGGCACCTACGAGACCCTCGTCGAGCTGGCTCCGTGGTCCGCGGCTGACCCCGAGAACCCGACCAGCGGCGAGGTCGTCGTCTCGGCCTCTCAGCTCACCCTCGATCAAGGCCCGAGCGGCGGCCCTTGCCTCGCCGGCGATCCTCGTCAGCCGGGCCGGCCGGCCGATCTTCCCAGCCGTCCGTTCGATCCCGTGCTCGGCGGCGGTCTGATCAATTCCGCCGCCGGCAGTTCGAGTGCGTTCGTCCTCCGAGTCGAGCGTCCTGACGGCCACCAGGAGCTGAAGAGCTTCAAGGTCGACCTCCCGCATGGTGTGACGGCAAGACTCGCCGGCATCCCCTACTGCTCGGATGCCGCCCTCGCCTCGGTCGATGCCGCCGAGGGTACGGGGCAAGCCGAGATCGACCACCCCTCTTGTCCAGCTGCCTCGCAGATCGGCACCTCGACGATCGGGGCCGGCGCCGGCTCGAGCCCCTTCTACTCGCAAACCGGCAAGGCCTACCTTGCTGGTCCTTACAAGGGGGCACCACTCAGCATCGCGGTCGTGGCCCCCGTCGTCGCGGGTCCCTTCGACCTCGGCTCCGTCGTCGTCCGAAGCAAGGTCACGATCGATCCCGACGACGCACAGGTCCACGTCGCAACTGATGAGCTGCCACAGATCATCGCCGGCATCCCCCTGCGGATCCGCGACATCCGGGTCAAGATGGACCGGCCAGGCTTCATGGTTGCGCCGACGAACTGCAAACAGATGGCGATCACGGCGCAGATCAATGCATCCCACGGCGCCGTCTCCAGCGAGACCCAGCGGTTCCAGGTGGGCGATTGCGGCGCCCTCGGCTTCAAGCCGAAGCTCAGCATTCGCCTCAAGGGCAAGACGAAGCGGACCGGGCACCCGGCGCTGACCGCGGTGCTGACCCAGCCGCCCAGCGGCCAGGCCAACATCAGCCGCGTCTCGGTCACCCTCCCGCGCGCCCAGTTCATCGACCAGTCGCGGATCGGCAACGTCTGCACCCGGCCGCAGTTCGCGGCCGGAGCCTGTCCGGCCGACTCGGTCCTCGGCACCGCAACCGCCTACACGCCCCTGCTCGACCAGCCGCTGCAGGGCAAGGTCTACCTGCGGGCCAACGGCGGCGAACGCGAACTACCCGACATGGTCGCCGCTTTGCGCGGCCAGATCGACGTCGATTTGGTCGGCTACATCGACTCGGTGCCGAATCCCAAAAATCCCGAAATCGCGCGGATACGGAACACCTTCGCGCTCGTCCCCGACGCGCCGGTGAGCAAATTTGTCCTCAAGCTGAACGCCGGCAGGAAAGCCCTGCTGGAAAACAGCGACAACCTCTGCAGGTCTCCCCAGCGGGCGCGGGTGAAGATGGCGGGCCAGAACGGCAAGGTCCACAACTTCAAGCCGCTGGTGAAGAACGATTGCGGCGCGAAGAAGAAGGCGAAGGGGAAGCGCTGAGCCTCGCTCTCCCGGCGGGTTGCAGGCTGGGAAAGATACCTATATCATTAAAAATCCTCGCCTCCCCAAGGTGAGAACTGGTGTCGCCCCCCGTCATCCCTGTCGGGGCGCGGCATGTCGCGCGCGACCGAGCCCGGAGGCGTTCCCTGCGCCTCCGGGCTCTCTTACAACTGCCAACGCCCGGACGAGAAGAGCTCGAGTCGATGTCCCAGGAGGCGCCGCAGGGGCGCGCCCGAATCCAGAACGCGCTGATCGAGCTCTGCCTCGAGCGCAGCTACGCCGGGGTGACGCTGCCGGATCTGCTGCGGCGGGCGGGGGTGGACGACGAGACCTTCCACTGTTACTTCGACGACCTAGAAGACTGCTTCTGCTCCTTCTACGAGGAGATGCGGGACGAATTCATGCTGCGGGTGGGGGAGTCCTTCGCTGGCGTCAGCGGCTGGCGCGAGCAGATCCGCGCTGCCGCCTGGGCAATCGTCGACTACATCCTCGAGGATCCGGGGCGCGCGAGGATCAGCTTCGTCGAGGTCTGGTTCGCGGGTGAGCGCGCGAAGCTGATCCGCGAACAGGCGATGAGCGGTCTGTTCGCGCTGATCGACCAGGGCCGCCTCGAGCGGGCGGACAGCTTCGTCTCCTCGGTCACAGCGGAGTTCGTCGGCAGCGCCGTCTACCGGCGGCTGCAGGCCGCGATCGAAAGTGGAGACCTGTCAGGACTCGAAGCTGAAGTGCCGGAACTGATGTACGCCGTGGTGCTGCCCTACCTGGGGCGGGAGGCGGCCGAGGAAGAGCTGCGGATGCCGCGTCCGGAGCGCCGCTGACGGATCGGCGCCTCGACGGATCGCCATTGGGGTTCTTCGCGGATCCGAAAAAGACCGTTGCCCCGCGGGGGAGCCGGCGGCAGGCTGGCCCCGTCAGCAAAAACCAGTTCCACAGGAAGGAAGTTATGAATCGCTCAATCAAGAGGCTTGCTCTGGCGGCGGTTGCAGCCGCACTCCTCTGCGTCGGGCCGGCCAGCTCTGTCGCTTCGGCCGCATCCGCGGAATGGACCCCTCAGGGCACGATGAAACAGCAGGGTTCGATCGAGTTCCGGCTCAACGGCGGCTCGCCGGTGACCTGCCAGATCAGCACCCAGGGCCTCGCGTCCAGCAATACCTTCAGCGCAAACATCGCTCCCAGCCCCTGCAGCAACGGCAAAACGATCACCCTCTCCCTGATCCAGGCCGGGCAGAACGAAGGAGGCGCCTACAGCGTCCGCCTGCTGGGCAACCCCACCTGGAAAACCGCTGCCCCCTGGGGTGGCTACTGGACCCAGGAACAGTTCGTCACCGTGCTCCCGTTCGTCAACGGATCGGGCTCGAAAATGTCGACGTTCAGCTTCTCGAACACCTACCTGGGCCCCTGGCTCAACCCCAGCGGCCCCAACGGCAAGGTCACCGCCACCGGCACGATCACCGCGACCACCGGCACGGGCGGGCTCATCACGCTGAAATAGCTCTCAGCTCACCTGTGCGCGAACGGCCCGGCTCGACCGGGCCGTTCGCTTTTGTGGCTCGGCGGCGACCTGATGCCTACTCGTCCATTCGCCACTATCTTCAAAAAAGATAGCTATGCTCCACTCCGGCTGTGGAGGACAGGGAGAGGTCAGAACGATCCGGTGGCGGGCGGCCGAGCAGCTTGCTCAACGCGATCGCCGACCCCATCCGGGTCCACATCCTCCGCTCGCTCAGCGAGGTGGGCATGGCGACGGCCGCCGATCTCACCGCCGGCGCGGCCCTCAGCCACCACACGCTGCGGCGGCACCTCTCGGCTCTCGTCGTCACCGGCGTCCTGCGCGAGCACCCGGGGGAGAGCGACGGCGAGACCCCCGGGCGTCCCGCCACGCGATTCAGCCTCAACCCAGAGGCCAAGGACGGTGTCACCAGGCTCCTCGGCTCGGCCTGACCCCGAGCTGGGGGCCGACAGCGCATTGGTCGTCCGAAGAAGCACGAGGTAGTGCTGACTATTTCCACATGTCGGCTACTCTCCCCCGCCAGATGACGGGCGGGACGTCTAATCAGCCTTCCTTGGTCGGAGGCCACCCAGTCCTTGATCTCCTGACTGATCGTCAGGCGGGGGGTTCCAAACCAGGCCGACAATCCGGGATGGGTTGCGTTGGTAGCCGGAGTCGGAGGGCTCATATTCGGAGCATTGGCCGATACCTTTGTGGACAACGGCTGAGATGGAGTAGGCGCTGCAATTTAGGCGCGCTATCATTGCTATCACCATGGCACAGCTCCTAGTTAGAGACATAGAGGCAGAGGTGGTGAGCGAGCTGAAGGTTCGCGCCGCTCGCCATGGGCATTCCGCCGAGGAGGAGCACCGGCAGATCCTGCGTGGGGCGCTTGGGCCGAAGAGGCCGGGGCAGTCACTTAAGGATCTGCTGCTGGCCATGCCCGATGCCGGCGAGGATCGGGACTTCGAGCGCCCTGATGATCGCGGCCGCGCGGTCGAGCTTTGAGCTATCTGCTCGATACCAACGTCATCTCGGAGCTGCGGAAGGGGCACCGCGCCGACGTCAACGTCAGGGCGTGGTTCAGCGAGCTCGAGGACGAGGAGATCTACCTGAGCGTCCTGACGATTGGCGAGATACGCCGCGGCGTCGAGAATGTGCGCCGGCGTGATCCCGATTCGGCGGCTGCTCTTGACAGCTGGCTGGCTCGCCTCGGCGAGGTCCACCGCGACCGGATCCTCCCGGTCGACCGGACGATCGCCGAGGAGTGGGGGAGGTTGAACGTGCCCGACCCGCTCCCGGTCGTCGACGGTCTTCTGGCAGCAACGGCGAAGGTGGCGGGACTGACCTTCGCCACTCGAAACGTCGCCGATGTCGAGGACAGCGGCGTGAAGCTCGTCGATCCGTTTTCGGCCTAGCTCCACCGGCGCACCGGGAACCCGAGCGGTTTTGCCCTTTGCAGGCAGTGAAAGCGGTGCAATTCTGGGTCCATGAAGGGTCGTGCCAGGCGGCCTCCCGCACGCTACGTCGACACCCGGACTCGCCATAAGGGAGTGCATGCGCGCCATCGCACCAGCTGCTCCTTGGCCCTCGGTGGCGTTGAATGCGATTGCAAGCCCGCCTACTACGGAGTCGTCTGGGATCGCTCGATTGGCCGCGCTCGTCGAACCCACCACACAGCGAAAGTCAGTCAGGCAAGACGGTGGCGCGCCGAGCTCGAGACCATGGTCCGCGTAAATGCGATCGGGGCACGGCGGCCAGACCTGCAGTTCGACGAAGCCCGCAGGATCTTCGTTACCTCCTGCGCCGAAGGGGTGGCGCTGAACAAGCAGGGCAGGTCCTACAAGCCCAAGGCGATCCTCAATCTCGACTCCTCGCTGAGGAGGCTGCCCGCCGCGCTGGTTCGTTTGCCGGCCCCTGACTCGGTCGAACGGGACCGGATTGCGACTCCCGGCGAGTTCGCCCGGCTGCCGAGGTGTCTCGAGTCTGCCGAGGCGCTGCCATTCGCCCTGGCTGCCTACGGAACCGCGCGTGCCCAGGAGATCCGCATCCTCGGATGGCCCCAAGTCGATCTCGAGCATCGGCAGATGGTGCTCGCCGACGAGGAGGGCGCTCGCAAGTCGCGAGCAGCTCACAGAGTTGTGCCGCTGGTGCGCCCTCTCTTGGACCGACTCAGGTTCGCCTGGAGCAGCCGGCCGCCCCCGTGAAGGCCGGGTCTGTCCACCGCTCCGTCCTTCTCGCTCTGGGATGCTCGCGCTCGGTCAGCTGCAGAAGCGGGCGCGGCGTGTCTGGCTGGATCAGGGTTTGGAGCCGATAGGCCTGCAGGACTCACGCCACACCGCCGCGACCTGGCTCGACCACGCTGGCGTCAGCCCCAAAGTCGCTTCAGTGTTGATGGGCCACCAGGTCCCGCAAGGTCGCTACAACGGCGCTCCGATCACCCTTCGCCGCTATACCCACGTTCTCCCCGGTGAGCTGGAGCGTGCTCGCGATCGTCTGGACCATTTCCCGGCAATACGCGAAAAGGAGGAAGGCACCGCTGATCTGTGTCGCAGAATTCCGACTTCCTTCCCTTTAACCTTCCCTTCGACCCTCTGAAACCCGGCAAGTGGCTTGTGCCGGGAAAAATTGATGGGAGCGGGGCGGCCTTTTAAGCCGCCCGGCGCGGGTTCGAGTCCCGCCGGGGGCATCACTCACTCGAGCAGGAGGGAAGCGGTGGGTCTCGGCGAGCGGGACAGGAGCGCCAGGGGTGAGCAGCGGCTTCTCCGCGTCCCCGCCGACATCGAGGCCGACGACGAGAAGCGGCTCGACCGTATCCGCGAGGAGATCGACGCCGCCTTCGATGCGATGCGCGACGTCGAGGAGGGCGTCTCGATCTTCGGCTCGGCGCGGGTCGCGGAGGACCACCCCTGGTACGAGCTCTGCCGCGAGACGGCCGCCTGCCTCGCCCGCCACGGCTACACCGTGATCACCGGTGGCGGCCCCGGCCTGATGGAGGCCGCCAACCGCGGCGCCAAGGAGGCCGGCGGCGAATCGATCGGCCTCAACATCGAGCTCCCGCGCGAGCAGCACGTCAACCCCTACGTCACCCGCTCGATCGAGTTCCACTACTTCTTCGCCCGCAAGCTGATGTTCGTCCGCTACGCCCGCGCCTTCGTGATCATGCCCGGCGGCTTCGGCACCCTCGACGAGCTCTTCGAGGCCCTGACCCTGATCCAGACCCACCGCGTCGACCACTTCCCGGTATTCCTCGTCGGCTCCGCCTTCTGGGACCCACTGCTGGAGTGGATCGACCGCGCCCTAGAGGACAACGGCCTGATCTCCCCCGGCGACAAAGAGCTCCTGGTCGTAGCCGATGAGCCGATGCAGGTCTGCAAGCACGTGATGCGAGCTAGCGAAGAGCAGCGGACGCTGACGTAGCGGCTAGGTCGTCGGCGGCGACCAACTGGGCGCGGGCGTGTGAGGAATCGGGAGGTTCCGCTCCGCCTCGGCTTGAGTTGCTGCTTGTGCCGGCACCGTCTCCTCAATGGGGTCCGCGAGGGTGTGCCGCGGGTCCCCGCCTCCATCGGGAGACTTATCGGAGGTCAGCTTCGGGGCGCTGGGACGCCAATCGGTTAGACCTTCGACGAGGTCGCCGTAGAAGCCCACCACCTGGCGCCGAGTCTCGAGCACGAACGAGCGCTCGCCCTTGCCGCGCTTAGTGCCTAACGGCCGGGCGAGCGAGAGCGTGAAAGCTCGCGGCTCGCGTTTGGGATCGGAAGGGGAGAGGAGCGCCTTCGGGTCCTCTCGGGCATCGCGGAGCAGGAGCGCCGTCGATTCTTTGATCCGAGCAAAGCGCACCTCGATGCGCAGGTCATCGGGCGCTTTCCGCAGTTGCCGCAGCATCCAGTTGATCCGCGTGAGCGGCCGACCCTCCTTCGGTGCATTGAGCCTGACGCTGGACCTGGTCAATTGGGCGCGTAGGTCCGCTTCGACCTCGATCGGCCCAACCGCCCCTGGCACTTTGAACGAGCTCGAGAGGATTCCGTCACCCTCGATCTTCTTCAGGAGTTCGTCGGTCCAGCCTTGTCCGTCTTTCGCCTTCGATTGTGCCGAGCGCACCTCCACTCCGAGATCTTGGCTCAGCGCGAGGCATAGGTACTCGACGAACTGTTCCCAGCGATCGACCACGTCACGGACGCCGGGATCGCCAGGACGGATCGTTCCATCGCGGGAAGCGTTCCTGACCTTGACCCAGTTCTGGCCCATGTCTTCGAACCCGATGGCCCCCGACTTCTCGTGCTCCAGATAAGCGATCAGCTCTCCAAGGATCCAAGCCTGATCGGGATCGCGAACTCCTCGGTGTTGATGCTGGATGATGGCCTCGGTCAAGATTCGCCACCAGGAGAGGTGTCGAAGGTCGACGCTCCGGAGCTTGCGGCCATCGACGGACACCGGAACATCGGAGGAGCTGCTGCTGATTTGGTTGGAGATGGTGAGAACCGCCTGGAACCCGTGTTCGCGCGCAAGGTCCAGATAAGTCGAGATCTGTTCTGAGCCCAGGGCGACATTTCCCGTTTTCACCTCGACCAGGCACTTCCAAGAGGTCTTACCTCGCTCCACGGCAATTACACCGTCGGGACGCCAAGCCTTTCCCTCGGCGTCTTTGAGCGGGACCTCGGTGAACGTAGAGATTCGACCACTCGGCGCACCGATCTCCTTCAGGAGCGCTCGCCCAAACTCGTCCACCGCGCCCATCACCGCGAGCAGCGAAGAGGCGGCTCGAATCTCCTGCTCGCCCTGGTTGCGGATTCCCGCAACGGGGATCAGCCGGGCAGGCATCCAAGGTGGGGCGGTCCTCCCGGTCCCCGGCTTCTGACTGGGTGACATGGAAATACCCTAAGAGTTACGGACTAGTACCGGCTATTTACGCCGGCCGTGCGGGCGGAACCCTGCAGCCCTAGTGCCGAAAGTGCCGGTGCTTCGTGAAGACCATCGTGACGCCGGCCTGCTCGCAGGCGGCGATTACCTCGGCGTCGCGTTTGGAGCCGCCGGGTTGGATTACGGCGGTGGTGCCGGCCTCGATCGCCAGCTCGGGGCCGTCGGCGAAGGGGAAGAAGGCGTCGGAGGCGAGGGCGGAGCCGGCTAGGAGGGAGTCGGCCTCCTCGCCGCGGGCCTCGCGGCACTTCTCGACGGCGAGGCGGACGGAGTCGACGCGGCTCATCTGGCCGGCGCCGATGCCGAGGGTCGCTCCGCCCTTGGCGAGGACGATCGCGTTGGAGCGGACGCGGCGGCTGACCGTCCAGGCGAAGAGCATGTCCTGCCACTGCTCCTCGCTGGGCTCGTTGGCGGTGACCGCCTCCATGATCTCCCGCGGCTCGGGGTCGCCGTCGCGGTCCTGGATCAAGAGCCCGCCCATCACCCGCTTGACGTCGCGCTCGCGCCCGTCGGGCTCGCGGCGCTCCTCCTCGCAGAGGATCCGGATCGCCTCCTTCTGCGTCAGCACCTCCAGCGCCCCGTCCTCGTAGCCGGGCGCGCTTAGGACCTCGACGAAGTTCTCGTGCAGCTTCTCGGCCAGCTCGCGGCCGATTGGGCGGTTGACCGCGATTACGCCGCCGTAGGCGGAGACCGGATCGCAGGCGAGCGCCTTCAGGTAGGCCTCGAGCGCGTCGGCGCCGATCGCCACCCCGCAGGGGTTGTTGTGCTTGACGATTACGCAGGCCGGCTGCTCAAAGTCGCGCACCAGCGCCCGGGCCGAGTCGAGGTCGAGGACGTTGTTGAAGGAGAGCGCCCGCCCGTGCAGCTTCGAGCAGCGCGAGAGGATGTGGCTGCGCAGGCCGACCTCGGAGTAGAGCGCCGCCCGCTGGTGCGGGTTCTCCCCGTAGGAGAGGTCGAGCACCTTCTCGTAAGCGACCGCCAGGTGTTCGGGGAAGTCCTCGTACTCGGCCGAGAACCAGCGGCTGATCGCGGCGTCGTAGCGCGCGGTCTGGGCGAAGGCCTCATTGGCGAGCCAGTGGCGGGTGGTGGCGGAAATCTCGCCGCCCGTCTCTTCCAGCTCGGCGCAGACCGCGTCGTAGGACTCAGGTTTGACGATCACCGCGACGCTCTCGTGGTTCTTCGCCGCGGCGCGGATCATCGTCGGGCCGCCGATGTCGATGTTCTCGATCGCCACCTCCGGCGCCACCTCGTGGCTGGCGACGGTCTGCTCGAAGGGGTAGAGGTTGACGCAGACGACGTCGATCGGCTCGATCCCTTCGCGCTCCAGCGTCGCCACGTGCTCGGGGTCGCCGCGCCGCGCCAACAGTGCCGCGTGCAGCCGCGGGTGCAGCGTCTTCACCCGGCCGTCGAGGATCTCTTCCTGCCCGGTGAACTCGGAGACGTCGGTGACCTCGACCCCCGCCTCGCGCAGCGCCGTCGCGGTGCCGCCGGTGGAGAGGATCTCGACTCCCATCGCCGCCAGCGCCTTGGCGAAGTCGGCGACGCCGGTCTTGTCGGAGACGGAGATCAGCGCCCGGCGCACCCGGACTTGGCCGTCGCCGAGGCTCTCCTGGATGTCGGTGGCGGGCTCGCTCATCAGTCGTCGACGGCGACCCTACGCGGATCGCCTGGGTCGATCCTAACCCTGCCCTCCGCGATCATGCGGATCGCCTCCGAATAGAGCTCGTGCTCGACCGCGTGGACCGCCTCCTCGAGCTCCTCTCGGGCGACGCCGGGAGGGACCGCAACCTCGCGCTGGGCGATCACCGGGCCGGTGTCGACCCCCTCGTCGACGAAGTGGACGGTGACGCCGGTGGTCTGCACGCCGGCGGCGAGCGCCTGGCCGATCGCGTCGAGCCCCGGGAACGCCGGCAGTAGGGCGGGGTGGATGTTGACGACGCGGTTGCGGAAGCGGGCGACGAAGGCGGCACTGAGCAGCTGCATGTAGCCGGCGAGGACGACGAGGTCGGTCTCCAGCGACTCGATCCAGTCGCCCATCGCCCGGTCCCGCGCCCCCCGGTCCTCGAAGGAGGCGGCGGCGAAGACGGCGGTCTCAACCCCGGCACGGCGGCCGCGCTCCAGCGCTCCAGCCGCCGGCTTGTCGGAGCCGACCCCGACCACCTCGACCAGGCCCTGCCCGTGGAGCCCATCGAGAATCGCCTGCAGGTTGGTGCCGCTGCCCGAGGCCAGGACGACGATCCGGAATGCGCTCACGTTCGGCTAGCCAGCGGGAACGGTGGCGACGGTTTCCAGCGCGTATTTGCCGTCGGCCTCGTCGGGGTCGCCCAGCGGGTAGTGCCCGGTGAAGCAGGCGTCGCAGTGTTCGGCCGGGTCGCCGCCGATCGCCTCGTAGACGCCGGCGATCGAGAGGTAGGCGAGGCTGTCGGCCTCGAGCTCGTCGGCGATCTCCTCGATCGAGCGATCGTGGGCGATCATCTCCTCGCGGGTCGACATGTCGACGCCGTAGTGGCAGGGGTTGCGGATCGGCGGCGCCGAGATCCGCAGGTGCACCTCGCTGGCGCCGGCGTCGCGCAGCATGCCGACGATCTGGCGGGTGGTATTGCCGCGCACGATCGAGTCGTCGACGACGACCAGGCGCTGCCCGGCGACGATCTCCGGCAGCGGGTTGAACTTCAGCCGCAGGCCGTGTTTGCGCAGCTCCTGTCCCGGCTGGATGAAGGTGCGGGCGACGTAGCGGTTCTTGATCAGGCCGTCGTCGCGGGGGATCCCCGAGGCGCGCGCGAAACCGGCGGCGGCTGGGTTGCCGGAATCCGGCACCGCAATCACCAGGTCGGCCTCGACCGGCGCCTGGCGCCAGAGGAGCTCGCCCATTCGCCCGCGCGACTGCTGTAGAACTTTGCCCTCGAGGCGGCTGTCGGGGCGGGAGAAGTAGATGTGCTCGAAGACGCAGGTGGCGCGCCGCTCGGCCTTCACCACCTGGCGCGTCTCCAGCCCGCGCTCGGAGAAGGACACCATCTCGCCGGGGTGGACCTCACGCATCAGCTCGGCGCCGATGATGTCGAAGGCGCAGCTCTCGGAGGCGACGACGAAGCGGTCGCCGAGGCGGCCGAGGCTGAGCGGCCGGATCCCGTGCGGGTCGCGGAAGGCGACGATCGCCCGCTTGGTCATCACCACGGTCGAGTAGGCGCCCTGCAGCCGCGGCATCACGTCGGCGACGGCGTCCTCGATCAGCTTCCCGTCGTGGGAGGAGAGCAGCGCCGCCATGATCTCCGAGTCAGAGGTGCCGCGGAACTGCAGCCCCTTCTCCTTTAGCTCTCCCCAGAGCTCGACCGCGTTGGTGAGGTTGCCGTTGTGGGCGAGGGCGACCTCGCGACCGTCGTCGCGCCAGATCGGCTGCGCGTTCTCCCAGGAGCCGCCGCCGGTGGTCGAGTAGCGGACATGGCCGATCGCCATGTCCCCTTCCAGCGCCCGCAGCTTCTCCTCGTCGAAGACCTGGGAGACGAGGCCCTGGTCCCGCAGCGTCGTGATCATTCCGCCCTCGGCGGTGGCGATTCCTGCCGACTCCTGGCCGCGGTGCTGCAGCGCGTAGAGGCTGAAGTAGGCGAGGCGGGCGACCTCGTGGCCGGGTGCGTATACGCCGAAGACGCCGCATTCCTCTCGCGGCCCTTCGCGATCGAAGCTGAACCCCTGGTCGGGAGTCAAAGCGCGTGTTCCTCGCTGCTCGTTGGCGTAAGAAGACGGACGCGCAGGCAGACGGACTGCCTACCTGCGCAGAGTAGCAGCGCTAAGCGGCCGCATCCGCCGTCTTCGACTGCCGCTATTTGCGTGATCCCGGGTGGTGCTACGCGCGCTGCAAGCGGTAGAGATGATGCGCTGCGGCTGACGTCTACTCCCATTCCAGCAAGATGCTCGATACATATACATCGTGAATCAAACGCAAGTTGAACAAGGGGAGCGGGATGCTGTCGCGTGGCAAGCCCAGTGGTGGGAAGCCCTGGAAATGAGTGCGGGCGTGGCCCCCGATCTCAAGAGGGGCGTCGATTTCGTAGAGGATGTTCGCCGCGTCGACGCTGAGCGGCTACACGCCTACGACCGAATCATGCTCTGTCGTAGTCAAGGGAAAGTGTCTGGGCATGTGGACCGTTGACGATGAGATGCAGACGTTCAAGGCGCTGTCCTACCGGGACAAGGTCCGGGTCAGCAGTCGCCTCGCGCGCGGCCGGGCTCCGGCCGATCCGCTGCTGGCGACCGCGGCTGTCGAGCTTGCCGAGAGCTATCAGCGCCAGGAGCGGCTCCTGGTGGTGGCGATGCGCTGGCTCCCGGTGCTCGTGTTTCCCGTCTTCGCGCTGGCCGCGGTCTTCACTGCAATTGATGGGGAGTGGAGGGCGATCCTCTACGGCTTGGTGGCCGTCGGAAATCTTGCTCAACTCGCGATCAACCCGGTGACCCGGCCGAAGAACATGGCCAGGGCGCTGGAAGCATCGAGGCGCGTCACCGCGTCACAGTCTTAGGCGATGCGCGATTGGCGAATTGACCTGGCTATAGGCATGTCAACTCGCCACTCGTCGTCAGGAGCTACCTGACTTCGCTTTGAGGCTGTCGCCGTTCTCTGGATCGAACAGGTGCAGTTTTGCCGTGTCGGCCCAGAGCTGGGCGTGCTCGCGGCGGCGGACTTTGCTGGTTGGGTCGAGGCGGGCGACGATTTGCTCGTGGCCCTCGCGGATTTCGCCGGCGCCGGTTTCGTCGAGGCTCTCTTCGACGATGTCGGCGAGCTGGTCTGACTGGACGCCCGCGGACTCGATGTGGAAGTAGGCGTAGAGGTCGGAGCCGAGTGACTCGACCAGGTCGATCTCGGCCTCGAAGGTGATCCCGCGCTCGTCCTTGAGGTCGCCGACCACCTCGACGTCCTCGAAGTTCTCGGGACGGATGCCGGCGACGACGGGACCGTCCTTGCGCCCACCGCCGAGGTCCCCGAGGCTGCCGAGGTCGACCTCGCCGATCGGCAGTTTCAGCTTGTCGCCGCTGATCTCGCCCGGCATGAAGTTCATCGCCGGCGAGCCGATGAAGCCGGCGACGAAGAGGTTGACCGGGTTGTCGTAGAGCTCGGCCGGCGACCCCACCTGCTGCAGCACCCCGGCCCGCATCACCGCGACCCGGTCGCCGAGGGTCATCGCCTCGGTCTGGTCGTGGGTGACGTAGACGGTCGTCGTCTCCAGCTTCGACTGCAGTTTGGCCACCTCGGTCCGCATCTGCACCCGCAGCTTCGCGTCGAGGTTGGAGAGCGGCTCGTCCATCAGGAACGCCTTCGGCTCGCGGACGATCGCCCGCCCCATCGCCACCCGCTGGCGCTGGCCGCCGGAGAGGTTCGCCGGCCGTCGGTCGAGGTGCTGCTCGAGGTCGAGCGTCCGCGCTGCCTCCTCGACCTTCTCGTTTATCTCCTCCTTGTCGGCGCCGGCCAGCTTCAGCGCGAAGCCCATGTTCTCGCGCACGGTCATGTGCGGGTAGAGCGCGTAGGTCTGGAAGACCATGGCGATGTCGCGGTCCTTCGGCGAGCGGTCGTTGACGGTCTCGCCGCCGATCTTCAGCTCGCCGCTGGAGATGTCCTCGAGCCCGGCGATCATCCGCAGCGCGGTCGACTTGCCGCAGCCGGAAGGCCCGACGAGGATCATGAACTCGCCGTCGGCGATGTCGAGGTTCATGTCTTTGACGGCTTCGAACCCGTCGTCGAAGACCTTGGAGATTCCGTCGAGGACTATCTCTGCCATTGGTGTAGCTCCTTATCCCTTGACGGCGCCGGCGGTTAGCCCGGCGACGATTCGGCGCTGGAAGAAGAGGACGAAGACGATGATCGGGATCGTCACCACGACCGCCGCGGCGGCGATGCTCCCGGTCGGCTGGGTGAACGACGACTCGCCGGTGAAGAAGGCGAGGGCGGCGGGGACCGTCCGCGAGGCATCCGAGCTGGTCAGCGAGATCGCGAAGAGGAAGTCGTTCCAGCAGAAGATGAAGACGAGGATCGCGGCGGTGAAGACGCCGGGCGCGGCGAGCGGCACGATCACCTTCGTGAAGGCTTGAAACGGAGTCGCCCCGTCGACCTGCGCCGCCTGCTCGAGCTCCCAGGGGATCTCGCGGAAGAAGGCGACGAGGACGTAGATCGCCAGCGGTAGCGAGAAGGTCAGGTAGGGGATGATCAGGCCCAGGTAGGTGTCGTAGAGACCCAGCGCCCGCCACATGTCGAAGAGCGGGCCGACGGTGGAGATCGGCGGGAACATCGCGATCGCCAGGGCGCCGGCGAGGATCACCCGCTTGCCGGGGAATTCGAGGCGGGCGATCGCGTAGGCGGTGAAGGCGGCAAGGGTGATCGCGATTACCGTCGTGATCAGGGCGATCACGATCGAGTTGATCAGCGGCTTGATGAAGGGGCTCTCGTCGATCCCGCCTTCGAACAGGCTCTTGTAGTTGTCGAAGGAGATGTCGGCGGGGATGAAGCGGCCGTCGGTGACGGCTTCCGGCGTCTTCAGCGAGACCGAGACCAGCCAGAGGACCGGGATCAGCGCGAACATCACGACCAGCAGGATCGCGATGCTCCAGAGGGTGTAGTCGCGGGCGCCGCGTTGCTCCATCAGCCCGGCCTGCCTTCCTCGAGCTTGGCCCCCAGGCCTTTGACGAAGAGCAGCGCGATGAGGAAGACGCAGATGAAGATCAGCACCGAGACCGCCGAGCCGAGGCCGAGGTTGAGCCGCGAAATCAACTGGTTGAAGCCGAGGATCGAGACCGATTCGGTGTCCTGTGCACCGCGGGTCATGACGAAGATCGTGTCGAAGACGCGGAAGGCGTCGAGGCTGCGGAAGAGCAGCGCGACCAGGATCGCCGGCTTCATCAGCGGCAGGGTGATCTTGGTGAACCGCTGCCAGGCGCTGGCGCCGTCGACCTTCGCCGCCTCGTAGAGCTGGCGGTCGATCGTCACCAGCCCGGCCAAGAGCAGCAGCGCCATGAACGGCGTCGTCTTCCAGACCTCGGCCATGATGATCACCGCGAAGGAGCTGAAGCGGCCGCCGAACCAGTCCATTTCGTCGGAGATCAGCGGCAGGCCGTTGACGAAGCCGGTGTCGGGCGAGAAGGCGAACTGCCAGGCGAAGGCGGCGACCACGGTGATGATCCCGTAGGGGATGAGGACCGCGGTGCGGACGAGGCCGCGACCGAAGATCGCCCGGTACATGACCAAGGCCAAGGCCATCCCCAGCACCAGCTCGATCGCGACCGTGGTCAGCATGATGAAGACGGTGTTGAACATGTCCATCCACCAGAGCTCGGAGGTGAGCACGGCGGTGTAGTTGTCGAGGCCGACGAAGCCGCCCTCTTCGGGGAAGCGGAGGTCGACGTCCTGCAGCGAGAGGACGACCGCGTAGGCGATCGGGTAGGCGGTGACGAGGAGCATCGCCAGCACCGCCGGCGCGCATAGCATCCAGGCCAGTTTGCGTTCCGAGCGCGTCCGCTGGCTCACAGCAGCCCTTCCCGCTTGACCGCGTCTTCGACGTTCTCCTTCAGTTCCTCGAAGATCGATTCAGTGTCTTCGTTGTCGATCTTGTCCGGCGGGTGCAGCGAGCGCTGGACCGCGAGCGAGACGTCCTGGTAGGCAGGGGTGGTCGGGCGTGGCCCTGAGTTCTCGATCGACTCTTTAACCAGCTGCGCGAAGCCCGGATACGCTTTCGTCACCGCTTTGTCGGTGTAGAGGTCGGCGCGCGAAGGCGGCAGCCCGTCGAGTTCGACCGCGGTTTTCTGGCTGGTGTCGTTGGCCAGGCAGGCGGCCGCTTCGAAGGCGACGTCCTTGTTCTCGGAGAAGGAGCTGACCGCGAGGTTGAAGCCGCCAAGCGGCGGTTTGCTCGGGGTCCCCGGCACCACCTCGGGGAAGCGCGCGTAGCCCATCACTTTGCCGATGTCCGGCGCTTCGGCCTGGGCGCTCGCGTAAGCGAAGGTGTAGTTGGTCATGAAGGCCGATTCGCCGGCCTCGAAGGCGAGCCGGGCGCTGTCCTCGTCAGAGGTCGAGAGGCTCGCCGGCGCGGCGCTGCCGCGGGCGAGCCGGCCCATCACCTGCAGCGCTTTTTCGGTCGGTCTCTGTTCGAGGTCGACCGTTTCCGGGCCGGAGAGGATTTCGGTGCCGGCACTCTCGATCAGGGCGTTGGCCCAGACCATGAAGCCCTCGTAGCGGTTCGCCTGGACCTGGATCGTGCCCGCTTCTTTCAGCTCTTCGGCCTGCTCGATCATCTCGTCCCAGGTTTTCGGGGGCTCTTTGACCAGGTCTTTGCGGTACCAGAGCAGCTGGGTGTTGGTGTTGAACGGCGCCGCGTAGAGCTTCTTCTCGAAGGAAGCCGTCTCGATCACGTTGTCGAACACTTTTTCGGTGACCTGCTCTTTCAGCGGTCCCGTCCACTCTTCGGCCCAGCCGGCGTTGGCGAACTCGCCGGTCCAGATCACGTCCATGCCGATGATGTCGATCGAGGAGTCCTCGGCTCCGAGCCGGCGGACCAACTGCTCGCGCTGCTGCGTCGCGTCGGTGGGGAGGAATTCCGGCGTGATCGTGTATTTGCCACCCGATTCTTTCGAGCACCGTTTTGAGACTTCCTCGATCGTGCCGCCGGGCTGGATCGCGACGAAGAAGGTCAGCTCGCGCGAGCCCGAGCTGTCGGAGCCACCGCCACAGGCGGAGAGACCGACCGCGGTCAAAGCCGCGGCCGCGAGGCAGATCACAGTCCGCCTCGACCAACTGGATTTCACGGTCTCTCCTCCATGGTCCACCCTTCCCCAAGGGTGCATTGAAGAAGCTGCCCGCGAGGGCTCTTGTCTAAACCGCCGACCGAGGCTAGAGCAGTGCTTTGAGCGCGCTCTGCAGGCCGGCTACCGCGGAGTCGAGCGGGGCTTGGTCGCCGGCGGCGCGGGCGCGGATCAAAGCACCCTCGACGGTGGAGACGACCAGGCCGGCGAAGGTCTCGGCGTCCGCCTCGCTCACGCCTTCATCGCGCAGGGCCGCGGCAATCGGCGCTTCCCAGCTCTGGAAGGCCGCGGTGGCGGCGGCGGCGAGCGCTGGGTCCTCGGGCCGGGCCAGGGCGGCGGCGGCGACCGGACAGCCGAGCCGCTCCGGCTGATCCTTGACCCGGCGGCGGAACATCTCGCCAAACATCGCCAGCGTCTCGCTGAGGCCGCGCTCGGAGAGCGAGCGCTCGATCGCATCGCGGATTTCCGTCCCCTCGAGCTCAGCCGCCTCGATCGCAAGCTGGCGCTTGCCGCCGGGGAAGTGGTGGTAGATCGAGCCGCGCGGAGCCTTGCCACGCTCGGCGACGTCGCGTAGCTCCATCCCGGCGTAGCCCTTCTCGGCGAGCAGCCTGCGAGCGCCGTTCAGCAACCGTTCGCGGCCGTCGCGGCGCCCAGGATCGACTGCTTCCGCATCGGCTAGTCGCGTTATGCCCACGGTCATAGTATAGTCGCGGCCGCGATGTATGACCAGCGTCATAAAGGGTCGGTGGTGGTCGCCTGCGCCGGCGCCTTCCTCGTCTTCCTCGACACGACGATCGTCAACATCGCCTTTCCGGACATCTCGGCTTCCTTTCCCGAGGCAAGCCGGGGATTGCTCTCCTGGGTCCTCGACGGCTACTTCGTCGTCCTCGCGGCGCTACTGGTTCCCGCCGGTGGTCTCGCCGACCGCTTCGGCCACCGCCGCGTCTTCCTCATCGGGGTCGCCTCCTTCACCGCCTCGAGCCTGCTCTGCGCGGTGGCGCCGACGCTGGAGACCTTGATCGGCGCCCGCGTCCTCCAGGGGATCGGGGGAGCGCTGATCGCACCGACCTCGCTGGCGATCGTCCTCGACTGCTTCTCGGTGGAGCGCCGCGCCGCCGGCGTCGGGCTCTGGGGCGCAGCCGCGGCGGCCGCGGCTGCGATCGGGCCGACGCTGGGAGGCGCCCTGGTCGAACTCGCCGACTGGCGATGGGTCTTCCTCGTCAACCTTCCCCTCGGCGCCGCGATTCTCTGGGCCGGACGTCGCCGCCTGCCGGAGCGCCCGATCGCCAACACCCGCCTTCCCGATCTGCCGGGGGCGGCGATGCTGGCGCTCGCTCTGGCGACGGTGACGCTGGGGATCGTCGAGGGCAACGACTGGGGCTGGACCTCCGCCGCCACCCTTGGGTCGTTCGCCGCCGCCGCGGGGCTCCTTGCGGCCGTCGTCTTCCGTAGCTTGCGTCACCCGCGGCCGATCGTCGAGCCGGAGCTCTTCACCCACCGCTCCTTCGGCCTCGGCAACCTCGGCACCCTCCTCTTCGCCACCGCCTTCTTCTCACTGATCCTCGGCAACGTCCTCTTCCTGATCACCGTCTGGGATTACTCGGTGCTCGGCGCCGGCCTCGCGGCTCTACCTGGCCCCGCCCTCACGACTGTCGTCGCCGGCCCCGCCGGCCGTCTCGCTGACCGCTTCGGTCACCGCGCCGTGATCGTCCCCGGCACCCTGGTCTTCGCGATCGGGACGCTCGTCCTGCGCTCCGCCGGGGCCGAGCCCGACTACCTCGGCACCTGGCTGCCGGGGGCCTGCCTGACCGGGATCGGGATCGGGCTCGCCTTCCCGACCCTCGGCTCCGCCGCCGTCCGCGACGTCCCCGTCGATCGCTTCGCCACCGCCAGCGCCGTCAACGCCGCCTTCCGCCAGGTCGGCGCCGTCCTCGGCACCGCGATCCTCGTCGCCATCGTCGGCGACCCGATCTCGCTGGCGGAGTCCCTGCGGGTCTCCGACGCCGCCTACCTCTTCGCGGCGCTCGCCTCGGTCGCTTCAGGCGCCGTCGCCCTCGGCCTTAACCGCCAGCGAGCGCCAGGCGCGCTCGGCGTCGGCGAGGCTGACCGAGAGGCTGCGGTCGCCGGCGCCGATGGCGATGTTCTCGCCGCCGACGCTGCCAATTAGGACGGCGCCGAGCTCCTCCAGGTTGGCGCGGTCGCCGCTGACGAGGAAGCCGCCGGTGCCCTCGCCGAAGAGCGCTTGCTCGGGTTGGGCGCCACGCTCGCGAAGGTGTTCGACGTTCGTCTCGCAGCCGATCCCGCCGGCGATCGCCGACTCGGCGATCGCGCAGGCGAGGCCGCCGTCGGAGACGTCGTGGGCGGAGGAGAGCTTGCCCGCGCGGACCGCCTCGCGGACGACGTTGCAGGCCGCGGCGACGGCGGCGATGTCCGGTTGCGGCAGGCCCATCTCCAGCTGACCGCGCTGCTTGGCCAGCTCGGAGCCCGCGAGGACCGGGGCGAAGGGGCCGACGAGGCCGATCGCGTCGCCCGCGCGGGCGAAGCCGCTGCCGGCGACCTGCGCCGGGTCGGGGAGCTCGCCGACCAGGGCCACCACCGGCGTCGGGTAGATCGGGCCTTCGGGCCCCTCGTTGTAAAGGGAGACGTTGCCGCCCACGACCGGGACGCCGAGGGCGTTGCAGGCGTCGGCGAGGCCGCTGACGGCGCGGTCGAGCTGCCAGGCGCCGGTCGGCTTCTCGGGGTTGCCGAAGTTGAGGCAGTTGGTCAGGCCGAGCGGCTCGGCACCGACGCAGGCGAGGTTCTGGGCGCACTCGAGCACCGCCTCGATCGTCCCCGCGTAGGGGTCGCAGGCGACGCGGCGGCCGTTGCCGTCGATCGAGACCGCGATCGCGTTGCCGGCCTCGGGCAACTGCAGGACGGCGGCGTCGGCCTGCTCGGGCCGACGCACGGTGCGCGAGCCGACCAGCGAGTCGTACTGCTCGAAGGCCCAGCGCTTGGAGGCGATGTTGGGGGAGGAGAGCAGCGCCAGCAGCTCCTCCTCGGGGGCGACGCCTTCGGCCAGCGTCGTCCGGTTGCCGTAGATCCAACCCTCCGGCTCGACCGGATCGAGGTCGTAGAGGGGGCAGCCGTCGACCAAGGCCTCGACCGGCATCTCGCCGACGACCTCGCCACCGCGGAGGATCCGGACCAGGCCGCTCTCGGTGACCTGGCCGATCTCCGCCGAGCCGGTCTGCCATTTCTCGCAGATCGCCCGTACCTCGGCGACGCGCTCGGGCTCGACCACGGCGAGCATCCGCTCCTGGGACTCGGAGACCATGATCTCGAAGGGCTCCATGTCGGCCTCGCGCAGCGGCACCTCGGCGACGTCGATGTCGATCCCGACCCCGCCCGCCGAGGCCATCTCTCCGGCCGAGGAGGTGAGCCCGGCGGCGCCGAGGTCCTGCAGCGAGACCAGCAGACCCTTCGCCAGCAGCTCGAGGCAGCACTCGAGCACCTTTGCCTCCTCGAAGGGATCGCCGATCTGCACCGTCGGCCGCTTCGCGTCGTCACCCTCGCCGAGCTCGGCGGAGGCGAGCACCGAGGCGCCGCCGATCCCGTCGCGGCCGGTCGAGGCGCCGAAGAGGACGACCGCGTTGCCGGGACCGGCGGCGGCGGCGCGGACCATGTCGGAGGTCTTGGCGAAGCCGATGCACATCGCGTTGACCAGGCAGTTGTGCTCGTAGGGCGCCTCGAAGTAGATCTCGCCGCCGACGTTGGCGACCCCGATCGAGTTGCCGTAGTGGCCGATCCCGCGCACGGCGCCGTCGAGCAGGTGGCGTGAGCGGACCGAGTCGAGCTCGCCGAAGCGGAGGCTGTCGAGGATCGCGATCGGCCGCGCCCCGATCGCGAAGACGTCGCGGAGGATGCCGCCGACGCCGGTCGCCGCGCCCTGGAACGGTTCGACCGCGCTGGGGTGGTTGTGGCTCTCGACCTTGAAGGCGACCGCGTAGCCGTTGCCGACGTCGACGGCCCCGGCGTTCTCGCCCGGACCCATCACCACCCGCTCGCCCTCGGTCGGCAGCCGCCCCAGCAGCTTGCGCGAGTGCTTGTAGGCGCAGTGCTCGGACCAGAGCAGGCTGAACATCGCCAGCTCGACGTCGTTGGGCTCGCGGCCGAGCTTCTCGACGATCAGTTCGTACTCGGAGTCGGTCAGCCCCAGCTCGCGGTATTTCGGCGTCCCCACCGTCAAGCCGCGACCCTGCTCATCCGCTCGAAGACCCGGAGGCCGTCGGTGGAGCCGGTCAGCGGGTCAACCGCGTGCTCGGGGTGGGGCATCAGGCCGAGCACGTTGCCGCGATCGTTGGTCACCCCGGCGATGTCGCGGACCGAGCCGTTGGAGTTGTGGCCCTCGGCGTAGCGGTAGGCGATCTGCCCGTTCGTCTCCATCTCGTCGAGCATCGCCTCAGGCGCGTAGTAGCGGCCTTCGCCGTGCTTGGCCGGGATCGAGAGCCGCTCCTCGGAGCCCACTTCGATCAGGTCGACCTGGTGGCAGCGGAAGCGCAGCTCGGCGTTGCGCAGGAGTGCGCCCGGCAGCAGCCCCGCCTCGCAGAGGACCTGGAAGCCGTTGCAGATGCCCAGCACCGGGGCGCCGCCCGCGGCCGCCTCGGCGACCGCTTCCATCGCCGGGCTGAAGCGGGCGATCGCGCCGGCCCGCAGGTAGTCGCCGTAGGAGAAGCCGCCGGGGACGACGATCCCGTCAACGCCGTCGAGATCGCGGCTTTCGTGCCAGATCAGCCGCGCCCCGTCGCCGGCACGTTCGCAAGCGAACAGCGCATCGCGCTCGTCACAGGACCCGGGGAACTGGAGGACGCCCCAAGTCACAGGGTCTGGATCTCGTAATCCTCGATCAGGGGGTTGGCGAGCAGCTTCTCGCAGAGCTCATCGAGCCGCTCCGGGCTCTCGGCCTCGAGCTCGACCATCCGCCCGACGTGGACCTGCCCGATTCCCTCGAAGCCGAGCGCCGGCAGCGCCCGCTCAACGGCCTTGCCCTGTGGGTCGAGGATGCCCTCCTTGGGGCGGATCAGCACGCGCGCCTTCACTGCAGCCAATCTAACGATCGGCGCGGCCGGGCGAGGAGATCAGAACGACTCGCCGGTGACGCGCTCGTAGGCCTCGACGTATTTCTCCCGGGTCTGCTCGACCACGTCGGCCGGCAGCTCCGGCGCCGGCGGCTTTTTGTCCCAGCCGCTGGCGGTCGCCCAGTCGCGGACGAACTGCTTGTCGAAGGAGGGTGGGGTGACGCCCGGCTGGTAGCTGGCGGCGGGCCAGAAGCGCGAGGAGTCGGGGGTCAGGACCTCGTCGCCGAGGACGATCTCGGCACCGGCGTGGCGGCCGAACTCGAACTTGGTGTCGGCGAGGATGATCCCGCGCTGGGCCGCGTGCTGGGAGCCGCGCTTGTAGACCTCGATAGAGATCCGCCGCAGCTCTTCCAGCAGGCCCCGGTCGCCGACGATCTCCGCCGCCCGATCGAAGTCGACGTTCTCGTCGTGGTCGCCGATCTCGGCCTTGGTCGACGGCGTGAAGATCGGCTCCGGCAGCTGGTCGGACTCGACCAGGCCCCCTGGCAACTCGATCCCGCAGACGGCGCCGCCTTCCTTGTATTCCTTCCAGCCCGATCCGGAGAGATAGCCGCGGACCACGCACTCGACCGGGAACATCTCCAGCTTGCGCACCCGCATCGCCCGTCCTTCGACCTCCTCGGGCACGTCCTCGGAGATGAAGTGGTTGGGGACGATGTCCTCGGTCAGCCCGAACCAGAAGACCGACATCCGGTTCAGCACCTTGCCCTTGTCGGGGATCGGCGTCGGCATCACCACGTCGTAGGTGGAGATGCGGTCGGAGGCGACCATCAGCAGGTCGTCGTCCCACTCGTAGATCTCACGCACCTTCCCCGAGGAGAGGAGCTTTAGGTCGGAGACACTCGGCATCGGCGCGATGCTAACCATCCTCTGGGATGCTTGTCATGTGACGCTTCCGCCCGAGTTCGAGAGCAAGCCCTTGGTGCAGACCATGCGCTGGGCCTTCCGCCCCCTGGCCTTCATGGCCGAGGGCCGCCGCCGCTACGGCGATTCCTTTGGCGTCCGCTTCCTCGGTTTCGAGCGGCCGATGGTGCTGATCAGCGATCCGGTGGCGATCAAGGCGCTCTACCGGGAGCGCGAGCACGGGCTGCCGCCCGGCCGCAACATCATCCTCGAGCCGATCGTCGGTTCCAAGTCCCTGCTGATCCAGGAGGGGGCCGAACACCTCAGCCGCCGGCGGCTGATGCTGCCCCCCTTCCACGGCGAGCGGATGCGCTCCTACGAGGCGGCGATGGGGGAGATCGTCGAGGCCGAGATCGACTCCTGGCCGCTCGGCGAGGAGTTCCCGATCCACGCGCGGATGCAGGCGGTGACGCTGGAGGTGATCCTCCGCGTCGTCTTCGGCGTCTCCAGTGGGCCGCGGCTCGAGCGATTGCGGGAGATGCTCGAGACCGTCCTGCAGGAAACGGCGTCGCCGGGCCGGCAGGTGCTGGGGTTGGCCCTGCAGCGGATCGGCGGACGCGGCATGTTCGCCCACTTCGAGCGCGAGCTGCGCGAAGTCGACGAGCTGCTGCTGGCCGAGATCGCCGAGCACCGCGAGCGCGACGACCTGGCCGAGCGCGAGGACATCCTTTCGATGCTGATGCTGGCCGAGTTCGAGGACGGCTCGCGGATGGAGGACCGGGAGCTGCGCGACCAGCTGATGACGCTGCTGCTGGCCGGCCACGAGACGACCGCGACGGCGCTTGCCTGGACCTTCGACCTGCTGCTGCGCCACCCGGCCGAGCTCGGGCGCCTGCGCGACTCGCTGGCGGCGGGCGAAGAGGACTACCTGCGGGCGACGATCTCCGAGTCGCTGCGGCTGCGGCCGGTGATCCCGCTGGCGGGCCGGCGCCTCGCCAAGGACCTGGTCGCTGACGGGGTCAACCTTCCCGCCGGTACCGACGTCACCCCGGCGATCTGGCTCACCCACACCCGCACCGACGTCTATCCCGACCCCTTCGCCTTCAAGCCCGAGCGCTTCCTCGAGGAGGGCCCGGACACCTACGCCTGGATCCCCTTCGGCGGCGGCGTCCGCCGCTGTATCGGCGCCAGCTTCGCCGAGTTCGAGATGCGGGTCGTCCTGCGCGAGGTGCTGACCCGCTGCGAGCTGCGCAAGGCCGATCCGGCGCCCGAGCGCACCGGCCGCCGCAACATCACCCTCTCGCCGCTAAAGGGGACGCCAGTCGTCGTCACCGACCGGCAACCGGCGCGCGAGCCGCTCGCGGTCTGACACACAGTCCGAAGTCTTTTGTCTACACTCCTCCCATGGAGGCACTTCTGGGAAGGCTTCGCCCGGGTCGACGCCAAGTTCGATCAGCTCGGTGCTCGTATTGACCGCCTCTTCTACATCCAGCTCGCCTTCATCGGCTCTCTGGCCCTCGCCGTGTTGACGGACAAGATCTAGACGGCTGGCTCAGCCGCCGGACTTGGCTGGCGAGTGCGGGTGCTCCTTTGCCCACTTGGCGATCGTGCCGGAGCCGGAGATCACCTCACCGTCGTCGAGGACGAGGATCGGGACCTCGTTGGTGCCGCTGAGGCGCTTGACCTCAGCCCGGTCGGCCTCACGGCGGCGCCAGGTCCAGGGCATCGCCCGGTAGCCGCCGACGGTCTTCAGCTCGTACTCGTAGCCGGCCGCGTCAAGTGCGTTGCCGGCCTTGGCGCAGGGATGCGCAAAGCCCGGACCCATCGTCTTCGTCCCACAGGTGTAGAGGATCATCGGCCCAGCCTACTCGCCCGGGAGTGCTCCGGCGACCTCTTCGCAAAGCCTCAGGGGCGCAGCGCTTCCAGCCGCTCGAAGATCTCGGGCACGTGGGTGAGGTAGGCGCTGTAGTCGAAGACGGTGTCGAGCTCGAGGTCGGGGGCAGCTTCGCCGAGCAGGTCGCGGAACTCGGTGCGGGTGTCCCAGGCGCGCTGGGCGTTCTCCTGGACGACGCGGTAGGCGTCGTCACGGGTCATCCCCGCCTCGACCAGCGCGGTCAGCGCCCGCTGGCTGAACAGGGCGCCGTAGGTGAGGCCGAGGTTCTCGCGCATGCGCTCCGTGTTCACCGTCATCCCGGCGGCGACCTTGGTCGCCAGGTCCTGCATGTAGTCGAGGCCGATCGTCGCGTCGGGGAGGATCACCCGCTCGGCGCCGGAGTGGGAGATGTCGCGCTCGTGCCAGAGGGCGACGTTCTCGATTCCCGCCTGCGAGTAGCCGCGCAGCACCCGGGCGAGGCCGGTGATCCGCTCGGTGCGGATCGGGTTGCGCTTGTGGGGCATTGCCGAGGAGCCCTTCTGGCCGGCGGCAAATGGCTCTTCGACCTCGCGCACCTCGGTTTTCTGCAGGTTGCGGACCTCGGTTGCGAAGCGCTCGAGCCCGGCGCCGGCGATTGCGATCGTCGCCAACAGGAAGGCGTGGCGGTCGCGGGGGACGACCTGCGTCGCCACGTCCTCTCGCTGCAGCCCCAGCTTCTCCATAACCCGGGCCTCGACCGCGGGCGGGATCGAGGCGTAGGTGCCGACGGCGCCGGAGAGCTTGCCGAAGCGCAGCTGCGCGAACGCCTCCTCCAGCCGGTGAAGGTTGCGGTCGGCCTCGAAGGCGAAGCCGGCCAGCCGCAGGCCGAAGCTGGTCGGCTCGGCGTGGACGCCGTGGGTGCGGCCGACGCAGAGCGTCTCGCGATGCTCGAGCGCCCGCTCGACCAGGGCGTCGCGGTAGCCGCGAGCGCTGGCGCAGACGATCTCGCCGGCGCGCTGCAGCTGCACCGCCAGCGCCGTGTCGAGCACGTCAGAGGAGGTGAGGCCGTAGTGGATCCAGCGGCCGTGCTCGCCGACCGAGCCGGCCACGACGTCGACGAAGGCGGCGACGTCATGGTCGGTCACCTTCTCGCGCTCGTCGACCGCCTCGACCGTGAAGGCGGCCTTCTCGCGCGCCTCGCGGGCCGCCTCCTCGGGCACGACTCCCTCCGCCGCCCAGGCCTCGGTCGCCGCCAGCTCGACCTCGAGCCAGCTCTCCAGCTTTGCCTGCGGCGTCCAGACCGCCCCGATCTCGGGGCGGGTGTAGCGGGGGATCACGCGTTGATTATCCGCGCGGCGAGGACGCCGGCGTTTTTCGCCCCGTCGATCGCCACACAGGCGACCGGGATCCCGGGGGGCATCTGCACCGCGGAGAGCAGCGCGTCGAGGCCGCCGAGGCTCTTGCCGAGGATCGGCACCCCGATCACCGGCAGGTCGGTGTGGGCTGCCGCCACTCCCGGCAGCGCCGCCGACATCCCGGCGCCGGCGATGATCACCTTGAGGCCGCGCATCCGCGCGTTCTGGCAGTACTCGCGCACCAGCTCGGGATCGCGGTGGGCACTCATCACCCGCACCTCGTAGCGAATGCCCGCTTCCTCCAGCGCTTTGCCGGCGGCTTCCATCTTCGGCTTGTCGTTCTTCGAGCCCATGATGATCCCGACGTGGGGCTCGTCGACGTCGATTTCCTTGAAGGCTTCCTCGACGCTGGCCATCGTCGCCGCCTGGGTGGGGTCGGCTGGGCCGGTGGGCGGTGGGACGGTCGAGCCGGTCGGCTGGGGCTCTGAGATCTCGCTCATCTGTTCCTCGGATTCTGTTGGTGAGATTCTGTAAGTGGACTGGGTTAGCTGGGGACGCGCTCGACGGCGCGGGCGGCGATGTCGGTACGGATCTGCATTCCCTCGAAGGAGATCCGGCTGGCGGCATCGTACGCACGATCGCGCGTCTCGGCGGGGCTCGCCCCAAGGGCCGTCACGTTCAGTACCCGGCCACCGGCGGTAACGATCTTCCCCTCGCGCTCGGCAGTCCCGGCGTGGGTCACCTCGGCGATCGCCGCCGCCTCGGCGAGGCCCTCGATCACGTCGCCCTTCGAGGAGGACTCGGGGTAGCCGGCGGAGGCGAGGACGACGGTCACCGCCCAGTTGTCATCGAACTCCGCCGTCACGCCCGCTAGCCCACCCGGCTCGCGGGCGGCGAGGAAGACGTCGGCGAGGTCGGAGCGCAGTCTCGGTAGTACCGCCTGGGTCTCGGGGTCGCCGAAGCGGGCGTTGAACTCGAGCACCTTCGGGCCCTCGGCGCCGATCATCAGGCCGGCGTAGAGGACACCGCGGAAGGGGACGCCGCGGGCGGCCATCGCGGTGACGACCGGCCGGTGTACCTGCTCGACGATCTCCTCGACCTCGGCGGCGCCGAAGCCGGGGACCGGCGAGTAGCTGCCCATGCCGCCGGTGTTCGGCCCCCGGTCGCCGTCGAAGATCCGCTTGTAGTCCTGGGCGGGAGCGAGGGGAACGACGTTCTCGCCGTCGCAGATCGCCAGCAGCGAGAGCTCCTCACCGGCGAGGAACTCCTCGGCGACGACGGTGGTCGAACCGAAGCGCTGCTCGGTGAAGAAGAGCTCGACCGCCTCCCGCGCGTCGGCCTCGCCCTCGCAGATGATCACGCCCTTGCCCGCCGCGAGGCCGTCGGCCTTGAGCACGGTGGGGTAGCCGCAGCCGCCGAGGTGCGCCAGCGCTTCGGTGCGGCTGCGCAGCAGCACGTGGGCGGCGGTCGGCACCCCCGCCTCCTCCATCAGCTCCTTGGCGAAGGCCTTCGAGCCCTCGAGCTCGGCAGCGGCTTTGGTTGGCCCGAAGGCAGGAATGCCGGCCTGCTCGAGGGCGTCGACCGCTCCCGCGACCAGCCCCGCCTCGGGCCCGATCACCGCCAGGTCGACGCCGTGCTCTTCGGCCGCGGCGACAATCGTCGCGGCATCGTCGGCGGCCACCTGCGGCAGGCACTCGGCGTCGGCCGCGATCCCGGCGTTGCCCGGCGCGCAGAGGACGTGCTCGACCTGCGGTGAGCGCCGCAGGGCCTTGACGATCGCGTGCTCGCGACCGCCCCCGCCGACTACGAGTGCCTTCAACGCCAGTGCCTAGAGCGAGCTGGAGAGGTCCTCGGCCGGCATCGCGGCGAGGGTCTGGCTGCTCATCGTCCCGCGCGAGCCGAGCTCGACGGAAACCTTGGCCATCGTCTTCTCATCGGGTGCCTCGACGATCGTGACGAAGTCGTACTGCCCCAGGGTCGCGTACTGAGCCACAACCCGGGCCCCGATCTGCTCCACCTCCCGGTTCACCTCAGCAACCCGCCCGGGATTGTTCTTCAACGTCCGAACACCCTCAGCAGTCAAGTTGGTCAACATCACGTAAGTCGGCATCGCGGTCCCCCTTCAGGTCTAGATCGGGCCTCCAGCCCAACCGTACTGCTTCGGCCCAGGTCACGGAAGCTCTTGCGCGAAAGACGCGCCCGGTCCCTCAGCGTCTGCCAGAGCGGGATGGTGAGGGGGTCGGGTGACCCTCTCCAGACACTCAACCGCGAGCCATTGGCGAGCGGTGTCTGGAGAGGGTCACACGACCCCCTCACAACCACCAGCCCTAGTGATCGCCGTACCCGGCGTGAATGTGGTCGCAGTGGTCGGCCATTGCGAAGGCCGGGCCGATCCCGTCGAGGTCGAAGCAGTAGATCAGCTCGCTCGGGTGCAGCGGCTCGGGCAGCTGGGCCAGGGCGAAGCCGAGCTGGGCGCAGGGGGCGGTGGTTGAGGTGTCGGTGCAGGAGACGCCGTCGACGGCGGCGATGTCCATCGCCCGGCCGTAGTAGTGGTTGGAGACGTTGCCCGAGGTGGTCATCATCGAGTGGTCGGAGCGCAGGGAGCTGATCGTGATCTCGTGATCTCGCGTCATCAGCGCCAGCAGCCCGGTGATCCGCTGGTCGAGCATGCCGGCCTGGATGTCGCGCAGCTCGAGTTCGCTGGAGAGGACGAGGTTGTCCCAGTTGATCTGCGCGGCGACGTCGCCCGGGAGGACGATCGTCCACTCCTTCGAGACGACGGCGCATTTGCCGGCCAGTCGGTCGGTCTCGTTGGCGACCGCGTCGACGTACCAGGAGGCCTGGTTGTGGGTGAAGACACCGGCGTCGACGCTGCCGCGCGACCACATCATCCGCGCCAGGGTCGCCGCCGAGTCGTCGACGTCGGCGTGGCGGAGGCGGCCGTCTTTATCGCCGTCGACCGCGTAGCCGCGCCACTCCATCGGGTCGAGCCCAAGCGGCCCCGCGGTGCGCAGCTGCCGCTTGTCCATGCCGCGGCCGAAGTCGGACTCGAGGCGGGCGATTGCGGCCAGCGTCCAGACGCCCCGCTTGCCGAGTTCGTAGCGGCCGGCGGCGGCCTCGAAGGCGTTCAAGTACTCCTCCGGGATCTCTTTGCGCCAGTCGGAGGCCGGGGTGCAGCGGAAGACTTGGATCTTCGGGGTGAGGGAGAGGGTGGCGTAGTCGGTGCCGACTTCCTCGGCGTAGCAACCGGCGTGCTCGAGCACGTCTTCGACGTACCAGTCGGCGTGGTTGTAGGCCCAGATCGCATCCCAGGTGTTGGTCGGCATGCCGGCGGCGCTGAGGTAGCTCGCGGCGGCGTGGATCGCGTCTTCGGGATTGTTCGGGTCCTTGACCCCGTCGCCGTTGGCGTCGAGCCCGTAGGCCGCCCAGGTTTCCGGCATGAACTGCATCCAGCCTTCGGCGCCGGCGTAGGAGGGGCCGAGGTTCTGGCCGAACCCGGTCTCGATCGCGTTGATCCCGGCCAAGATCGCCGGTCCCTGCGGTCCCAACCCGTATTTGTCGGAGGCCGCGTGGTAGATCGGGATCAGGACCGGCGGCACGCCGCTGATTGCGCAGCTGGAAGCGGGCAGCGAGGGAATCGAGAAGACGCCGCCGAGATCGGGGGCGGGGGCGGGGGCTAGGCCGGCTTCCGGGCTGGCTTCGGCGCCATCCGGTTCGCTGGCTGCAGGCGCTTCGTCCTCGGCGTCGACGCCGCCGCTCGGGGGCGGCGATTCGGGGGCGGGAGCGGACGCAGCCGGCGGCGGCACCAGCGTCTCACCTTCCTGAGCCGGAGCCGGATCTTCAGCGGGGAAGGAGGGCGCTTCGATCGCCGAGCCCGGAGTCGCTTCAGCGGCCGTGCTCGCCGCCTCGGCCCGCGCCACTGCAACTGGAACCGCAAGCGCCGCGGTCGCCGCGGCGGTTGCCAGCACTGCTCTGAGTCTCGGAGCGCCTCCCATCAGCCGAGGACGTTGGCTACTCGCCACTGCTTGTTCTTGAGCTGTTCCATCTCCAGCCGCAGCTCGCTGGTCGAGCCGACTCGCAGCAGCGAGACGCTGACCGGGTAGATGCGGTCATGGGAGGGAGCGGGGACGACGTTGAGGACTTTCGCCTTCGGCACCTCGATCCCAGCCGGCTGCAGCGGCGGCCGCTGGATCAGCGCTCGGGCCAGCTCTGGGGTCGCGGTGGCGGCGAAGCCTTTGCGCACCTGCGACTTCTCGCCACCGGTCTCGTAGACGACGAAGGCGGCGGCGAACTTGCGGGCGACGGCGAGCGCGGCGGGCCCTGCCGGCGGCCCCTCGACCTTCGGGGCGGCGGCCGGCGAGGACAAAGGAGAGGAAGAGGCCGAAGCCTCGGCAGCGGCCGGTTGGGCGGTCGGGGCGGAGGAGATCGTGTCGGTGGCGGCGTTGCCGGTGTTGGAAGCGGTGGCCGCAGAGGCGCCTGCTTTGACCGCTTTCGAACCCGCCACTCGCGAGGGTTCGCCAGCCTCGGGGGCCTCGATGACCGGGGCCGCGCCCTGCAGGGTCGGCTCGGGTGCGGGCTCGGGCTGTGGCTCCGGCGGCGCCGGTTGCGGGGCCGGCTCGACGACGGCCGCCACCTGGGGAGTGGTGGTCGACTCGGATCCGCCGGAGGAGGCAAGCGCGTAGGTGCCGACGCCGATTCCCAGGGCCAGGACCACAGCGCCGCCTGCAACGGCCGTGCGCCCCTTGCCGCTGAGGGTGACGAAGCGGTCTTCGAGCGGCCACAGCAGGCGGTCGCGCAGCGCCAGCGAGAGGTCCTCGAGGGCCTCCGGGCGCTGCCGCTTCGGGCGCGCGTTGATCGGGGTCTGGTCGTCGTTCATGAGTTCAGCCAGTGCTCTCCCGCTGGCTAGCTTGGACTAGCCAATTAAAGAGCACCTTTACTGCTCTGTTGTTTCGGCAGAAAGCGCTTGGAAGATAAGCGCTGAAAACGCGCTGGCGCTGCTCAGGCGGCGCTTGCAGCAGCCGTGCCAGCCCGCTCGAAGACGATCTCGCCCTCGCGGGCGTCGACCCGGACGACGTCGCCTTCGCCGAACTCGCCCTCGAGGATCTTCAGCGCCAGCTTGTCGACCAGCTGCTTTTGGATCACCCGCTTCAGCGGCCGCGCCCCGTAGGTGGGGTCGTAGCCGAGGTTTCCGAGCAGGGTGCGGGCCTCGTCGGTCAGCTCGATCGTGATCCCGCGCTCGGCCACCCGCCCGACCAGCTGGTTGACCTGGAGGGCGACGATGCGGCCGATGTCGGCCTTCGAGAGCCGGTGGAAGATCACCGTGTCGTCGATCCGGTTGAGGAACTCGGGCTTGAAGGTCGCCGCCAGCACCTCTTCGATCCCCTCGCGGATTTTCTCGTCGACCGCCTCGCCGACGATCCGGTCGGAGCCGACGTTCGAGGTCATGATCAGGACCGTATTGGTGAAGCTGACCGTGCGGCCCTGGCCGTCGGTGAGGCGGCCGTCGTCCATCAGCTGCAGCAGCGTGTTGAAGACGTCGGGGTGGGCCTTCTCGATCTCGTCCAGCAGCACCACCGCGTAGGGCCGCCGCCGCACCGCCTCGGTCAGCTGCCCGCCCTCCTCGTAGCCGACGTAGCCGGGGGGCGCGCCGATCAGCCGCGAGACCGTGTGCTTCTCCATGTACTCGGACATGTCGAGGCGGACGATCGCCTGCTCGGAGTCGAACATGAACTCGGCGAGCGCCTTTGCCAGCTCGGTCTTGCCGACCCCGGTCGGGCCGAGGAAGAGGAAGCTGCCGATCGGCCGGTTCGGGTCCGAGAGGCCGGCGCGGGAGCGGCGCAGCGCGTTGGAGACGGCGGCGATCGCCTCTTCTTGGCCGATCACCCTTTCGTGCAGCCGTTCCTCCATCTGGACCAGCTTCTGCACCTCGCCCTCCATCAGCCGGCTGACCGGGATCCCGGTCCATTTGGCGACGACCTCGGCGATGTCCTCCTCGGTGACTTCCTCAGCCAGCATCGCGCCGCCGCCGGCGTGCAGCTCGTCGAGGCGAGCTTCCTGCTCGGCCACCTTCGCCTCCAGCTCCGGGATCGTCCCGTAGCGCAGCTTCGCCGCCAGCTCGAGGTCGGTGTCGCGCTCGGCTCGCTCGGCCTCGCGCCGCGCCTCCTCGAGTTCGCCGCGGGCCTCCTTGATCGCCTCGATCGGCTCTTTCTCGTTCTGCCAGCGGGTGCGCAGCTCAGAGGCCTCCTCGCCGAGGTTGGCGAGGTCCTCCTCGAGCGCCTCCAGCCGTTGCCTGGAGGCCTCGTCGGTCTCCTTCTTCAGCGCCTCCCGCTCGATCTCGAGCTGCTGGATCCGCCGCTCGACCTCGTCGATCTCGGTCGGCACCGAGTCGATCTCGATCTTCAGCCGTGAGGCCGCCTCGTCGATCAGGTCGATCGCCTTGTCGGGGAGAAAGCGGTCGGCGATGTAGCGCTCCGAGAGGGTGGCGGCGGCGACGATCGCCGAGTCGGAGATGCGGACGCCGTGGTGGTTTTCGTAGCGCTCCTTGAGCCCGCGGAGGATCGCGATCGTGTCGTTCATGTCGGGCTCGCCGACCAGCACCGGCTGGAAGCGCCGCTCCAGCGCCGCGTCCTTCTCGATGTGCTTGCGGTACTCGTCGAGCGTGGTCGCGCCGACCGCGCGCAGCTCGCCGCGGGCCAGCATCGGCTTCAGCAGGTT